>Ga0315281_10000327_pt1 | contig 65139 bp, 69 predicted proteins | sample YL17G07_0_MG_FD_204540 | JGI IMG/M metagenome (GOLD analysis project Ga0315281, IMG submission 204540) | Sediment microbial communities from Yellowstone Lake, YNP, Wyoming, USA - YL17G07_0 | ecosystem: Environmental > Aquatic > Freshwater > Lake > Sediment | place: USA: Wyoming | collected...
CCCTGAATAACTGATGGAAGTAATCAAAAGGATACTTTTTGAGTTTGGCTACAATTTTTTGAGCGTCTTCAAGTGAATGACGTTTCGGTAATATGATATTATTCATAACTCTTACTCCATCAGTACTTTGTGCAAAACACTTTCTTTTTTTGTAACGATATCTTATCACTACAAATGTTGCAATACAATTAAATAATTTCTATCCCCTGGTAGGGTTAACCAACAATGTGAAAGGAAACGAATTTGAATAATTTGTATTCTGTGTTTCTTTGTCCACAACCATCCCTCCAAGCGGTTGTGCATATTTATAAAAATACAACCCACTCATGTTGACATAACCTTTATCCCTGAACGTGGTCCGTGTCAAAAAAATGCTGGAAACCTTTGTTTTGATATTCAAAAAAGAAATTCATCGGTTTGATTCCGGCATCGCCGGGAAGAAATGTTACTTTTTTGTAATAATTTTTGCTCAGTTTTTATAACTTCTACATTCAGACGGCGGTATGATGACTTATAAATTAGTTGGCTCCTCAAAGTCTACTAATGTAAATCACGTATTGAAATTTGAGGTTGATAAGCATGGGAGACGAATCCAAAGGAATCGAAATTCGCAGGCAGCCGTCAGCCAAGGTCACGTCGGTGATCGCTGGCGGGGTAACTATCGGTACGCAGGGGCGGAAGGTTGATCTGCACCTGAAAAGAGATCAAGGGCACGCGTATTTCCTGATGGACTGTTCTGCCAGCATGCATGGCTACAAGCTCGAAGAAGCAAAGCAAGGTATCATGGATTTTGCTCGAGACGCCATTAAAAAAGAATATCTCCTGGGATTGATTGAATTTGCCTCTTCGGCAACAATTCTCTGCAAACCCGGGCAGGACATGACTTTGTTAGAAGAATGCCTGAAAACGATGCAGGCTAAAGGCGGCACGAACATGGCTGCTGCAATAAAAATGGCAGCTGAAGCGCTAAAGGACGTAGAAGGTGAACGGGCAATCGTGGTTGCCACTGACGGTCAACCGGATAAAGTAAGCGCCGCTCTTAATGAAGCTCAGGCGGCTAAAGATGCCGGTATCGATATCATTACTATTGGGACCGATGACGCCGACCAGGAATTCCTGAAGCTGCTTGCGTCACGCGCCGATCTAGGTAGAAAAGTTTCCGCTGAGAAATTCGCCGAGGGAATCGCTTCAACTGCCCAACTCTTACCTGCACCAAGAACGATAGTAAAACAATAGCGAGTGTTTAATATGACCTGGGAAGAAGCATGCCATATTCTGGGTGTTGAGTCGTCTGCATCGGAGCGGGAAATCCGGGAACAGTACCGGTATAAGGTGCAGCTGTTGCACCCGGACTGGAATCTAATCAAACCGACCGGGGTAAGAGAACGGGCGGAGGAAGAGCTTAAACAGGTAACTGCGGCATATAACGTCCTTAAGGAATCAACCAACAATCCCTTCATCAACTCGCCCAAACTGGATATATCTTTAACGAAAATAAGATTCAAAGAAGTCGGCACTGGACAAAAGAAGAGCATGCGTTTTGAAGTTAAAAATATTGGCGGAGCATATAGCAAAATCTGGATCGATGATTCCCCGGCACCATGGCTGCGGGTGACAGATATAAAGTCTTTAACGAATGAGGTGCTGCCTTTAGAAGTGACAATAGAGGTGACTGGAACAGGAGAGCCTGATAAGCATTATGCTTGCAGCCTCGGGGTCAGGTTGGAGAATGAACAAACTAAGGCTAAAGATGAAAGCATTGTGAGAGTCGAACTCTGGACGAAACCTGAACCGGGAAATTTAAAAGTCACAGTAAAAAAAGAAATTAAGTTTAAATTTGTCGAACCGGGCAGATTGACCATGAAAAGTTTTGAACTCAGTAATGTCGGACGCGGTATGCTTCAAGGGCACTTATTCACAACGAGACCGTGGTTATCGGTTTCGCCGGATTCAATATCCATATCTCCCTCTGTAAACTCGACATATATTGTTACTCTGGCTTCCAAAGATTTACGGCGTGGCTTCGCTGACAGGGCTCTAATCAATATCATTACCAATGGCGGCAACGCAAGAATTCCAGTGAGATTGTCAATAGCCCGCTTTTCCCTGAAACAGCTCTATAAAGCCCTCCACTACTTTGCCTTGTGCTGCTTACTTGCGTTTGTTCCTGTCAGTATTGTCAAATTTGATCTTCCACAAAAATACTGGCAGACCTCGCTTTTTTGGGTGGCAGCGACCGTTTACCTTGTGCTTATTGTTGGAATAGTCCATCGGTTGCATTTCTGGAACAAAAAACAGAGACCGAAAACATATAATTTAAATAAAAAGTAAGGTGGTGATCACCTGAGATTGTCAGGACTCGACGGCGTATTTGTATCCAAAAATATAAGGTGGCAGCAATGAAATCAAGGAAGAATCAAATAATTCTGGGCGTAATTCTAGCGCTGGCTTTGGCGATACTCATCCTGGCTGGCATTTATTGGGGCGTATCCTCTTTTAAATTTTGGCTCGCGGTATTTGTCAGTCTTGTATTGCCGGCGATTTTTATCTATGTATATTGGAGATCGAGACGATCCAATGAAATTGTTAAATGCAGCAATTGCGGCAGGACCATAATATATAGTGTTTTTCAGAAAGCGGGCAGCTGTCCAAAATGTCATTCAAATTCCTACATCAGGACCGGGACGTGGCCCTAGAGGAGCCTTGTGTTAGATGCTGTCAATGACCCTGTTGAGTTTGGTTTCAATCCAGACGAATAGCCAGGGCATTACTGGAGTGGCAGGTCGTTTTTCTTATGCTGCTTCAAAATAGGCTGGATCCATCCGTTATTGAGGTTTACAATAAAACAAACTCTCCTTCAAAAAAAAATAAGCGGGGAGTTCCGCTCCCCGCTGTCGACCAAAATTGAAAAATACTGCCTTATCTACTGAAGAGGATAGAACCGCACTTGCACAAGTTTATTACCGTTGTTGTCGAACTGCCAGAAATAGGCAGCGTTCTCGTACAAGACCGACGTATTTATAGTGTTTAGATAGTCAAAAACCCAGGTTTCTTCTGTTATCAGTCCTAGAGCGTCTTCAGTCGTGCTTACCCAGAACAAGTCGTGGGCGTCTTGCCACTTTCTCGTGACGTTGATTTCACCTACTTTGAGATAGTAATAGGTAGTACCGGTCACGTCGGTACACTGTACCCACCCCGCAATGTAGGTGTTGAAACCTGGCTTGGCTTTGGCGACAATGTACACAGCATACTGGCCTTTACCCAACTGGAACCGCCCCTCACCGTCGGTGGCATTACCGTCAACCACGGCAAACTCAGGACCCTGTTGCATCCAGATTGTTGCGCCTTGTGCTCCATTGGGTGTTGTAAAGTCATTGGTGTATTCAGGCACAAACATCGTATGGCGGTCAGGATTGTCATAGTCGCCAGGCATTACCTTGCTTTTACCTATAAGGTTGAGATTAAAGTGCGCTCCATTGTAATCAATACCCTTGGGTGCACCGAATACGGGCACAGAGCACAGAGTTAGCACCATGACCGCAGCCAGCACCAAGGCAATCAGTTTTTTCATTTTTGAATATCCTCCTTCGTTTCTTTTACCTTCAAACACTTCATCGACCACGATACACAATCAATCAAGATAGTATCGGAAGTGTTGAATAACCGGTGAAAATTTATTGAAAATGGATTTTATCTGATTTGCGCCGTTATTGTATGTGGATTATTTAGATCGGTCAAGATACTTTACTTCATCGTTATTAACAAATCTTAACAAATGACTAAAGTACCCAAGACTATCGTATTTTGTTTTTTAGTACCGTGAAACCAATTTGCAGGCTCCCATTACAACATAAGAAAAAGGGGCACTTGTTTAAGTGCCCCCTCAATGCTGCATTATCCTTTTCTAGAGTAAAGGGAGATCAATCCTCATCTTCATCATCATCGTTCTGATTCCCTTTTAATAGACCTGGAGGTGAGTCCTTCCCATCCCAGCCGGTCTTTTTTCCCTTGGACCAGCCTGGAGGAGTGCTTCCCCCGTCCCAACCAGTCTTTTTACCGTGCGACCAGCCAGCAGGGACACGTCCTTCTTGTTCTTCAACCTCAGCAACTACTGTGACTGTCGCTTGAGCTATTTTTTCGGTTGTAGCAGGAGCGACCTGAGTAGCTTTAACAGTTACTGTCGCCGTACCCGGGGTAGCTCCAGCCAGGTATTTGCCAGTCTGGTCGATGCCGCCGACACCGGTAAATGACCATTGATACGTGACACCAATAGATATCGTTTGATTATAAGCATCTTTGGCGACAGCGGTGAATTGCTGGTTGCCGCCAACTGTCAACGTAGCCTTATCTGGTGAGATTATTACTTTATCCAGGACGCCCGGTACAGCGATCTTCACGCCTGCCGTATCACTCTTTGTGGTTGGATTGCCGAGTTGAGTTGCCGTGACTTTGATAGCATCTGCGAAAGTCCCACTCGTTGGACCAGCGGTAAATATTCCGCCGTCAATCGTGCCAATACCACCCACAACCTCCCAGGCATATGTAATATTAGTCGTTAGATTGGTGTTGAAAGCGTCCTGAGCTACCGCTGAATATTGCTGAGTGGTGAGAGGCTGAATCGTGGCAGTATCAGGAGAGATTACAACATGGTCGAGAACACCGGGGATTGCTACAATTACGTCCGCGTAACCATACTTTGTGATTCCGCCTTTTGATGCGGTGACTTTAACAGTGTTTGTGTAGGTGCCGGCTGTATTGCCAGCAATGAATTTCCCGGTTGCATCTATCGTCCCACCAAGGTTCACAACTTCCCACACATAATTAACTCCTGTAACGGGATCGTTATCAGCGTCTAGAGACACAACTGTAAATTGCTGGGTACCGCCATTAATTGCGACCGTCGCAGGATCTGGCGAAATTACAACGTGGTCAAGTGGGTCTTGTCCGTTAGCTGCAAACGCAGGGACCGCAGTTACAGCTATTGCTAGCGTTAGTATGATGCCAATGATGAGTTTTTTCATGACACACCTCTTCCTTACTTTTTCCCTGACAATTAAAACGAATAAAACGAAAAAAGGTTAGTAAAAAATTTTTACCATTTTTTTCGATTCTTAGTGTCAAATAGTAGACGCTAGCCTTTACGAGTCAAAGTATTCAGAATCCAAGTGCATTTGTGATAAAAAATGATCTGTTTTGTTTTTGCGATAGTTGTTATAATGTCAACTAGGATTATCTCCAAGAGGGATGTCAACATGGCTTTCACTGACAAGATCATTGAACAAGCGTGGAAAAGGGCTGGCGGTAAGTGCGAATGCCGGCGGTGGTCCCACAGCCATAATATCGTCAGGTGCGGCAAAGAATTAGTCCTGGCTAATAAGGGGAAAGAAGGACCCGGGCGGTGGGAAACCCGACGCGTCGAACCTTCAGCTGGAGATACGTTATCCAACTGCGAAATACTATGCGCAGATTGTTTTAAGCGGATTTTATACGAATAAACACATATCGGTAGTGGATTTCCTTGCTTGGCTGTACATACTAAACGTCGTTACTTTGTCATTCGCCCTCTTCTTTGCTATGATTATCTGAAATCGTGTTTGCGTTTGATCTCCTGGTTTGAATCGTCGTAGCGCGCGACAGAAAGGAATCACTTCATGAACACCAGACCTTCTCGTCGTATTCTTCACACCGCAGATTTACATATGGCTTTCTTAGGAGACAAGGGATGCTCCGGACTTGAAACCGTAGTTAACACTGCTATCAAACAGCGTGCTGACCTTCTTCTTATCGCCGGCGACTTGTTCGACAACAACCGGATTGAAGACAACTTGATGGAGTTCGTTCGCGCTCAGTTCTGGCGCTTACCCATCCCCATTGTAATCCTGCCTGGTAACCACGACTGTTTGGTGCCTGGAGGTGTTTTCTCGAGGACTGAGTTCTGGAAAAGCTGCCGCAATCTTCGTGTTCTACAGCACACTGATGGTGAAACCCTCAATTTGCCGTTTCTAAACGTATCGATATGGGGCAGACCGATCGACAACTATTTCGGCGATATTCATCCGATGCAGGGCAGAGCGAAGCAGATCGATGGAAGTTTTTGGAATATCGCTGTAGCTCACGGCTATTTTGTTGATACGGACTCACCTCGGTTTCCAAGTTACCATATAACTGAACCGGAAATAATGGAAAATCACTGGGACTACGTTGCTCTTGGACATGTCCCAACTTTTCACTGTGTCTGTAATAGCCCAATTGCATACTATAGCGGTTCACCCTTGATATCTGGCACGGCAGCACTAGTCGATTTCGACGAAAAAACCGGTGTGCACGTGACTCGCTGCCTTCTGTGAAAAACCCGGCGCCCGAGCGATTCTTGGAGGATTGAAACATGAGTGTTGATTTTGCCCGTATGGATAGGGCTTTTAATCCGAAAGTTGTGGCTGTAATCGGGGATAAGAAACCTGGTTATATGTGGCTGAATGGACAGATTGGCTCCAAGGGCAAACTCTATTCAGTACAAGTCGACCCAAGCGAATTTGAAGGTATCAAGGTGCTCGGTGTTCAGAACTTTATGAGCGTCATGGATATTCCCGAACCGGTTGACCTGGCAATTGTCGCCGTACCGCGGCAGGTCGCCTACCGTATCCTGGAAGACTGTATCAGAAAGGGAGTCGCCGCCGCACACTTTTTTACTTCCGGCTTTGGGGAAACGGATACAGAAGAAGGGATTCGCATGGGCAAAGCCCTCACCGAGCGTGCGCGGCAGGCGAATTTCTATCTTATCGGACCTAACTGCATGGGCATTTATAATCCTTATGTTGGCATCCGGCAGACCATGCGACAGCGCACCGGTTTTAAAGGACCGGTCGGCTTTATCTCCCAGAGCGGCACTCACGCTATTACATTCTCAGAGGAAGCTTATTTACAGAGCCTGGAAATCAACAAATCGGTCAGCTTCGGAAACGGTACCGTTCTGGATTCCACCGACTACCTCGAGTATTTCGCCCAGGACCCGGAAATCAAAGCAATCGGTATGTATCTCGAGGGTACCCGCGATGGCCCGCGCTTTTTAAAGACGCTTAAAGAAGTTGCTGCTAAAAAACCTGTGATCATCTGGAAAGGCGGTCGGACTGAGGAAGGCGGGCGCGCAATTGCTTCTCATACCGGTTCTCTGGCAGTACCGCAGGCTATTTGGGAAGCCTCGATACACCAATGCGGCGCAATCAAGGTCTACAGCATCGAAGAGCTTACAGACACTTTGAATGCTGTTCTCTATCTGCACCCGGTGCATGGCAACCGCGTAGGTATCGCCGGTGGTTCGGGGGGCCAATCTGTCGCTATTGCTGATGTCTTTGCTGAAAATGGACTTAAGGTGCCTGCGTTGACTAAGGAATCATATGACCAGCTAGCCAGTTTCTTTATGCTCATCGGCGCCGGCTACCGCAATCCCATAGACCCGGGTTTAAACCGACGCGAAATCACGCGAATTATGAATATACTGGAATCTGATGCCAATATCGATAACCTTGTCCTGATGACTTCGGTGATGTCGATGGCGCGTGCCTCTGAGCAGCTGGAAAAGGAAATCAATCTCCTTCTCGACCTGCGCAAACGGACACTCAAACCAATTGCGGTGGTGCTCGGGCACTATCTACCGGAAGCCGTGCAGGAAACCAGGGTCATTGCCCAGCGGTTACGAGACGGCGGCATACCGATGTTTGTTTCACCTGAACGTGGTGCCAGGGCAATCAGGAACGCCCTCGAATACCACAATCTGAAGAGAAACAACGGGCAATAAACAAGACCAGCTAAAACTTACCGGGCAAACCGCTGGTGATAGAACCGCTGATTTCACCCTCAAGCTGTATGATTTCTGCATCTACCTTATTATTTTTTATCGATAGTAATGCAACTGTGCCAAGGACGTGGATATATTTGGGGAAGTTGCAGCTTCCGGGATTAAGAAATAATGTGCCATTTTTCCGTTCCAAAGCGCTGCGGTGAGTATGTCCGTAAATCACAATATCGGGTGTCTCTCGGATGGTTTGCTCATCTAAAGGTCCGTAATGTGATAACCAGATAGTTTTGCCTTCGAGCTTTAAAAACTGCTCATGCTTGACCCGCGGATCGTTGACGATTTCAAAAGGATCATCATCGCCTTCGCTGGCGAACACCGGTGCAACAGTTTCCAATCGATCCAACACCGGTACCGTGTAAATATCCCCGGCATGTAAAATAAGGTCCACGCCTTTGAATGCAGCAAGTACCTGAGGAGGTAGGCTTTCTGCGGTCAAGGTGCTTAAACCGACGCGAGTACCTGGTACACGGATGTGAGAATCTGAGACAACGCCAATTAACACTGTGCCTTCATTGTATGTGAACCGCGGAGAGGTGTCAAAGTGTGTACCATTTGTTTCATATAAGATGGAGCCTTTATTAATTTCGAAAACGTATGTTTTGTGTTATATTAGTGCTATGTTCAGGTCGAAATTAATTCTAGCTTCACTGCTTGCTTCGCTTGTTTTTATTGTCACTGCCGGCGCTGCATGCCCCTCGAAAGGTACCACGACCGAGAACCCACCGGTGACGGCTCAGGCTCAAGGTAACATCAATCTATACAATATCGATCCATATACTCTTGATCCGGCTGCTTCAAGCGAATCAACTTCTCATGAATATATTTTCCAGATGTTTACGGGCTTGGTGCAACTCGATGACAACCTCAATCCGGCGCCCGACATAGCTGAAAGCTGGACCATTGATAATGGCACTGTTTATACGTTCAAATTGCGTCATGATGTAAAATTCCATGACGGGCGCGGTGTCAAGGCAGACGATTTTAAGTATTCCTGGGAACGCGCCTGCGCGCCTGAAACCGCTTCGGTGACAGCCAGGACATATTTGGGTGATATCGTCGGAGTGCAGGATGTTCTAGATGGAAAAACTAAGGAAATAAGTGGTGTTAAGGTAATCGATGATTATACCCTGCAGGTAACTATAGATGCTCCGAAACCGTATTTCCTTTATAAGGTCGGTTATGTCACAACTTTTGTAGTCGATAGAAATAATGTGGCTACAAGTACTACCTGGTGGCGTAATCCTAACGGTACCGGACCTTTCAAGTTGAAGGCGTGGAACCAGGGTCAATCGCTGGTTTTGGAATGGAACCCTGACTTCTATGGAGAAAAAGCAAAAGTTGCCACAGTGACTTTCAAAATATTATCCGGGGTGCCGATGAATTTATATGAGATTGGTGAAATAGATGTTACAGACGTTTCTTTAGCCTATATTGATATGGCAACCGATGAGGCGGGGAATTTCTATAAAGAGCTTTCTATCCATCCGGAATTGAGTTTTTACTATTTTGGATTTAATTGTGCCAAACCGCCTTTTGATGATGCTAACATACGGCGTGCTTTTTCCATGGCAATTGACAAAAAGAGTCTGGCATCACTTGTGTATAAAGATATGGTCGCGCCCGCTTCCGGTATACTACCTCCGGGAATACCGGGATACAATACAGCCTTAAAAGGCTTGCCGTTCGATGTCGAAGCCGCGAAAGAACTGATCAGAACGTCGAAATATGGCAGTGTAAGTAATCTCCCGCCAATTACTATTACAACGGGTGGTTACGGACCCACGATTTCGTCGACGATTGAAGCGGTCGTTTATGAATGGAAGCAAAACCTTGGAGTCGACGTCAAGGTGAGGGTACTCGACCCGCAGCGCTTTTTCTATACGTTGAAACAAGAGAAGGATGAGCTGTTTGATATCGGTTGGATAGCTGACTATCCATATCCGCAGGACTTCCTCGAGATACTATTCCATACCAGTTCTGATACTAACTGGGGAGAATATAGTAATCCGGGGGTTGATGCTTTGTTGGATAAAGCAGGCATTGAGCCGGATAATTCGAAAGCCCTGAATTTATATCAACAGGCTGAACAAATGATCGTTGATAATGCAGCCTGTTTGCCTCTGACATTCGGAAAAGGCTATATCCTGACTCGTCCCAACGTTATCGGCTATAAACCAAACCCGATGGGTGTAGTAAGATTAAACAAGGTATCGATCACTAATCCATAAAAACTTCATTCTGAAATAAGTCTTCACGAGGTTGAGACGGACGATGAATCAGCCAATTCTTATCAGTTTAGTTCTTGACGCATTTGATGACCTCGAGAAATCAGTTGAAGGGCTTAAGGCTCCTGAATCGGAAACACGTTCGACACGGTTCAGCTCGATTAGTTGGACGGTAGCGCATTTAGCACAAACTATCGATATATGGCTTGTCAATAGGGTAGCCAATCAGCCAAAAGACGATTTTTTAAGCGATGCAAAATTCGCCAAGGGAAGCTCCGGAGAAGGTGTTGAATGGAACACGGTTTGTGCAGCTTTAAAAAAAACTCTGGACAAGTCGCGAGCGCTCTTAAGAAAAATCAATCCGGAAGACCTTGAAAAAGTGACCTTATACCAGGGAACTATAGGATACTTAAAAGGGAAACCCGTAGCCAAAGAATACTGGATTGCGCGGACAGTTGCCCATATCTATTACCATATTGGAGAAATCACTACCATTCGTTCGACTTTTTCTGAAAGCGTTGCTGATTTCCCTGGTAACTTAGCTGCAACCCACTCTGCAAAAACCAACAAATAGTTTCCTTCATGCTCGATAGATTCAACCCGGGAAATCCTGGCTAACCTTATACGAAACCTCTTTTCAAATCCTTCCTTGTGGTGTATTTTATTACTAGTCAATTACCCATTCGTATTTCGATATTCGTATTTCGAAATTTAATATAGGCAGGTCTCTATGGAAAATGAAATTCAACGTGCTGCCAGGGTAATTCTCCGCAGTAATTATGTTACCGCATTAAGTGGGGCTGGAATCTCGGTAGAAAGCGGCATCAGACCGTTCCGCGGTCCCGGCGGATTATGGACGGAGCGCGGAGAACCTCCGATGGACGGTTATCAAAGGTTTATAAAGGATCCCAAAGGACACTGGGAAGAAATCATGCAGCGGCGGGGTGCCTCAGGCGAATTTTCGAGGACGATAGGAGAGGCTCAACCGAATGCGGCGCACGTAGCGCTGGCAGAAATGGAAAGAATCGGCATTCTTAAGTACCTGATTACTCAAAATATCGATAATCTGCACATAAAAGCCGGCAGTAAGAAAGTTGCTGAAATTCATGGTAATACTCAGAAATTGCGCTGTATCGACTGTAATGAACGGTATAGTCGCGATGAAATTTCTCTTGACGTGCTTCCGCCCCGGTGCCCGAAGTGCCGTGGCATTATCAAGACTGATACTGTAATGTTTGGCGAGCCGATTCCTGTAGATGTATTACGGATATGTCAAAGGGAGGCAATGAAATCAGACTGCATGATTACCGTCGGTACATCGGCATTTGTTTATCCCGCCGCAGGTTTCCCGATCGAAATAAAACGTGCGGGCGGGGTCTTAATAGAAGTCAATCTCTATGAATCCGATCTGACACCCCTGTGCGATATTTCTCTCCGTGGCAAGGCAACCGAAGTAATGTCGCAGTTGGTCGGATACTTGAAGACCTTAAGATGAAGTGTTAATTTTTATCTCATCTAATTCCTCCATTTTCTCCTGATTATAATAGAAGGAGAATTTGCAAAAAGATTTCCTTCGGGTATATTATGTGCTTGGCACTAGCCTTTTAGACAATAAAAGGAGGCAAAAATGAAAATCGGCGATGTCAAAACCATTGGCGTAATGGGGATGGGTGTTATGGGTGCCGGTATATCTCAAACGGCTATTCAGGCTGGCTATAATGTAGTTGTTCGCGACTTGAAAGATGAGATCCTGGCCAGGGGCAGGGAGAACATCATCAGCGGACGTTTTGGTTTAAAGGGTGGGGTAGAGCGCGGTAAGATTACCAAGGAGCAAATGGAAGCCGCCATAGGCAGACTTAAAACAACTACCAGGGTCGAAGACCTGGCGAACGTCGACATACTTATCGAAGCAATCGGGGGTGGTCCCAGCGGAGAAATGGAAAACAAAGACTTGAAAATAAAGGTATTCGCTGAAATCGACGGCATCTTAAAAGCGTCAACCATCATCGCAAGCAATACATCACGCTTCACGATAGCTGACCTTGCTGCCCCGACGAAGAGAAAAGATAAATTTATCGGAATGCATTTTTTTAGTCCGGCAAACATTATGAGAGTCGTCGAAGTCATATGGACAAAAGACACATCCGAAGACACTATCCAGTGCATTGAAGGGCTGTGCGACAAGATGGGCAAGACTCATGTTCGTGTTAAGGATATCCCCGGCGACACCGGTTTCGTAGGCAACAGGCTATTTGGTGTGGTTGGTCGAGAGGCTCGGAAAATCGTGGAAGAAGGCATCTGCACACCCGAGGGCGTCGACGCAATAATGATGGGTGGTTTCAATTGGCCTGCCGGTCCTCTTGGTATGGGTATGGGCGCCCGGGCGGGGTGGGGTCAGAAGAAATAATTCTGTAATTGCATTCAAAAATTAATAAAACCGCCCCTTTTTATGGGGCGGTCATTTTTTCACCGAGGGTTTTGTTTATTTATTTAACCACCAGAGAAGATATCCAACCCCGGCCGTAACAATAGCGACGATAATAGCAATCCAACCTCCCGTCTTGAGTGCTCCCGGTTCTGGACGAGGGGGCCAGCGGGAAAAAAACTCACGAAGGTCAAAACGTGTCGTTAGTGAATCGTAATAGCGTTGTTCTTCTTTTCTTCCCCATATCAATAAAATAATGCCGAAGAAAAAAATAACGCCGCCTACGATTAAAGGAACAATAAGAGCCGATGGCACTGGTTTACACTCCAGCCAGAACTTACTTTCAAATTATGTTACTCGTTTTACACCTAATTATCAATAGCCTTTATAAGTCATTGCGTTGTAACGAGATGCCACCTTGATAAGGTATACACTACCGGGAGTCTCCCACATCGAGTTAATTAATCTTCGCGGATTATCCAATCTGGAGTCCTGGCATCTTTGGCTGAATCGTAACCGGGAATGTAAGGCTTTATATCGATTACAGGTGTACCATCGATGGCGTCCAACCCTTGTATTTTCAGGATATTACCCCGGCGTTCCAGCAGACTGACCGTTGATTTGCCAATGGGATTGGGGCGATTTGGAGTACGTACTGCGAAAATACCCTGCTCCGGGACATCGGTCCTGCCCATCGGGTGGGTTTTCAACCGCTTTTTTTCACGAATAGCGCGGTGCATCCAGTAAAGAACGATGATATGTGAGAATTCTTCGATACCATCTAAGGCTTCCGTTAAATTTTCGTTGATGACGATCTCTGAAATAATTTCTTTCAAGTTCAAACGTTCGTGAGTTGGCTCTTTGATCGGGCTCCTGACGTAACCGATGGGGGTGATGGTCATGTCTGTGACAGCATCGTTCATATTGCCTTAATTCTACACTGTTATTGCCTGGTACGGGTAACCTTAGTTATAAATGCGAGCATACCATATTAAAGACTTGGTTCATACTTGATTTTTGTTTTTTGATTCTTGATTCTTGATTATTGGAAATTGCAGCGTTATTGTGTTTTAATAATGTAAATATGCGTGTCTCAAAGCTTCTAGGTAAAACCCAACGGGAAATCCCCGCCGAAGCCGATACTATTAGCCATCAGCTACTTCTGCGTGCCGGTATGGTCAATCAGGTTGCTGCCGGCGTTTATACTGTTATGCCGCTCGCTTGGCGCAGCTTAAAAAAGATTGAAAATATCGTCCGCGACGAGATGAACAAAGCCGGCGGACAGGAAATCACTATGCCTGTGCTACAACCCATCGAACTATGGAGAAAATCAGGCAGAGACCAAATATTGGGTAAAACTTTGTTTACTCTCAAAGACCGCCGTGACCATGTATTAGCACTCGGTCCAACCCATGAAGAAGTAGTCACCGAGCTTGTTGCGCGCCACGTCCAAAGTTACCGGGACCTGCCACTGCTCGTGTATCAAATACAGGTCAAATTCCGTGATGAACCACGACCGCGAGCTGGTATGGTACGCTTACGCGAGTTTGTAATGAAGGACCTCTATAGTTTCGATGTCGATGAAGCCGGAGTTGAAATCAGTTATCAAAAAATGCTGCATGCTTATGAAAACATTTATGCCCGTTGCGGGCTGAAAGCCATTATCGTCGAAGCTGATAGTGGTGCCATCGGTGGCAAGTTTTCTCATGAGTTTATGTTACCTGCTGAGAGTGGTGAGGACACGGTTATTTCTTGTCCCGAATGCGGGTATACCGCTAATGCTGAAAAAGCTGTGTTTAATAAAGGCATAATAAAAAATGATAAACTTCTTCAAATCGAAGAAATCGCCACTCCTGGCATGAAAACGATTGAAGAGCTGGCGACTTTCCTGAAAATCCCCGCCAGTCGGACTTTGAAAGCGGTCTTCTATGTCGCAGATAGTAAGTTTATTTTTGTTGTTATCCGCGGTGATTTATCAGTTAACGAAATAAAACTCCAGAATGCATTGCACGCTCAGGATTTACGTCTGGCAACCGACGCCGAAGTAAAAGAGCAAGGGATTGTTGCCGGTTCTGCTTCTCCGGTGGGGCTTAAGGGTATTACGGTAGTAGCGGATGACTCTGTAAACTCCGGCACTAATTTTGTTGCGGGTGGCAACAAACCAGATATGCATATAAAAAATGTCAATTTCCCACGCGATTTTAAGACCGATATTGTGACTGATATTGCGTTAGCAGAAGCCGGAGACTCTTGCTTGAAATGCGGTACTGAATTTGTGGCAATGCGCGGGATCGAAGTAGGACATATTTTTGTACTGGGAACGTTGTATAGCAGTAAGTTGGGCGCTAATTTTATCGATGCTAACGGGGTGTCACGTCCGATTCTTATGGGGTGTTATGGTTTAGGATTGAGTCGGTTGCTTGCCGCCGCTATAGAGCAGCACCACGACGAAAAAGGGATCATGTGGCCGGTCCCAATCGCTCCGTATCATGTTTACCTTTGTCCTTTGTACCGTGAAGGTTCGAGGGTTGAAGAAATTTCTGAAAAACTTTATTCGGATATGCTGGCAGAAGGTATTGAGGTGCTCTTTGATGACCGCAAAGAATCTCCCGGAGTAAAATTCAACGATGCCGATCTGCTTGGTATTCCGCTTCGTGTCACTGTCAGTCCCCGAACCCTGGAAAAAGGTAGTGTAGAAGTCAAACGGCGATCGGAAAAAGAGGTAAATCTCATCCTACTCAAAGACCTGGTGAATACTATAAAGCAGATGATTGTTGGTAAACTGGTGTCATAATGCTCATCGACCTCCATACCCATACTTCGCCTAATTCTGACGACAGCTTCCTTTCACCAACGGAACTTATCGTAAATGCCAAAAGAGCCGGGCTCGACGGTGTCTGCTTTACAGACCATGAATGGTATTGGAACCGTGAAGCCGCGGTATGGCTTGGGCGGGTGCATGATTTCCTGGTCATTCCCGGTGTGGAGACCAACACAGAAGACGGTCATATCCTGGCTTTCGGCCTTGATAAGTTCCAGTTTGGTATGCACCGCATCCCATTCCTGCGGCAAATGATTGATGAAAAGGGTGGTTTCATGGTCCTTGCGCACCCGTTCCGCCGTCATTTTTACAGCAGCGACGATATCGATGAGTCAGTCGACAATTTTTTAATGAATCCGCTTTTCAAATATATCGATACCATCGAGGTATTGAACGGGAAGGGGACAGAACGTCAAAACAGCTTTTCAAAAGCGTTGGGAAAAAGATTAGGATGGCAAGGGGTTGGGGGCAGCGATGCCCACGAGTTAAAGGAAATACCTTCCTGTGCTACGTATTTTGAGCGGAACGTTAGGAACCTAGAAGAAATGATCCAGGAGTTGAAAGCAGGAAGATACAAGCCGGTGGATTTAAGGAACAAATCCTGAATACTAAACCTTGTTCCCGTCCCGGATCGTGGTACAGGGTAAACTCCAGCGGAAATCTAAACACTGAGGCTCTTGTCATTCTGAGCGCTGAGAACACTCTGTGTCTTATATTTAAACGATATGCGCGAGAAGAATCTAGTATTCTTTCTTTGGGTTCGTCAGATATGGAACTGAGTATAAGATCGCACATCACTCTTAGATAATAATCCCTCGCCCTACAAGGCCACGGTATGAGCTTGCCCCGTACGCCTATCCCGTACGTAATATGGGATGACAACGACATCAAAGCATCTACTAATTTTTTGGCATTCCCACCAGACAGTAATTATTCGTAGAATCCACGTGGCAATCAATCACTTTAAAATGGCGGAACTCGTTGAGTAGTATTTCCTTATTGAACTGGAAATGAATCACGCCTATCTCTCTACCTGTCTTGGGTATCAAAGTACGTTCGGCGATTATTTCTGCTTCTCTCTTTTGTTTTTTTGATTCCAGGATTTTCCTCGATTTTGTAACCACGACGAAAATCGCACCATCTGGCTTCAGCACACGCTCCATTTCTCCGATAGCCTTGCGTATGTGATCCAGTGTGTTATGATTCAACGCTTTAGTACAAATAATAGCGTCAAAATGCTTATCTGGAAATGGTAACTCTTCATACATAGAAGCAACTATTAGATCCGCTTTTAGATTCATTTTCCTTAAGGCTTCCCGATTCATTGTTATGGCTTCGTCTGAAGAGTCCAGTCCGCTAACTTCAAAACCGTGCCCCGCTAGATAAACGACATGTCTGCCGGCGCCGCATCCCAGGTCCAGCACTTTTTTCACTCCCCGCTGCCGAAAAAGTGAGACTACTGACGCCATATCTTCGTGCGGTTCCTGTAACCAGCTGCCGTATTGTCTATAGATTGAATCCCAGTTATCAGTCATAGACCTGTCATTATACATGATTCGTCAGCTCATTAAAAAGATAATTTGGTGAAATGATTGAATTCCTTATCGCATTTTGAGAAAATCTATTTCAATTGGTAACATTGAATATGTGGTTAAATTCTAAGTTCAAATATCATGGATAAACTAAGGAGTTGAAGATGGCATAGCCCTCTTTATAAAACTGAGGCTGTCCGAAAACTAAAACGTGCGATTTTTCTCTCCCACAATGTTCAGAAAATGCGGTGTGAAAAGGTATATATTCCCCACTTGCAATTTAATATTGACAGATTATAATTATATTCTCCCATCTGTAACTTTCCTATGTTATTTTCGGACAACCTCTAAGGGAGTGGGTGATTGGAGAACGGATCGGTACTAGATAACGCTAAAAAATCGGTTATATTTATAAATCAAAAATAAACTCTGACCAAAATGAAATTAGATATCGATCAAGCGCTCTTCTTCAAGAACCGGACGCAATGGCGAAAGTGGCTTGAACAAAACCACGATAAAGCCAGCGAAGCCCTGGTTATTCACTATCGGAAGGACAGTGGGAAAAAGGGATTGAATCATTTTGAAGCCGTCGAAGAAGCGCTTTGCTTCGGCTGGATCGACAGCATTCTTAGACGTTTAGACAACGAACGATTCGTCTTGAAATACACACCGCGCAAAGCTAACAGCGTTTGGTCGAAAGTCAATAAAGATAAAGCGGAACAACTGATTAAAGCTGGTTTAATGACACCAGCCGGTATGGCGAAAATAGAGGAAGCCAAGAAAAACGGCAATTGGGACAACGCTTATACCAGCCTGATCAAGGAGACTCTACCAACGGACTTGAAACAAGCTCTTATGAGGAACAAAAAAGCCTGGTACAATTTCCAAAAATTTGCGACTACTTATCGAAACATGTACACCGGATGGCTGGATTCGGCAAAAACGGACGCTACCAGGCAAAAACGAATCGCGGAAATAATCTATCGCTCCGAAAGAAATATTAAACCGGGGATAGACACAACTTATTATCATTTGTTAGAAGATGAAAAAACAGACTAGCTTCTCAGCACCGCGCCCACTTCCGATGTGAGCCGCTTTAAAATCTGTTGCTGGACTTTCTTAACCTCTTCATCGGTCAGCGTGCGGTTTGAGGATTGGTAGGTGATACGGTAGGCGAGTGATTTCTTGCCTGCGTGGACCTGCTCACCAACATAGACATCAAATAGTTTGACATCGGTTACAAGCGAGACCGCTTTAACTATATCGACGATTTGTTGATGTGTCACTTTTATATCGACGACGAGCGCGATATCCCGGATTGTAGCCGGGAATTTAGGGACGGGCGTATAGATCCGCTGTCCGATTAGCGGCAATAACACTGGCAGGTTTAGCTCCAGCAGGTAAACATTACCTGATAACTCGAAATGCCCGGCGACAGCGGGGTGCAGTTCACCAACTAATCCAATTTGTTGTCCTTGCACCAGAATTGAAGCCTGATAGAGCGGATGGAGTGTCTCATCCGCGGCTAACTCGTAACGTGCTTTGATTCCGAGTTGATTTAACAGCCCGTCTGCTATGCCCCTGGTATCGGAGAAATCGAAAGGTCCACTCTCACCCTGCCACCAGCGCTCGTTTCGCTGCCCTGCAACGATGGCACAAAATACATCCTGTTCTTCAGGTAGACTCGCCTCTTTGGGTAGATAGATTTTCCCCAGTTCAAACAGACGCAGCCCATCATCGAGGAATGCCTTGTTGTTTGCCAGTGCTGTTAGGAGATTAGCCCTTAGAGTTGGTCTCAGGTATTCCTGTTCAGTAGTCATTGGGTTTGCCAGGCGCACCGGTAAAGGATCGGGCTTTCGGTTCTGTGGATTTAACCGTGCAAGTACATCCATCCCTGACAAAGCGTAATTGACCACCTCTTGGAAGCCATATCCCACCATCATATTCCTGATGTTCCGTTTTAGCGCAGTAATAGGGGCAGGATTCTGCTTGGGAATAGGTTGAGCCAGCAGGGTAGTAGGAATCTTGTCATAGCCGCGGATACGCGCCACTTCCTCAATAACATCCACCGGCAGGTTAATATCGCTGCGCCAGTAAGGCGCTTTTGCGACCACGCTCGATGTTGCCGCATTCGGTTGGCACTCAAAACCGAGCGCTGTTAATGTCTCTGTTATCTCGTCAACGGTGAACTCGATCCCAAGTAATCTCTTCGTTTCAGCAGTCGTAATCCGAATTGGTTTACGTTCAACCTTGCCCGGGTAAACATCAATAATTCCCTGGGCTGCTTGACCACCGCAAAGTTCGATTATCAGTTTGGTTGCCCGTTTTAATGCCGGTAGAGTTAATTCTGCACTTATACCACGCTCAAATCTTACGCATGCCTCGCTCGGCATACCGAGAATCCTCCCTGTGTAATGGATACTCGCAGGTTTGAAGCTGGCTGACTCGAGTAAGATGGAGGTAGTCTCATTGGAAATTTCGCTGTTAGCCCCACCCATGATGCCGGCAACAGCTACCGGTCTTTCTTTATCGGCGATAACGAGCATATCGCGTGACAATTCCCGGTCAACCCCATCCAAACTGGTGATCTTTTCGCCGCCGCGGGCGCGCCTGACCACAATCCCTTTTCCCATCAACTTGGCAAAATCAAATGAGTGCAGCGGTTGACCCCACTCCAGCATCACGAAATTCGTAATGTCAACTATATTGTTGATGGGACGCATCCCATAGGAGACGAGATACTTCTTCATCCATTCAGGTGAATCGCCTATCTTTACTCCGGTAATCAGGCTTGCGCAATAACGCGGGCACAGGTCGGGATCGAGGATTTCGACTGTCACATCATTAGTAATCGGGGCTCCTGATTCAGGGTAGGTGATGTCAGGCATATTCATTGGTGATCCTGTCAGCACCGAGACCTCTCCCGCCAGCCCGATAATGGAGAGACAATCAGGGCGGTTAGGCGTAACCTCGAGATTAAAAATCACATCACCGAGGTATTCAGTTAATGGTCTGCCGACCGGCGCATCCGGAGGCAGGATCAGGATACCTTCGTGGTCCTCTGAAATACCCAGCTCTTTCTCTGAACAAGCCATTCCGTTTGAAACAACCCCGCGTATCTTCGCAGGTTTTAGTTTATCAGGCTGGTTGGTATGAGGGTTAATAAGATGAGAACCAACAGGCGCATATGCAATCTTGGCGTTTACAGCAACATTGGGCGCGCCACAGACAACGGTCTCTTTGCTTGAACCGGTATCGATATCCAGCAAGGTAAGGCGATCGGCATTGGGATGCTTGTTTACCGCCAGTATTTGTCCAATAACAATACCTTCCCAGGCGCCGCCAATGACTTGCGAGCTTTTTACCTCGACGCCCGCCATAGTCAGCCGGTCGGCAACTTCTGCTGCCGGTAGCTTAACATCTACATATTGTTTGAGCCAGTTATACGAAACTTTCATACTTTTAGCTATCAGTGATAGCAATTAGTTTTCAGTTCTTTTATCCAAAAGCTGAAAGCTGACTGCTGAATGTTTTTTTAAAATTGCTTCAAAAATCTTAAATCGTTACCGAAGAATAAACGCATATCATCGATACCATAGCGCAGCATCGGGATACGGTCCACACCTATGCCGAATGCAAAGCTTGAATACTCATTCGGGTTAATTCCGCCGCGTTCCAGGACCTTCGGGTGGGTCATACCGGCGCCGGCAATTTCAATCCAGCCTGAGTTTCCACAGATGCGGCATCCGCCGCCGTGACATACTGCGCATTCAATGGCAACTTCAACGCCGGGTTCAACGAATGGGAAGAAATCGCAGCGGAACCGGACTTTCCTGTCTTCACCATAAAAACGGCGGGCAAATTCATAAAAGACACCTTTCAGGTCAGCCATCGTAATGCCTTTGTCTACCGCCAGACCATCTATCTGGTTAAACATCGGGAGGTGGGTTGCATCGGTGGCTTCATAGCGGAAAACGTGTCCCGGTTCAATTACCCGGATCGGAGGTTTCATCGTTTCAATCACGCGGGCGCTGACGCACGTTGTATGGGTCCTCAGGAGCATCGATCGCTCACCCTTATCATTTTCATAGTCCAACCAGAAGGTGGACATGGTATCTCGCGACGGATGTTCCGCTGGGATATTCAAAGCCTCGAAGTTATAATAATCGAGTTCTACATCATTACTCTCGACAATCTGAAATCCAAGTGAAGCAAAAATATCGCACATCTCGGCGATAGTTGCAGTTATAGGATGTAGATGTCCCAACGGATATGGACGCCCGGGTAATGTAATGTCGCCGCGTGCTGCGATTGCGTCATCTGTACGCAGTACCCGGGACCGGGACTCTGTTTTTAACGAGTCATTTTTGTATTCGAATACCGATTCGAGCTCGCTTTTGATACGGTTTGCCAGTGTACCTGCTGTTTTTCGCTCTTCGATTGGCAATTCCGCCAATCCGCGCAGCATGCTTGTTAGTTCACTTTTTCTGCCCAAATATCGGACGCGCCATTGTTCGAGAGCAGGGATTTCTTTGATGGCGTCCAGTTCGCGGATTGCGGTCTGTTTCAGTTCTTCAAGTCGTTGTATCATAGAAAAACTGTGGGAAACGATTATTTCAAGCTAAGATTGTTTCTTAGCGACGGTTACAATTTCGGCAAAAGCTCCAGGTTCTTTAACTGCCATGTCGGCCAGTATTTTTCTGTTGATTTCCACACCGGCTTTTTTCAAACCATTGATCAGTTGACCATAAGTAATTCCTTCAGCCCGGCTCGCGGCGCTGACACGCGTAATCCAGAGCTGTCGCATGTCGCCTTTTCGTTCGCGGCGGTGCGCGTAAGAATAACTCAAAGCCTTGACCATCGATTCTTTAGCGCGTTTTACCAGTTTATGGCGAGTGGCGCGATGTCCCTTGGTTAGTGACTGTATTGACTTATGTCTTTGACGGGTTGTAACCCCTCTCTTAACGCGTGGCAACTTCCCCTCCTATTTTAGGGAGTGTTTACTCCCGATAATTTCTTGATATTTCATGATCTGTAATTTTATAAATTTAATCGAAACCCTAACAGATCTTCGATATGTTTCGTATTTCGAATTTAGTGCTTCGAATTTTTTTCACATCTATTTGACATCATAGGGCATCAGTCGGCTAAGTTTTTGTCGGTCAACCGGACTGATAGGCAGTTTGTCATCATATTGACGTTTGACACGGGCAGGTTTGTTCCGCCGCAAGTGGCTGCTTCCGCCCTTCATTCTCATAATTTTGCCGGTTCCGGTGACATGGAAACGGGCTTTGGCGCCTTTATGCGTTTTTAACTTTGGCATCCTGTGGTACTTCCTTCGGTTTTGATTTTTGTGTTGTAGGTTGAGCCAGGATAATGAACATCCGGCGCCCTTCCATTACTGCATTTTTCTCAACAACTGCTGTTGTGCCCAGCGTCTGAATCACTTTCTGCAAGAGTTTCCATCCGAGGTCGGCGTGGGTTATCTCTCTTCCACGGAACATTACCGTGACTTTGACCTTGTCTCCATCAGCGAGTAATTGTTTTACGGATCGAACCTTGAATTCGAGGTCGTGTTCGCCAATCTTCGGCCTTAAGCGGATCTCGCGTAAGGCGATGATTTTTTGTGCTTTTCTCGACTGCCGTTCCTTCTTAGTTTGCTCGTATTTGTATTTACCGTAATCGAGTAAACGGCAGACTGGCGGGACAACGGTCGGTGCAACCTCAACCAGGTCGAGATTATTTTTTCGAGCTAACTCAATTGCCTGGGTGGTCGGCATAATGCCTAATTGTTCGCCCTTTTCTCCAACCACTCGGACTTCGGGAACTCGTATCTGGTTATTAATGCGAAGTTGTTTAAATATGTGCTACTATTCCTCCCTAACTATTGTGTGGATTACATTGACCACTATAATATATTCTGACTTTTGAATCAAGTTGCCGATGATTAGTGTAAATATCATCGGCAATTCTGAGTGTAACGAAGAATCTCTTTGGAATACTTTATCACGAATTTCCCTGCGCAGGAGATCCTTTGCTTTGGTCAGGGTAATGTTACAATGTCAATTCGTTCACCCTGTTGGTAATCATACGTTTTATTTTTAATTTAAACTCATCCAGTGATAAAGGCGGCAATTGCTCCCCGGTGCGCAGTCTGACCGATACCGTACCATTCTCTACCTCTTTATTCCCAACCACGAGCATGTACGGGATTTTTTCCAGTTGCGCTTCGCGGATCTTCTGGTTCATACGCTCGTTTCTATCATCTACCTGCACCCGGATATCGTTTGCCCTCAAATCAGCCTCAATCTTGCGTGCGTAATCTAGATGCTGGTCGGATATCGGAACAATCATTGCCTGCACAGGAGACAGCCAGACCGGAAAAGCTCCTGCATACCGCTCAATCAGGAAAGCCATTGTTCGCTCAATTGCGCCGATTGAAGAGCGGTGGATGACAATTGGTTCCTTTTCTTTGCCATCTTTATCGATATAGGTCAATTGAAAACGCTTTGGCGCTACGAAGTCATATTGCACAGTAAAGACTGTATCTTCCTTGCCAGCGAAATTCTTCATTTGAATATCGATTTTAGGGCCGTAAAAAGCAGCTTCGTTAGCAGCTTCAAAGAAATTAGCATTTCGCTGCCGTAGCACCTGCCTCAGGACGTCTTCGGCGTAATACCATGCTGCATCATCCTTGTAGTATTTTTTGTCGTCCTTCCGGTCACCCAGGGATAAGCGGTATCGTCTGCCGGTATCCAAACCGAGTACTTTTGCTGCATACTCGATAAGGTCGAGCGCTTGCATTATCTCATCGATGGCTTGGTCGGACCGGCAAACAATATGGGCGTCAGCCAGACAAAAACTGCGGACCCTCGTTAAACCAGTTAATTCTCCTGATTTTTCGTAGCGGAACTGTTTCGCCAGTTCTGCAATCCTGAATGGCAGCTCCTTATAAGACCTTGGTTTGCTCGCATAATACTGATAGTGGTGAGGGCAGGTCATAGGGCGAAGCATCAGTTCTTCTTCGTCCACCTTCATTACCGGGTACATTGTATCCTTATAATATGGGTAGTGCCCGGATGTCCTGTAAAGTTCGACCTTTGCCAGGTCGGGCGTATAAACGTGCTTGTATCCTCTTTTGATTTCCTCATCGACTACGAAACGTTCCAGTATTCTGCGGATGATAGAACCTTTTTCTGTGAAAATAGGTAATCCTTTGCCGATCAAATCCGTGAAGACAAAAAGATCGAGGTCTTTACCTATTTTCCGGTGGTCTCTTTTTTTCAACTCTTCCTGGAAAGCCAGGTATTCATCCAATTCTTTTTTAGAATTGAAAGCTATGGCATAAATACGTTGTAGCATCGGACGTTTTTCACTGCCCCGCCAGTAAGCGCCAGCGATGGACATGAGTTTAAATGCTTTGATACTACCAGTGTATTTTACATGGGGACCGCGGCACATATCTGTGAACTTTCCCTGCCGGTAGATAGTCACCTGCTCCTCGGGAAGTTCGTCGATCAGTTCCAGTTTATAAGGCTGGTCCTTGAAGATACGCCGTGCTTCTTCCTTTGAGACTAACTCGCGGGTAAAGGGCACGTTCGCTTTCACAATTTCCTGCATCTTCGCTTCGATGACAGGCAGGTCATCCGGTGTGAGCGGTCGGGGAAGGTCAAAATCATAGTAAAACCCGTCTTCAATTGTAGGACCAATACCGAATTTGGCTTCCGGGAACATCGATTGAACTGCTTCTGCCATTACATGGGCAGTCGAATGGCGCATGGTCTCTAGTTTTTCATCGATTGCTTTTTCTTCGTTTGCCATATTCTTACCTGTACGAAATAAAAACCTCCCACCCACGCGGGAACGAGAGGCTTAATGTTACAATTATAGCAATCTGACGCCTGTTTGACAATAAATTCCGTTTATGCTACCGTTGAAAAAAGGACAATTATGATAAACGCCTCTCAGAAATACTTTTGGTACTATTATTACTTTACAGGGCACGAAGGTGCGCTTGAGAGGTATTGACGTCTGGCAATAAATTAAATAATAAATATTAAAAATTTCGAGAGCCCTCTCAAGCGGAGGGCTCTTTCTTTTTGGGAAAATAGACCTGAATGGAGCAAGAAAATGATCATCATGAAAAGCGATGCCACCAACGAGCAAATCAATTACGTAATTAGCGAAATTGAGAAATACGGCTTGCGCGCCGATGTATCACGGGGTGATTTCCGTACCGTTATCGGACTTATCGGCGATGAACGTAAAATCCCGTTTGACCACTTTGCAGTCCTACCGGGAGTCAAGGAGGCAAGAATGGTCGAAACACCTTATAAACTCGTCACCCGAGAGTACGCTAATTTAATAGGGGAGCCTGGTGAAAGACGTATCAAAGTCAACGGCATTGAAATTGGCGGAGACGAACCCGTGTTCATTGCCGGACCCTGCGCCATCGAGAGCAAGACGCAGTTGTTCACCATTGCCGAGGGAGTCAAAAAAGCAGGTGCTCATATTCTCCGTGGAGGTATTTTCAAACCACGCACATCGGTACATTCTTTCCAGGGTTTGGGGGGAGCCGGGGAAGATGAAGCCAGGGAAGCGCTCGAGTGGATGCGGGAAGCCGGTGACCGCTTTGAAATGCCGATTGTAACGGAAATCAGAGGTGAAGCTCAGGTTGATCTTGTAGCTAAATATGTCGACATCATTCAGATTGGTGCGCGGAATATGTATGACCAGGACTTGCTTATCAAAGTTGCCCGCACCAAGAAACCGATCCTCTACAAAAGGCATTTCGGTGCCGGCATTGAAGAATTCCTATCTTTTACAGAATATATGGTTGCTGAAGATAATAAAGATATTATTCTATGCGAGAGGGGCGTCTTGCCTCTCGGTAAGGGGAAAAGTTATACTAGATACACACTCGACTTATCAGCCGTCCCTGTTTTACAGAAAGAGACGTACCTGCCTGTTATTATCGACCCTAGCCATGCTGCCGGACGCCGTGACCTGATCTTTAGCTTGAGCTGTGCGGGGATAGCCGCCGGTGCTAGTGGACTCATCATTGAGGTGCATCATAATCCTGTTGAAGCCCTCGTAGATAGCCAGCAGCAGATAACACCTGAAGAACTCAAAGAGGTCATCACCACCTGTCGGAAGATACATAAAGATATCGGGACCAGAAGAAACGGAGGGTAATCGGGCGCGACATGAAAAAAATACGCGTGGCGCTTGGTCAAAGCGGTTACCATATATATATTGGAGGAGACTTACTCGCACAAACCGGACGGTTGCTGAAGGAATTCGGATTTGACGACAAGGCGGTAATTATTACCGATCCGACAATTAAAAATCTGTACGCAGTGAGCCTGAGGCAGAGTTTGATAGGAAATGGATTTAAGACTATCATCCTGGAAGTACCCGAAGGCGAGGAAAACAAGTCACTGGATACTGCCGAACGACTGTACGAGGAATTAACGGATTTTGACGTTGAGCGTTTGACCCCGATAATAGCTTTGGGCGGTGGCGTTATCGGTGATTTAGCTGGATTTGTGGCAGCGACCTATATGAGAGGAATTCCGCTTGTTCAATTGCCAACCACGCTGCTGGCGCAGGTGGACAGTAGTATCGGAGGCAAGGTTGCTGTAAACCTTGGGCAGCTTAAAAACATCATTGGAGCCTTTTACCAGCCTCGAATTGTGATTTCCGACATCACGACTCTGCAAACGCTGCCTCCAGCCGAGCTTACAAATGGGCTGGCTGAGGTAATTAAATACGCTATTATAAAAGATGAAAATTTCTTTAACTATCTTGAAGATCATCTTGACCAGGTGAAGGGATTAGAAAAAAACAGCATGGAATATATCGTGACAGTTTCAGCACGCATAAAGGGACAGGTAGTTGAAAAGGACGAAAAGGACCAGGGTTTGCGAAACATTCTAAACTTCGGACACACAATCGGGCACGCAGTTGAATCGGTGACGAATTTCAAAGTTTCCCATGGACAAGCCGTAGCTATCGGTATGCTATCTGCATCGAGCATTGCCTGCGAATTAGGTATACTTGATAATACAGTGGTAGGCAGGATTCGAAAACTCCTGAGGCGTGCTGGTTTAATGACTAAAATGCCAAAGACAGAATTGGGTAAGTTAGTCGAAGCCATGACCCACGACAAGAAAGTTGTGGATGGAAAAATCAGGTTTGTTTTGCCCCGGTCTATCGGAAATGTTTTTGTGACCGATGAGGTTAATTTAAAAGTATTAGAAAAAATTTTGGTGAGTGCGAGATGAAGAGACCGAGCTTATGCGCTTCTATCACCACGACGGATATTAAGGCTATCAAGGCTGTTGAACCCCTTGTCGACCTTTTTGAAGTCAGGATCGATATTATTGGCGACGGATGGACTGAGGTTGCCAAGAAACTTGATAAACCTTGGATTGCCTGTAATCGCCTGGTTGAAGAAGGGGGTAAATGGCAGGGTAATGAAGCACGCCGAATTGAAAAATTGCTCCAGGCAATGGAATTAGGCGCAAAAATAGTCGATGTTGAGTATAATGCCAAGAATGTCGACAATATTATTTCTTTTATAAAAAGACGCGCTACCTGCTTGCTTTCTTTCCACGATTTTGAAAAGACGCCTTCGTTGGAGATATTAAAACATACAGTGCAAATGGAGCTCAAGGCAGGCGCCGATATCTGCAAGGTGGTTACCTTTGCGCAGAGTTTCGAGGATAATCTGACCGTGCTCCAACTGATTACCGAGTTCCCCGGCAAGCGTATTGTCGCCTTTGCAATGGGACCTCAGGGGATGGCAAGCCGGTTGCTGGCGCCTGTGGCTGGGGCGTATTTTACTTATGGTGCGGTGGAAAAAGGTAAGGAATCAGCCCCCGGTCAAATTCCGGTAGTTGATATGCTGAGTTTATACAATATACTACCATGAAAGATATAAAAATCTCTGGTAAGACAGGCATTTGTGGCATCATTGGTGACCCGATTGAGCACACATTATCGCCGGCGATGCATAATTCCATGTATAAAACCATGAATCTAGACTTCGTTTATCTCCCTTTTAAGGTCAAGAGCGTTGACCTGGGTAAAGCAATCGCTGGTATAAAAGCCCTGAATTTCAGGGGCTTAAACGTGACTATTCCACATAAAGTGGCGGTAATGCCTTTCCTGGATAAAATGGATATACTTGCCGATAAAATCGGTGCAGTCAACACAATTATTAACGATAACGGCATTCTCACCGGTTATAATACCGATGCCCAGGGATTCCTTAAAGCGCTTGTAGAGAGGGATATAAGACCAGCCGGAAAAAATGTGTTGTTGCTAGGCGCGGGAGGAGCGGCACGCGCTGTCGGATTTATCCTTTCTGAAGAGCGAACACGCCTGACCATTTTGAACCGGAAAGAGGAATTATCATGGGCAACAGACCTCGCCAAATGCCTGTCTCAAACCTATTCCGGAAAAGTAAAGGCTGGCGAGTTATCAAGAAAGAATCTCGAGAAATTAATCCCTTCGACTGATATCCTGGTGAATGCTACCAGTGTTGGGATGAGTCCAGACTCCAATGAAACTCCAGTACCCGGTGACCTGCTTTGCGCTAACCTGGTTGTCTTCGATATCGTTTATAATCCATATCAGACGCGTTTGTTAAGAGAAGCTAAGGAGGCTGGGGCGCAGACTATCAACGGATTGGAAATGCTGGTTTGGCAGGGTGTGCTGGCTTTCGAGAAATTCACGGGCGAAAAAGTTCCATTCGAGTTGATGCGGGAAGCCGCGCTAAAGGAGCTGCCGCATGAAAAGTAATGTAGCCCTGGTCGGTTTTATGGGCACCGGCAAGACATCGGTTGGGCAAGAGCTCGCTAAAAAAATGGGATGGCAGTTCGTCGAGGTAGATGCGCTTATCGAACAAATGGCAGGCAAATCTATTCCCGATATGTTTGCCGGCGATGGAGAAATTACCTTTCGGGAATGGGAAATCGAGGCTATCAAGCAGGTTGCCCGCGGGAAATACCAGGTTATTGCCTGCGGAGGCGGCGCTGTGCTCAACACTATTAATATCGCCCGTCTTAAGGAGACCAGCGTCATGGTATTGCTCACGGCATCACCGGACACGGTTCTAAGACGTACCGCCGCCGACCGCGGCACCAGGCCTGTGTTGATGGGCGCCGAAGATCCAGCCGCTCGCATCAAAGAGTTATTAAAATTCCGTAAGCCATATTACGAAAGGTCGGCAGATATTTTTGTTAACACGTCGAAGATGAGCCTGACCGAGGTCGCTGACCTTATCATAGAGAAGTTGAAAAATTATGAAGGCATTGATTTCAAAAAGTAACATCGATGGTACTGCGATAGCGCCATCATCAAAGAGTTATACCATCCGCGGTTTAATGTGCGGTGCGCTCGCTGCTGGAAAAAGCCAGATCGTGCAGCCTCTTGGTTCAAACGATACGACGGCTGCTGCTAACGTGCTCCGGAAAACCGGCATAAGTATCCGGCAGAATAAAAATATGTGGACTATCGAAGGTGGGGCTTTTCACGCCTCTGAGACTGATCTCTTCTGCGGCGAGTCCGCCACCACGCTTCGATTTATGACCGCTTTGTGTGCGGCTATCCCGGGAACTCATCATCTCACCGCTGGATTCTCACTCTCAAGCCGACCTTTGAAACCGCTACTGGACGCATTGCATCAGTTAGATATTAAGTGCAGTTCAAACAATAACCTGCCGCCCGTGACTGTGGAAGGCGGTAAACTCAAAGGAGGAACCGTCGCTCTCCCGGGTGATATCAGCAGCCAGTTTGTTTCGGCGCTGCTGCAAATTGCTCCTTTTTCCGAAAAAAGCATGACGATTAGATTGACCACTCCGTTGGAATCTCGACCTTACGTGTTGATGACGATGGATGCCATGCAGTGGTTTGGCGTTACGGTCGCTTTTGACGATTCGCTCGACGAATTTCAAGTATTCCCCCAAAAATATGAACCTACCAAATTCAGGATCGAGGGCGACTGGTCTTCGGCATCATATTTGTTAGCTCTCGGCGCACTCGCAGGTAGGGTGGAAGTAAGCAATCTTCCGAGCGAGACGATGCAGGGCGACCGTATGTTGCTGAATTTCCTGGAGGAAATGGGCGCTGGTATCTTCAAAGGTAAGAATTCAGTCATCGTAACGCAGCAGAGGCTCAAAGCGATAAAAGCCGATTTGACTGATTGTATCGATCTCCTTCCCACTTTAGCTGTTCTCGCGGCAGTAGCAGAGGGAACCAGCCGGTTTTCAGGCATTGCTCGAGCGAGGTTAAAAGAATCTGACCGTGTCGCCGTCGTCCAGGAAAATCTGACGAGAATGGGAATAAAAGTTAAAGAGGAGAAAGACAGCATCACCATCAAAGGCGGTAAACCCAAAGCTGCCATTATCGATAGCCGTAATGACCACCGTATCGCGATGGCTTTCAGCGTGCTTGGGACAATTACAGGGAATACCATCATTCAACAGGCTGAGTGTGTCAACAAGACGTATCCTGAATTCTGGGATGTTCTTGTTAACTTGGGAGGGAAGGTGAAGTTAGATGGGAAATAGTATCGGCAAGCTTTTTGTTGTGACTAGTTTTGGGGAAAGTCACGGAAGATGTATTGGAGTAATTATTGATGGCTGTCCTGCCGGACTGCCTATCACTGAAGCTGATATTCAATCTGAAGTGGATAAAAGAAGACCTGATGCAGGTCCAGCTTCGACACGACGAAACGAGGCGGATAATGTCGAGATTCTTTCGGGGGTGTTCAATGAACACACCACCGGAGCCCCGCTATGCCTTTTAGTCAGGAATACCGATACCGACTCTTCAGCTTATGAGCGGATAAAAGGTCTATTAAGACCCGGACATGCCGATTATACCGCCTCTATGAAATATGGTGGTTTTAACGATTATCGGGGAGGCGGACGCTTTTCAGGGAGAATTACGATAGGTTTCGTCATTGCTGGAGCCATCGCAAAAAAGCTGTTGCAAATCACCGGCATTGAAGTTATTGCCCATACAGTAGAAATTGGCGGTATTAAAGCGAAATGGCATGGCATAAGGGCTTTACGAAAAGTTGATGAATATCCTCTGAAATGTGCTGACAAAACTGCAGCCGCCAGGATGGTGCTGGCGATAGAACAGGCGCGGCTGGAAGGTGATAGCCTGGGTGGGGTAATTGAAGGTCGAGCTCTGAACGTGCCTGTCGGATTGGGCGAACCTGTATTCGATACACTTGAAGGAGACCTGGCAAAAGCCCTGTTCGCTATACCGGCTGTAAAAGGGGTGGAGTTTGGAGGGGGATTTTTGGCAGCAAAGATGAAAGGTTCGAAAAATAACGACGTGTTTACGATAAAGAGGGGAAGAATACAGACCCTTACTAACAATTCCGGCGGAATTCTCGGCGGGATCAGTAATGGTATGCCCATTGTCTTGAGAGCCGTGGTAAAACCCACTCCATCAATTTCTAAAACGCAGAATACTATTAACCTCAACACGATGGAAGAAACTCAACTGGATATCATCGGCCGACATGATGTCTGTATTGTGCCCAGGGCAGTCCCTGTAGTATCAGCGATGATGTCGATTGTGCTCTGCGACTTCGCCATGCGGGCAAGGCTCATTCCCGGAGGTGTTTAAGTGTCTTTAGACGAACTACGCAAGAAAATCGATGAAGCTGACGATAGGATTGTAAAGCTTATCGCTGATCGCATCCGGCAGGCGCAAGAAATCGGACAGGAAAAGCAGAAAATTGGCATGCAAATCGAAGACACCGCCCGTGAAGAACGGGTGCTTACACACGTACGAGAAATTGCCCGCCAGGAAAATCTCGGCGAAAAAGACATTGAGAACATTTACCGCCAGATAGTTAATCTTTCCAGGAGCGTACAGGGCATAGTTGTCGCTTTTCAAGGAGAAATTGGCGCCTACAGCGAGGAAGCCTGTTTCCATTTCTTTGGACCCGGGGTGCAGGTCAAACCTTTAGAAACGCTGGATGAGGTATTTAAAGCTGTAGAACAGGGTGACGTCCGCTATGGTGTTGTACCGGTTGAAAACTCCCTGGAGGGGAGTATCAGTCGTGTATACGACCTGCTCCTTAGTTCGAGCTTGAAAGTGGGCGGTGAGATCGAGCTCCGCATTATGCATTGTCTCATTGCAAACCCCACTGCTAGCCTGGACACGATCAAGCGTGTCTATTCTCATCCTCAGGCTCTGGGACAAAGCCAGGCTTTCCTCCGACACCTTAATGCAGAACTTGTTTCTACTTACGATACTGCTGGAAGCGTGAAGTTTATCAAAGAGCAAAACATTAAGGACGGTGCAGCGGTTGCCAGCGCGCGTGCTGCTGAAATCTATGGGATGAAAATCCTGGCTCGTGAGATCGAGGACAACCCCAATAACTTTACCCGGTTCTTCATCCTCGCCAGGGAGGATTCACCGGCGACCGGCAGTGATAAGACCTCGATTGTTTTCTCAGTAAAACACCAGCCTGGCGCGCTCTTTGCAGTCCTGGAAGCCTTCGCTGACGGAAATATTAGCCTGACTAAAATTGAATCAAGACCTACCCGACAGAAAGCCTGGGAATATAATTTTTACCTCGACTTCGAAGGGCACCGGCAGGATGCGGCGGTGAAAACCGCTTTACGCCGTGTCGAAAAACAAGCGTTGTTTTTAAAGATTTTAGGCTCTTACCCCAAGGCAGCATAAAGAAATATTTTGTTTTGTCATTCCGTACTCGATACGGAATCCATATAAATTATTTCCTCCCTTTCGTAAAGAGCCTGTCCTGAGCCTGTCGAAGGAGGGATTTGAGAGGGGATTTATTAACAGAGATTTCGGACCAAGGCATTAAAATCTTTCTTCTCCCTTTTGTAAAGGGAGACTGAGAGGGTTTTGTTACGGTATTTGGAAATTGGTATTTGAGATTTGTTTGGAACTTGTTTCTTGTTATTTGGTCATTCCCGCAACCTTGTGAGAAATAGCAGAGGGAAAGAAAATTATTGAAGACGCAAACCACGATTGGCATTATCGGCGGAGCGGGCAACATGGGCAGATGGTTTGCCCGTTACCTGCTCAACGAAGGCTTTAAAGTTATTATCTCCGGCCGCAGTCAGGAAAAGTTGCGAAATGCAGGTAAAGAGCTCGGAATTCCAACTGCAACCAATATCGATGTCATGAAGCAGTCTCAGGTCGTGATACTTTCCGTACCTCCCGATACCTTGGAAGCTGTTGTAAAAGAAATTGCTTCTTACACTCGCGAAGAACAGATTATTGTTGATGTTACATCTATAAAAACCAGACCGGTTGAAATCATGCACCAGTATATTAAAAAAGGCACGATTTTAGGGACTCACCCCGTATTCGGACCGGGAGCAAAAAGCCTTGCCAACCAGAACTTCGTGCTGACACCGACAAATGAATCCGAATCAGCCCTCGCGGACAAAGTTAAGAAATATCTTGAATCTAAAGGCGCCAATGTTTCTATCATGACGCCCAAACAGCATGACGAAACGATGACTGTCGTATTAGGTTTGGCGCATTTTATTGCCATCGTTTCTGCAGATACACTGCTCAGTTTTGAAAAATTCCAGGAAATGAAAAAAATCGGTGGGACAACTTTCAAGCTTCTTTATACGCTTGTGGAAAGCGTTATTTCAGAAGACCCGCACCTGTACGCATCCCTCCAGATGAGCTTCCCCGATATCAGTAGAGTGGAATCGCTTTTTCAACAAAACACCAAGCTCTGGGCGGACATGGTCAAGAACAAAGATAAGGATGGTTTCGCCCGGCGAATGTCCGAACTACACGCTAAGCTCGAAAAGACCGACCCCGCTTTCCGCAAAGCCTACGAAAACATGTACAAGATTACTGAAGGTCTGTAGAGCCCCTTCTCCCTTGAGGGGAGAAGGTTGGGATGAGGGTGAAAAGAGTAAAACAGCTGTTTTACCTTAGTCCTCTCGCTCCTTGTCTGGAGAGTCCCGATTATCCTCGGGATTCCGCATGAGATTACGAATCGGAAAGTCAGAGAGAGGGGATTGAGTAAATTATTCACCCTCACCTTAATCCTCTCCCCTCGCGGGCGAGGAGATTAGTTATAAAAATCATTCAAGGAACAACCTACTAGTAAGTAACAAGTAGTGAGCATCAAACAAGATTATGAATGATGTCGATCGAATAATTTCATCTTTTAACCGCACCACCGACGAGATATTTTCGTTGGATGAGTTTAGGAGCCGTCTTGAGTCGGGGAAACCTTTGCGTATCAAATACGGAGTGGATGTGACGGCGCCATTTCTCCATATTGGACACGCCGTCAATTTATGGTTGATGAGAGAGCTTCAAGAACTAGGGCATAAAGTTGTTTTCCTCATTGGCGACTTTACCACCACAATTGGAGACCCAACGGGCAAATCAAAAACCCGTCAGGTGATTACCGAAGAAGATATCGAACGGAATTCAAATGAGTTTATCTCTCAAGTTTCAAGAGTATTACTAACAAAGCCGGATGTATTTGAAGTCAGGAGAAATTCCGAATGGTTCGGCAAAATGAAAATAGCGGAATTCGTCTCGCTGCTTTCCATGGTTACTTACAAAAGGTTAATTTCCCGCGATATGTTTAAAAATCGCATTGAGAACAATAGCGACATCTATGTGCACGAATTAATTTATCCTGTAATGCAGGGTTATGATTCGGTGATGGTTAACTCCGACCTCACGATTGTCGGCACCGACCAATTATTTAATGAGATGATGGGGCGTTTTTTTCAAGAAAGGTCAGGACAGCTACCACAGGTAATAATAACTACCAAAATAACACCCGGAATCGATGGCAAAGAAAAACAGAGTAAAAGCCTGGGTAATTACATAGCGATAAAAGATACACCCCGAGTCCAATTCGGGAAAATTATGAGCATCCCTGATAATCTAATCGCACAGTATATGGATGTGTACACGACGCTTCCGTTAGGTCGTGTTCAAGAAGTAAAACAGGAGTTAAATAAAGAAAACGCAAATCCGATGGTCTACAAACTGGAATTAGCACAAGCACTTGTTGAAAGGTATTATGGCGCGGATATCGCTCAGCAGGAAAAAGACTGGTTTATTCAAACTTTTTCCAAACGTACAACTCCTGATGAAATACCCTTGGTTAGAGTTGAAGAGAAAGCCATTACGCTATTACAATTGCTTAAATTGTGCTTACCGAAAGAATCGACATCGACTTTACGCCGCTTAATTCAACAGGGGGCGATAGAAAAAAATGGCTTAAAACTTCAAGACGCAAATGAGAGTTTAGATATAACCGGCGAATTCGCCTTGAAATGTGGCAAGCGAAGGTGGTTCCGAATTGTTCGAGAGTAAGAAACACAACGCGTAATCTGAAAAACATTCTGCTGTTATTAGCTTTTTCGTAAATACCGTTGCGTCCACGGGCAAGCCCAGATACACAAGCCGCAGGTACCTTCTGTAAGTCCGAGTTTTTCACCTCTCTCTACTACTTTTGCTTTGCAGGCTTTTGCGTTGAGTAATTCATCCCTGTCTATCCCAACTTTCCAATCAATACCGGAAACACCACCCGCTGGACACACGTTTTTGCATTCCTCACATTTACCGCATCGTGAGCTATTTACCGGCTTTCCAACTTCTAACTGAGCGTTCGTTAGGATCACACCTAGCCTCAAAGCTGGTCCGAATTGTTCAGTGACCAGAAAAGCGCACTTTCCAATCCAGCCAAGTCCTGCTCTTGTAGCCACGGTCTTAAAAGGCAGCTTGCTCCTGAACACACTGTCATCCTTGATCACGTTCGATTTAGTTAAAGGTAATGCATCAATCCCTTTGCTTTTAAGAAAATCAGCTCCTAGTTCAGCTAGCTGATAAAGGCGGTCGCTTACAGCGATGTATTCATTGTAATATTCTATGTTGGGACCGGGGTAAATCGCCCTGATTTTTTCCGGATTGAGAGCGATACCAAATGAGACTCCAAATCTGTAGCCATATCTATCGGGCAAAGGTAATTCGTTCAGGTCACCAAATCCGACAACTGACGCGCCTTCGTTTAATAAATATTCTTTAAGTTCGCCGCTCAGGCTTTTCATTTTTTATCCCAGTGCGAGGGTTAACGCGAGATAAAACGCTGACCCCTCACCTTTTATCCTCTCCCACAAGGGGCGAGGAAAAAGGATATTTTAATTATTTTTTATTACTCATTGCCTTTACTTCATCGTCATTAACAGAATGACCGGTGAATGTTTCCGAAGTCTGTTGTGCCAGCCATAAAGCCGCTTCGGCGATTTGTTCCGGCTGCTTCATATTCCTCAAGGTTTCTTCTGTTATACCCCTTTTTGCAAAGACGGTCTTGTAGCCATCAGTTACCACGCCGCCAGTGGGATAAAGGTCGTTAACCGCGATATTGTATTGTTTTACTTCTTGTGCCAGTCCCCAGGCAAACAGTTCGATCCCAGCCTTGGTGATGCTGTAACAGACTTCGCCGGGCGGCGCCCGCCGTTTTGCCGCAATTGATGTCATACAGATGATGTTGCCGCTTTTCTGTTTAATCATCGTCGGCAAAACCGCCTTCGCACATAAAAAATTGCCTCGTAAATTGACCTTCATCATCAGGTCCCAGTATTTCACCGGCAGGTCGATGATCGACGCATTCAAGTTAGCGGCAGCATTATTTACCAGTATATCTATACGTCCCCACTCGTCCATTACCCGCTTCGCCATGTTTTCAATATCAGTATCGACTGTAAGGTCTGTCCTGATCGGGATTGCTGTACCCCCGAAGGCGTGAATTTCGGCGACTGTTTGGTGAATCGTACCCGGTCGTTTGCTTGTACCTTCTTTTTCCGTGCGGGCAACAACCGCCACTTTCGCGCCTTCCCGCGCAAATGTAAGCGCGATCTGTTTGCCAATCCCGCGGCTGCTTCCAGTAATAATCGCTACTTTTCCATCCAGTTTCATAATGAGTTCCCTCCCTGGTTTTTGACGCTTCAAATTTATCAGGTTGTATAGTGTGAGTCAAACTGGATTATTATGATCTGCCATGTTGTTTGACATACACCTGGATAATAAGGCAAGATAGAGAAAACCTATGTTTATTGGCTTACTTTCCGACTCACATATAGCCTGGCCGCAACAGTCCTGGCCCTCTCAAATCAAAGAAAAACTGCGCGGAGTCGACTTGATATTGCACGCGGGTGATATTTGGATTCCGTGGGTTTTGGATGAATTGGAGACGGTTGCTCCGGTGCTGGCAGCGCAAGGTGACGATGATCTCGAGGAGGACATCGGCAACGACAAACGCCTTGCGAAGCGGCAAATACTTAACTACGAAGGCGTCAGCCTTTGGGTGCAGCATATTAAACCGCGTTACGGTCAGATTGATCCATCATATCAGGTTAATTACTACAACACATTCAACCGCCATTTCCAGGAGGATGTCGGTACTCCACCCGATGTCATTATTTTCGGACACACTCATTACGCAGAGATAGAACAGTTTAAAAATACTTTGCTTATTAATCCAGGCAGCCCCACTATGCCGAACTATATGCCCCAGCTCGGTACGGTCGGTTTATTAACTCTAAAAGACGGCAAAGTCAATGCCAAAATCATTCCCCTGTCTTAACTGTTAACTTTATTCCCGTGCAGGCGGAAACTAAACACTTAACTTTGACTCTTGCACAATCTAACCAAATCCAGTAAAGTCTTGGCATGGAAAAATCACGTAAGATATTTGTTTGTGAATGCGGTTATAAAACTGTATTTAATTTAGGTCGCTGCCCTCAATGCCACGAATGGCATAAGTTCACCGAACAGTTAGAAATCGAACCTAAGTCATCATCAACCCGCCAGCGTACGTCCCTTACCCAGCCGGAAGAACTCTCTCAGGTAGATATTCGCGCTCACGACCGTTTTCCTGTGCCTGTGAGTGAGTTCAATCGCGTGCTGGGAGGTGGGATTGTTCCCGGGTCGGTGGTGCTCATCGGCGGAGAGCCGGGTATTGGAAAATCGACGTTGTTACTGCAGATTGCCGCACTTGCAGCCGGGACGCGTGGAAACATTGTCTATGTTTCCGGTGAGGAAACCACCAATCAAATAAAATTGCGCGCAAACCGACTCGGAATTAGGGGCGATGGACTTTTTATAATTTCAGAAACCGATATAGAAGTTATCCTTGCTCAGTTAGAAGCAATGGCACCCGGTTTGCTCATTATCGATTCCATCCAGACGACCCATGTACCCGAAGATGATGGTCTGCCCGGCAGCATTACACAGGTTAGAGAGTCAGCACAAAGATTAATGCGCTGGGCAAAATCGACAGGCGTACCGGTCTTCATCACCGGACATGTTACCAAAGAGGGGAATATCGCGGGTCCCAGGCTTCTTGAGCATGTTGTCGATGTTGTACTTTACCTGGAAGGTGAGCAATTTAGCGCTTATCGTTTGTTACGGTGTGTCAAAAACCGGTTCGGTTCAACTAATGAAATCGGCGTCTTCGAGATGAAAGAGAAGGGATTACTCGAGGTTGAGAATCCGTCAAAAGCTTTCCTATCGCAGCGAGAGGGTGAAATAATCGGATCGGTGGTAGTGCCTGTTATCGAAGGCTCTCGGCCTCTATTGGTTGAAATACAGGCTTTGACCAATGCCACGAGTTTTGGAATGCCGCGCCGTACTGCCAACGGAGTTGATTTCAACCGTATGTTGATGATTATTGCGGTGCTGACGAAGCGTTTAGGTTTAAAACTTGGAAACCAGGACGTGATGGTCAACGCGACCGGTGGTCTTAAGATTGACGAGCCGGCCGCTGATTTGGGTATTGCCCTGGCGATTGCTTCTTCCTGTAGGGATATGCCGCTGGATCCACGCATAGCGGCAGTCGGGGAGCTAGGTTTAAGCGGTGAACTTCGCAACGTAGCACAGCTAGACCGTCGAGTAAAAGAAGCAGGACGCATGGGCTTTACACGCTGCCTGGTACCCAAGGTCTCCGGAAAGATAGGTCCTCTTCCGAAGGATGTGGAAGTGATCGCGGTGAGCAATCTACGGGAGGCGGTAGAAAGGGGGATGGAGAAGTAAGGAAGCCACCTCTCCATCGGTGGAGAGGGATATGAGGGTGAGGTTATATTAATTTCTAAACGTCCCTCTCGCTATCGACAGAGAGACTAGAGATTGAGGTCGAAATCCCTATTTTCTCACCAGTTCTTCTATGGTATATCCCTGCTCCTCATCAGCGATCATAGTTGAGACATCTATATAAATTGTGAGGGGATATCCCATTTGCGGGTGATAGGTGACCTGCACAGTTTCTGCTTTCTGGTCGAAAGTATTCTTCCCTTCGTACGCATCACGGATGACAGCGAAGAGTTCCTCGACAGTGTCCACATCTCCGAATTTCTCAGATGTCGCGGTCTGTCCGTTGGATACGTAAGTCACTGAAGTTACTGCTCCATTTCTTACCTGGATATTTACCGGTCCTCGCCAGTCTTCGGGACAGAAACAGCTTCTCGCCAGCGTGAAATCGTAGCTCGTGATGTTCTGAGATTTCCACAACTTCTCGTTCCGTTCAAGCTCGCTGTCAGCGGAACCGCCGCAAGAGTATGAAAGGATTAATGCGAGAAGGAACGCCAGGGAAAGTAGCACTTTAGCAAACGGAATGCGGTTTATTTGCCCTCGTAACTTACCTTTGCTCTTGTCCATATTCCACCCCTCTCCTTGTACTCAGCCTCGACGGTCATCGAGACTGGCTTGATAAGCTTTACCAGGTCTTTGAGTATGCGGTTGACGGCATGCTCCTGGATAATCCCGACATTTCGGAATGAAGTCAGGTAATATTTCAGCGATTTTAGTTCGATGAGCTTTTTATTTGGGATATAACTGATAGTCAACGTGCCAAAATCAGGAAGTCCGGTCCATGGGCAGACGCAGGTGAATTCATCGGTGTCGTAAACGACCTCGGTGGCAGTCCCCGAATAATCGAACAGGATCGCTTCAAGACACCCGACATCGATAGTGTCTTCACCTTGTATATCGAAGCGTCTGTTGGCGTATTTATCTTCAGGCATTGTAATTTCATAATACTGTAAAAAAAATGGGGAAACAAGACTACCAACTTAAAACTGAAAACTCAAAAGTCAAAACCTGGCCTAAAGATACTAACTCTGGGAATAGTTTTAGACTAATAATTAGAAAGTGCATGGTGATGTTTTCCCACTTTGAAAAAGGGGGATAAAAGGGGGGATTTTGTACCTTAAATCCCTCTCATTCTCCCTTTACGAAAGGGAGAGGTTCTATCTAACGGCTTTTGTTTCGGGCATTGTCGGGACTCGCAATTGTTGTTAGGAGCTTTGTGAAACATGTACGAGGCTCCGTTCACCGGCGAGAATGTTCTTCAAGTATTGTCCGGTAATCGATTCCGGCACTTGAGCCACTTCTTCAGGAGTGCCGGTAGCAACCACGTACCCGCCTTTTTCCCCGGCTCCTGGTCCTAGGTCGATAATATAATCGGCGCTTTTCATCACATCGGGGTGATGCTCAATCACAACCACCGTATTGCCGGCATCCACCAGTCTTTGCAGGACCCTTAGCAGTGCTGCCACGTCCTCGAATGAAAGTCCGGTGGTCGGCTCATCGAGGATATAAAGTGTCCTGCCAGTAGCGCGCCGTGCCAGTTCGGTTGCCAGTTTGACGCGTTGTGCTTCGCCTCCGGAAAGTGTTGTCGCCGGTTGCCCCAGTCTCATATAGCCCAGCCCGACATCATTGAGCGTTTCTAGCTTCTTCTTGATGTTCGGGAAGTGCTCAAAGAATGCCAGCGCCTGCTCGATTGTCATGTCAAGCACCTCGGCGATATTCTTATCCTTAAACTTGATTTCCAGAGCTTCACGGTTGTAACGTTTTCCCTTGCAGACTTCACACGGCACCGTTACATCAGGCAAAAATTGCATTTCGATTTCGATATAACCCTCACCGCGGCAGGCTTCACAACGACCGCCTTTTACATTGAAAGAGAACCTGCCGGGTTTGTACCCGCGAACACGTGCATCGGGGACGGTTGAGAATAGTTCGCGGATAGCGGTGAAGACGGTTGTATATGTCGCTGGATTGCTCCGCGGCGTACGCCCTATCGGTGACTGGTCGACATCAATGACCTTGTCAATATATTCCGCTCCCAGGACGTCGTCGCAATCGCCCGGCTGTTCTTTACTCTTGTAAAGAGTCTGCGCCAGTTTTTTGTAAAGGATGTCATCGATCAACGTGCTTTTGCCGCTGCCTGAAACGCCGGCGATACAGATAAATTTCCCGAGTGGAATGTTGACATCGATATTTTTGAGGTTGTTTTGACGAGCTCCCTTTATCAACAATTGCCCGCCATTGCCGTTCCGACGTTGCCTGGGGATGGGTATCTCTTTGATACCGCTCAAGTATTGACCGGTAATCGATTCAGCGCATTTCTTAATGTCATCGATTGTACCGGTAGCAATAATTCTGCCGCCGTGTTCGCCGGCGCCCGGTCCCATGTCAATGATATAGTCCGCAGTACGCATCACTGCTTCGTCATGCTCGACGATGAGAATAGTGTTGCCGATATCGCGGAGCCGTTTCAGGGTTTCGATCAACCGGTGGCTGTCCGCGACATGAAGTCCGACGGTTGGTTCGTCGCAGATGTAGAGGACACCCATCAATCCGCTGCCGATTTGAGTGGCAAGGCGAATACGCTGGGCTTCTCCACCGCTGAGAGTCGCCGCCGGACGGTCGAGACTCAAATACTCTAATCCAATATCGCGCAGGAAACCCAGTCGCGCCGTTATCTCTTTATTTATCTGGCGGGCAATCATCTGCTCGCGTTCAGAGAGGATCGGTTTTTCACCATTGCTCAAAGCCTGCACCCATTCAAGGTTTTGCGAAACCGGCATTGTGCACACGTCCATAATATTTTGATCACCTATAGTTACTGCGAGGGCTTCGGGTTTAAGCCGCTTCCCCTGGCAGGCGGGGCAGGGCCGCGTAACCATGTAGCGTTCGATATCAGCACGGGAATATTCCGACTGCGTCTCTTTGTATAATCGTTCCATACGCGGGATGACGCCTTCCCACCCTTCGGTATGCTCCCGTATTTGCCCGAACCGGTTGCGGTAGTGGTACCGTTCGAAGTCTTCGCCATACAGGATAACCTGCAGCTGTTTTGGCGTCAGGTTTTTAATAGGAGTGTTTAATGAGAAGCCATGATTTCGGGCCGTCTCTTCAAGCCGATAGAAATACCAGAAGTGAGTCTGGTATGGTTTGATAGCTCCCTGGGAAATCGAAAGCATCTTGTTGGGGATAATCAGGTCGGGGTCTATCTCCAGTTTGAAACCGAGGCCGGTACAGATGGGGCAGGCGCCATGCGGGCTGTTAAAGCTGAATGTCCGCGGCTCGATTTCTCCCACGCTGATCTCGCACTGGACGCAGGCAAAATGTTCGGAGAAAAGCAATTCATCGCCGTCGATAATCGAGACAAGTACCACTCCGGTTCCCAGCTTCAAAGCGGTTTCTACAGAATCGGCGAGCCGGCTCTGGCTGTCGCTTTGCCCGATGACCAGGCGGTCGACCACTACCTCGATGTTATGCTTCTTGTTTTTGTCGAGCTGTATCTGGTCGGATAGATCATGGATTTTCTTATCGACACGGACGCGCACATAACCTTGTTTACGCAGGTCGTCGAAAACTCCCTGGTATTCACCCTTGCGGTCGCGCACCAGCGGAGCGAGTATAAGGATGCGGCTGCCGTTGGGGAGCGCGGTTACAGAATCGACGATTTGCTCGACTGTCTGGCTGGTAATTTCCCGACCGCACTTGGGGCAGTGAGGATGTCCGACGCGGGCAAAGAGCAAGCGCAGGTAGTCATAGACCTCGGTGATCGTGCCCATGGTCGAACGGGGATTTCTGCCGGGACCTTTCTGGTCGATCGAAATTGCCGGGCTCAGACCTTCAATGTAGTCGACATCCGGCTTCTCCATCCTGCCCAGGAACTGGCGGGCGTAGGCGGAGAGCGACTCCATATAGCGGCGCTGACCTTCGGCATAAATCGTATCGAAAGCTAACGAGCTCTTTCCCGATCCGGAGACACCGGTGATGACCACCAGCTTATCACGGGGGATGACGACATCGATGTTCTTGAGATTATGCTCGCGGGCGCCTTTAACGACAATAGAATCAAGAGGCATTTTGAACCATCCGAAATTATTGTAACACAAATGTACGGATGGTAAAGAAAATCCGAATATCGAAATTCTAAATAAATCCGATATATTAAATAACAAAATTAGAAAGTCATTGCGAGTAAAAACGAAGCAATCTCCGGGAGGACGGGGATTCGTCACCACCCTGAGATCGCCACGTCACTACTTTCCTCGCGATGACACTTTAATTCACCCTCTCTCTAGCTCTCTCCCACAAGGGGCGAGAGGACCAATATTTAATCCCCACCCTGGGATTGCCACGCATGCGCTCGCAACGACGGGGGTATTGACAAACTTAATAAAATACTTTAATATAATTAATAAAATTAAGTAAAGAATTAAAAAAATTAATAATATCAACTAAGGAAGTGAAAAATATGAAAACAAAGGACTGGCAGGAACTTACCCGCTTGACGCAGACTGCCCCTTTCGTTATAGAGCGCGTGCGTCTGACTGAAAGCGGCATTGCCATCGAAGGGGATTTTGAGCTTCCACCACTTGCCCGCCTTTCCGCCGAAGACCAGGTGTTCGTAATGGCATTTGTGCGGGCGGAAGGGACAATCAAGGAAATGGAAAAGACTTTCGGTGTCAGCTACCCGACGATTAAAAGTCGATTGAACCGTATCGCCGGGCAGCTCCAGTTTGCCGAGAACATTCCCACGCCGCCGAAACAGGATGTTATCACGGCGTTGGAGAAGGGTGAAATAACGGCTGAAGAAGCGATTGAGAGGTTATCAAAATGAGATGGCCGCCTTATTTAATGCAATTCAAAATCCGTAGCCCGCAACATGGTTTCAGTATCTGGCTGCCCCTATTTATTATCGGACCGATAGCACTGATATTCCTGCTGGCGCTTTGCCTGATTGCACTGCCTTTCCTGCTCCTATCGTTATTATTCACGTGGCGCTGGTATTGGCTGGACTACGCAGTTGCAGGGGTCCCGGCAATCTTTAGTATTCTTTATTCTTTGCCCGGTTTGAAAGTCGATGTTGAGGACGGAGAGCAGCACGTGGTGGTGGCATTCTACTAGACGATTGAGAGAAAACTATGCATGACATTTACGAAATAGAGACCTATCTTAAATATCACAGTGAAGACCTGGCGCGCGATGCTGAACATAGGAGACAAATCCTGCAGCTCAAAAGAATGCAGCACCGGGTAGAATCTGAACGCTTTAATATGCATGTTGAAATTAAATTCGGCCGGATGCCCGGCACGGAATTCGGTCAAATAGTAATTAAAGGAGCACTAAAATGAGTGAAAATCAAAAGAAAATACTGCAAATGCTTGCCGAGGGCAAAATCAGCGTCAGTGAAGCTGAGCGGTTACTTTCTCTAATTACCTCAGCCGCCAACAACCGGAACGAGTCGAATAACGGCACAACAGCGAAATCGTCGCCGAGATATCTCTATGTGGTTGTCGAGCCGAAACCGGGCGCTTCCCCCGAACACCGGCATGGCAAAGTCAATGTCCGCGTGCCCTTCGGGCTGATACGGGCGGGTATGAAACTGGCAACCCTGATTCCGCCTGAAGCCGCCGACAAGGTCAATGACGCCATGAAAGAGAAGGGGATGAGCTTCGATATGCGTCACCTTAAGCCTGAAGACATCGAAGAGCTTATTTCCGCCCTGCATGACAGCGAAATTAATGTGGACACAGATGACGAGACGGTCAGGGTTTACGCAGAGTAATTCTTACATTGTGTTCTGTTAGAAGAAAAATATAGGAGGACTTAATGAACAAGGCTAACGCATCTGGTGCAGTTGGGGGTGTCATCTGGTTTATCGGATGGCTTTTTACAATCTCATTCGCCCATTTAGTATGGTGGAAGATAATTCTCGGTATCGTTGTTTGGCCTTTGTTCTTGGGACAAACCGTAGGTTGATACTGAGGATTTTTTTACATTCCCTTGAGTAGCCAATCACTTCGGATTTCTGAGGACCTTTGAGACCCGGCATCTCACGTTGACCACGTGAACGATAAGAGGCGCATTGGGATTTTGTCCACGACCGCCTCTTTTTTAGAAACGTTCGGTAGACAATTATTGCCGTCTAAATTGCTGGTTGAAATTAATGAAAAAGTACGTCTTGTAATTATGAAAAAACCGCAATATACTGTATTTGCTTTTAGGTTTTCCGCTAGTCTGTAATAACAAAACACCATTTACAATTCCTCCACCTTACTTGTCCTGCTCTACTGTCCTCGTCATATGAATAACCTCGAAACACAGACCTGACTCCTAGAGATACTGAGAAAGAGAGGTGATGGTAATGTCCACTTCGAAAATCCTGGGATACGCGGCTAAGGCGGTAGGAAAACCCCTCGAGCCGTTTACCTATGAGCCGCCAAAACTTGTGGAGCATGATGTACGGGTATCTATCACTCATTGCGGTCTTTGTTATACAGACATCCAGGGCATCGACGACTACTATGGAATAACCACATATCCCTTTGTGCCCGGTCATGAGATTGTCGGGTATGTCTCGGAAGTAGGCAAAGATCCATTTGGTTTGAAGAAAGGAGACCGTGTGGGTATCGGGTGGCAGGGGCGGTCCTGTGGGCAGTGCGAGTGGTGCAAGCAGGGTGAAGAGCAATTATGCCTTGACATCGTACAATCAGGATCATGGCGGCCATATGGAGGCTTCTCATCATCTGTTGTGGTTGACAGTCGTTTTGCCTACCGATTGCCTGAAGCCATGCCATCAGAGGTTGCCTCGGTGCTCATGTGCGCCGGTATCTCTGTTTACTCTCCTCTCAAATCATATGCTAAACAAGGCTCGCAAAAGATCGGCATCATTGGCGTTGGTGGTCTAGGTCATTTAGCCATTCAGTTTGCCCACGCACTAGGCTATGAAGTGACAGTTATCTCCACTTCTATCGAAAAGAAGCAGCAGGCGCTGGCTTTTGGTGCAAACCACTTTATTGTTTCAAGCGACCGGGCTGGTTTAAGACAACTCGAATTTGCTTTCGACTTTCTGTTAAGCACCGCTCATGGAGGTGTAAACTGGGAACGGATGCTGGAAATCGTGAAGAAAAGAGGTAAGATCTTGCTCGTCGGATTCCCTGATATGGCATTCAATCCGACCGACCTTATCGCGCACGAGATATCGATGACAGGCTCCTTCCTTGGCAACCGGGCTACCATGAAGGAGATGCTGTCTTTCGCGCAAGCTCATGGTATAAAACCCTGGACTGAGTTGATGCCTATGTCACAAATAAATGAGGCAATTCAAAAGGTTAAGGAGAACAAAGCCCGCTACCGTATTGTTCTGGTCAACGACTCAATCGGCGCGCGCTGATTTAAATCGACGTTATTTAATCGAGGCACACCATGACAATAAGTAGAGGTTTGCTGTTAGCCGTAAGTACAATCTTTTTAGCCTCGCTGGTATCGACTTTAATCTCCTGTGCCGGCAGCTCACCAGGAGTGTTTGAACAAATATTATCGGTTATTCCGGATACCGAAAGCAATCGTGCGATGGTCGCCATTAACGACTATGTACAAATGCAAAAGCAGCTCAAGATCGATGCTCCTCGTAAAGATGCGGCGCCTGACGAACAATTCACGTTTATAAAGGACTTGTATTCGCTGGATGGACTGGAGAAAACATTAACACTCGCTGCCACTATTGGGTTCATCAATAACAACAGTTCATATCTTTTAAACAGCCTTGAATCGATGCGCAACATGGAAATAGGGTACTGGTTAATCGACCAGGAAGCGTCGGCAGGATGGCCGCCAATAAACATGTCTATCATAAAAGGTCGATTTAATCCGGAAAAGTCCCAACAGACGTTAGTTGAAAGTGCGAAGGATGACCCTCCCAACATCGAAACATACAATGAGAATACGATTTATAGTTGGGGCGGAGACAACGAGATAAATCTTGGAAAAAGGTTAGGACCGCCTGCCTACGATATGTTAGGTCGAGGCGGGCGCTTTGTATTCCAGAAAGATTTTGCGATTAGAACCAATCAAACATCCATTATCAAACAAGTCCTGGATACACAACAGGGCAAGCAAAATTCGCTGGCTGAAGTAAGTGAGTTCAGTCTCATAGCTAAAGAGCTTTCCTCACACGGCGCAATGTCGGCCTATCTAACCAACCAAACACAAAGTTTTGAGATTACCAGGGATTTACTCGCTGCCTCAAGTCAGAATAAGACCGAAGATATAGATAAATACTTGGCACAAGGACCTATACTACTGCCGTATCAGACAATCGGGTTGGGAATTGCCAAAGACGAGAAAGGGCTTTATGGGCTTATAATCCTGGTGCACGTAGATGCACAGACTGCCGCTCAAAATGTAGGTCTCCTTCAGCAGCGCATCGACCAAACGAGTTCATTCTTCGCCAATGTTAAGTGGACATCTATATTTTCAAATTCATCAATAATTAGTCAAGGTCGCGTTTTAACCGCGAAGTTATATGGACCGGATATTGGCAGGAACTGGCTTGCCTGGTATTTTAATCATGACCCTCTTATTCTCCATGAATAAATCTACGCCTAATGTTAAGTAAATGACTCAATGTGGATCAGTTAAAAGCTCCTGGAAACAAAACTGCCGTCAACAGAATGACCAGGCTGATTGATGCGCCGATAAGACCTTCTTGAACCAGGAATTTTACCTGTCCGTCCCAGAACATTATAAAACCGACGATGCCGATTGACGCTCCAATAATAGCTAAAGGAGGCCACAATCCGGAAATCAAAGGAGCAATCGCAATGGCAATCGCACATGCGATCGTTCCGATTCCAGCCGCCACATGTAGTGTCAGCATTAGTTTTTTAAGTCTATCGCCTTTGACACTGCTTCCTAGAACCAAGGAGGTGCCTCTCCACTCCTTAATCTTGCTTGGTATCATGAATCCATAAAGGATATAAACAAGACTGTGACAAGCTACAACGAAGGCAATTAAATATCGTAACCAGGGCACCATCTTGATGTCTCCCTATGTAATTTTCTGTTACTCGGAAATAATAACTAGAGCTTATTTTTCTATCTCGAATTGCTGTCCTGTCAATTTCTCAAGTGCAACCCTTGCCGCCTCTGCTTCTGCCGATTTCTTGTTCCTGCCGATACCCTGTGCCAACGCTTCGCCGCCCGACCTCACCTCGACGACAAAGGTTCGATCATGGTCGGGGCCTACAGCTTCTACCAGGTGATAGGAAGGTGGAGTTTGGGTCTGGCTTTGAAGAAATTCCTGGAGTCGGGATTTGAAATCGGTCACAACACCCGCTCTGATAGCGGACAGTAACTCCGATTGCAGCAGCCTCCAGACGAAGGCTTCTGTAGTCGTTAACCCTTGGTCGAGATAAATTGCGGCAATTACTGCTTCCAGACCACGTGCCAGGTTAGCCGGTTTGTCACTGCCGCCGCTCGCTTCCTCTCCTTTACCGAGATAAAGATGGAACCCCAGCTCAATGCTCTTAGCAACTTGCGCGAGCGTCTCCTGTTTAACCAGGTGAGCACGCAGCTTGGTCATTTGCCCTTCGCTTAACTCCGGGAAATCACGGTAAAGTCGTTCACCAACTATCAGCCCGAGTACCGCGTCGCCGAGGAACTCCAGTCGTTCGTTAGAGAATGGCGCGATAGAAGGATTTTCATTTGCGTAGCTGCTGTGGGTCAAAGCCTGGACAAGGAGGTCAACCTGGTTGAAGGACACTCCGAGAGATTGTTGAAATGCTGGCAGGTCAGTCAAATCAGGGCTCCTTCGAAAATAATTAAGCAAAGCATACCTATTTACGATGGAAGTTTCAAGTATCAAGAAAAGGAGTTGGGGTTTTGAGTTACCAGGTATCGAATCTCGGAGTCATATATGCGAGCTTCATGCGAAGCCCTGTCCCGTACGCTTGTCCCGTACTCGATACGGGATGATACGGGAAATCTCAGGGAGGATAGGCTTTTATACAATCCAGACATAGGTAACACTTTAATCCGGGGACATAGGTTACACTTCAGCTTAGGGGAAGAGATCTCGCCCCGGAGACCTTGGCAATGCAAAAATGTTCTCCGGTTGAGCATAATTTGATAATGAGATAAGTCAAGAGTTCCTCGTCCGCTACATACGGGGAAGTAGGAGTTTAAGAGGGGCAGCCCTCTTAATAAACATTCCTCTTCACCTCTGGGGAAGAGAGCCTGCCCCGTACGCTTGTCCCGTACTTGATACGGGATGATACGGGGTCAGGAGATGGGGCGATGTGTAAATGTATGCTTACGTTAAGCATAATTTGATGAACAAGCATAAGGCAGAAACGCGTTGTTTTTTAAAAGAGTACAGGAAACATCAATAATAGGCGCAAATCCAATAAGGAACGTAAGAAAAATCAGGTGGGGAAACTGTTTAGAACAGTGTATAATGATGAGGTAAAATAAAAGCAGGTACAATAATGGCACCGCAGGTATTCTATCGTAAATGGCGTCCGCGCACATTGGGCGAAGTAGTCGGGCAGGAACCGGTTACCCGGACCTTGCTCAATGCTCTCAAGAGCGGGCGTGTTTCTCACGCTTATCTTTTCTGCGGTCCCCGTGGTACCGGCAAGACAAGCATGGGCAGAGCGCTGGCGAAAGCAGTCAATTGCCTGACAACAGAAGGCAAGGGTGAACCCTGCAACACCTGCGAAATATGCCAGTCAATCAACGAAAATAGGGCGCTCGACTTTATTGAAATCGATGCCGCCAGCAACACCGGCGTAGATGATATACGCACATTACGCGAACGGGTTACCATCTCCCCGGCACAAGCCCGCTATAAAGTGTATCTTATCGATGAATTCCACATGTTGAGTACCGCGGCATCGAACGCTTTGTTAAAAACGTTGGAAGAGCCGCCGCCCCATGTCATTTTTATTCTGGCGACAACCGAGGTGCACAAGATTCTGCCGACCATCATGTCGCGTTGCCAGCGTTTCGATTTCCGCCGAATTTCCCTGACTGACATCGTGAAAAGACTCGAAGTTATCTGCAAGACAGAGCAGATAACTATCGAACCAGAAGCCCTTCGTTTAATCGCTAAAAGCGCCGTTGGCAGTTTGCGCGATGCATTGAACTTGCTCGAGAGACTGACAACATATTACGGCGCCGATGTCACATTTCGACAAGTACAGGAATTGCTCGGTATGACCGGTGATGCGCGGGTCAGAGAACTTGTGCAGCACATCATAAATGACGATGTAAAATCGGCGATTGCGACTGTTAATAATGTGAATGCCGATGGGCTGGACCTTCGTCATTTCAAGCGCGAGCTGGTGGAATATTTACGAAGCCTGTTGCTTATAAAATCCGGCTCTCAAGAGGCGGTTGACGCAACCGACGACGATATGACCACGCTTCAAGGACTGGCGGGCAAGGCTTCGCTGGCAAAAATTCTTAAAACTTTAAAACTGTTCAGCCAGGCGGAAACAGGCACAGAAAACAATTCTATTCTATCGCTTGAGCTGGCGATAATTGATTCTGTCCAGAAAACGGAAGAATCTCCGGCTATACCTAATGTCAAACAGCAAGAAAATATACCGCCTCGCCGCATTATCCCGGAAATTCCTCCTCGCCCGGCTGCGGTAAAAATCACTACCCCTGTCGAACCTAAAAGTGGTGTACCTCCTGCGTTTAGTACGTCTCCAAAACAACCACCTCGTACCGACGTTGGCAAGTCTTCTCAAACGGCAGAACAGCCAGTGAGTGCGTCTGTTTCTCCGATCGAAATTAATAGTGTAGCCGGACGACTAAAACACGAATGGCGGCACATCCTGGAGCAGGTGCCCCCGGAATTGAGAAAAAGTCCGGCTCTTGCCATACTTAGAAGCACCGGCGTGCAGCCGGTCGATGTTGACAAAGGTGTCATAGTACTATCTTTCAGGTATGCTTATCTAAAAGAAAAATTAGAAGAGTTGGAAAATAAACGAGTTGCAGAAAAAGTCCTGAGCAATTTTGTCGGACAAAACTGCCGCGTAGAGTGTATCCTTGAAAATAATCATCTTGTGAAAGAGGCGCTTAAGATGGGCGCAGAAATTATTGATGTGGAGGAATCATGAACCTGGATATGATCAAGCAAGCCCGTGAGCTTCAGTCGAAGCTTGCCCACGCCCAAAAGGAACTCAAGCGAATGCAGGTTGAGGCGGAATCGGGCAAAGGTGCTGTAAAAGTTGTCATGAACGGCGAACAAAGGGTGCTTTCTTTAAAAATCGACCCCGCCCTCGTTGATTTGAGCAATACAAAACAACTCGAGATATTTCTTCTTAGAGCGCTGAATGATGCCCAGGAGAAGGTAGCTAAAGAAGCCGAAAAAAGGATGAAAGAAGCTACCGGGGGAATGAAGATTCCGGGGTTGTTCTAGGTAGCAGTGGAAATTGTCATCGCGAGTCCCGATGTAATCAGGACGTGGCGATCTCAGGGTGGGGATTTTTAACCTTCCCCCTTTTGTACAGAGTTAAATTGACTCTGTTGTTAAAATATCCGAAGCAGGAGTCTTCATCTTAGGGGAAGAGAGCTTGCCCCGTACTTGATACGGGGTCAGGAGCTTGTCCTGAGTGTAATCGAAGGGATGGGGCGTTGTGTAACAACACGCTCCGTGTTTAAAACAAACAACCTTCAATGGGTACATAGACGAGGCAAGGATATCTTATCCAACGAATGAGTAGAGAAGCAGGAGTTTAAGAGGGCGCAGCCCTCTTAGTAAAACGTCCCCTTCTCTGCGGAGAAGGGGTTAGGGGATGAGGCGTAGTGTAATGATACGCTACTATTATTAATTCTCAATGAGACTAACAGCAAAGTTTTATTGTTAAAAATTAGAGATTAATTTAAATCAAAGAGGTTCCTTGTATGGGATTTGAATATAAAAAAAAGAAGCAGGAGTTTAAGAGGGCGCAGCCCTCTTACATATCATTCCTCTTCACCTCAGGGGAAGAGAGCTTGCCCCGTACTTGATACGGGGTCAGGAGCTTGTCCTGAGTGTAATCGAAGGGATGGGGCGCTGTGTAATAACACGCTTCTGTGAACAATAATCCGGATGTGAGAAGATTGTTAATTATAAAAACAATTGGAGAGTAACTTGAACCAGAATAACATCCCCCAGGCAGACGCTATCAGCCGTCTGGTTACGGAATTAAATAAATTACCGGGAATCGGTCCGAAGAGCGCTCAAAGGCTGGCGTTTTTTCTGTTGCGTTCACCTCAAGAGCAATCAGAACGCCTGGCTGAAGCAATTTTAAACTTGAAACAGCAAATCAAATTGTGCTCGGTCTGCTATAACCTCACAGACTCCGACCCCTGTACTTTCTGTCGTAATGAAACGCGAGACCGCTCGATAATATGCGTCGTCGAGCAGCCGCAGGATATTATCGCAATCGAACACACTAGTGTTTTTAAAGGTCTTTACCATGTTCTACACGGCGCTATTTCACCAACCGATGGCATCGGCGCAAATGATGTGCGGATCCGTGAATTGATTCAGCGATTAAATAACGGTGCCGTCCGAGAAGTCATACTTGCTACTAACACCAACTTCGAAGGTGAACAGACAGCCATGTACCTCCATCAATTACTTACACCGCTCGGCATTAAAGTAACCCGACTGGCACGCGGACTGCCTTTCGGCACAGAACTTGAATACGCTGACGACGCAACTCTAACGCGTGCTTTTGAAGGCAGAACAGAACTCTAGGTACAAACATCGACTGCGTTATTGAGCGGAGGTGTTGAAATGGGAAGGACAAGCAGCGGATACGAAGACCATGAATTCGTTGCACAGCTGTATGACCCAGTTTACGACCATCTTGCCAGACGTGACATCGAATTCTATGTGGACTATTCGAGGAGAGCAAGAGGCCGGACGCTAGAACTCGGCTGCGGTACAGGGCGTGTCTTGATTCCTACCGCTCAAGCCGACTGTGAAATTACGGGGCTGGACTTTTCGACTTATATGCTCGAAGTATGCCGCGAGAAACTGGTAAAGCTGCCGCGGGAAGTACAGGCACACGTCAGATTGATTCAAGGCGATATGACGAATTTTGAACTCAGCGAGCAGTTCGCTCTTATTACAATTCCCTTCCGACCATTCCAGCACCTGATTACAACCGACGAGCAAAAAGCCTGCCTTAACTGTGTCTGGAAACACCTTGAAGCGAATGGCTTATTTGTCTTTGACGTTTTTCATCCCTACATCCCGCGTCTTGTCGATCCGAGATATCTGATGGAGATGGATGTTGACCCGAGGATTGAAATGCCAGATGGAGGGGTACTTCGCCGCACTACGCGCGTGGCGGCTTTCCACCGCGAACAACAGTATAACGACATCGAGATTATCCATTACGTAAAACATCCGGATGGACAAGATGAGCGGCTGGTCCATTCATTTCCAATGAGATATTTCTACAGGTACGAAATGGAACACCTGCTGTCTTTATGTGGATTCAGGATAAAAGAATTCTACGGTGATTTCGACCGCTCAGCGTTTACGGCTGATTCTCCTGAAATGATATTTGTTGCAGAAAAGAAATAGACAATGGCTCCACGCAATTATCAGACTGAAGCGATTATCCTGAATTGTAATACTTAGTATCCTAAAACCTGTAAACTCGTAGGGGCGGGTCTGTGACCCGCCCGCCACCAGGCTGGAATTTACCAGGTTGCCTGACTTATAATCGGTAATGATGAGTATTCGCTCCCTTGAAGAACCATATCCTCAGCGCCGCAATATCAGATTGCGTAGCTATGATTATGCCTGGGAGGGGGCCTATTTTGTCACTATTTGTTCTTATAAGAAACAAAGCCTGTTCGGCAACGTCATTGGTAGTACAATGAGGTTAAATTCTTGCGGCGAAATCGTAGAGTCAGTCTGGAAGGATATCCCGCTGCATTATCCTGAAGTGAAGAATGAGCTATTCACCATTATGCCCAATCATGTACATGGGGTCATAATTATTCAGGACTTGAAGCGGGCGGGTCACAGACCCGCCCCTACAAAAAAACAGCCGCTGTCAGAAATAGTCCGTGCATTTAAATCTTTCTCGTCGCAGAGGGTAAATGAACAGCGTCAACTGCGGGGCATACCAATCTGGCAACGCAGCTATTATGAACATGTTATCCGCAGTGAAGAAGAATTTACCCGAATCGGAGAATATATTCTGTTCAATGCCGCCAAATGGACAACCGACCGGGAAAACTCGCATACCTTGATAAAATCTTCTGCTCTACCATTTGAGTATTAGTATCTGGAGAATATTCTGTCAAAATATGCCTTCATGTTCCGCTATTAAATAATTTGAAGCTAATTTATTAAGATTTGTTAATACTTTGTAATTCAGGGGAAATAGGTAATGGCTCCGCGTAATTATCAGACTGAAGCTATCATTATCAAGAAGACCAAACTGGGTGAGGCCGACAGGGTCCTGACCCTTTATACTCGTGACCGCGGCAAAATCCAGGCTGTCGCCAGGGGTGTACGCCGCCCGAAAAGTAAAATGGCAGGGCACCTGGAAATAATGACCTGCAGCCAGGTCTCCCTGGCACGCGGACGTAACCTGGATATAATTACTGGTGCGCAGACTATCGAGAGCTTTCTCCGTTTGAAAACTGACCTGGTCCTGGCTTCATGCGGTCTGTATATTATTGAACTCGTCAACCTTTTTACTTCCGACCAGTCAGAGGATGAAGCTGTGTTCAATCTACTCTTTGAGACACTTTCCAACCTTCAGACATCGGATAATCGCGAACTACTTACTCGCTACTTCGAATTGAAACTCTTGGAATTGTCAGGCTACCGTCCTCAACTCCACAGTTGTGTTGGATGCCACCAACCATTGGCTCCGGTCGTTAACTATTTCAATGCCGGTATCGGCGGAGTGTTGTGTCCCCATTGCGCTCTAAAATATTCATTCTCTCTTGAGATACCGGTTAGTACCCTCAAAGTATTTAGGTTCATCCAGGACCACAACTATTCGGCAGTTGCCCGGCTCAAAATCAACTCCTCCCTTGCGAAAGAACTTGAGGTCGTCACGCGTCATTATCTGCGTTATATACTTGAACGCGAGGTGAAATCGGCGGCGTGGCTTGATTCGCTTAGAGATCAACTGACTCGCCTCAATAGTCCCTCGGCGATCGCGACTGAAATGGAATGAGAGGCAGGATATGGATTCAACTGACTCCAGTCAAAGAATTGCAGAGCTGAAGCGGCGCTATCCGGAGAAATTCGTTTCTGAAGATGAAATATTCAGTCATGTTCACCGCGGAGATACGATTTTTATCAGCACCGGCTGCAGTGAACCGCAATACCTGGTTAACTCGCTGATCAACTACGTAACCAAGCATCCCAAAGCTATCTTTGATGCTGAAGTATTGCACGTATGGACTTTTGGAGTCGCTCCTTATACAGATGAGCGTTTCAAACAAAATTTTCGCCATAATTCATTCTTCATAGGAAGAAGCACGCGCGACGCGGTGAATAAGGGGCTGGCTGATTATACGCCTATTTTTCTTTCTCAGGTACCGGGTTTGTTTTACCGGGGTGAGGTGCCCATCGACGTTGCCTTGATTCAGACCTCACCTCCAGATAGTCATGGATATATGAGCCTGGGAATCAGTGTCGACATTATAAAAGCCGCTACAGATAAAGCAGCAACAGTCATTGCACAGGTAAATAGTCATATGCCTCGGGTTCAGGGCGACGGCTTTTTAAATATCACCGATGTTGATTTTGTTATCCTCTATGATGAGCCAATCCTCGAGTTTCCAACGGAATCGGAAACTGATATAGCCAGAGGCATCGGTAAGTATGTCGCCCAGCTGGTCGAGGACGGCGACACTATACAGGTTGGCTATGGCGATATTCCAAACGCTGTACTGGCAAATCTGAAGGATAAAAAGCATCTTGGGGTCCATACCGAACTTTTAAGTGACGGAATAGTAGAACTCATGAAGCTTGGGGTTGTCGATAATTCTCACAAATCAATCGACCGGGGCAAAACTGTCGCGTCTTTCTGCATGGGAAGTCGCTCGACGTATGAATTTTTAAATGATAATCCCATGGTAGAATTTAAAACCATCGATTACACCAACAATCCGTTGATCATAGCACAGCACCGGAATATAACTGCCATCAACAGCGCCCTGGAAATCGACCTCACCGGACAAGCGACTGCCGAATCGATTGGAAAGATGTTTTACAGCGGCATCGGTGGGCAGGCGGATTTCATGCGCGGCACGATAATGGCGCCGGGAGGAAGGACGATTCTTACGATCCCCTCGACGGCTGAGAAAGGCACAATATCCAGGATTGCCCCTTTCCTCAAGGAGGGCGCCGGTGTTACATTGGTCCGTGGAGATATACATTATGTGGTCACAGAATTTGGAATTGCATACCTGCATGGGAAAAATATACGCGAGCGCGCCATGAGTCTGATCGCGATCGCTCATCCCAAATTCCGCGCCTGGCTTATCGATGAGGCAAAAAAGCAAAATCTAATTTACGGCGACCAGACAATTATTGCAGGTAAAGGCGGAGAGTATCCTGAAGAACTTGAAACGCATCGTACCACCAGGACCGGGATCGAAATCATGCTGCGTCCAGTCAGGATAACAGATGAGCAGTTGCTTAAGGATTTCTTCTATTCACTTTCTGACCAGAGCTTATATAAACGGTTCATGTCGACGCGACCGGATATGCCGCACAGTCGATTACAAGAATATGTGATTGTCGACTATACGAATAGTATGGCGATAGTCGCGGTCATCGAGCTGAATGAGATAGAAAAAGTCGTGGGACTGGGGCAGTACTGGATCGATGAGAAAAATCACACCGCCGATGTTGCCTTCGCGGTGCGCGACGATTATCAGGGCAAGGGAATCGGTGAAGTTTTGCTCAACTACCTTACCTACCTGGCGAAACACCGCGGCTTGCTGGGATTTACTGCAGATGTGCTTGTGGAAAATCGCAATATGCTTGATTTGTTCGAGCGGCAGGGTTTTGAAACCGAGCGTCATCTGGGTGCCGGCGAATACCGCTTAAAAATGATGTTCCGGGAGTAGTGTCTGAATCCCTCTCCACGATAGTCCAATATTTTCCAATTGGAAATCATTACGTCATTGCGAGGAATCCTGATTACATCGGGATGACGTGGCAATCTCAGAGTGGTGGGGATATCACCCTTCCCCGAGATTGCTTCGCGGAGTTTATCCTGAGAAAAACGAGGTCTCGCAGTGACAAGCCATCGAATTTGCAAGGCAGTTTTTAATTTGGTTGTTATGGCCTAAATTAAATTGGTTGAGTATTAATGCATCCCGTCGGAGTTGTTAGCAGAGTGGTAATTGGGAAGTAAACCCAACGCACACTTTGCATAAGATACAGGGATGGGTATGAACCGGGTACACCGGTAACAGAATAGACCGGGCACATAGGTAACAGTTAAGGTATTGAGCAGGAGGTGACTGCCGATGCCTTGGAAGGAGCTATGTGTCATGGACCAAAGAATCGAATTAGTAAATGATTGGCTCAAGCAGAGTGGAAAGGGGGCGCAGCCCCCTTTCATATTTTTTCTCTTCCATACAAGGGAAGGGATTAAGGGATAGGTCGTTGTGACAATGTATGGTGCTAGCAAACATAATGATTGTCCGCGATAATCGAAAAATCAGCACAAAATAAGTCCATCACGGACTTATGTCAAAAATCCCTCGTCGCTTAATATTTGGAATTTCACTCTATTGTGTTAATATAATGCTATTAAATAAAGAGAGTGAATATATGCCTACCAGAGACCGAATTTCAGAGCAGCGTCTTCAAAAATTACAGAATATCAGAGCTTTGGGTGTCGATCCGTACCCTGCCCGTTTCAAACCCACCCATTTAGCTCAAAAAGCTATCGACCTCCTGATAGAGCAGGAAAAATCAGGGAAATCCGAGACCATTAACGTCACCATTGCCGGGCGCATCATGGCGAAGCGCAGCATGGGCAAGGTATCCTTCGTGGACATCCGCGATGAAAGCGGCAAAATCCAATTGTTGATTGGCAGGGACAGGATCAGTGATGCCGATAACAAGCTTTTTAATGAACTGGATATCGGGGATATTATTGGTGTAAGTGGAAAAATATTCCGCACCCGCAGCAATGAGCCTACGGTTGAGGTGTCTAATCTCACACTGCTTTCAAAAGCTCTTCAACCGCTGCCTGAAAAGTGGCACGGTTTAAGCGATACCGACACTAGATTCCGGCAGCGCTATCTCGATCTTATCAGCAACGAAGAAGTACGCAGGACGTTCAGAATGCGCAGCCAGATTATTAATGCCGTGCGTAATTTCCTGAACGATCGCGGTTTCATCGAGGTAGAGACACCGGTCCTGCATGCGGCAGCGGGAGGAGCCCTGGCGACTCCTTTTATCACGCACCACAATGCCCTCGACCAGGACTTTTACCTGCGTATCGCATTGGAGCTGCACCTGAAAAGGCTTGTCGTCGGTGGGTTCGATAAAGTGTATGAAATCGGACGCATCTTCCGCAATGAAGGTATCTCCACAGAACACAGCCCTGAATTCACGATGCTCGAAAGTTACGAGGCTTATGCAGACTACAAGGACGTAATGTCGATGGTGGAACAGATGGTCTACCGGCTTTCGATGCAGGTGCTGGGTACCGCTGAGATAACTTATAACGGCAACGCTGTCAATCTAACACCGCCGTGGAAGAGAGTCACGCTCCGTGAAGCCATTCTTGAGCACAGCGGTATCGATTTCGTTCAGTCCCCCAATGTTGACCTCCTGCGCTCGAAAATGAGAGAAAAAGGTATCGAAGTCGATTACGATAAGAATTGGGCGAAGCTTGTTGACGAAATGCTCAAAACTAAAGTGCAGCCGAATCTAATTCAACCGACATTTATTTACGACTATCCTGTATCGATGTCACCGCTGGCAAAAAATAAACCGGGAGAAGAGCGGGTCGTGGAGCGTTTTCAACCTTATGCCGGTGCGCTGGAACTGGGGAATGCTTACTCGGAACTCAACGATCCCATCCTGCAGCGAGACCGCTTCGAGGCGCAGATGAAGGAGCGGGTTGGAAGTGATGAGGAAAAATGGACGATCGATGAAGATTTCCTGCTGGCGCTTGAATATGGAATGCCCCCAACCGGTGGTCTCGGAATCGGAATCGACCGTTTGGTAATGCTGTTAACGAACAACCTGTCGATAAGAGAAGTAATATTGTTCCCACAATTAAAGGAAAAAACGGAGTAGTCATCATGAGTCATTGCGAGTTCAAACGAAGCAATCTCAGGGATGGGCTTCCCCTCCCAGAGATTGCCACGTCGCTCCGCTCCTCGCAATGACGAATTGGTAATAGAGGGTAACGATATGTTGGACCTAAAATTTATAAGGGAAAATCCTGACATCGTGCGGCAGGCAATCGCCAACCGGCACGATACAGCGCCGCTCGATGAAATACTCCAGCTCGATGCCGATCGCCGTCAGAAAGTCAACGAACTCGAGGATTTAAGGCGGAGTCGCAAACAGTCGTCGAAGGAACGACAGGCTGAGGGAGCCGAAGAAGGACGAGCCTTGCGTGTGAAAATCCGGGAGCTGGAAAATTCCTTAAAAGGTATCGAGGAGAAGCTAAACGACCTCCTGCTGCGTCTGCCAAATATCCCCGATCCCCGCGTCCCCATCGGTAAAGATGATAGCGAAAATCCGGTTGTCCGTACCTGGGGCGAACCGAAGACATTCTCTTTCGAACCCAAGGCACACTGGGACCTGGGACCGGCACTAAATATCATTGATTTCGACCGCGGCGTGAAGCTTTCCGGCACGCGGTTTTATGTTCTGCGCGGTTTAGGCGCACGACTGCAGAGAGCTGTCATCGCATTCATGCTCGATCTGCATGTCCAGGAACACGGCTACACCGAGATCTATCCGCCTTTCATGGTCAAGCGGGAATGCCTGGTAGGGGCAGGACAGCTGCCGAAATTTGCCGATACCCTATACCACGACGCCGAAGAGGACTTCTGGTTTGTGCCTACCGCCGAGGTGCCTGTCACCAACCTGCATGCCAGAGAAATTATTCCGCCGGGGATGTTGCCTTTCCATTACGTGGCTTATACCGCCTGCTTCAGGCGTGAAAAAATGTCGGCGGGCAAGGATGTGCGCGGTATTAAACGGGGCCACCAGTTCGATAAAGTCGAAATGTATAAGTTCACCGAACCGGAAAAATCGGATGAAGAATTGGATCGAATGGTGAAAGACGCTGAAGAAGTATGTCAAAAGCTGGGATTACCTTATAGGATTACGCAGCTTTGTACAGGCGATATCGGGTTCGGATCGCGACTGTCTTATGATATTAATGTCTGGGCACCGGGGTGTAGAGAATGGCTGGAGGTCAGTTCGTGTTCTAACTGCGGCGACTTCCAGGCGCGGCGAGCTAATATCCGCTACCGTCCTGCTGCCGATGCCAAGCCGCAATATGTCCACACGCTCAATGGATCGGGACTTGCACTGCCCCGTATCATGATTGCTATTATGGAGAACTACCAGCAGGCAGACGGAACGATAGTTGTCCCGGAAGTTTTACAGGACTTCATGAAAACAAAAATTATTAAATAGTCTCTTTAAATGGTTGAACTATCAGCTGGCTTCATTTCGAAGCCAGCACATTTTTTCGTTCTGGCAAATCGCGTTTCGTTTAGCGCCGAATTCGCCCCAAATAACTTTCCATGATTAGGAAACACCGTCGTGCGCGTATTGACTTTTTAGGTTCTGCTCGGTTTTGGTTGTTGGAACCCTTGGCAAGCTGTAGTCTGGATGTGACAGGATAGAAGTTCCAGAAGCTGAAGGGCACGCCCTTCAGCTCTAAATCGCCCGCCTCCCTGCAGGGAGCGGGCAGAGCCTGCCCCGTACGCCTGTCCCGTACTTGATACGGGATGATACGGGGGTGAGGGTCGTAGTTGTGTTTTCACGGTGCCAATTTAACGGAAAGCAAACATAGAAGTAATATTTCCATCCAAATGTCCGATTTTACCCCATCTTGACAACATTGTCGTATCCGACCATACTTATGAAAATTAATAGACCGGTGTGCAAACGGAGGAGGAATAAATGGCTACAGTTACAATTGAAAAAGACCCTTCAACAAAGATAACTACCGAGCTTGATCATTCCATCACAGAGCGACTCTGGAAACTGGAAAAGCAGTTCTGGCGCGGGACCTCGGATTCCGAAGAATCATCATGGCATACGCTTATTTCTGAGATTTTCAGTAGTTATTTAAAAGGTAAAGGGTATTAAAAATACCCTGGTGAATATCTGGCGATCTGTAATAACTGGATGGCGATATAGCAAGAAACTATAAAGCTAAAACACAAGCCTGGACTTCTTTTGCTTTACATTTTTTCTTCATATCTGCATTTAGCGCAAAGACGGTAAAGCGCCGTCACAATCGTTTGAGGTGCCGGACTTGAATTTTCTTTTCTGACAACCGTACGCCAATCGTTTTTCCCACAAACCGGACATTTCATTATAAGGAACTCCCTTTTATCTAAGTACTGAAAAATTGGTATACAGTACTATCAATCTCTATTCTCATTATATACTTTATATATTTTGCTGCCGGCTAACTACGATACAAGCATTTATTCTGGAAGAACATCAGGTGCAAATTTCTTCAACTCGACCTACCAGGCCGTTTTCTAAGCGGACTTTTATACCATGGGGATGGACGCTGGAGCGGGTCAGGATGTTTTTGACTATGCCTTCAGTTAATTTTCCCGACCGCTGGTCTGATTTTAATACTACCAGGACTCGCTGTCCTGGTTTGATGTCGACGCGTTCTGTTACGCTCATATTATCGATTTTCCCAACTCTTTAAATTCTCGATCTGGATTACTCGCGGCTGGATTTTCAACTTCCAAGAATACAAAAGGCTGGGTAAAACTATCCTTTTGGACGGCTCTACCCAGCCAATCGTTATCCGCATTCGTTAAAAATTAATATCTTTTTACCGGGTTTGTTTTGCGGTAACAGTCTGAACAATAGACTGGTCTATCTCCACGTGGTTCAAAAGGCACTTGTGTGTCTTTGCCACATGTGGCGCATTTCACCGGGTACATTTGCCGTTGGGATGACCCATAGCTTCTATTCCCGAAGTTGCTTCCTCCAGACGTGCTCTGCTTTCGTGCCGTTCGGCATGTCGGACAGCGTTTAGGCTCGTTTGTATAGCCTCTAGACGCGAATTGTTCCTGCTCATCAGCACTGAAAGTAAAAGCGGTGCCACAATCAGAACATTGGATAGTTTTGTCTGTATAACTCATTGGATGACCTCCTTTTTCAATATTTAGTTGAAGTTTCGGTCATCCAACTCGTGTAAACAACTGAAGTAATTTACTGATATTGATAATAACCCAAACTGGAACCAGTTACTTTAATCATACTCTAACGGCCGGAAATATGCAACTTCGACGCTTGCGGTATTAATTTTAGCATCTATTATTTAGCTTTCCTGTTGCTTTTTATCCTTGAGCCTTCTCATCTCCTGGTTTTTTTCAAGTGCTTTTTCCCTGACCAGGTCCGCTTTTTTTATTGCCTCATACCTGGCTGTCTGTTCATTGTCTTTCGCAGCTTGCTTCTCTGCCCGTTTGAGTTCCTTTGCTTTCGAAGCTTTTTCAATCACCTGTTCGCTGGCATTATCTGCTTTCTTTATTGCCTGGTACCTGGCCGAAAGTTTAATCTCCTCATCGGTATTCTTCTTCTCTTGTTTTTCTTTCGTCGTCTGTTTATCCTGATCTGTCATCTTTTCACCTCATAACATCTTTGTGATACTAGTCGGGAGGAAAGCCTTTGGACCATCATCATTTAAGTACTGACTTAGAATGACTAATCCCTCGTTTTGTCGCCTCGATAAGGGGCATAGACCCCGTGCCGGATCCCTCGTGGAATGAGCATTTATTTAGCGTGGTCGTGAGTCGCGCTCTGACGGCTGCACGCGAGAATGAGTCAGGAACGTGTTCAGATCGGACCGCTTCAGACGGATAATGCGACCTTGCCGGTAACTCGATAGCTTCCCGTTCTTGATGTATTTCCGGAGTCCTGCTGCGCTCATCCTCAGGTATTCAGCACCCTCTTTCAACGTCATCCATTCTTCCATGCCTTAGATTAGCACAACGTATCATCTAATGGTAATCAATATCAAAATATATTTCCTTAGAGCACCGAAATCTCTAACCATTGTGAAAAAATTGGTACATAAATGCTATTATTGGAGGTTTTATTTTGTTTTCACATCTGAGAAAATGCACAGAAATGGGGTTTGACTAACTGATTAACTTTCCTTTTCTTTTAACTGGTTTTCGTGTCCAGATACTCTTGACTTCTGTTTACTTTTCTTAATAACCGCAAAATTTATTGATAGAAGAATGAAAAATACGATTATATTGAGAATAATAAATGGTATAACGGGTGGGAGTTCCATTCTCTTAAGATAATACATACCACCTATTATAATTGAGCACATTATTATAATGCTTATTACGATTGAGCCTATAACATTCTTTTTCATTTTACCACATCATCCGTAGCATTGATTCGTTTGAACGTTGAATTATTGCCAGCTACCACAACAGTCATAGTGTCGCCAGTTATTTCGTATTCCCACGTGTCTCCTTCCAATACTCTAAGCCATCCTAGGCTAGCCCCTTCGGGATTGAGTTTTATGACGTCATTGAAGATAAGCTCATATGTACCCGTCGCTCCATAGGGTCCATATTTCGCTTTAAACTCACCAGCCTTAGTGAACTCAATTGTCTGCGACATTTCTACATTTTGCCATTTACCTACTATCGGGGAGACTTTACAACCCACAATCGTCCCAATAGGTAATACGAGATACAAAACTGTAACAGTTATTATAATTAGCTTATTTCTCATTTCCAGCTAACTTCACGATTATTTTCCTAAATACAACGTATTTGTACAGGTTAAGTTAGTATATGAACATTGATGAACATAGTCTACCATAAAACTGATTGAACTAGTTGAACACTGACGTATTATTCTTGCCGTCCAAATGCACAGAAATCGGGTTTTATCGCAAGGTTGTTGATAGATTGGAACTCTATTTTGAAACTGGATGACTCTCGCAACACTATTTTTCTCACGGTTTAGGGCGGAGTTGTGCTGTAGTTATTTGCGTACCTCTACATCTATTTTAGTTTTAATATTCTTAGTATTTATGCATCCTAATATTAAGGTTAGTAATGCAAACTCTTTTTAGCATCTAGACTTCCCCTCTCACTTATTTGATGGGGTACGCCTAGTATAACGTATTACTCTCAGAAAAGATAAAGTAACTATGCGAATAGTTAATACCATCACGTGTGCTGAGCTCAACTCTCAACCCTAACGTATCTCACTTGCGGTCCTCAATTTTCAAATTTATTTGGGAAATCCATTCCCATTATTTGTTTAGGCTGCGTTTTCTTTCGACGTTGATTGAAACCATATATCCATATATTGCTGTAATCCAGTTGCAGTCCCTCGCCTATTCTTTTACACTAATATAAGTCTACTTATCTGGGTGGGGTAAGCGGGAGTTTCGTATTTCGTGTTTTATCCCTGGAGGGGTGACCGAGTGGTCTATGGTAACGGTCTTGAAATTTGTCTCGTGTCTTCCAACGACTGGTAATAGGCTCATTCCTCTACAGTGTACCCCCTGGTAAAAAGCTATTTTTGAGCCTGAAAGCCCAACGGCTCTTATCCAGTACAATCTACTGCGTTAGCTATCCGTTAGCTTTTTTACAGGCTTGCCTTGAGCGTGGATTACTTAAGTTCTCCGGCACCCGGACCAACAGCTTCTTAAAAGCGGGAAATCCCCTTTTCTATTTATAATACAAAACTTAATACCCCGACCGTAAGGTCGTGGGATGGAGTTCTCCCTGCATCTTTCGGAGTGAAGTATAATATGCGGGATGGAATTGGTAAATCTTTCGCATTGTGTTTACCAATGTGATTATCATATTGTGTTGGTAACAAGATACCGCCGAAGGGTATTTAATGAAGGAATTTTTGCATATATCAATAAGAAGTTGGC
>Ga0315281_10000328_pt1 | contig 64844 bp, 53 predicted proteins | sample YL17G07_0_MG_FD_204540 | JGI IMG/M metagenome (GOLD analysis project Ga0315281, IMG submission 204540) | Sediment microbial communities from Yellowstone Lake, YNP, Wyoming, USA - YL17G07_0 | ecosystem: Environmental > Aquatic > Freshwater > Lake > Sediment | place: USA: Wyoming | collected...
GATGCTTTCATGATCAACACTCCCCTTGGTTATCCGGAAAGTGTATTATGAAACACAAATCGTTGGTCTGGCTGTTCGCCAAAGGCGAACCTCATTTTTCCAGCGCAGTCTGGGAAAATGCCTAGTATCTTATGACTCAACTCTTCACATTTTCTGAGCAGAATTTTCCATGCTGCAAAGCCTTAACGTAGGGTGGGCTATGCCCACCATGTCGGGCATAGCCCGACCTACATCGGGTTCTGGCTCGTCCGGCTTAGGGCAACGTAATCACCACAGGGAGCGTAATGGAAAGCTTCAACTTCGCAGTGGCTACCGGGATCGAGCCTGACATGGCCGAAGCCACTATCGTCGGGCAGGGGATGACACAGATTGAGATTCCGGGCGTACCAGTGAAAGCCAGCACACGGATGATGGATACGGGTTATGGCGCGTTCGCCTTCCTGATAGAAATACCGGAGGCTCCTGGAAGTACCATGTGGTCCGAGGGAAAAAGGATAGGCGATGGGGGGTCGTTCGGCATACAGGTGGCTTTTTCCTGCGCCCACGACGAGATGAAACTGGCCGGATGCGACACTCCGGCCATGTTGTGTGATGGCGTAATGCGCGTTTACACAAGCATGACAGGGCTGGCCAGCGTAATAACGTCGTTTGACAAGAAGTATTCCATGCTCACCTTTGGATATCCGCTGGATTTCCTGCGGACACTGGAGATGGAACCGTTCATGCCCGATTTTCTGCGGATCGCCGTGGAAAACCATGAAACCGCGCAAGACCATATTTTCAGCAGGAGCACCACACCGTTTCTCATGCGGATGGCGGGCGATGTGGCAACCAACCCGTTCACCGGACAGATGGCGGCTTTATATCTGCAGGCCAAGCTGATGGAGACTTTCATCGGCTTTTGCCACATGATGGGCAAACAGGCGACCAAAGCGCTGGAAAGGGTGAGCCCGCACGACAGGAAATGCGCCGCACGGGCCAGGGAGATACTTGTGGCCAACGCGATGAATCCGCCATCGCTGTTCGATCTTTCGGGCATGGTGGGGATTTCATATAAGAAGCTCAACCGGGCGTTCCTCGACCTGTAGCAAGACCACTGTGGCGGCTTTTATCCGGGATTACCGGCTAGCGCTGGCGCAAAAGCTGATTATGGAAAGCGACGAAAAAATAATCGTTATCGCAATGCAATTCGGCTACGGCCATGTAAACAATTTCATCGCCGCTTACGCAAAGAAATTCGGAGAATCACCAGGAGTCGCGCGGAAATCGCGCAATTGAAGCTAATTCCATTGCTACCTCAATAGGAAAATAACACCTGTAGGTCAGGCTATGCCCGACAATGCAAGCTGGCGGGCATAGCCCGCCCTACAAATGCATGTTTGAAGTGGAAATGGAATAAGCTCGCCGTCATGCCCCGCTGAATTGAGTTCGTTTTACTGCGGATCGCCAGTTCGCTCCCGGTTACTCCCCGCCTCACCTCATGGTGACGCAGTTACCTTCATCTGCGGAGTCTTGGCTTTCTCCGACACGGATTTGCGCCGCTCCAGGTTTGCAACTGTTTTTTTCTGGTGATGGTTCGCTGGTTGACGCTGCCATGAAGTAAAATGAGGGTCTGATAAATTTTATATATAATCGTCCGATGCGGATGCCATCTGCGGAAGTGCGGCCACATAAGTGAGACCGATATTTTCGTTGATGCAATAAGAAGCGGTATCCAGCAATGAGCGAAGATCTGCCGATAGGAGATATGGGTATGCCTGAACGCGAGCCTCAACCGGACGTGTCCATGTTTTTGGCATCGTCGGTTCATGACATGAAGAACTCGATCAGTATCTTGATCGGTGGATTGGAACGGGTGCTGGAACAGGTTTTACCGGAATCATTTTCTGCCTACCAGGATGTGGCTCATATGGTGTACGAAGCCAAACGGATCAATAGCAACCTGATCCAACTCTTGACGCTCTACAAAATAGGACAGAATATTTACCCCTTTGACCCGTTGCCGCAGTCCATAAGCGAATTCGCGTCAATCATTTTTTCCCAACAAGAAACACTGCTCCAGTCCAAAGGCGTCACTCTGGAGATGGACTATGACGAAGCCCTGTACTGGCAGTTTGATGAAGCTCTTGTTGGCGGTGTTATCAGCCATGCGCTCAATAATGCGATTCGCTACACCAAGGGCAAGATCAAACTGGTGATACGGGAATCCAACGAGATGCTTGAATTACGCGTCGAGGACGATGGTTCTGGCTTCCCTGCCCGCATGGTGCAGGAGGGCATAGATGCAATGCATGGTACCGACTTCCAGGGGGGCAATACCGGCTTAGGGCTTTATTTCTCGGCGATGGCCGCAAAGATGCACTCCCGCAAAGGCAAGACTGGCGAAATCTGTCTGGAAAATGGCGGTGCCTATAACGGCGGCTGCTTCGTGCTGCACTTACCGTAAATCCCCAACCTGCGCCAGAAAGCAAGCACAATGAGCGACCCTCAAGAGGAGATAGATTTCTCCAACAAAAATTTTCTTGTCATCGACGACTTTGAGGATATGCATACTCTCTTGCGCCAAACCCTGAAAAGTTGCGGTGCTAGCACAAAGCTTATTGATACCGCCAGTACGGGGATTGAAGCGGTAAGGCTGCTGGAAAAGAAAAATTACGATGTGGTGTTATGTGACTACAATCTTGGGGCTGGCAAGACCGGCCAGAATATCCTCGAAGAAGCCAAGCACCGCAACCTTGTTGGGCCAGCCTGCGCCTGGATGATGATCACCGCCGAAAAAACCAATGACATTTTCATGGGGACAGCCGAAGCCCAGCCCGATGACTACCTTCTTAAACCCATCACCGTTGGAGCATTGCGGCTGCGTTTAACGAAAATCTGGAACAAGAAAAAAGCCTTCCTCGAAATCGCTGCGGCGGTCGCCTCTTATGACTACACCGGTGCGATTAAACTGTGTGACCAGCGCCTGGCCTTTGACCAGGCCAATGCGGTGGAACTGCTGAAGCTCAAGGCCAAGCTCCAACTCGACAGCGGCAATACTGAAGAGGCACGGCGCACCTTCGAGAAAGTGGTGCTCGAGCGCAACCTGCCCTGGGCCAAGGTAGGTCTTGCCAAAACCAAGTTCAAGGAAGGCGACATCGCTGGCGCCAAATCCTTGCTGGAAGCCGTTATTGAAGGAAACCCTTACTACCTTGAAGCCTATGACTGGCTTACGCGCGTTTGCCAGGCACTGGGCAAGCATGATGAGGCCGAATTGGTGCTGGAAAAGGCGACCACCATGTCGCCAAATTCAGTGGCCCGGCAGAAGGCGCTCGGCGATGTTTCGCTCAAACTCGGCAAACTCGACAACGCCGAAAAGGCTTTCAAGAAAAGCATGGGACTCGGTGAGCATTCCGTTTTAAAAACACCCGATGCCTATACGGGCTTGGCGAAGACATATAGTGCCAATGGCAATCCAGGTGAAGCCCTTCGTGTCCTCGACACCCTGAGCAAGAATTTCGACGACGATGCCGCCCGCTTAAAATCCCTGATTGCCAAAGGCATAGTGCACCAACAGAGCGGAGACCCCATCAAAGCCCGCGAGGTGGCCAAAGAGCTATCCGAACGCATGAAAAATTTGCCGCAACGGCTTGAAAGTGCGGCGAACCTGGAAATGGCACAATTGTTTCTGGATATAGGCGAAAAGGAAATGGCCGTTAACCTGTTGCAGGGAGAGGTCAAAAACAACCCCGAGAATGGAGAAATACTTGAGCAGGTCAAACAAGTCTTTGTTGGCGCCCAGATGGGCGAACAAGGAATCGCACTCATAGAAAGCACCCGCAAATCGGCTATTGAACAGATGAATCACGGTGTGCTGCTGACCCAGGAGGGAAAAATTGATGAGGCGATCATCTGGATGCGCAATGCCCGCGAGGCCATGCCAACCAATGCCCGAGTGCTGCTCAATCTGGCTTACGTGCTCATCTCATACCTGAAAAAAGTAAAAAATGACGTGAAGATCATTGCTGAAGCACGTGAAGTCCTTATAGAGGCAAACCGTTTGGCGCCGGGGGAAAAGCGCTTTACTCAATTGATGGAAGCCCTCAAAGCCTGCGAATGACCGTTTCTGGCTCTAGTGAAATATAATCTTCCCAGCGCCCACTATTCTCACAACCCGCTCAACACCTTGATATGGGCCGTTGCGCTCCGCCCCAGGGCGTGCAGGGCGTAGCCTCCTTCCAGCACGGAAACGATGCGGCGGTTGGCGTGGCGTACGGCAAGTTCCTTGATCTGTTCGGTCACCCATGCATAATCCGCTTCCCGCAAGCCGAAGCCGCCCATGTCATCTTCCCGGTGGGCATCGAATCCGGCGGAAAAAAACAGCATTTGCGGCTGGAAACGCTCCAGCGCCGGCAGCCAGCGCTCCGTCACGGCGGCGCGAAATTCGACGCCCGATGTTCCCGCCGGCAGCGGAACATTGATGATGTGGTCATTGCCGCTGTTGGAGCCGCAATAGGGATAGTAGGGATGCCGGAAAGTGGAACACAGCATCACGCGCGCATCATCGTGAAAAATATCTTCCGTCCCGTTGCCGTGGTGCACATCGAAATCGGCGATGGCCACCCGCTGCAAGCCGTGTTGTTCCAGCGCATGCGCAACCGCCACCGCCACATTGTTGAAGATGCAAAAACCGGCAGCGCTATCACGCCCGGCGTGGTGCCCGGGAGGACGTATATTGCAAAAAGCATTTTCCGCCTTGCCGGACATCACCAAATCCACCGCCATCACTGCCGCCCCGGCAGCGCGCAGCGCGGCCTCAAGGCTATGCGGGTTCATCGCTGTATCGGCATCGAGATAAACCAACCCTGAGCTTGGTGCCCGATCAAATATTGCCTCGATATAGTCGCGCCCGTGGACGCGCGCCAACTCTTCCTTGGTTGCCCGTGGCGCCTCATGCCGATCAAGGAATTGCAACAGGCCTGACGTGATCAATTGATCCTCGATGGCCTGAATCCGTGCAGGGCACTCGGGATGATCCGCCCCCATGTCGTGCTTGAGGCAGGCGGGGTGGGTTATGTAGGCGGTGTGCATGATGATTTAATGGGTAATCCAATTATGAATTGATCCCAAATAATCCATTGGAAAATCCAACCCACTTCCCCCTTTGCAAAAGGGGGATTGAGGGGGATTTTCATATCCGTGTGACGTTCAAATCCCCCCTCGCCCCCCTTTTCAAAGGGGGGATGCTCTGTTATAGCTAGACTTACGTCTAATGAACAATCTGGGTTGATTTAAATCCGCCAGTTGAAGATTTATGGGATAGCAAAACTGTATTCTATAGTTGATTCGGTTTTCGTACACAAATGTGATGCAATTTCCAAGTTTTTACAGTGCTAGTTCCAGGCTAAAGGCAATCTGCTCACCGCCGACCTTGATCTGTCAGACATTCGACGCTAACGGCCCTGATGCTGTTGAGATAGTTGACTACCATTAAGGAGACGGTAATGGGCAAATTAAAGAACATTCACCCCGGCGAAATACTGCTCGAAGAGTTTCTGCGCCCGATGGAGATCAGCCAAACCAGGCTGGCCAACTCGATTGGCGTCCCCCCGCGCCGCATTAACGAAATTGTGCTGGGCAAGCGTGGCATCACGGCGGACACCGCATTGCGTCTGGCCAAGGTATTTGGAACTTCCGTGCAATTCTGGATGGGATTGCAGGACGAATATGAGCTGCGCGAAGCGCGTAGCGCAATCAAGGCTCAACTGGATCGCATGATGCCGATTGCGGCATAGTTGCTGACGTGGAACTGCAAACATATTGCAAACGCTATCAAGCGGGGTATTATTGAGCGCGTATGCGAAAAGGCTGGATATGCGATGCCGGTCATTTGCACACCGGAAGAATTGCTGGGAGAAAGAAATGTGGACTGACCCAATTATCGAAGAGCTTCACGCGCAACGCAGGGAGCATGCTGCCCAGTTTGGCTTCGACCCGCACAAGATTTTTTCTGAGCTACGGAAACTGGATGAAACACCCTCTCTGGTCGAAGATGCACCTATTGTAACGCTGCCATCGAAAACTCCCAGGCAATCGTTGAAGGCTGCGTAACTTTGTAGGTGCCGCAGGCAATGCCCGTAGTAATCCGTGATAATTTAACTGCGCTAGCGAGCCAGGCTCCTATAATTTGGCAAGGGTTCCTTTAGCCTTTGGTAGGTCGGGTTAATCGCTGGCAGAAAACGTGACCTGTCCCCGAGGTTTCCACAAAGCGGCCATTGAGAATACCCGCAGATTGACATGATATACAGAAATCTGTATTGTTTCCCCAATGAAGACCACTCTCGATATCAATGATTCCCTGCTTGCCAATGCCAAGGCGCTGGCGGCGCAGCAGCGTACCAGCCTGACGCGCCTGATCGAGGAAGGGTTGCAGCTCCGCCTGCGCTCTTCCCGCCCTGCAACCAGGGCAGCCAAGCGAAAGATACCTGTTTTCAAGGGGCGCGGCGGGATGGTTGCCGGCCTGAACCCATGCAGCAATAAAGCAATGCTGGATGCCGCCGACAATGACACCTGATGTCAATGTATTGATTGCAGCATCGCGCAGCGACCACCCCCACCACAAAACAGCCTATGCGTGGCTGGAAAAAGCCGTCGCAGCTTGTGCGGAAGGCGCAAGCCTGAGGCTGATGCCGATGGTTGTTGCCAGCTTCCTGCGGCTGGCCACCAATGCGAAGATATTCGTCCATCCTACGCCCGTGGAAAATGCCGTGGAATTTCTGGATGCGCTTCTTGCAGCGTCGGGCGTTGAGATGCCTGCTCTCGGCGCCGAGTGGCCAATAATGCGCCAACTCTGCGTAGAAAAGAAACTAACCGCCAACGATATTCCCGACGCATGGCTCGCGGCGGCAGTGATTCAACTCGGCGAACACCTTGTCACATTTGACGCCGATTTCAAGAAACTGCTAAAACGGACGCAAGTGACTGTGCTTGTTTCCGGCTAAGGAGAAGCTGAAATCGGTTATTGAAGCATGTTTAGTTCTGCGCTTATTTTTGGGTGAGCGTTAAGATGATACGTAGGTTGGGCACGCTGCGCTTTGCCCAACCTTGTAACTAAGGAGTCAATCAAATGAATTGGCAACAACATATTCACGTCGACCCAGCCATCTGCAAGGGGCGCGCCTGCATTATCGGGACGCGCATAACGGTCAGCAGCGTGCTCGACAATCTGGCGGAAGGTATGATAGTCGATGGCCATCATTGCCAGCTACCCGCCGCTTACCGCAGACGATGTACATGCCTGCATGGCTTATGCTGCGGCGTTGGCGCATGAGGAACTGGTGCCGCTTGAGGCATGAAGTTCAAGACTGATCATGTCTGCCGATTGGGGGAAATTCGAACCTGGAATCTTTAGCTCGATGAGGGAAGGCCTCAGATTACGAACCCCTATAATCCTTTGCAATTTTAAGATTGTTTCATTAAGTTGCACAGAACTAAAACGGTTGTACTACAATTCACGCATGTTTGATTCAAGGATGTTAATAAATGCCGTCAGCAATCTCCGATAATTGGATGGTACAACTGCTGCGGATTTCTGCATTTCCCATTGCGGGCGTTCCGGTAGCTGATCCGCACTCTTGGTGGGAAACTACTGTTGGATCGGCTCCTGATTCAATGACAAGCAAACCCAAAGAAGGCCTTGTTCAATCGAGCGGGCCGGTTGATGAAACTTCACAATTAATCCTTAGCTGCTTACCAGATCGAATTGATTGGCAGTTATTGCCAGTGAACGAAGTTGATTTGTCACCTGATTATCCTGTAATAGGCAATTTTGAAGCAGCATTGCCGAAATTTGTTGAAACCATTAACCGCTGGTTAGAGCAGTCGTGCCCAGAAATCCAGCGCTTTGCCTTTGGTGCAGTCCTAGTTAAACAAGTAAATGATCGGGCTTCAGGCTACAGTGAAATTGCCAAACTACTTCCTGCGGTTAATATCGATGCTGAGGGATCAACCGATTTTTCATACTCAATTAATAGGCCAAGAGCTTCCACATTAAATATTGAAGGCTTGATCATTAATCGGCTATCAAAATGGGCAGTTATGGCGTTTAAGGTATTTAAGTTACCCATGCTTTCTTCAGAAGGCGTTAAATTAGTTACGCACGCTGCCGATAAAGAAACATACCTTTGCCGCCTTGAGTTGGACATTAATACAACTAATGAATTAGCTAAATTACCGAAAGAACGAATAAAGGAGATATTTGCTGAGTTAGTGAGTCTTGCAAAAGAGATTGCAGAGCAAGGTGATGTGAAATGAGATACGGGCTTAAAAATAGAGAGCAAGAGTTTTCCAATGTTGTTGGGCAGCTATGTTTGGATAATATTGGATCTAGTATCACCAACCTTCCCCAGTTTATTGGACAGCATTATGCGCAAGGCTCAACTGAGCCTACAGGTGGTATTGCATTCATCGGCCATACATTGGGGGTTTTGACTCGACGGGTCACAGCAGAGACTGTGATGGTGTATGGCCATATGCATAATTATTTTATGCCTACTGGCCTTTCTAGTGGATCAATATCAGAAGACGATCAGGCAAGTACACTTGAAAACTTGCATGTGAGTCTTGAGAGGGCATACACGAGTGAGCTTGTTGAGCGCCTTAAGTTTTTAGCTGAACCATCAGAAGATATAAATGAGCCAACATTATCATATGGCTCACTAAAACAATTTATTGGCTTTATTAAAACTTACAGACTTCAGCAACCTGATTTGGTTTTGTCATTTGATGGAAATGTGCGCGCCGAATGGCGACAAGATAGCGCACACCATTTTGTCGCCGAGTTTGTACCGAACGGCTTTGTTAAGTTCGTTGTTTTTGTTCAAAGTACAATAAGCTCTAAGCAAATAGAAAGAATGGCTGGTACCACTTCATTAGAGAAACTTGTGGCTATTATGGAAACAACTGGTGCCAAATGGTGTTTTGAGTGAGTCCCATACCCGACACAAATCATGTGTCACGTTATTGCCCAAAGAAACAAATCACAACAAATGGCAGGGTGTCAGGTGCAGCTTTCCAATTGAGGTCTATTGATAAAGGGTTGCTCTCGGTTAATTGGAATGAAAAGCTAGAACTCACATCTCGAGATCAGGAGATAAAAGCTTTGTCTGCAATCTACGCAGTTAAAATGCCAAAATATCCCATTACAGGATCAAGCATCTCAATCTTGAATGTTGGGAAAACCAAAAATTATGTACTTGATAATTCTGAAGACAAAAGATTGTTAGAATTTTTTCATAACCCAACAGCAGATGATTCGCATGCGAGTATTAAGAACATCATATTGGGTGAAGATGTTGTGCCAGAATTGATCGCTGAAACCGTTATCGAAAGACACACAATAGGCTAATTATATTTGCCTTCTGTAGTTTCGTAACTTTGAAGCATTACCGTAACATACTACAGATATTGTGTTGCACAGCTAGAATATTTGCTTTTAACCCCAAATCACCTTGCAAGGTATGCAGTCGATTTCACCTCAGTTTCGGAGGAGGTTGACAGACCACTTCACGTTGCAAGTGAGCATTCATCAGTATCTATTCTTACCCAGCAATAAAAACCTCCAAACCAATCCATCTACCAGTAACATAAGAACCCGTCGCATTAATCATTTGAAAATTGCTGCACAACATGATCCCTGAAACATCCGATCTGGCGTTAGCCGAACCCGGCGCCATTGGCCCTTGCCACGTCGGCTCCGATGCCTTGCTGGGCATCAAGCGCCAGCAGACCAACCCCACCCGCTGGAATGGACAGAGCTGGCTGGAGTTTGCCGCCGCGTTGCGCGACTGCGACATTGAGCTGCGCGAAAATACTGCCGCGTGCGGCACCTTTGCCACCGATGCGGGCGGCACGGCTTATGGTTTGCCGCATGGCGTGGTGATCGCGCGCAGTGCCGCGCAAGTTTCTCCCTTGCTCAAAGCGGCGCAACAATTCCGCGTGCCGGTCACGGTGCGCGGCGGCGGGCTGACTACTGAGGGCGAGTCGGTTGCATTCGGCGGGGTGCTGCTGGATATGACCGGGATGAGCCGGGTGTTGCACGTCGATACCGATGCGCTGACAGTGCGCACCGAGGGCGGTATTTTCTGGCACAGCCTGGCCGAGGAGTTGCGCCGCCATGGCATGGATTATCTTTCCGCGCCGCTTAACCTGACTTCTTCGGTCGGCGGCACGCTGGGCGTCGGCGGCATCGATGTCAATTCGCCGCGTCTCGGTTGCAGCGCCGATCAGGCGTTATCAGTTCAGGTGGTCACGCCGCGCGGGGATATTGTCGAATGTTCGGATACGCAGAATGCCGAATTGTTTCAGCGCGTAATTCTGGGATACGGGCAGTTCGGCGTGATTACCGAGGCCACGCTCAAAATTCGCCGCTATACGCCGCTGCGCATGCATTATTTTTATTACGATTCGCTGCGCACTGCGGTTGAGGATATGCAGTTGCTGAACCGGAACGATGCCAGCGATTATTCGGGTATCCTGACCATCATGGATTGCGCGGTGAACCTGCTGGTGGCTTTCGATTCGGATGAGCGCGAAGCGGCGTTCCGTGCAAACTGGCAGCCGCATCTGCGCGGCCACGGCGAGCCCGGTTTTGCCATGTGCATGCTGCGGCGCTATGCGTTGCGCCCGTGGAAGCTGCCCGAGGCGTGGTTTTTGTACCAGCGCAAGCGCGAATTGTTCCCCGAGTTTCGCCGTTCCGAATATATGCGCGACGGCCTGATGTATGACCGCACCGTGGTGTTTTCGCGCGCGGTGTGGAAATTCTGGGGCAGCAAGCAGATGGTGATTCCCGACCTCGCGACTTCGGCGGAAAAATTCGTCGAGGCGGTGGAGCGCGGCAACGCGGTGTGCCGCAGCTATTTTCCGCATTACACGCTGTATATGGTCGGCATCAAGCTGCGCCAGGAGCACAAGCCGCATTACGAAATGTCCTGCATCCCGGCTGATGCAAAAGAGTGGGCCTACGGCTGCGAGTTCGAGCCGATGATGGATGGACAAGTGTACAGCCGCGATTATCTGCAATCGTTCAAGAACGCGATCTACGACATCGGCGTCGAGCTGGGCGGCAGCTATTACCGCTTCGGCGGCATGATGAAAGGCTATATCCGTCGCGTGTTCGGCGACGAGGTGGTGGACAGGCATTTGGCGATGAAACGCGAAGCCGACCCGGCGATGATCTTGAACCGGGATGTGATTTTTTGATGTTAAGTTTCTTCAAAAAAACGCCTGCCGCGCGCAAGAGCTACAATGACTGTAGCGGTTGCAGCCTGTGCCTGTTGGTGTGTCCGGTGTGGCGGCGGAGCAGGGATATCAGCCTGACGCCGCATGGGCATGCCAAGGCGATGCAGCATGGACTCAGCGCTGCCGATGTTGCCGCTTCGGTCGAGCATTGCACCCTGTGCATGGCTTGCGAACCGGTGTGCCCGGAAAATATAGACATCATCGGAATGATCCTCGAACTGCGCCATCAACTGGATACGCCAACTTGGCTGCACGACCTGCAAGCACGGATGCAAGAGAGGGCAGCGCGCCCGGTTGCATCAGCGCCTTCCTTCTCAACCATGCTGCTGCCAGATCAGGCACTGCATGCGCGCGCCGACATCCTGGCGCGGATTGCCGTCTTGTTGGGGAGCGTTCCCATCAGCGACGATGACGGCTCGGACATCTCGCTGGCGCTTGAATCTGGCACGGTCATTCCGGAGCAACGCCTGCAACGATTCCTGTCTCCGCTACGCCAACTGAAAAAAATCATCGTCGCCGATGGACTGTTGCTGCGCCACTTGAAGCAATGGCTGCCGAAAGCAAATTGCATCGGCCTGGGTGAGGCACTCAGCGGCCATGCCGATGTGCGCCGTGGCTTGCGCGCAACCGACCTGTATTTGATCGAGCCGCGCGCCTATCACTCGGATTACCAGCGTCTGGTCAAACACTATGACCGCTTGCGTGTCGCCCACGGCTGTACTTTCAATCTCGACCTGCAACGTATCGCCATTCCCGCCACCGCGCGCAACCTGCCGCAGCGGCTGGGGCTGGCGGCATCGAACGACGACGAGCAGGCGCGCTGGGTGCTGCATGGCCGTAACATTACGCGCATCGTGGTCGAGAGTCTGGAAGAGCGAGCTGCCCTTGAGAAGGCCAGCGGTTTTCCGGTGGTGCATATGGCGGAGTTGGCGGATGATAGCGCTCAATTTTGAGTTGGTGAGGGTAGGCGTAGGGCGGGTTCCACCCGCCGCAAATAATCAATGTCGGGCGGAGCCCGACCTACAACTGCATACCTGTGGAAAATTTATTGAAGGGACGTTGTTTTAATGCGTACAGTTGATGTCGTTATCGTCGGGGCCGGGCTATCAGCCGCTGCTGCCGCCAAACGCCTGGTGGATGCCGGTCTGGAGACCATCGTGCTGGAGCGTTTCCAGTTGCCGCGCCACAAGATTTGCAGCGGCATTTTGTCGCCGCGCGGGCATCGTTTTCTGCTGGAAAACTTTGGCCCCTTGCCGCGCGAAACGCTGCACGATCCGGTTTCATGCCGTGGCGTGACATTTCACTTTCCCAGCATGGTGTCGATACCGATGGATTTTTTCGGCGGCACGACGCCGCACCTGCACCGCAAATATGCCGACCACTGGGCGATCCAGCGCAGCGGGGCGGAAGTTCACGACCAGACTTCGTTTATCGGGCTACAGGACAACGGCGATCATGTGATCGTGCAGGCGAAAAGAATGGGCGAGCCGGTCGAGTACCGCGCGCGCCAGGTGATCGGCGCGGACGGGCCGAGCTCGCCGGTGGTGCGCGCGGTTTACCCGGAATACCAGAAGTCGATTCCGTGGTTTTTTGTCGGGCAGAAATTCCATGAAATCATCGAGTGTCCGCTGGATGAACAGTATTTTCATTTCTGGTTTCATCCCGATCTCGGACACTACACCTGGAGCCACGCCCGCGACGGGCGGCAGATCGTCGGCGTGGGTTTCAAACGCGGCGACAATTTCGCGAAGAAGCATGCGAACGTGGTGAAATATTTTTCCGAAAAGCATGGCGTGCGCCTTCACCCGCACACCGACGACGAGGGCTGCGGCGAAAATTTCGGGCCGTCGCTGATTAACCGCTATGTGTTCGGCAAGGGAAATGTGCTGATCACCGGGCAGGCGAGCGGCTTCCTCAACATGATCGGTGAGGGCATGAGCTGCGCGCTGCATTCCGGCGCAATCTGCGGCGAGGCCGTGGTGGAAGCCAGGCTGCGCAACCGCCCGATGCAGGAGATGTACCGCAGGATGATCGCCTCGGAAGTGCGCCGCACCTCGGATCAATGGAACCCGCTCAAGATTGCTTTTGGCCGCCCGCACGAAGCCGATTTTCCCGCCGCGCTGATGGAACTGGGCTGGCGCGACCGCGCCAAGGTGCTGCGCGACATGTGGCGCTTCGTCGCGCTGTACAAGGAATTCAAGTGGGGAAGGCAAATCATGCGGGCCGCCATGCAGCGGCCTTTGATCGGCGGGTATTCGATGCGGCGCTGGCTATAGGTGCGTAGGTTGGGCAAAGCGTAGCGTGCCCAACGAATAAAAGCTCCATTACTAATGTTGGGCACGCTACGCTTTGCCCAACCTACGAAAAGACCGTTTCCTATTTTTGGTTCTGGCTCGTCCGGCTTAGGCGGAAACGAATCTTACGATTCGAACGGATGCCTCAGCACGATGGTTTCATCGCGATCCGGCCCGGTGGAGACCATGTCCACCGGCACTTCGCAGACTTCCGCCATGCGTTGCAGATAGTTGCGCGCCTCCAGCGGCAGGTCTTCGTAGTGTTTCACGCCCACCGTGCTGCCGCTCCAACCCGGCAGGTCTTCATATACCGGTTCGCAGCCAACCAACGATTCCGCGCCGACCGGCAGGATGTCGCTGTATTCGCCGTCTATGCGGTAACCCACACACAAGCGCAACGTCTGCACGCCATCCATCACGTCCAGCTTGGTGACGCACAGGCCAGACACGCCGTTGATCTGGATGGAGCGCTTGAGCGCGGCGGCATCGAACCAGCCGCAGCGGCGCGCACGCCCGGTAGTGGAGCCGAACTCGTGCCCCTTCTCGGCCAGATGCTTGCCCACCTCATCGTCCAGCTCTGTCGGGAACGGGCCGGAGCCGACGCGCGTGGTGTAGGCCTTGGTGATGCCCAGCACGTAGTGCAACATTTGCGGACCGACGCCGCTGCCGGCGCAAGCCGCGCCCGAGATGCAATTGCTGGAGGTGACAAAGGGGTAGGTGCCGTGATCTATGTCCAGCAGCGTGCCTTGCGCGCCTTCGAACAGCAGGTTCTGCCCTGCCTTGTTCGCCTCGTATAGCGCACGCGGCACGTCCATCACCAGCGGCTTGATGCGTTCGGCCAGCAGCATTGCGTCATCCAGCGTTTGCTGGAAATCCACCGTCGCGGCGTGGAAATAATTCTTCAGCACGAAGTTGTGGTAGTCCAGCACCTCGCCCAGCTTGGCGGCAAAGCGCTCGCGATGAAACAGGTCTTGCAGGCGGATGGCGCGGCGCGCCACCTTGTCCTCATAGGCGGGGCCGATGCCGCGCCCGGTGGTGCCGATTTTCGCCTCGCCCTTGGCCGACTCGCGCGCCTTGTCGAGCGCTTCGTGATGGGGCAGGATCAGCGGGCAGGCTTCGGATATGCGCAGGCGGCCATAGATATCCACGCCGGCAGCGGCCAGGTTTTCCATTTCCTTGAGCAGCGCCTGCGGCGACAGCACTACGCCGTTGCCGATGTAACACATCACATGCCCGCGCAGGATGCCGGAAGGAATCAAATGCAACACGGTTTTCTTGCCGTCGATGACCAGCGTGTGCCCCGCATTGTGGCCGCCCTGGAAGCGCACCACGCCTTGCGCGTGATCAGTCAGCCAGTCCACCACCTTGCCCTTGCCTTCGTCGCCCCATTGGGTGCCGATTACCACTACATTTTTAGACATTGCCCAGTTCCGGTTCAGGATTTTATTTCAACGACCTGCCACGCACCGTTGCGCAATACCAGCCCGCGGTCGCAATTCAGTTCGGCACGCAGCGCCGGCTTGCCGAGCAAATCCACCACCACGGCATGCCCCTCCGTGCGCAACTGCGCGATTCTTTCCTGCAGCGCCGCATCATCGCGGTGCGGCGCAAGTATGCTCATTGGCTGCGCCAGCTGTGCCAGCAGCCCGTGCAACTGGCGCAAATCCATGCTGAAACCGGTGGCGGGGCGCGCGCGCCCGAAGCGCTTGCCCACGTCGTCATAGCGTCCGCCCAGCGCGATGGCATCGTGGCTGCCCGCGTGGTAGGCGGCGAACACCATGCCGCTGTGGTAGTGGTAGCCGCGCAGTTCGGCGAGATCGATGCCGATGCTGTGCGCCAGCGGTTGCAGGTGCGCGGCAGCCTGTTCCAGTTCATTCAGCGCCGCTGCCACTTCCGGATAATCCGGCAGCGTCGCACGGGCGCGCGCTATCACCTCTACCCCGCCGTACAGCTTTGGCAGTTCCAGCAATGCGTTTTTTATTTCCGGCGCCAACCCGGCTACCAGTGGGCGCAACGCGGGCATGTTCTTGCCTTGCAGTGCGCTGAATAATTCCGCTTCCAGTTCTTGCGCAATCCCGGCATGCCTGACCAGCGCACGGAACAGCGCGACATGACCGAGGTCGAGATGCACACCCGAAATGCCGAGCAAGGACAACGCCTGGAGCATCAGGCGCTGTACTTCCAGGTCGCTCTCCAGTCCGCTGTGGCCATACAACTCCGCACCGATCTGCAACTGCTCGCGTGTGCGCATCAACCCCGCAGGCTGGGTATGCAGCACACTGCCCGCATAGCACAAGCGGGTGATGCCCTGGCGATTTAGCAGGTGCGCATCTATGCGCGCCACTTGCGGCGTGATGTCTGCACGCAGCGCCAGCGTGCGGCCGCTCAACTGGTCAACCAGCTTGAAGGTGCGCAGGTCCATGTCATGGCTGCCATTGGCCAGCAGCGAATCGGCATATTCAAGCAGCGGCGGCACAACCATCTGGTAGCCGGACAAGCGCAACAATTCGAGCACACCGGCGCGCATGAGCTCGATGCGCCAGGCTTCTTCCGGCAGCATGTCCTGGATGTATTCCGGCAATAACCAGTTCGAATTCGGCATTATTTATTTAACAAAGTACAGCAACAGCAACCCGGACAACATGGCGCTGATGCCCATGAAACGGAGTTGTCCATCGGACAGCAACACCAGCTTGCGGAACGTCTCGCGCCACAGGTTGGGGAACAGAAACGGCATGATTCCCTCAATCACCAGCATCAGCGCCAACCCGATCAGCCAGTAATTCAGCATTTTTGCTACTTGCCGCCCTTGCCGGAACTCTTCAAATACTTGAAGAAGGAGGAGCTGGGGTCAATCACCATGACATCGCTCTTGTTCTTGAAGCTTTGCTTGTAGGCTTCCAGGCTGCGGTAAAACGAGTAGAACTCGGTATTGCGGCCAAACGCGGCGGCATAAATCGAGGTCGCCTTGGCATCACCATCGCCCTTGATTTTCTGCGCATCGCGGTAGGCATCGGCAAGTGTCACTTCACGTTGACGGTCGGCATCGGCGCGGATTTTCTCGCTGTCGGCATTGCCGGTTGCGCGCAGTTCGTTGGCCACCCGCTTGCGCTCGGCGTCCATGCGGCGATACACAGACTCGCTGATCTCCAGCGGGAAATCCACCCGCTTCAGGCGCACATCCAGCACTTCCACGCCGATTTTGCGCGCGTCGCTATCCGCCTTCTCGCGCAATACCTGCATGATTTTTTCGCGCTCGCCGGACACCACCTCGTGGATGGTGCGTTTGCCGAATTCCTCGCGCATGCTGGCATTCACCGTCTGCATCAAACGGGTTTGCGCGCGTACTTCATCGCCACCCACGCTGATGTAATACTGCTTCACATCGGCGATGCGCCACTTGACGAAGGAATCCACCATCACGTTTTTCTTTTCCGCCGTGATGAAGCGCTCCGGTTCCATGCTATCCATGGTCAGGATGCGTGAATCGAAATAACGCACGTTCTGCACCAGCGGCACCTTGAAATACAAGCCGGGCTTGGTTTTCTCCCCCACCACTTCCCCGAGCTGGAACACGATGGCGGTCTGGCGCTGATCCACCACGAACATGCTCAAGCTGAGCAGGATCAACAGCGCGATTGCGCCAATCAGGATATTGCCGAAATTGGTTTTCATGGGCGTGCCTCCCTGTCGCGGCCGCGCACCGCATCGCGCACAATTGGCGTGGCAGGCTCATTCAGCGCAGCGGGCTGGGGTGCGACTTGCTCCGCATTGTTGGCCGAGCGGCCCGCTGTCGTGGTTATTTCCGGCAGACCCGGATTGGTGCTCTGGATCAGCTTGTCCAGAGGCAGGTACAGCAGGCTGTTGCCGTTTTTCTGGTCCACCATGACCTTGCTGCTGCTGCTCAACATTTGCTGCATCGCGTCAATATACATGCGCTCGCGCGTGACGACGGGCGCTTTCTCATATTCCACCAGCACCTGCTTGAAGCGGCTGGCATCACCCTCGGCATTCGCCACCACGCGCTGGCGGTAGCCTTCCGCCTCCTGCATCAGGCGCGCCGCCGCGCCCTTGGCCTTCGGCACCACGTCATTGGCATAGGCCTGGCCCTCGTTCTTCTGGCGCTCCCTGTCCTGACCGGCCTTCACCGCATCGTCAAAAGCGGCCTGCACCTGTTCCGGCGGCTGCGCGTTCTGCATGGTGACCTTGCTCACCAGGATGCCGGATTTGTAGCGGTCCAGAATTTCCTGGATCAATTTGGTGGTGGCTGCCGCGACCTGCTCGCGCCCTTCATACAGCACGAAGTCCATCTTGTTCTTGCCGACAATTTCGCGGATGGACGTCTCGGCTGCCTGGCGCACGTTCTCGTCCGGCGCGCGGTTGTTAAACAGATAATCGGCGGGGTCTTTCAGGAAGTACTGCACGGCGAACTGGATATCGATGATGTTCTCATCGTCGGTCAGCATCAGCGATTCTTTCAGCATCTTGTTCTTGACGTGGTCACGGTAGCCGACTTCCACCGTCCTGACCTGGCTGAGGCTCACGACTTCGACAGATTCGATGGGGAACGGCAGATGCCAGCGCGGACCGGCTAGTGTGGCCTCGATATACTTGCCGAAACGCAGCACCACACCGCGCTGGCTTGCATCCACGATGTAAAAACCGCTGGCAATCCAGATCAGCGCAAGCACCGCAACAATCAGGCCAATCCCGCCGCTGAAATTCCAGGGCGTGCCACCGCCGCCGTTTTTGCCCGTGCCGCCACCCTTGCCGCCAAACAGCTCTGCAACCTTTTTGTTGAGGTCACGCAGCACCGCTTCCAAGTCTGGAGGGCCGCCGCTGTTTTTATTGCCCCATTGCGGGTCGTTCAATCCCATAGAAATCCTGTTGAAGTTAATTAATATTTACTTAAAGCTAGTAGCTTGTAGCTCGTAGCCTGTAGCCAAGCAGTTTTGCTTCAAGCTTTAGCTACAAGCTACCCGCTACCAGCTACTCGCTACCCGTTATTAAGGGGGTGCCATTCTTGCGCCTGCACATCCTGCGGCGCCCGCGCCGCGCGCACTTCGGCCAGGGCCGCACGCAATGCATCCATGCCCGCGCCGGTTTTGGCGCTCAAGCGAATGCGTGCAATTCTACCATACTCATCGCGCTCCACACCGGCGGGCAACTCCTGCAAATCGATTTTGTTCAGCACCAGAATCTGTGGGATATGCTGCGCGCCAATTTCGTGCAACACCTTGTTGACTTCGGCGATCTGGTCGTCGCGGTTGGGGCTGTTGGCATCCACTACATGCAGCAGCAAATCCGCCTGCGCGGTTTCTTCCAGGGTGCTGCGAAACGCCGCGACCAGCGAGTGCGGCAGATGGCGGATAAAACCGACGGTATCCGACACCACGACTTCGCCAACGCCTCCCGGCCTCCCATCGTCTGATCCTGGCGCGGCTTCAATGAACATGCGGCGCGAGGTGGTATCCAGCGTGGCGAACAATTGGTTGGCCACATACGCGTTGGCGCGGGTCAGCCGGTTGAACAGCGTGGACTTTCCCGCATTGGTATAGCCCACGATAGACACCGACAGCACATCGGCGCGATTGCGCGCGCGGCGCTGTATTACACGCTGATGCTTGAGCTTGTCCAGGCGGCTTTTCAAGAAATGAACGCGTTTATCCAGCTTGCGCCGGTCCAGCTCCAGCTTGGTTTCACCCGGACCACGCGCGCCCACCGCGTATTTTTGCTGCCCCATGTCGCTGCCCAGTCCAACCAAACGTGTAGCGAGATACCTGAGTTGCGCCAGCTCCACCTGCACCTTGCCTTCATGGCTCTGCGCGCGCTGCGCGAAAATATCCAGGATCAACATGGTGCGGTCGATCACGCGCGCCTTGATCCTGGCGGTGAGATTGCGCATCTGCGCGGGGGAAAGATCGTGATTGAAAATCACCAGCGGAGTCCCATGATGCTCAGAAAGTGCGGCGTGCTGCTCGACGATGGCGGCGATTTCATCCACCTTGCCGCTACCCGCGAATAATGATGCATCGGGACGCTGGCGCTTGCCTTCGACCAGCGCTACGGCACACACCCCGGCGCTCTCCGCCAGCAGGCGCAACTCTTCCAGGCTTTCCGCGTAATCGGGCGTGCCGAAATCCAGACTGACCAGTACTGCCGTGTCAGCACCAGCCGGTGCATTACTCGGCATCTAGCGGGATGGTTATGGCACGCGATGGGACGATGGTGGAAATGGCGTGTTTATACACCATCTGGGTAATGGTGTTCTTCAGCAGGATAACGTACTGGTCGAACGACTCGATATGACCCTGCAACTTGATGCCACTCACCAGATAAATGGCGACCTGAACATGCTCTTTGCGCAAGGTATTCAGGAACGGGTCTTGTAACTGCTGGCCTTTTACGCTCATTTTGTTTGCTCTTTATTGTTATAGAGGGAACGTCACTTTACTGGATTTCTCGGTTATCCGAAAGAGCACCCTGAAAACTCTCCCGTTTCCGGAATGAAACCCCGCTGATTGCACAGGCTCAAATTCAACGCAGCACTTGAGCCACCTTGCCGAGCAGCGTATCCCGATCGAAGGGCTTCACCACAAAGCTGGTTGCACCCGCCTTCAGGCTTTCAGTAACGATTTTTTTCTCGCTATTGCCAGTGATCATGATGATGGGAATATCGGCAAGGCGAGATACTGCCTTTACCTGTTTCGTGACCTCCAGGCCGTCCATGCCGGGCATCATGACATCCATGAGGATGAGGTCGGGATGCACCTTGCGCAGGGTGCTCAGGGCCTCGATACCGCTGGCGGCGAACATCAGGTGATAATTTTCATCTTCCAGTATCTTGCTTACGATTTTGTGCTGGAACTCGTCGTCATCCACGACCAGCACGATGGGCCGGATACGCTCGGCCATGGCATTCAAGGCACGGACTGATTCCATGTGGGGCGCGCATTCCTGCCTGAGTTCATGCGCCCACTGCTTAAGGGGTTGGGCGGATTCGGCGGCGGTGCGGAAGTGCTGCTGGATTTCCTCCCGCCTGAAGCGGTCAACTTCATTTTTTATCTCATTAACGTTATTGGCCGCACCCGAGCCAGGCAATGAACCTGAAATGAGCCGCTGGGAAAACCCGTCGAGAGCCGTGCTGATTTTTTGTTCGGTCTGCTCCATGGCCCGGCTGGCCACTTCAATATGAAGACCGCCTTGCGCTATTTGTTGATCCAGTGTTTTTTCCAATTCCGCCAATTGACGTGACTGGGCGGCAAACTCGGCCACGGATGGCCCGTCGGCCTTAAGGGCGGCCAGCTCGCGCAGTGCACAGTGAACAGACATGGGCAACCGCAATGTGTCATGGGTCATTGGCCAGAAGAGAACGTAATCATCGAAATATTCTTTCTTGCATAACTCATAAGCCCGCCTCATTTCGTCCTTGTTACACAGGATCACGGTGCGGTGAGGATGCTGATGCACTTCATGGCACAGGCGGTACAACCCAAGATAATAACGTTCCGATTTTTCCAGGGTATTGAATGCCAGCACCAGCACGTTGGGCCGATGGCGCACAAAATCTCCCGCAAACTTGTCGGGATCAGTGGATGTGAAGACATGATCAAATTCCGGGTTCAGCAGATTTTTCACCAGCGTAGCGTCAGTGGTGATGTCCGTGACGATTAAAATCGTGGCTGCGGATGGGGCGGGAGTATCCATGGCGGATGCATCCTTTTCCTAGATACGCCTGCTAGGCCTGCCGGAAGTTGCTTGCCAGGACTGCATCCAGCCGGGCAGGTCGGCGGCAGGCATCGGCCTGGCGATAAAATAGCCTTGGGCAATATCACACGCCGTTTTACGCACAAAATCCCAGTCAGCCTGGTCTTCAACCCCTTCCGCCACAACATTCATCCCGAGTTGCTTTGCCAAGCCGAGGCTGGAATCAAACATCGCCCGCAACTTTTCGTTGTTCCCTGCGCCATGCACGAAGCTCTGGTCGATTTTGAGTTCATCGAAGGGAAGGTCGCGCAATTGGGCCAGGGAAGAATTGCCGATGCCAAAATCGTCGATTGAAAGCCGGAAGCGTTTCAGGCGCAACCTGGACAGAATTTCAAGCGGAGTGCGCAAATCTTCCATCAAGCGGCTCTCCGTCACTTCCAGCTCCACCATCTGCGGCGGCACACCTGCCTTGGTTGCAAACCCGACAACCTCGTCCAGGAAATCCAGCGAACCCAGGTTGTCCATCGACAGGTTGACGGCCACCTGCAACATCAGCCCCGCATCCTGCCAGAGCTTGGATTGGGCGAGCGCACCGGTCAGCACCACACGGGTCAAGTCATCGATCAAGCCATGATCTTCCGCCACACCGATGAACTGGTCGGGGAACACCAAGCCATCCACAGGGTGACGCCAGCGCACCAGAACTTCTACGCCAACCACACGACCGGTGGCGATATCCACCTTGGGCTGGTAATAATTGACAAGTTCGCCGTTGGCGATGGCCGCACGCAACTCGCCCGCATCGTAAATTTTCCTTGCCGCACGGGGTTCCTCCTGCGGCGGCGGCATCCACTTCCCGATCAATTCCGCCAACCCTTCCGGCGAGGCAGGCTTATGCAGATGCCCCAGCACGGTAATTTGATGCGCCTGCGCCAGTTTCTCGGCGGCCTGCTGCATACGCTCATCTTCGCCGCTGACCAGGATGAGGCTGCCGCTGTAGTGCCGTTCGACCAGGCGGCGCACGAATTCAAGCCCATCCATTTCCGGCATATTGAGATCCAGCAGAATCAGATTGGGGGAGTCGTTCGGGCTATCTATTAACTCCAACGCAGCATGTCCGTTGTCGCAGGTTGAAACCTGGGTGTGGCCAAGATTTGCCAACATGCGGGCGAGCAGCTTATGCATGAATGGCTCGTCATCGAGCACCAAAATTTTGATAGTGTGCTGGTTCATAATAAACGCTCCTCTCGTAAATTCGTTGGCGCCATGCTGCACAGGATACACATTAAAAGTTGCGGTAGGTTATTAAGCAGGTAGCAGTAACATCAATGTCAGCGGATTGACTGGCGAAGCGGAAAATCCGTACTGAATATAAAATTGCCTGGCGGATTCATTGAGCGCGTGAACCAGCAACGCTCTCATGCCCGCATTTTCGGACACCGCAACCGTTCTCAGGACAGCATCCTTGAGCAGCGCCGCTCCCAATTTTCTTCCCTGGCAGGACAAATCGACAGCCAGCCGCCCCAGCACCATGACCGGGATGGGATCAGGCATATTGCGCCGCATTGCCCCCGTTGCATCGGTATGCGCCACTGCACCAACAGCCAGCGCGTAGTAGCCCAGCACGCGATTTAACTCTCCAGCCAGCACAAAGGTTCGGCTCGCTCCGGTTATCTGGTTGGCCAGGGCGCGCCGCTTGAGCCACTCATTGAGAGTTGGCTCGCCGCAATCGAACCCGCTGCAGTCGTGGATCTGCGCCAGTGGTTGGGGCGCCTGCATCGCGTTGCTTTCTACCGGGCCTGATCAGTTTCCCAGGGAGAAGCCGACGCCAGCAGACGCTCCAATCCGGGGTTGGCTTTCGGTGGCGCATCCAGTAATTTGCAAAAATCCCGGAAGCGCTTTGCATCCAGGTTAAAGAGCACTTGATCCAGCATGACTCTCTGCGCTTTTTCACATGACGCTTCGAGCATGAAATCGGACCGGTTTTTGCCCAGCGTTTGCGCCGCGCAGTCAATGAGATCGCGCTGTTCGGCACGGGCACGCAGGTTAATGGCGGTATTTCGCATAATAATGCCTCCTGAATAAAAAATGAGAATGTGTATACAATGGATATGCAAACATTAATTGATAGTATATTCGTTGTCAATCCTCGCCGTAGCCAGAATGTGTTTTTCAGTATTCCGCAAGAAAACCTTCAACACCCGCCAGCTCCTGCTCGAACCTGGGCAACAGCGCCGCCAAGGCTTCAGTATCGCCAGCCTTGCCCGCCAGCTCCATTTCGGCGCACAGTTCGCCCAGCGCCAGCGCGCCCACCGAGCGGGACGATGACTTGAGCTTATGGGCATGCGCTCCGGCAGCCGCTGTCTGCCCCGCTGCACAGGCAGTGCGCAACTCCACCGCTATCTTGGACGCGCTGAGGCGGAAGTCATGCAGGAACTCGCGGATCATTGCCTCGTCGTCGCCCACCAATGCCTTGAGCACATTCACGTCAACCGGTATATTCCCTCCCCCTTGCAGTTGTAGGTCGGGCTCCGCCCGACATATTTTTTCACCGGCGGGCAAAGCCCGCCCTACGCCTAATGGGGTTGATGCAGTTTCGGCTGTCATGGGTTCAGCCGCAACCGGCAGCCATTTCTCCAGCATCGCTTTCAGGTTGACCAGTTGCACCGGCTTGCTCAGATAATCATCCATGCCAATGGCGATGCAGCGTGCGGCCTCGCCCTTGAGGGCATTGGCGGTGAAGGCGATGATCGGTATGCGGGTCTTGCCGGTTTCACCAGCGCGGATGGCTGCGGTCAGCTCGTAGCCGTCCATCTCCGGCATGTGCAGGTCGGCGAACAGGATGGCGTAATCGCCGCTCTGCCAGCGTTCCAGCGCCTCACGGCCATTGCTGGCGATGTCTGCGGTTTGTCCGAGCAGCATGAGTTGTTGCAGGATAACTTTCTGGTTGATCTCATTGTCTTCGGCGACCAGAATCAGGCTGCCTCTACGGCGCGCCTCCTCGCGGGACAGCGGCGTGAGTGTCGCTTTGGCATCGTTGGACATGCCTTCCCATTCAGGCGCTTTAGCCCGACCAGCGGCAATCGCCACCGCTTCCAGAAACACGCGGTGATGCATGGCCTCACCGTCCAAAATAACCAGATCGGACGCCTCGCTCCGGCACCGTCGGCGACAGCCGCGCCCGATGACGACAAAATGGACATCCAGACTTGGCCTGGCGCGGGCTGCGGCGCGCAGTTCACCCAGCGGAGGTTTGCTGCCTGCGGAGTCGATGACCACGATGCACAGGCCGGGTGGATGGCTGACGATCCATTCTTTGGTGACCGCCAAGTCCGGCGCCCGCTCGACCAGCGCACCCGCGTGCGCAAGATAGGCGGCGAGATCCTCGGCCAGACTCTCTGAATCGCCTACTATGAGGCAGGACAGCTCTGCGATCAGGGGTGGCGATTCGTTTGCATCCGGCTGTTCCGGCAGCAGTTTGAAGGGCAGGCGCACGCTGAACAGCGAGCCTTTGCCCGGTTCGCTCTGCACCGTGATTTCGCCGCCCATGATATTTGCCAACTGGCGCGAGATGGCCAGCCCCAGCCCGGTGCCGCCGTAAGTCCGGGTGGTGGTGGAGTCAGCCTGGGTAAAGGCCGTGAACAGCCGCGCTTGGGTTTCTTTATCAATGCCGATGCCGTTGTCGGTCACGCGAAACTCCAGCAGGATTTGTTTAACATCGCGAAGCGATTCAGGGATAGACAATTGTTTTTCACGTTCGCCTCCTCTCCCGCTTGCGGGAGAGGATTGAGGTGAGGGGATTCTTGCTCCCTCTCCCTCCGGGGGAGGGTTGGGGAGGGGGAAACGGCCATGCTCGTAAGGTATGCTTTCAGCCAACACGGCGCGCACCGATACCTTACCCTGCCGCTGCTGCCCGCTGGAAAACTTGATGGCGTTGTTTGCCAGGTTGACCAGTATCTGGCGCAACCGTCCCGCATCGCCCATGGCTTGTAAAGGAATGTCCGGGTCGGTAAACAGTGTCAGCTCCACGCCTTTCTTCAAGGCTAAGGGAATCAGGGTTTCGCATACCCCCTCCACCACCCCGGCGACACCTATCGGCGCATAGTCAATCTGGAGCTTGCCGGCCTCGATCTTGGAGAAATCGAGAATGTCGTCGATGATAGTCAGCAGAGCAAATGCCGAGTCGTGAATGATATTGGTCGTCTCCATCTGTGAGCTATTCAAGTTGCTCTGCTGCAACACGTCGATCATGCCGACCACGCCGTTCATCGGCGTGCGGATCTCGTGGCTCATGGCGGAGAGAAAATCCGACTTGGCGCGGTTGGCCTGGTCTGCATCAAGCCGTGCTTGATCCAGAGCGGCGGTGCGCGTCAGCACTTTTTCTTCCAGCTCGTCGTTAAGCTGAAGCAGCTCTATCTCCATCCGCTTGCGCTCGGTGATGTCCTCCTGGATAGCCAGGTAGTTAGTCACGCGTCCATCGGCCAGACGCACCGGCGAGATCCACACAGACTCGATGTATTCGCTGCCGTCCTTGCGCCGGTTGATGAATTCGCCCTTCCACACTTCGCCTCGGGTCAGGTGCGCCCACAGGTCGTCGTAGCTTGCCTTCGGTGTTTTGCCGGAATGCAGCAGGCGCGGGTTCTGTCCGATGATTTCGGCCAGACTGTAGCCGGATGCCTTGATGAAGGCTGCGTTGGCGTATTCGATGTTTGCATCGAGGTCGGTAATGATGATGGAACTGGGACTCTGTTCCACCGCCAGCGAGAGCTTGCGCAAGGAGTCTTCGGCCCGCCTGCGCTTGGTAATGTCGTAGCAGGAGCCGAGATAGCCCGCGAACTCGCCGTCCAGGTCGGTATAAGGCGCGCCGTTATCCAGTATCCAGTGGTAGCTGCCGTCGCGATAGCGCATGCGGTATTCCATGGCGAACGGCTCGCGCCGGTTGAAGGCGGAAAGGAAAGTGCCGAAGCTATGTTCACGGTCTTCAGGGTGTATACCGTCGGCCCAGCCGTCGCCCAGTTCCTGTTCCAGAGCGCGGCCGGTGAATTCCAGCCAGGCGCGGTTGACATAATCGCACTTGCTGTTCCTGTCGATGCGCCAGATCGGGTTGGGGAACTCCTGCAACAGTTTGAGGTGAAAATCGAGCGAGGATTGCAGGCGCTGCTCCAGCATCTTGAAATGCGTTGTATCGCGCATGATGCTGGAATAGTAATCCACCGCGCCGTCCTCTCCCCGGTGGGCGAGGATGACCTGCGACACCGGAATGTCCACACCGGTGTGGCTGCGCAGCACGCTTTCCCCCTCCCACGGCCCGTCCGCCGCCACATCCGGCAGGACAGTGTGGAGGATGCGTTCGGCCTCTTCGGGGGGGTGAAAATCGGCGATGGTATAGCGGCCAAGTTCTTCATCCCCGGCGAGACCCAGCGTCTTGCGCCCGGCGCGATTGAGATAAAGAATGCGTCCTTCCGGGGAAGCGGTGGCGACGATGTCGGTGGTGGCTTCGAGAATGGCGGCCAGTGAGGCATTTTCCTGCGCGCGACGGTCGAGCTCATCGATCAGCTCGGCGTTTTGCGCCGCTGTGATGTTGAACGTCAACACCAGTTCGCCGATCTCGTCGTGCGAATGAAAATCCATGCGCACGTCCCGCTCACCGGCGGCGAAGCGCCGGGCAAACTTGGTCAGATTGAGGATCGGTGCGGTGATCCGCGAACGCACGTAGAAGAATGCCCAGAGCATGAGCAGGATTTCCAGCGCCTGCACCAGAAGAACGATGTAATCCTCCCGCTGGTTGGCGGTGTGGGCAGCTTTTTCAAGAGCGCTCACCAAACGATCTGCCTCACCCAGCATCATCACCGCATCGGCGGCCACTTCATCCTGGGCTGCGCGCCGCGCTGTCAGGCTCGGCTCCGCCAACACCCGCTCCAGTGCGGCGTGCTGGCGCTGCCAGATTTTATCGATTTGTTCCAAATGCCCTTCCAGACCGTCCCCGGCACTGCGCATCAGCGGATGGAGCTGCCCAATCTCGCGCACTACACTGGCATAACGCAGATTAAATGCCTTCTCCCCCTCCTGCTCTGACTGTCTGGCATCCTCGCCCGGCTCCAGCACGAAGCTGGCCGAATTGAAGGCGATCTTCTGTGAGAGATAGCGCAGTTGCCCGCTCTGGTTGATGATGCCGGCGACATTCGAGATGCTGTCGTGCATCCTATCGGCAAAATACAGGTTGCCGGTGGCGAGCATTGCCAGCAGCAGCAATACCCCGCCCAGTTTGAAGCTCACCGACAAGTGGCGGGGTAGCGCAATGGATTTGGATGGAATGGTCATGATTATTTTAAAACGCCCTCAAGAAAATGTTCAACGCTCGCCAGCTCTTGCTCGAACTTGGGCAATAGCACCGCCAGTGTTGCTGTATCGCCACCCTTGCCCGCCTTCTCCATTTCGGCGCACAGATCGCCAAGCGCCAGCGCGCCCACCGAGCGGGATGAGGACTTGAGCTTGTGCGCCAATGCACCGGCAGCCGCTGCCTGGACAGCCGCACAGGCGGTGCGCAGCTCCACCGCTATCTTGGCCGCGCTGAGGTGAAAGTCATGCAGAAACTCGCGAATCATCGGCTCGTCGTCGCCTATCAGAGCCTTGAGCACATTCACGTCAACCGGTATATTCCCTCCCCCTTGCAGTTGTAGGTCGGGCTCCGCCCGACATATTTTTTCACCGGCGGGCAAAGCCCGCCCTACGCCTAATGTGGTTGATGTGGTTTCGGCTGGTATCGGAGCAGAAGTAACAACCGGCAGCCATTTTTCCAGCATCGCTTTCAGGTTGACCAGTTGCACCGGCTTGCTCAGGTAATCGTCCATGCCGACGGCGCGGCAGTGCTCGGCTTCGCCCTTGAGGGCATTGGCGGTGAAGGCGATGATCGGAATACGGGTCTTGTTGGTTTCGCTGGCGCCGGTTTTTTCGGCGGCGCGAATGGCGGCGGTCAGCTCGTAGCCGTCCATCTCCGGCATATGCAGGTCGGTAAGCAGGATGCCGTAATCCCCGCTCTGCCAGAGTTCCAGCGCCTCGCGGCCATTGCTGGCGAGGTCGGCAGTTTTTCCGAGCAGCGTGAGTTGTTGCAGAATAACTTTCTGGTTGATCTCGTTGTCTTCGGCAACCAGGATCAGGCTGCCTTGCCGGCGCGCTTCCTCGCGGGGCAGCGGCGTGAGTGTCGCTTGGACATCGCTGGACATGCCTTCCCAGTCATACTCTTTAGCCCGACCGGCGGCAATCGCCACCGCCTCCAGGAATGCACGGCGACGCATCACCTCAGCATCCAGCGCAAACAGGTCAACCGCCTCGCCCCGGCACCGCCGGCGAACGCCGCGCCCGATGATGACGAAATGGACATCCAGGCCTGGCCGGTCACGGGCTGCGGCGCGTAGTTCACCCAACTGCGGTTTGCTGTTTGCGGTGTCGATGACCACGATGCACAGGCCGGGCGGACGGCTGTCGATCCATTCTTTGGCAGCCGCCAAGTCCGGCGCCCGCTCGACCAGCGCACCACCATGCACAAGATAGGCGGCGAGATCCTCGGCCAGACTCTCTGAATCGCCCACTACGAGACAGGGCAGCCCCGCGACCAGTGATGGCGCCTCGTTGGCATCGGGCTTTCCCGTCAGCAGCGCGAAGGGCAGGTACACGCTGAAGACAGAGCCTTTGCCCGGTTCGCTCCTCACCGCGATCTTGCCGCCCATGATGTTTGCCAACTGGCGGCAAATGGCCAGCCCCAGCCCGGTGCCGCCGTAAGTCCGGGTAGTGGAAGACTCAGCCTGGGTAAAGGCGGTGAACAACCGCGCCTGGGTTGCTTCATCAATGCCGATGCCGTTGTCGGTCACGCGCAATTCCACCATCACCTGTTCTGGAGTGCTTTCAGCCAGCAGGGCGCGCACCGATACCTTGCCCGGTCTCGTCTGCCCGCTGGAAAACTTGATGGCGTTGTTCGCCAGATTGACCAATATCTGGCGCAACCGCACCGGGTCGCCCATGACTGCTGCGGGAATGGCCGGATCGGTAAACAGCGTCAGTTCCACCTCCTTCTTCCCGGCCATGCGATCCAGTGTTTCACACGCCCCTTCCACCATGTCGGCGATAGACATGGGCACGCAGTCAATCTGGAGCTTGCCTGCCTCGATCTTGGAGAAATCGAGAATATCGTCGATGATGGCAAGCAGGGAAAACGCCGAGTCGTGGATGATATTGACCATCTCCACTTGCGGACCCTTCAGGCTGCTTTGCTGCAGCACGTCGAGCATGCCGATCACGCCGTTCATCGGCGTGCGGATCTCGTGGCTCATCGCGGCGAGGAAGGCCGACTTGGCGCGGTTGGCCTGCTCGGCCCCAAGCCGGGCCTGCTCCAGATCCGCCGTGATGCGCACCCGTTCGCGGATGTCGCGCAGGATGCCGGTGAAATAGCGTTGCCCCTGGATGATATATTCACTGACCCCAAGATCCAGTGCGATGCGCTCGCCATCCTTGTGCAACCCTTCGACTGTACGCGCAACACCGACGATGCGCGGCTGATCCGTGTGGATATAGTGATCGAGATAACTGTCATGGACGGAGCGGGGTGGGTCGGGCATGAGCATGGAGACGTTTTTCCCGATCACTTCCTCGTGGGTGTAGCCAAAGATTTTTTCCATCGCCGGGTTGGCGGAACGGATGATGCCATGCTCGTCGATAGTGATGACACAATCCAGCATGTGGTCAACCACGGAGCGGATTTCTTCTTCTTTTTTGCTGATGTCAGTGTTGGCCTGCTCCAGATCAGCGGTGCGCGCCGCCACTTTGTTTTCCAGCTCTGCGTTGAGCCGGCGCACCGCCGCCTCGGTCAGCTTCTGGTCTTCGATCATGCTCAGCATTGTCTGGCGCGATTGGTTGGCGGCTTTGAGCATCTCCTGCATTTTATTCTCGCTCTGCTTGCGCTCGGTGATGTCGCTGATGGTGACTATCGCCATCAGCGGCTGACCATCGGCGTTGTGGGCGAGTGTGCCGCCGTAACTGTAGACCCGCTGCCAGCCAGCCTGGATGTGCCTGATGCGTAAATCCAAGTCGCGCAGGCTCTCGCCGCGCAGGATGCGGGCCAGCGGCCATTGATCCAATGACAATACTGTGCCATCCATGGCCGAGAGTTCAAACGTGTCGGCGAACTTACTCAAGTGTTGGCGGCATTCGTCCAGAGTGGTAAACCCATGCAAGTCCAGCGCGGCACGGTTGAAATGCAGCAACTGACCATCGAGATTGGAAACGGCTATACCCTCGGTGATATTCTCGACAATCGTCTGAAGCCGGGTCTCGCTGTTGCGCAGCAACACCTCTGTCTGTTTGCGTTCGGTGATATCAATGGTATACCCGGCAAGAAAACGCGGTTTCCCCTCAACGAAAATCGGGAATTTGATTGTCGAATAGAACCGTCCGTTAAGCTCTTCTTCAACGGTTATTTCCTTGCCTTCCTTTAAAACTTTCATGTCGTCTGCGACCATGCTTTTCGCAAGCTCGGATGGAAAGAGGTCATCCATGCTTTTGCCAAGCAATTCCGCTACGGGTTTTCCCAGCATCGTTTCATAGTTATTGCTCAGCCGTAGTGCCCGTATATTCTCATCTTTAAAGAAGACATAAATTGGGCTGTATTCCATAAAGCGTCTGAAGATTTCTTCACTCTCCCGCAGTGCCTCTTCCGCATTTTTGCGCTCGGTGATGTCGCGGATAATCGCGGTGAAAAACCGGCCATCGGCGGCTTGCCATTGCGCCAACGAAATTTCCAGCGGGAACTCGCTGCCGTCCTTGCGCAGCCCGAAAACTTCAACCGTTTTGCCTATCAGATGCGGCGCTCCGCCGGACACCACCCTCGCCAGACCCTCCCTATGGAGATTACGGAAGCGTTCCGGCATCAACACCGTCAGAGTCTGCCCGATAATTTCGGTTTCCGTATAGCCGAACAGCCGCTCTGCACAGGGGTTCCAGCCCACTACCTTGCCGGCACTATCGGCGCTGATGATGGCATCGTTAGCCGACCGCGTTACCGCCCGGAAACGCCGCTCGCCCTCTTCGACCGCCGCCGCCGAGCGGGTGAGGATTTCCAGACGCTGGATGCGCCGGAATGAAGCGCCCAGCCACGCCAGTCCTGCCAGCCCGATCAGCCAGACCGCGCCGTGGGTCAGTACCAGGCTGGTGCCAAGCTCCCGCTCACGCGCCAGAAAAGGCGCCAGGGAAACGGCAGAGCTGATCCCGCCGCGAATGTCGCCCAGCTTGTAACCCTGTTGCGCATGACACTTCAGGCAACCCTGTTCGACAATAAATGGCAGCATCATTCTCAGATAAGGCTGGCCGTCAATCTGCTGTGCTTCCAGCAACTCCTTGCCGCCCTGCTCGAAGGCATGCAGCGCCTTGGCTTCCCAGGCATCGGGGGCGTTGTTCGGGTTGATTGGCTTGAGGCTGGTGATGTGGCTTTTGGTGCCATAATCATCCGGAAAATCGGATTGCATCTGGCGCAGCGCGTAGGCCGGATTCATCAAAGTCAGCGTTTTGCCCGTGGTGGTGACCACGTCGCGGTCAGGCACCTTGAGATAAGGATTGGGCGGGGTATGCTCGGTGGGGGGGACATAAACGCCACCGTGTGTGGCCGCCCATTTGCGGAAGCTCATATCCTTTCTGATATTGGCGCGGGCGGCGGCGGTGGCGGTGTCCAGGATGCCTTGCTTTTGCTGTTGCATATCCCACGCCAGCGATCCGGCCACCAGCGCGCTCCAGATGACCAGCATCAGGCCAAGCCCTCTCATCCAACCGGTTTCGTCATCCCGGTGCAAGCGGAATTTGGCCAAATCAAACATCTTGATGTCTCCTGTCATCTGTTTCCGCACTGGGGTAATGCGGTGGCTGCCCGGCCTTAACCAGCAGTTCGTTCACTTCGCGCTTGAGTCGGGCATAGCCCGACCTTCTTTGGTTCCACCCACCCTACGAGCTACTTCGCCAACGCCGGTGTGTGCGTGATCAGCGGACATGTGCTAACTCCTTTTTGCGATGCGGTTTACGGCATATTACTCCATGCCACCGCGAATATTGCGTTGCAGATTTGTCCGTTGGATCAGCACCGCATTGAACCCAAATAATCCATTAGCCCGTCATTCCCGCGAAAGCGGGAATCCAGCCAAATAAACGCTCCGCAAGTGCGTGGTTGTTGCCGATTTATCGGCTTTAGTGTCAATTCCACACGCAGCTTGCTGCGTGGTGGATTGCCTGCCTTTGGTGCAACCACGGCCTACCCCTTGCGGGTGCGCGGACAAAGCCACGTTGTTGGCTCGCTACGCGAGAATTATTCAATCAACTGGATTCCCGCTTTCGCGGGAATGACGCAGTTTTTTTGCTAATGAACTATTTGGATTGAAAACACCCACAACCCCCGTGTCGGCTATAATAATTCGCATACACAATGTTTTTGGAGGTTAGCCATGCATGCTCATCGCGTCGATGCCACACTCAACCGGGAAGGCACTCTGGTGCTGACCAATCTGCCTTTTCATGCCGGGGAAGCGGTGGAGGTGATTGTGCTATCCCGCAGCAATACGGTTAAATCCTATCCGTTGCGCGGCAAGCCTGTTGTCTATACTGATCCGTTTGAACCGGTTGCCCAAAACGACTGGGATGCCCAGCGATGATTTTGCTGGATACCCACATCTGGATTCCTGATTAGCCACGAAGTTCAGCAGTCCCCTCTCCCACTTGTGGGAGAGGGGAGCAAAACGGTGGACTACAACCTGCTGAACTTCGTGGCTAATCAGGTCTTGATTTGGTGGGTGCATGGAGATGAGCGCTTGGATGCCCGCCTTGCAAACTGTGCGGCTAGCCAGCAATAGCGCGATCCCGATCAGAATAAAGCAGGCGGCGGTGTTCGCCTTCATGGAAACCCAGCCCGGCAGAATGCTCTTCAGCGCGGCAATATCGAATGCCCCTCCGGCCAGAACCATGGCGCCCACAACTACCGCCAGAACCGCAGCCAATGATGCGAATTTTGATGCCCGCACGGCGAGGTTGGGAGTGTGGTCAGTGGTCATGTGCTGACTCCTTGTTGTAACTGGGCGAATGACAGTCCGCGTGGGCATGGCGTGCCCACTCACGTCTTACGCGAGTTAGTTGGAAAAAGGATTGAGAAATAAAACGCCGCTACGTTTGACATCTCGCACATTGCGAGTGACCAAAATCAGCCCATATTCCAACGCAGTTGCAGCCAATAACCCATCAATGACTGGCAAGGGGTCGGGCGAATTGATGCTGCCCCACCTTTGAGCAATGCTTTCGGTGATGGTCAATATGTGTCCTTGCATCATGGACAGGACATCGGACAGACGTCGTTCCAGTCGCTCCGCCTGAGCGGGGTCACGCCTTCTCAAGCGCTCAATGCCTTGGCGAATTTCTCCAACGACCAATACTGAAAGAAATAAATCATCTGGATTGCAATTGGCGTACCAAGTCTTAACGCCAACATCTGCACGCTCACCCTTCTGAATCTCGGACAGAATGTTGGTGTCAATCAGGAAGCCCATTCCGGCGCCTCCCTACCCAAATCGCGCGGGCGCGCTATATCTTCCTCGGTTATGCCTTCGGCCACGGAGGCGAGCAGGGCTTTGAGGTTGCGGTCAACCGGTTGGGACAGCGGTGTTTGCGAGAGCAGCAATACTCGCAGGGAAACGCCGTCAGGAACGCTCTCCGGCAAGCGGATAGTGTGTTGATGGGAAACGGTTTCAAATTCTATCGCATGCATTTTTACCTCCTGCGACAATTGATCGTGATGAACAAATGACTTCAAAGCAAACCGCCTGGCGCATATCTCTGGAATGCGTTGTGGCGGCTGCTGGACTGATTATAGCCTACGCGCCCATTGATCTTCGCGCGCATCGGTGGGCGTAAAATCAGCCAACGGACGATTGGGCAAAGGCCGAGGCTGTGCGCACCAGCATTCAGCGCTCGCACTCCGCATTCCGCACTCACGCCTCCGCACTCGGATAGCGCGGTGGCTGCCCAACCTGACCCAGCAGTTCGTTCACTTCACGCTTGAGCTCAATGGTGCGCATCTCCCGGCCCACCGTGGCATCCTGCCAGCGGCGCAGTTCATCGAGCCGTTCGTTAAGCTGGATTTCCGCCTGCTTGCGTTCGGTGATATCGCGCACGATACCGATGGCGTGCCATTTCCCGTTAATCTGCATGGCGGACAGAGAAAGCTCGATGGGGAATTCCGCCCCGTTCTTTCGCAAGGCAGCCATATCCAGAGTCTTGTTGATCGCAGCACCTTCCCCGGTTTTGGCGAAATGCGCCAAGCCGTGTTGCGCCGCCTCATGGAAACGGGGTGGCACGATGATCTGGTGCAGCGACTGGCCGGTTATCTCCTTTTTGCTGTAGCCGAACATCGCCTCGGCGGCGGAATTCCACCACGTTATCGTGCCATGTTCGCCCTCGATGATGATGTAGGCATCCAGTACCACGTCTATGGCGGTGCGGAACTTCTCCTCGCTCTCCTGCAAGGCCGCAGTACGCTCGATCACCTTTCTATCCAGGCTATCGTTAAGCAGGTTAAGCTGGGTCTGGATTCTCGACAGGTCGTAGTTCTGGATCAGGATGCTCTCATACACCGACAGCAGCATGTTCGTCAGTTGCTGGCCGCCGGTGGCGATGCTGCGTTGCTTGCCGTTGTATTCCACTTGTTCCGTCCGCCGCTCTTCCGAACGCTTCCTGCGAATCGGGGCGGCCAGCAGGGACTTGATGCGGCCCAGCAGATTAGCCTCAGCGTAGGGTTTGGTAATGTAGCTGTCGGCGCCGACATTAAGCGCCTCGACGATGTCTTCCGGTTCGCACAGCATCGTCACCAGGATCACCGGGACACTCCACAGTTTCTCATCGCGCTTGATTTCGCGGCACAGCTCATAGCCGTTCATCACCGGCATCTGGACGTCGCTCATCACCAGCGCGCAGGGATGCTCGCGCAAGGTTTGCAATCCCTCCTCGCCGTTCTTCGCCAGCATCACCCGGTAACCTGCCCGGGCCAGGATACGGCGCAGCAACTCGGCTTCCACCGGGCTGTCCTCGACGATCAGAATCTCATTCGAATGCGGAGCACTCGATTGCGGATTGCGGAATTCGGATTGCGGAATGGAGTCAGAACTCCGAATTCTGGGTTTAGTGTTCGATTCGTTTTTATTTTCCATTCTGCATCTCCCCCATTTGATTTTTGATTTCGGAATGCGGATTGTTGAGTGAACCGCTGTCTTTTTATTCCGCAATCCGCAATCCGCAATCCGCAATCGATATCAGTGTTGGCGCGATCTGTTCCAGCGGCAGTATGTGCTGCACCGCGCCCAGTTCCACCGCCTGCTTGGGCATGCCGTACACCGTGCTGCTGGCTTCGTCCTGGGCGATGGTGATGCCGCCCGCAGCGGCGATGCTCGCCATGCCATCGGCGCCATCGCGCCCCATGCCGGTGAGCAACACGCCCACCGCGCCGCCGCCGAAACAGCGCGCGGCGGCGCGCATGGTGACGGTCACCGAGGGGCGGTGTCCATCGAAAAGCGCCTCCAGGGAAAGCGCGAAGCGACCGCCATCGTCCAATTCCAGATGAGCATCCTCGGGCGCGAAATAAACCACGCCCGCTTGTGGCTTCTCGCCGTGCGTTGCTTTACGCACCGGCAGCGGACAGATTTCGGCCAGCCACATCACCATCTCGGACAGAAAGCTGCTGCCGATATGCTGGACGCACACCACCGGCAGCGGAAAATTGGCGGGCAGGCTTCCCAGAATTTCGCGCAAGGCTTGCGGCCCGCCGGTGGAGGCGCCGATCACCACCATGCGCAGCGGAGCTTGCGGGCGTGGCATCACGGCAAGCTTTGGAACAGGCTTGGAGGCCGCAGCGCCATGCGCGTTTTTGTGTCGCCGAAACACCCGCACCCCGGCCAGGATGCGTATCTTGCTGGCCAGTTCATTGGCCAGCTTGTCCATGTCGCCATTAAGAATGTCGCGCGGCTTGGGCAGAATATCCACCGCTCCCGCTTCGAGCAGCCGGAATATGTTAGGGGAACCCGGTTCCACCGACACGCTCACCACCAGAATCGGGCGCGGATAGTCGGCCATCACCTCACGGGTGAATTCCAGCCCGTCCATGACAGGCATGTGCAGATCGGCGCAGATCACATCGGGGTTCAAGGCCGGCATCAAGTCGAGCGCCTCCCTGCCATTGGCGGCGGTGCCCACCACCTGGATTTCCGGGAAGCGGGACAGCATGCGTTGCAGGATGTGCAGCACGAGCGGGGAATCGTCTACCAATAGAATGCGGATTGGCGATTGCGGAGCACTCGAATGCGGATTGCGGATTGCGGATTGCGGATTTGGGATGGTCATTTTTTGTTTGCCTTTGCCGTTCTGATTGAAGCCACGGTAATTGCCACGATTTCGCCGGCTTCGGCCATAAGGGGCTGTAGTTTTTCCGGCTGGGCAAGCTGTGTTTCACCCAGCAACTCTATCCAGTACACGCATTCGTCTGCCTCTTCCTCCACGATTCCCATCTTGGCGATGAAATCCGCCGCTGATTTGGCACGGCAGGCGGCACGATAGTTCGCGCCAACGGAAGTCGCTGAGCGCAGCAACTGCCTGCCCAACACCTGCCCCGCATAACTCGGCGGCAAACCCTCCACCAACCGAATGACATCCAGGGCAAACTTCTTGGTTCGTCGCTTTAACTCATCCTTATCCACAATCTCTCCCCATACGATTTCGGATTGCGGATTTCGGATTGCGGATTGAAAACCACCGCTCCACATTCCGCATTCGATTCAATCCCCAATCCCCAATCCCCAATCCCCAATCCCCAATCCGCAATCCGCAATCCGCAATCCGCAATCGAATGCTCCGCATTCAAATAAGTCTCTTGAGGGTTTCCAGCAGCACGCGCTGGTCGAATGAGGGTTTGGGAATATAAGCATTAGCCCCCGCCTCCAGCCCGCGCCGTTTGTCCTCGTCGGAAGAAAGCGTGGTCACCAGTATCACCGGCAGGTCTTTATAGCGCGGCTCCTGGCGGATGCGGGCGGTGAGGGTCAGCCCGTCCATGTTGGGCATCACGATGTCCGATACCACTGCGGCGAAGGGGCGGCGACCGAGCGCATTGAGTGCGTCCATCCCATCCACCGTGGCGACCACCTCGTAACCGGCGTCTTCGAGGATGCGTTTTTCCATGGCGCGCACCAGCGCCGAATCTTCCACAAGTAGAATGCGGATTGCGGATTGCGGATTGCGGAGTGGCAAACCATTTGAATGCGGAGTGCGGAATTCGACTTGCTCCGCAATCCGCAATCCGCATTCCGCAATTGTTTTCTTGGCTGTGCGCACCAGATCGGCGGGATTCAGCACCGCGCAAATTTCCCCGCTGCCCAGTATGGTCATGCCGGAGACGTTGCGCACCCGCGTGAGCGGCGCTCCCAGCGGTTTTGCGACCACTTCTTCTTCGTCCAGCAACTCGTCCACCCGCAAACCCAATCGTTCGTCGCCGACTTGGAGCACGATGCACACTGTCGGGGCTTGAGCGTAGGTTGGGCAAAGCGTAGCGTGCCCAACATCTCCGGTAACGTTGGGCACGCCTTCGGCTTTGCCCAACCTACGTGAATCAGGCAACCCCAGCAAATCAGCCAGACGCGGCGCGATTACCGGTTGCCCGTCGAGGCTGATGGCAGGTCGCCCTTCAAGGGTAAAAATATCTTCCTCGCGCACGCGCCGCGAGGTATACACGAATTCAATCGGCAGCCCGTACAGACGGCCGCCCACGCTGGCCAGCAGCAAGCGCGTGGTGGCCAGGCTCAGCGGCAGACGCACCTGCATCACCGTGCCCTGCTGCGGTACAGACTCCATGCGGATATCGCCCTTGAGGCGTTCCACGTTGACCCGCACCACGTCCAGCCCGACGCCGCGCCCGGACAGCTCGGTGACGAAGGTGCTGGTGGAGAAACCGGGCAAAAAAATCAGTTGCTGCAATTGCGCCGCATTCGATTGCGGAACACTCGATTGCGGATTTCGGATTTCGGATTGCGGAATATCAAACGATGGAGCAGGATTGGTATCGGTTTTTAATTCCGCAATCCGCAATCCGAAATCCGCATTGGATTGTTCCGCATTCGTAATAAGTCCGCGCTTTAACGCTACTTGCCTGATCGCTTCCAGATCCAAACCACGGCCGTCGTCGCGCACCTCCAGCAGTACGCCACCACCTTCCCGCACCGCGCGCAGCCGCACCGTGCCGCCGCGCGGCTTGCCCTGCCGCTCGCGCTCAGGCTGCGGTTCGATGCCGTGGTCAATGGCGTTGCGCAGCAAATGCATCAGCGGGTCTTTCATTTCTTCGAGGATGCGCTTGTCCACGCCGATTTCCCCGCCCTCGATTACCAGTTCCACCTCCTTGCCCTGCTGCTTGGCAAGATCATGAACCATGCGCGGGAACAACGCGAACACGGTGGACAGCGGCAGCAGGCGGGCGGCATGCACCCGCTCCTCCAGCGTGTTGACCGTAGTTTCCAGACGCGCGCCGTCTTCGTAGAAGGCATCGCGCGCTTCCTTGAGCTGGTTGCCGAACTGTTCAAATGCGGAATGCTGATTGCGGAATGCGGAACCTTTCGACTGCGGAATGCTGATTGCGGAGTGCGAAATTTTCCACTCCGCATTCCCCACTCCGCAATCAGCATTCCGATATTCCGCATTTCTTTTCTTGCGGCTGCGTTCCAGCAGCGCCCATTGTTCCAGCAGCGCATCCATCAACGACAGCCGGTGTTGCGCCCGCCCCTCGATCACGCTGAGTTCGCCCACCAGAGTGAGCAGGTCGTCCAGCTTGCGCGTTTCCACCCGCACAGTTTCAATTCGGAACGAATCGATTGCGGAATGCGGAGTACTCAATTGCGGATTTCGGATTGCGGATTGCGGAGGGGCACTGGTTTTTAATTCCGCATTCCGCAATCCGAAATCCGCATTGGGTTGTTCCGCATTCTGCAATCCGCAATCGGATATTCCGCATTCGATCATGACCTGCTTACGCAAATCGCCCAGCACACCCGTCATGCGTTCGATCACATCCGGCGTGAGCGGCGTCTCGCCCTTGCGCGCCGTATTCAGGATAGTTTCCAAGCCATGTGCGGCGGTCTCGATTTTGGACAGCCCCAACATGCGCGCCGCACCCTTCAGGCTGTGAGATTCGCGGAACACTTCTTCCAGCAGTGCCTGATCGGCGGGCGTTTTCTCCAGACGCAGCAGGCCATCGTCAAGGCGCGCGAGATGCTCCGCGCTTTCCGCCTTGAATAATTGAGCCAACTCTTTATCTTCAATCATGACCATTGCGGATTTCGGATTGCGGATTGTGGATTGAAAAACACCGCTCCCAATTCCGCAATCCGAAATCCGCACTCCGCATTCGATTCATTCCGCAATCCGAAATCCGCACTCCGCAATCAGGCAATTGCCTTGAGATTCTCCGCCGCCTCGTTCAATTTCTGCACCCCGACCTTGGTCTGGCTGATACCGGCGGCGGTTTCCTTGGCGCCGGCGGCGATGTTGTTGGTTGCCTCCACAATCTGGGTGAAGGCGGCGGATTGTTGCTTGGCATTCAGCATCACCTGCTGCGCGTTCTCGTTGACGCTGCCCGCCATGCCGGACAGGTTGTTGAACAGCTCTGCTACCTTCTGCGCCAGTTGCGTCACCTCATTCACGGTGCGGGTGCCTTCCTCGGTCATCATGATCGAGGAATTGGTCGCTTTCTGGATGTCGGCCACCAGCATCGTGGCCTGTTCGGCGGATTTCTTGCTCTGTCCGGCAAGCTTGCGCACTTCGCCCGCCACCACCGCGAAGCCCTTGCCGTGCTCTCCGGCGCGCGCGGCTTCCACTGCCGCATTCAAGGCCAGCATGTTGATCTCCCCGGACAAGTCCTTGACCAGCGTAGCGATGCTGCCGATCTGGCCGGTCTGTTCGCCGAGGTGCAGAATCTGGTCGGCCATCGCGGCGATCTTGTCCTTGAGATTGCTCATCGCCGCCACCGCCTGACGGGTGGCATCGCCGCCCTGCACCGTCGCGGCACCGGCCTTTTCCGCCACCGCCGCCGCGTTCGCCGCCTGCTCCGCCGATTGGCGCGAGGAGACAGACAGCTCGGTGATGGTGACGGAAGTCTGGTTGGCGTTCGCTGCCTGCTGGCTGGCGGTGCGCTCGTGCTGGGTGATGGTCGCGGCAATCTGTGTGGCAGAGGTGGAAATGGCGGACACCGACTCGGTGAGCCTGCCGGTAATGCTGCGGATGATCCAGTAGCCTATTCCAAACGCCAGCAGGATGCCGGCGACGATGCTGGTGATGGCGAGATTCCGGACGCTGTCATTGTTGGCATCGGCTTTATCCTTCACGTCTTTGGCCACATCTACCTGGAGTTGTATCAGCGCATCAAGGCCTTGTTCAGACTCGTTGTACAACGGCAAAAGCTTGTGCGTGATATGCAGGCTCGCCTCGTTAAATTTATTTGCCTTAAGCAGCGCCAGCGCCGGATCCTGGCCTTCGCTCTGGTACTTTTTCCGCTGCGCGCCATAGCTGTCGGCCAGCTTCTTCTCTTCCGGGGTCAGTGTGGTCGCCATGTACTGTTCCCACAGCTTATTGTTTTTCTCCCGGTTCGCCGGCACTACATCGGTGTGCTTGGTGATCGGGTGATCCGCCTCGTGCATTTTGCTTTCCGGCAGTTTGGGGTCATGCAGCCGCGCCAGCAGCAATTCTCGTATGTTTTCCTGCCGCTGGTTGTTCAACTTCGCCAGCAGCACGGTCGGCACGAGCCTGTCGTTATAGATGGTCTCAAGGCTGTCATCGGTCGCCTTTATCCCTCGCAAACCCAGCACGCCGATGGCGATCAGGAGGAGCGATAAAAACCCCACCAGGATGTATAACCTTGCTCCGATTTTCATGTTTTTAAGCATTTTGAACCCCCTCCTATATAAATGCGGATTGCTGATTGCGGAATGCGGATTGAAAACCACTGCTCCAAATTCCGCACTCCGCAATCAGCATTCCGCATTCGATTCACTCCGCAATCAGCATTCCGCATTCATTTACACTGTTTCATTAACGATCCATTCCTCCCGCGCCAGCAACGCAGCCAAGTCCAATACCGCCATCATCTTGCCGCCATAAGGCGCGATGCCTTTGACCTCAGTTCCGTGCTGCGCGCGCAGTGCCTGAGGCACAGCCTGCAATTCTTCCTGGCGCAAATAAACCACGTCATGCACTTCATCCACCGCCAATCCCACCGCCTGTTCGCCCAGGCCTGTGCCGAGCCAGGTCGAAGCACGGGCGATCACCGCCTTGCCGCTGTCTTGTGTTGCACGCGGCAGGTTGAGCGCGCCACGCAGATCGAGCAGCGTGAGCAGGTTGCCGCGCAGGCTGATGGCGCCGAGAATGTGCGGCGGGCAGCAGGGAATCGGGCTCAATTGGGCGATGTCGCAGAATTCCTGCACCGCATGGAGTTCGATGCCGAAATATTCGCCGTCCAGCTCCACCACCGCCAGCGGCAGGCGTGCGCCTTCTTCCTCGACCGAGACTTCCATGAGCGCCTTGGCGCGTGTGCGGTATACCGCGTGTTCTTCTGGTGTGGCCTGCGGACAAAAGTGATGGGCGGGAGATATCGACTTCATATCTGCATCCCCCGCCAAGTCTTGCGGTTGGTGCATCAGTTGGCTCGCATCCAGCAGCGTCACGATATCGTCGCCCACCCGCACCATTTCGAATGCGGAGTGTTGATTGCTGAATGCGGAATTTTCGATTGCGGAGTGCGGGTTGGGGATTGCGCATTTGCTTCGTTCTTCATTCGGCACTCCGCATTCGGCAATCCGCATTCGCTTCGTTCCGCATTCCGCAATCAGCACTCCGCATTCAACTGTGACCACCTCAACCACTTCACTGACGATCAGCCCCATCAGCAACTGATCCAGTTCCAGCACGACGATTTGATCGCTGAGCCGATAAGGCAGTGCCGGATGACCGAAACGCAGGTTGAGGTCGGTGACGGGAACGATCTGGCCGCGCAGGCTGAAAATGCCAACGATGTAGGGCGGCGCTTCCTCGACCGGAGTGAGTTCGGGCAACCAGACCGATTCGCGCACCAGCGTGGCATCCACGCCGAAACGCGCGCCGTCCAGATCAAAAATCAGCAAGGGGCGGGTGGTCATGTTGAGTCAGCCCCGTACGGGTTAGATCGTGGTCGTCAATTACCATCAAATGAATCGTCATGGCCACCGCTCCCTGTTTTACCACTAACAAAATTTTCTCTGGGGAGAGGAAGCTACTCCTATTTCTGACTAATTCATATATGCCAAACGGCCTATATAGCTTGACGTAGGGAAATGAGAGATATTGGTGTCAGTGTTTGTCTGACAGGGCGCAAGTATCCGGCAACCTTGATGTCATCACCCTTCTGTTGGTTCACGCTCCCATTGCGCGAGCCATTGCGCAAGTTCTCCAGCCGTCGTTTCATACTGCTCGATCACCTCGCCGTTCGGCATGGTGCGGACGATGCCCAGAGCAGCGCGCCGCAAAGTCTGCGCCCGTGGCATGTCACCGGTGCGCTCGCACAGCGCCGCCAATTCCAGGTATGCAGCCACGAAGCGTGGATCGAGGTAGATGGCCTTGTTCAGGCATTCCCCGGCTAACTCGAAATCTCCTTTGACCTGGGCCAACTGCGCCAACAGAAAGTAGGGCGCTACCGCCAATGGATTGACGGCCAATGCTTCACGGCAAACCTGCTCCGCCAGATTGAACTCACCCCGGTCGGCATGTGCCCGTGCTTGCTTGAGCAATGCCTCGTCGTTGTGCTTGGCTGGAATCGGTGCGGGAGGCGGAATGGGGATTGAGGATTGCGGAATGGGGATTGCGGATTGCGGATTGAAAACCGCTGCTCCAAATTCCGCACTCCGCACTCCACATTCCGAATTCCGTTGATACACCACCCCTTCGGCAAACAGTCTCGTTTTGAGTTCTTGTGCCGCATGGCCGATGAGTTCGGTGTGCGCGGTGAGGAGATAGCCACCTTTGCGCAGCGTGGCCGCAAACTTTGCCGCAACCGCGTCCACGGCAGCGGCGGCGAGGTAGATGAATACGTTGCGGCACAGGATCATATCCATGCCATGCAGTTCCGACCCCAAATCAGGGAACGGCTCGCTGACGAGGTTGGAAACGCGGAACGTCACCATGCGGCGGATGCGCTCATCCAGCACATACGAATGCGGATTGGCGAATGCTGATTGCGGAATCATTCCGCACTCCGAATTCCGAATTCCGCATTCAAATGGTTCCGCATTGAAGTATCGCTGCTGTATTTCCGGAGGAACCATGCGGAATGACCATCGCCCATAATGTCCACACTGTGCTTTGGCAATCGCTTTGGAATCGATGTCAGTGCCGAGAATCAGGATGTTCCAGCCACTGCGCTCCGGTAGCAGCATGTCCACCAGCATGGCCAGCGAATAAGCCTCTTCGCCGCTGGCGCAACCCGCGCTCCACAGGTGCAAGGTCTTGTCAATGCGATGCTGTTCAATCAGTTCGGGCAATAAGCGCAAGCGCATGAGGTCGAACTGGCCATGGTCGCGGAAGAAAAATGTCTCGCCGCTGGTAAAGACACGGGCGAGTTCCTCCCATTCCTCAGATGCTTGCTTGCCCGCAAGAAAATTTCGATAGTCCTCCAGCGCGGAGTAACCTTGACGCTTTGCATGTTCGCGCAATATGCCGACGAAACGGTCATGTGCATCATCTGGAATGCGCAAGCCAATTCGTTGCGCAGCCAGTTGCGCCAGATTATCAAACAGGGCGGAACCCTTCATAAATAAAACCGTGAGCAGCCTTCGGGCGGCTGGTTTATTGTTCCGCTTAACCCTTTATTGAAACGAAATAATCATTGCTCTACCAACCCGATTCGCGCTCCGGCGTGGCGGTAATCCTGTGGATGCTCAAGTCAGCGCCGTTAAATTCTTCTTCCGGGTCGAGGCGGATGCCGACCGTTTTCTTCACCACGGCATAGACCGCGTAGCCGCCGCCAAACGCAATGACGATGCCGAGCAGCGTGCCTATCAGTTGCGCCATGAAGCTCACGCCGCCCAGGCCGCCCAGAGCCTTCATGCCGAAAATGCCCGCCGCGATGCCGCCCCATGCGCCGCACAAGCCGTGCAGCGGCCACACGCCGAGCACGTCATCAATTTTCCAGCGGTTCTGCGTCAGGGTGAACATCCACACGAACAGGCCGCCGGCCACACCACCGACCAGCAGCGCCCCCACCGGGTGCATCAGATCGGAACCGGCGCATATCGCTACCAGTCCGGCCAGCGGGCCGTTATGCACGAAGCCGGGGTCGTTCTTGCCCACCCACAAGGCGACCAGTGTGCCGCCCACCATCGCCATCAGCGAATTGACTGCGACCAGTCCGCTGATCTTGCTGATCTCCTGCGCCGACATGACATTGAAGCCGAACCAGCCCACGGTGAGTATCCACGCACCGAGAGCGAGGAAGGGAATGCTGGAAGGAGGGTGCCCTGAAACCTGCCCTTCTTTGCCATAGCGACCGCGCCGCGCGCCGAGCAATAGCACCGCCGCCAGCCCTATCCAGCCGCCCATCGCATGCACCACGACGGAACCGGCGAAGTCGTGGAATTCTGCGCCGAATGAAGCATTCAGCCAATCCTGGATGCCGAATCTATGATTCCAGGCGATACCCTCAAAAAACGGATAAATGAAACCCACCAATACGAAGGTGGCGGCAAGCATCGGGTTGAACCGGGCACGCTCGGCCACGCCGCCGGAAACGATGGCAGGGATGGCGGCGGCAAAGGTGAGCAGGAAGAAGAATTTGACCAGTTCGTAGCCATTCTTCTGCGCCAGCTGTTCCGCGCCGGTAAAAAAATTGACGCCATAGGCGATGCCGTAGCCGATGAAAAAATACGCCAGCGTGGAGACGGCAAAGTCGGTGAGGATTTTTACCAGCGCGTTCACCTGGTTCTTCTTGCGCACCGTGCCCAGTTCCAGAAAAGCAAACCCGGCGTGCATCGCCAACACCATGACGGCGCCAAGCAGGATGAACAGCGCGTCGCTGCCCGTTTTCAGGTTTTCCATGTCTTACCCCTATAGTGAGAACAAACTGAGGAACAGTATGCAATTTCCATTCCATCAATAAGTGATGTTGATTCATAAAGGCTTTGTATTTTTCAGCGCCAGAGCAATACGCATACGCGCGCTAATTTGGTGCGCAGCGACGTGGCGCGCCCAAAGACGGGGCGTTCAGTCTGCCAGCGTGGCGCGGACGCTGGCGCGCCCGCTCATGCGCGCGAACCATGCCGCCAGATTGGGGTGGGCGCCGCGCCAGTCGCGCCCGGCCTGGCGCAAATCCAGATAGACCAGGGCGCTCGCCAGCGCAAGATCGGCCAGCGTGATGGAATCGCCCTCGCACCACTCGTGCGTCCCCAACTGATCCGCCGCATAAACCAGTGCGCGCGTGACGGCGTTGCTGTGGATGGTGATATTGCCGGCCTCCTGTTTCTCCGCCAGACGCATACTCTCGGCACGCACCGCGACTGCGGAATCCATGATGCCATCCGCCAGCGCCTCCCAGCGCTTGACGCGCATGCGTGCATTCGCATTGTTGCGCGGAATCAGAATGGGATTGTCGTTCAGGCTGTCGGCGTATTCGGCGATCACCGGCGAATCGAACACGCAGGTTTCATCATCGAGTATCAGCGCAGGAATGCGCCCCAGCGGATTGACCCGCGCCACAAGGCTGCCCGGCTCGCGCGGCGGATCAATGACGTAATCGTGTGGAATGCTCTTTTCCAGCAGCACCAGGCGCGCCTTGCGCACATAGGGGCTGGTGTTGGTGCCAAGTAATTTCATGGGGCGCTCCTTGTGGTCTATATGTGTTTTTGTTAGGCAGGTGGCGGCAACTTATCCAGCGCGGCAACCACTTTTTTGCAGGCCGCGATCAAATCGGTAACGATGCGCTCGTCCACATTCAGGTCGCCCTCGTATTCGCCAAGATTGCGCACCTCATGGCATTTCGCCAGCACGCGCCAGACCTCCGGCCCCAACCCCAGCGTATGCGGCAACACTTGGAACACGATATAGCGGTTGCCCGCCCGGTAACCGTGCCAGCGCAGTGCCGCCAAGCTCAAGGCATGCGCTGCGTTGTAAGAAAGGTCGAAACGCCCCTCAAGGGAGAGGCTGGAATTGCCCGCGTCCTGCAAACGCGCCAGGCCGGAGCGTTTCAATCCCGCGAACTCTCCCGCATCCGGCGCTTCAGCCGCGAGCGGCTTGCCGGGGCCGCACAGATTATTGAGTGGCGAGATCATCTTCTCCGCCGATCAGCCATACCTTGGGCTGCGCCAGCACTCGTGTCGCAAAAGCGTTTTTTTGCTTTACGCGCCGGGCCAACTCCTGCCGGGTATAAATGCCTGGGTTCACCGTGCGCCCCAACCGCGTAGCCGCCTCTTCCAAAGCGCCAAATAGATCGGCATAGTTCAAGCTATCGCTTACCACCAGCAGGTCAATATCGCTTCCCGCCGTATCGCTGCGCTTGGCCACCGAGCCATACACAAATGCCGCCGTAATATGCCTGGAGAACGGCATCAGCGCTTCGCGCAGCGGCTCCGCCAACCCAACGGTCTTCTGCACGATGCCGCACAGCTCGAAGAAAATCGGCGATTGCGGATTCGCCTGATAATGCTTCTGGTTGCCTACCCGCGTCACCATCGCCAGGCCGCTCTCAGCCAAGCGCTTAAGCTCCCGCTGCACCGCCCCGGAACCACCGCCTGCCAAGCCAATCAACTCGGTGGCAAAAAAACTGCGTTCCGGCTGCCCGAACAAAAACGCCAGCACGCGCTGCTGCGTGTTGGAAAACAGCGCGGCGGACAAACTGGTGTGCTGCACGGCGGAAAAAGCTTTGGTTTTCATACCCATATTGGGCATCTTACTACCCATTTTGGGTATGTTCAAGTCAAGGGTGCGTCGGCCATAATAATTTACAGGCGGAGAGCCTACTAAAACTTCCACCAAGCCTTGCGCTTACGCCGATAGGCGGCCTGATAAACAGCGTCATGGATGTTAGTCTCTTATCGGTTAAGTCTTCGCAATTTGTGAGAAGAATCTCTCACGCGGAGGCGCGGAGAAATATACCCTACGCCCGTTTTGCTTTTCCTCCGTATCTCCGCGCCTCCGCGTGAAAATATTTTTGGTTCCGGCTCGTCCGGCTTAGGTATTCAAAGGTGTCCGCCCCTAACCGGCCAGCCCCGCATAAACATTCTGCACGTCATCATCCGCATCAATCGCATCCAGAAACGCTTCAACTTCTTCGCGCTCGGCGTCGTTCAGCGCCACCGTATTTTTTGGCCGGTAACCTAACCGGGCAGACTGCACGGTAAACCCGTGCGCCGGCAACGCGCGACATACTGCATCCAAATCGGTTGAGTCGGTGATGAACAGCGTTGCGCCTTCTTCGGCGGACTCGAAATCCTGGGCTCCAGCCTCAATGGCCGCAAGCTCCGCGTCTGCGTCTTTGGAATTGGGCGTTGCTTCGATCATCCCCTGATAGTTGAAATCCCACGACACCGAACCCGAGGCGCCAAGCTGCCCCTTGCGAAACAACACGCGCATGCTGGAGAGCGTGCGGTTGATGTTGTCCGACAGGCACTCGACGATCACGGGCACCCGATGCGGCGCGAAACCCTCATAGACAAGCCGTTCCAGGTTCACTCCCCCATCGAGCAGACCCGCACCCTTCTTGATGGCGCGCTCCAGCGTTTCGCGCGGCATGGACGCTTTTTTGGCTTGCTCAACCACCAGGCGCAAACGCGGGTTCATGTCCGGATCGGCGCCCGCGCGCGCTGCAACCATGATTTCCTTGGACAGCTTGCCGAAAATCCGGCCCTTTGCGTTAGCTGCAATTTCCTTATGTCTGGCTTTCCACTGAGCGCCCATATCTACTCTCTAATGTTTTTTTGGTGTTTACAAAACCAACCGGGGGAAATTCCCAACAGGCGTGCATCTTGCCTCAAGTGCCGGTTTGCATCAATCTTGAATGGCGGCTTTTCTACTGATGGCTGCTGGTTATGGTAGTCAGCTCTGGACACAGGCTGTGTAAAAACGCAGTTACGATCTGTTTTTAGGGGTGCCGAAACCGAATGCAGGGCGTTCTGGCGGGTCGATTTTTTGGCGCTCTGTTTTGCGCGGAGTTTCTACACAGCCCGGACACATTGCGGAATGTCACTTTTCTCCAAAGCGGAAGCTCAACGCCAGAGCTCAATGGAACTACGCTGCTGGATTTCACTTACACCAGCTTTGCCAGCTGGTTTTAACCCTCAATATTTCTGGTAACAATTCCTTGCCTACGCTAATATCGCATCCAGCCATTGCCTCTTTTTCTTATGGTTTGAAACGTCTTCGATAACATCAACCTACCAAACCGGAGCGGTAGCTGACCTCCAATTACTTACAGCGGGTTACGGACTTAATCCCCCGCTCAGTTATCCATGAAGGACGGATCAAGGACGATGAAAATCAGATTCAACTCACTTAAAACTCGCCTCACCATTGCGCTGTTTCTGATGGTCATTTTGCCGACCATCGCAATTGGCTGGCTGGCCCATAACCTGATGTCTGAATACATCATCTCGGAACACATTACAGATGTAGGTAACGTTGCGGAAGCCAAGCGTGATCAGTTAAGCATGATGTTGGCTCGATCCAATAGTAAAGCGAAACTTTTTCTTTCGGGCTTGAGCAAGCAATGTGGCGGCAGCCCTGCCAGGCAAAATCAACTTTGCGCCTCCGGGTTAATTAACGGATATCTGGCTGCGGAAGGGGCCATAGGCGCACACCTACACGGAAAAGCGGATGGCGACAGCCTGACTATTGGCGATTCTGCGGTTAAGGATGGGGAAAGCATCGCGTTTCAAACAGGGCAACTGGCAAAGTTTTCCAGTACCGGCCCCAATAGCAACCACTCATATTTTGTTTCGGTAGCGGAAGAATCGACCGGGCTCCGGCTGTCAATTACCTACCCATCGTCGGTGCTTGAACCTGTTTTTAATCCACCCCCAAAAGACCTTGGGCTTACAGGGGAGACATTTCTTACGGATGGGGAGGGTTATTTCGTCACTACCCCCAAATACGCTTCTGCGCAAGGACGCGCGCTCCCCATTTCCGCACATCCCTTGCAGGTTTGCCTGAGCGGGCAATCGCATGAATCGCTTGACCTGGATTATCGTGGCGTGGCAGTCATTCATGGAGTCCGCTCTGCTCCGGAATTCGGCTCGGCTTGCATCATGGCCCACATCACCCAGGGTGAAGTCTTTGCCCCGCTGCAATCCCTGGAGCAGCGGTTAATCATTGCAATACTCCTGCTTTGCCTGGCTCTCGTCTTCGCGATCGTCTATCTGGCCAGGAATCTCGTGAAGCCGATAACCAAGCTTACGAATGTGACAAGAGCCATCGCAGATGGAGATTACAAGGCTCAAGCAGACGCGGCAGGAAGCGATGAAATCCTGGAACTGGCCACCTCATTCAATTTCATGACCAACCGGCTTGTGCAATCGGAAAAGACGCTCAATGAGGCTCAGCAATTGGCACATGTAGGCAGTTGGGAGCGTGATTTGATGACGAACTCTTTCACCTGTTCGGAGGAGGTCTTTCGCATATTGGAAATTGATGTCACACACAAGGAGATTTCCTACGAGGCATTCATTTTGACCGTTCATCCGGAGGATAGGGAAATGGTTGATCGCGCATACCTGACATGCATTCAGGCACGGGAACCATTCGACATTGTGCATCGCTTACTGCTTCCCAATGGCCGGGTGAAATGGGTAAATGAGAACGGCAATTTCTTTTACGATTCCAGTGGCGTGCCGCTGCGTTCGGTGGGTGCGGTGCAAGACATCACCGAACAACATTTTGCGGAAGAGCAATTATGTATCGCGGCAGCAACTTTTGAGACGCACGAAGGCATCACGATTACCGATGCTCATGCCAATATTATCCGTGTCAATCAAGCATTCCAGGACATCACCGGGTATAGCCAGGAAGAAGTGTTGGGTAAAAACCCGCGCATTCTCAATTCAGGTCGTCAGGATAAAGCCTTCTACGCGAAGATGTGGCAACAGTTGCTGAATACCGGTTCGTGGACGGGTGAAATGTGGAACAAGCGCAAGAATGGGCAGATTTATCCGGAGCGTCTGACCATCACCGCCGTAAAAGATAAACATGGTGCTGTGACTGAATATATCGGCATTTTCTGGGATATCACCGAGCGCAAACAGTCCGAGAAGGCGCTCCTGGAATACCGCGACCGCCTCGAAGAGATGGTCAAGGAGCGCACCGCCGCGCTGGAAATTGAAATCAATGAGCGCAAGCAGGTAGAGCTGAAACTCCGTGAGTATGCCGAGCAACTGGAGGCCAGCGTTTCCGAGCAATCCTTTGCGGAGGATCGTGTCCGGCAAATCCTGGAATCCACGGGTGAAGGGCTTTATGGCCTGGACAACGAGGGCCGGATTACTTTCGTCAATCATGCCGCCAGCCAGATACTGGGATATGAGCCGGAAGAACTTACCGGCAAGAATGCCCATATCCTGTTCCATCACACCAAACCTGATGGCAGCCATTATTCAGCTGATGAATGCCCGATACTTGCAACCTTAACGAAAGGGGTTGCTGCCCATAATGATGACGAAATGTTTTGGCACAAGGACACGCGCCCATTCCCGGTGGAATACATGGCAACCCCGATCAGGAAAGGCGATTGGGTTGTGGGCGCAGTAGTCAGCTTCAAAGACATTTCTGAGCGCAAGCATATCGAAAGGGAACTCCAGAAATCCATGGCAACTGCGGAAGCTGCAAACCGCGCCAAGAGCGACTTTCTTTCCAACATGAGCCATGAAATCCGCACCCCGGTAAACGGCATCATCGGCATGGCCTATCTGGCGCTCAAGACCGGCCTTAACCCAAAGCAACGTGACTATCTGGACAAGATACACCGCTCCAGCCAACACCTGATAGGGGTCATCAACGACATCCTCGATTTTTCCAAGATCGAGGCGGGCAAGCTTGAGATTGAGGCGGTTGATTTCGAGCTCAGGCAAATGCTGAACAATGTCGCCAACCAGATTGCCGACAAGGCCGCGGAAAAAAAGATCGAGCTTATTTTCGACATCGACTCCACCCTGCCGCCCTGCCTGCACGGCGACCCCTTGCGGCTGAGCCAGATCCTGATCAACTATGCAGGCAACGCCGTCAAGTTTACCAGGCAAGGCGAGGTCGTCATCCGGGCCAGGTTGATGGAAGAGGCGGAAGGAGATTTGCTGGTGCGCTTCGAAGTGCAGGACACCGGCATCGGCATGAACGAAGAGGCGAAGGCCAAGCTGTTCCAATCCTTCCAGCAAGCCGATACCTCCACCACCCGCAAGTATGGCGGCACCGGCCTGGGGCTTTCCATCAGCAAGCAACTGGCGGAGTTGATGGGCGGCGCAGTCGGGGTGGAAAGCGAACCCGGCGAGGGCAGCACCTTCTGGTGTACCGTCCGGATTGGCAAGGGCGCCGCCATGGCCGCAGAACCAGCGCTACCCTTGCCGTATCTCCATAACCTCCGGATACTGGCGGTGGACGACCATCCCCATGCCCGGCAGATCATCACCGAAATGCTGGGTCACATGGGACTGCGCGCCGACGGCGCGGAATCCGGCGAACAGGGTCTGTCCATGGCGGCAGCGGCGGACAGTGAGGGAGACCCCTACGGCCTCGTCATTCTTGACTGGCGCATGCCGGGCATGGACGGCATCGAGACGGCGCGCCGCCTGGCTGATCTCAAACTGGTGCGGCCTCCCGCCAGGATCATGGTGACCGCTTATGGCACTGAAGTGGTACTCAAGGATGCGGAAAACGTCGGCATCATTCAAGTGGTTGCCAAGCCGCTTATGCCATCCATATTGCTCGACGCCATCCGGCAAGCAATGTCCAACAGCCCGGCAGGGGAAACGATGGCGCAGGAAGCCACGGCGTTGCCTCCCGGATTGGAGTCAATCAACGGCACCCGCATTCTCCTGGTCGAAGACAATGCGTTCAACCAGCAGGTGGCAGTGGAAATTCTGGAGGGAGTTGGAGCCACGGTATGCGTCGCCAACAACGGCTATGAAGCGTTGGAACTATTGAGCCAGGAATACTTCGATTGCATCCTGATGGACATGCAGATGCCCGATATGGATGGAATCGAAACCACGCAACGGATTCGCGCCAACCCCGCGCTGCCGGGCAAGAAGATAATCGCCATGACCGCCAACGCCAGCAGGGAAGACCGGGAAAAGTGTCTTGCCGCCGGCATGGACGATTTCATTTCCAAACCATTCGAGCCCGAGCATCTTTATGCTATGCTTGCCAAGTGGATGCAGGGGCATCCCAAGAAGGGGGCTGCCGTGAATGGCGCAGCTCCGCCGCCTCTGCCCCCCGATGTGCCAATTACAGGGACGCCAATTACCCTGACACCGTCAGGCGACCCGCAGGTTATTGACCTGTCGGTGCTCGCCAGGAGCGTGGGTAATGACCCGGCAAAACTGCGCAAGTTTGCCATCAAGTTCCTTGAATCCGCCCAAAAAGGCGTAGCTGAAATCGAAGCGGCGCTGGAACGCAAGGACATGGCGGCACTATCGGCATCGGGGCACCGCCTCAAGTCTTCGTCCAGGACAGTGGGTGCGCTGGGGTTTGCCGACCTGTGCCATGCACTGGAGCAGTGCAAGGATGGAGGGAATATGGATCAAGCGCAGGACATTGTAATCCGGTTGCGCCCATTGCTGAAACAGATCAAGGAGCAAATAAATGAGTGAGAAACCAAGTATTCTTGTAGTGGATGACGACGACTTCATGCAAGAAATGTTTGCGGAAGCATTGAGTAACAACTACCGCGTCATTCCGACCGAAAATGGGGCGGATTCGTTGATGTTGGCGCAGAACGAGCGTCCCGACGTGATCATCCTCGATGTGGAAATGCCGGGCATGGATGGTTATGAAACCTGCCGGCGCTTAAAGAAATTGGATGCGATGGCGGATGTTCCGGTCATATTCGTTTCCGCCCATGACAAGATCGAGGATCGCCTCAAGGGTTACGAAGCCGGTGGCGAAGACTACATCACCAAGCCATTTGACCCGCAGGAACTGGAAACCAAGGTGGCGCAACTGCTCAAGGCGGTATCGGAACGCGCTACCCTCAAGCAGATGGCGAACTACGCCACCAGCACCGCCATGACTGCCATGACCAGCATGAGTGAAATGGGGGCGCTGCTCGATACCCTGAAAATGTTTAATGCCTGCAATGACTGCAAGGCACTGTCCGAGGCGGCGTTGCAAGGCCTTGCCCTCTACGGCCTGCGGGGCGCCATCCAGATCCGCACCCCGGAGGAAACGCTAACCCGCAATAATCAAGGCGCGGCAAGTCCTCTCGAGGTATCCATCATCAACCATATGGCGAAAATGGAGCGCATTACCCAGTTCCAATCCAAGCTGTGCATTACCTATCCCAGCGTTTCGCTGCTGGTGCATGACATGCCGTTGGAAGACGCCGAACGCTGTGGCCGTCTGCGCGACCATCTGGCTATGCTGGTGGATGGGGCGGATGTGCGGATTCAGGGAATCAAGGCAGTGAATGAGTCCAGGCAGCGCGGTGAGGCCATTGAGCGCACGGTCGGGAGCATCACCAAGACACTGAAAGAAATTGATTCTGCCCAACGCAAAAGCCTAGTAGGAGCAAGAATAGCGTTCTCCGTCTTGATTGACCGGGTAGAGAAGGCGCTGATAAGTGTTGCGTTGACCGAATCTCAGGAAAAATTCTTGTCTGCCATTGTCAGGGATGGCATAGAGGAAATCATAAATACCCAGTCCAGTGAAATTGACATCCAGGACAAGCTAACTACGATCATCAATGAATTAAAGAGTCTGCTGGAGATGAAATAGTTGTAAATCCCCCCTCCCCCCCTTTTTGCGAGTTGGGCGAAAAGCCGCCCATCCCTGCCAACCCCGATTCAAAGGGGGGTAAAAAGCGGCGTGCTCTTAGCAACAGCATGGAACAAGACCGCTGCATAGGTCGAACCTTTAGAGTCCCCCGGCATAACCAATGACTTGGTTGAGGCCAAGAACTAACCAACGGGCATTGCGCCGTCAATTAAAACATTCTCAGTTCCGTGTATATTCCGGCTGCACGAGCAGCCATGCAATCAACACAAGGATTCCAAATGCAGTGTAGGCAACCGTAAAAACCCAAGGGGGAAAATTAAAGTACAGAATTTCATGCAGCCAGTGCTGGATAAAAGAGCTTGCATAGGCGCTGCCACCCGCTGCCGCCCTTGACCGGTTCTCCCACTCGGTAAGCGGGCATACCAAGCCCAGCCATGACTCCGCTGTTACGAACCCGATTGCCAGAAGGTGGGTTAACCTGAACCACCAGTTCCTGACCCAGCCCCAACGCCAAAGCCTTCCGAGCAGGATCGCAGCCAGCCCCAGAATGACAAACGCCACGAACAGTGCATGGGTGACGAGAATAAGATCGGCGAGGATCAAGGGCATGACTGTTCAATTATTGAGGTTTCCGTAATTCATTACACCGTTCATTCTGGGGTATGTAGGTGGGGCAAAGCGTAGCATGCCCAACAAGCTACTCCCACCCCTTCAGCGTCTTCTCCAGCCAGAACAGGCCGACGATGGTTTTGCTGTCGTTGATTTTGCCTTGCCTGATCCACTCCATCGCTTCGGCAAGTGACAGTTCGAACACTTCGAGGAATTCGCCGTCATCCAGATTGCGCCCCTGATGTGTCAGGCCGCGCGCCAGAAAATATTCGATATGTTCGTCGGCATAGCCGATAGACGGCCACGCAGTGGTCAGATGTGTCCACTCACTGGCCACATAGCCGGTTTCTTCCAGCAGCTCGCGCTGCGCGGTGCGCAGGATATCTTCGATTGGATCAATCTTGCCCGCCGGGATTTCGATGAACTCGCGCTGCGGCGCATAACGGAACTGGCGCTCCATCACCAAGTTGCCATTGTCCAGCAGCGCAAGCACGGCGACCGCGCCGGGATGGACGATGTATTCGCGGGCGTGCACCTGTCCGTCGGGCAGGCGCGCATGGTCCTTGCGCACCTTGATGAAGTTGCCGTCATAGACCAGCGCCGAATCGAGACGTGTTTCTTTCAAATCCATTGTTGCTCCTTAAGGGCATACGCATCGAATACTATTTCCCATCTCTGCTCGCCAAACGGTCATGGCAAGCAGCCTTACCTGATGGTGAAACTCTCCATGTCCGTTCCCCTCTCCCCGGCCCTCTGGATAAGACAACTAGCCATTCGACTAGGCTGCAAGAGTCCGCAGCCAAGTCGCTGGTTATCCCGCAAGCGGGCGAGGGGGACAAGGATTCGCTTCGCGAGTTTTACGTTAATCGATCCGCTCCGGCACCCTTTATTTCGCCTCGTCGCCCGCCAGCTTGAGCGGTCCGCTACCCGAAAGGTGATCGAGATAGAGATAAATCACCGGTGTAATGAAAAGCGTGATCACCTGCGAGAACAGCAACCCCCCTACCACCGCGAGGCCCAGCGGCTGGCGCAGTTCGGCGCCCGCGCCCATGCCGAGTGCGATGGGCAACGCGCCCATCAGCGCCGCCGTGGTGGTCATCATGATCGGGCGGAAACGCAGCAGGCATGCGGTGCGGATCGCCTCACGCGGCGCCATGCCGCCGTTGCGCTGCGCGTCGAGCGCAAAGTCGATCATCATGATGGCGTTTTTCTTGACGATGCCGATCAGCATCAAAATGCCGATCATGGCGATGATCGAAAGATCCATGTTGAACAGCCACAACATCGCCAGCGCGCCGACCGCGGCCGAGGGCAGCCCGGAAAGAATCGTGATCGGGTGGATATAACTCTCGTACAGCACGCCAAGCAGCACATAGATCACCAGCAGCGCGATGGCGATCAGCACCAACTGGCTGGTCTGCGAAGACTGGAATGCCGCAGCATCGCCGCTGTAGCTGGTGAGTATGCTCACCGGCAAATTGAGTTCATGCTTGAATTGCTCGATGCGCCTGGATGCGTCGCCCAGCGCCGCGCCGGGTGCCAAGTTGAATGATATTGTCAGCGCCGCAAGCTGCCCTGCGTGATTGATCGAAACCGGCCCCACTTCGCGCTCGACGGTCGCAATGCTCGATAGCGGAACCAGAGCGCCATTTTTTGCGCGCACATATATTTTGCCGAAGGCGCTCTCGTCGGTGCGGTCTTCGGCGGCGACCTGCATGATGACCTGGTAACTATCGCTCGAAGTATAGATCGTCGAAACCTGGCGCTCGCCGAAAGCGCTGTAGAGTGCGGAACGGATATCCGCGACCTGCACGCCCAGAAGGTTGGCCTTGTCGCGGTCGATATTGAGCCGCGCCTGCAAGCCTTTCAGTTGCGAATCGCTGGTGACATCGCGAAATATTTCTTCCGCGCGCATGCGTGACATCAAGCCTTCGGATGCCGCGCGCAACTCTTCGGCACGCACGCTGCGCATGACGTATTGATAGCGGCTCTTGCTGATGCGGCCACCAAGTCTGAGATTCTGGATAGGGTTGATAAAGACATTGACGCCGGGAATGGCACGCACTTCACGGCGCAAGTTTTCGACCACCTTATCCATGGATGGGCGCTCGCCGCGCGGTTTGAGGTTCATGAACAGGCGCCCGCTGTTGCTGTCATTGGCATTGACAATCAGCGTATCCACGGCCGGATTGGCACGAATCACATCGCCTGTGCGCTGCAGCAGCTCGACCATGGCGGGAAAGGAAATATCCTCTACCGCCTCCACCGTAATGATTGCCTGGCCGATATCCTCGTTGGGAAAAAATCCTTTGGGTAAAACCATGAATAGCAGGATGGTGGCGATGAAAGTGCAGACCGCGATGCCAAGCACCGTGCGGCTGTGGCGCAATGCCCAGTCGAGCATACGTTCGTAGGATGCCAGCACTCGGGTGAATCCACGCTCGAACCATGCTGTCCATTTCAGGCCGCGCCCTTCGGTCTCATGCTGGAGCAGGTAACGGCTGGCCATCATCGGAACCAGTGTGAGCGACACCGCCGCCGACACCAGCACGGCGATCCCCACCACGGCGGCGAATTCATGGAACAGCAGCCCGATCACGCCGGGCATAAAGAAAATCGGAATGAACACCGCGACCAGCGAGAGGGAAATAGACATGATGGTGAAGCCCATTTCTCTCGATCCTTGCAGCGCGGCCTGCAACGGCGGCATGCCATCCTCGACATGGCGCACGATATTCTCCAGCACCATGATGGCATCATCCACCACCAGCCCGACCGCAAGTGTGATGGCGAGCAGCGAGATGTTGTCCAGGCTGAAGCCGAAGGCGCTCATCAGCGCTACCGTGCCCAACAGCGAAATTGGCAGCGACAGCGCCGGAATGAAGGTGGCGGTAGCCTTGCGCAGGAACAGGAAAATCACCAGCACGACGAGGGCGACGGTGATCGCCAGCGTGACCTGCACGTCGTGGATTGCATTGCGGATAGATATCGAGCGGTCGCTGCGCAGTTTGAGCTGAACCGAAGAAGGCATCTGGGCGATGAGCCCGGGTATTGCCGCCTTGATCGCATCCACTGTCGCGACAGTGTTGGCGCCCGGCTGGCGCTGCACCGAAAGCGTGATAGCGCGTTCGCCGTTGGCCCAGCTTGCCGTCTTCACCGATTCCACGCTGTCCTCGACCACCGCAACATCGGAGAGCCGTACCGGACCGCCGCCCGGGGCGGTGGCCACAATCAGATTGGCAAATGCGGCGGCGTTGCCGAGTTGACGGTTGGCCTGGATGACGAGCGTCTGGCGCGGCCCCTCGATCATGCCGACCGGTGAATTGGCGTTGGCACTGCGCAGTGCATTTGCGATGTCATCAACACTCAGATTGCGCGCCGCGAGCGCCCCCGGCCTTACGCGCACCCTCACGGCATATTTTTTCTGCCCGTTGATGTTTACCTGCGCCACGCCGGAAAGGGTGGAGAGCGTCGGCGAAATAAGATTGTCGGCGAAACTATTCAACTCCGGAAGCGGCATCGAGGGTGATGTCAGGGTAAGGAAAATGATGGGTGAGTCGGCGGGGTTGACCTTGCGATAGGATGGGGGCGAAGTCATTTCCACCGGCAGCGAACGTTGCGCGCGCAACAATGCCGCCTGCACATCTATGGATGCGCTGTCGATATTGCGGTCCTGATCGAATTCCAGCGTGATCGAGGTATTGCCCAGCGTGCTCGTCGAGCTGATCACGGCCAGCCCGGAGATGGTGGAGAACTGGCGTTCGAGTGGCGTGGCCACCGAAGAAGCCATGGTTTCCGGGCTAGCGCCGGGAAGCGTTGCGTTGACCGAGATGGTGGGAGTATCGTAACTCGGAAGTGCGGCAATGGGTATGCCGCCGTAGGCAAGGATGCCGGCCAGCACGGCGGAGGCCGACAGCAGCACCGTCATGACCGGGCGGCGGATACACAGCTCGGAAAGGTTCATCCTAAATCCGAAATTTGCTCACGCGGAGGCGCGGAGACGTGAAGAAATTCAAATAGCTATGCATGACATAGCCATCTCCAATTCGGTGAATTGCTGTTTTATGTAACATCTTGGCTGTACTCCGTGTTCTCCGCGCCTCCGCGTGGAACTGCTTTTTCCAGGTTCATTGCTTGCCTGCGCTATTGGATTGCACGGCGGCCTTGGCCTCGCTCACCACACTACCCGGCCTGAGATTCTGTGCGCCTTCCACGACGACACGCACACCCGGTGCGACACCCTCGATCACGGCGAAACCGTCCTGGATCAAGCGCACATTGACCGGCAGCGCTGTCACCTTGCGGTCTTCCCCGATCACGTAAAGGAATTTTTTTTCAGGCCCGGTCTGCACCGCCTGCACGGGAACCGTGAATGCACCGGCCAGCATGCGCGGCGCAAGCGCCACCGTGACAAACATGCCCGGCCAGAGACGATGATCCGCATTGGAAAACTCCGCCTTGAGGCGAATGGTGCCGCTTGCCATATCCACCGCATTGTCAACGAATACCAGGCGCCCCTTCAGGGCTGGCTGGCCGGGCAAATCCGAATTCGCGCCGACAGGCACTGCGCCCTTGGCAAGCGCCTGCTGCAAATCCGCAAGCTCGCGTTCCGGCAACGTGAAGCTGACGTTGATCGGGGCGATCTGCGTGATGCTCACCAGCGCAACGCCGTTCGGCTGCACCAGGCTTCCCGGATATATCGCAATGGCGCCCGTGCGCCCGGCAACCGGCGCGGTGATCTCGTCGAAACTGCGCGCCACGCGGCTTGCTTCCACGGAAGCCTGATCGACCGCAAGCTGGCCGCGCAGCCCGTCCACCTGGTTTTGCGCCACATCAAGCGCAGCCTGTGAAATGAATTTCTGCCGGAACAGCTCGCGCTGACGTTCGAGGTTGCGCTCGGCATTTGCAAGATCGGCGCGATCCTTGACCACCTGCGCCTCGGTTTTGTTCAGATTGGCGTCCTCGGTGCGCGCATCGAGCGTGAACAACCGGTCGCCCTTGCGCACGAACTGCCCTTCTTTTATGTGTACGGCTTTGACCGTGGCGCTGATCTGCGGGCGCACCTCGACCGTCTGCAGAGCCGACGCCGTGCCGTTGGCCGTGAGCCTGACCGATACATCTGCCTGAGCAACCGGGGCGCTCACCACCTGGATCGCGCCCGCTCCCGTTACCCTGGCTATAGGTGAGTCACTCCGGGCACGCCAGACCCAACCCCCGGCAACCAGCGCAATGAACAGGATGCCAGCCACCGGAATCCACACGCGCCGCCTGGCGCGCACCACAGGTTTTGCCTGAGAACCAACTTCCATCTAAGAACCTCGCTTGAATCTGTTTATTGAACTGCGGGTGAAAGGGCGATATTTTAAACCAACACCGATGGATTTCTCCTGTGTCTTTTGTTGCAACAATAAACCCGGTTGCATTTGCTCTGTTGAACGAGAAATATTTTTAGGGGTGCGGCGAATCATATTGCGGTCTGTTGGCAACAGGGGGGGGCGACAGGTAAGCAGCAATCTGAGCATGATTTTCTTTCCGAATATCGCTCAAGATTTTCAACACTCCAGAGAGCGCCAAGACGTAATTGTCACCCTTCGGCAACGAAGCTGCCGCCTTACGAAATGAGCCGCCGAAGACAGCAGGAACATCTTCCAGCGCTTCATGCACAAGTAAGCAAAGCTGGCGCGCGTATAAGTTTTGTTTTCGCTCGCCTACTTCGGTTGCGTGGTCGTACGCCAATACAGCCAAATCATCGTGGAGAAGAAATATCGATATTTACAAAATTCGCGACACACTTGCCGTCATTCCCGCGAAAGCGGGAATGACGTGGCAATTTTATTATTTCCCAGATTCCATTTTGGATGATGCGGAGCTGTCTTCAATTATGTAAACCTCAATAAGTATGGGCAAGCACTTGAGCCGTATTCTTTCGAAAGCGTCTGGCAGGCGAGAACCAAATTACTCTTTTGATGACCCTCACGACTCTCTGGCTTGCTGACATGCAGGGTCTAACGCTTGAATGACGGGTTAGCGAAGTAATCGGGCCGCAGCCGCAAATCGCCCCGAAGTCGCTAAAAAATTATCATATCAGATCAATCTGTTAGAGGGAGCGACTTAAGAGCCATGCAACTCACCTATTGTGCTGATAGCGAATGTGCAAAGGGATAAAAGTGCAAGGAAAAACATGTGGGCATTAGGCGAGCAGCCCACCGATGATGCCATGGCGGAAAGACCTGCAAACCACCATGAGAAACGATCCTTAAAATATGTAAACAGAGGACAGAAAAAAGAATACGCCCTGCTCCGGTTGCCTTTGCGGGTTTATTAAAACAGCGGCGCAGCCGCACAAAACCCCTGCCCTCTGTCTTCTGAGCCCTATTCCCGCCAGCCGTCAATTTCGAGCGCTGTCTGAAATGTCGGAATTTCCTGAAGAAATCTTGAAAGGGCAAAGGCTGCCGTTGGCTGCATCCGTACGCAGATCATCTTGACATTGACCGTCCGTGCGGCGCGCGCGAGAGATTCCAGCCATGAATAGTAGAGCGGATCAATCAGCGCGAGATCAGATAAATCGTAAAACAGGCGGACTGCGCGCACCTGAAGAAGATATGCCGTGACTTCCTCGATCAGCCTGTCCCGGTCTCGGATATTGAGGCTTTTCAAGGGGTCGAGCAAAAAATCGCCATGCCCGATCCGGGTCAGGTGCAAGCCGGAAATCGACATTTAGTGGGATACCGTAATACCCATGCGGCTGAACGCCTCCTTCAATCCGTCGGCCATGCTCGCGCGCGTGGTGATGTTGTTGAAGTCAATGTTCAGGCTGACAAGTGCGCGCGCAATCTCCGGGTGGATGCCGGTGACGATCGCATGGGAACCCATCAGTTGCACGGCGCGCACCATCTGTATCAGGTGATGCGAAACCTGCGAATCAATATTCTTCACCCCGGTAAGATCCATGACGACTGCCTTGGCATGGTCTTTTGCGATGCGGTTGAGTAAGGCTTCCATGACCAGCATGGTGCGGCTCGAATCGAGCGTGCCGATGATCGGCAGGGTAAGCACACCATCCCATATTTCGGTAATTGGAGTGGCGGTTTCCCTGAGTTCTGCCTGCTGCGCTTGCAGGGTTTGTTCCCTTTCTTTGAGATAAGCGCCGAATACCGCCATGATGAGCTCGTTGAAGACATCGTCCAGATAAAGCCACACTGCCTGCGATTTAGTGAAGGGGATGCCACTCGTTTTCTCCAGCGCTTCGATCAAGGTGTTTTGTAACGCCTTGGTATAGCGCACCACGTCTTCAACATGTCCGCCGCGCATCAACACACGATGCGACAAATTGCCGAAAAACACCTCAATGGCGTGAAATTCCGGCGATTTCAAATTGCTGGGGTCTTCCGAACCCAGAAGTGAAGCAACAAGGCTTTCGATTTCGTGGCTGAAGTCGGCCACTTCCTCCCGATCCATCAACCGATTGTCACTACAGAAGAATTTCAGCCCCGGCGCCTCAATATCCGCAGCAATATTGCTGATCTTGAGTTCGAACAGCGCTTTTACCTTGTCGCTGATATTTTTATTCGTTGTCATTTTCTCTCCTGATTGTTTATCCCAACGGCTGAAACACAAATCGACTGATCATCCGAAACGCGCCCCATGATATTCCCTAGCGTGTATGCAATCAACTGTGGGTGCTGATTGAATAGCCCGACAAAATTTGCGGTGTCCCAGTTACGCCGGATTCCGTCGCTCGCCGTAATGACCACGCCTCTCCTGGCAAGTTTGGCACGAAATGGAGTTACCGTTCTGTGCTCCCTGCCCAGAATTCCGGGAGCAAAGGATACATGCTGCATGGCATCCTGATCGAAAATATGCGCATGCATATCCCCTACGCCAACGAGCTGCATGTTATGCCGCTCAATGTCTATTTCGCAGGCTACAGCGACCGCGCCGCGCGTGGAAACAAGCTGCCGATCCACTCCCGCCAGCACGGATTCGATTTTATCATTATAAGCCACATGTTTTGCCAGATTGGACGTGGCAATCTGCGCATTCTCGCCATGCCCCAGGCCGTCGAGATGCAACCAACGCAACCGGTCGCCTTTTTTCTGCAGATAGATGCGATCACCGTTATGACGCGCATCGGAAAGTGAGCGGGAAAAAATCCCGGCTTCTTTCCCCAATATTTGATCCTTGCTGGAGGCAATATGGAAACGTGCAAGAAACACCGTTCCGCACCACTTTGTCACCGGGCCTGTCGTTCTGCCTTGAGTGTAGATGTATAGTTCATCGCTCAAGCGGCGAACCGCGCCAAGCCCCTTGCCAAAGGTGTTTGAAGTAGAGAAACCATCCTCTTCTGCCAGCGCAAGATTATCTATGCCTGCCCCGTAATCCAGCGCAAGAATATCCAGCACTCCGGGTTGTTGCCAGACCTGGATCATGCCGCGCCCTTCGGCGTGCTTGATGATGTTGGTCGCCAATTCGGCGGCGGCCAGCAAAATACTCTCCCGTTTCAGCTCGGAAATGCCAAAACGGTTGGCGATCGCAAATATCTTCGATCGCAGCAGAACCAATGCGCTTTCGTCCTGCGCAGTATTAATATGGAGCAGCTTGCAGTCCGTCGCGCTATCGACAACTTTGGTCACGATTCAAGAATCCATTGGCCGCAAGCTCAATACCTCGCTCCACTCGTTTGGCCGCAAGCTCGAAACTTCACTCCGTTCGTTTGGCCGCAAGCTCGAAACTTCACTCCGTTCGTTTTCCGGGCAGGGGAATTGGCAATTACCGTTCAGCCATGATTTGCAGACATCCACCACCGACTGGCCGCGGCCACGGTGTTTTGCCTCATACAGCGCATTGTCGGCGCGGCGGATGAATCCTTCCAGAGTCAGCTCATCGGATGTGCCGCGATTGATGGAGGTAATGCCGATGCTAATCTTGCCTTCCATCAGATCCAGCACCTGCTTTGCCTTGCCGCAAGCATGAGGGTAATCGGCAAAAATCACCACAGCGAACTCATCACCGCCAATCCTGAAAGCAAAATCCACATTCTCGCGGATAATTTCGCGCAGGGCGTTGGCCATTTTATTGAGGTAAGCATCGCCGTATTGATGGCCGAACTCATCGTTGATTTCCTTGAAATAATCGAGATCGAAAAACAAAAGCGAGAGCGGCGAACTCTTTTGCCGCATGGTGTGCAGGAATATTTGCTTGAGTTTCACATCAAAAGAACGCCGGTTGAACAAGCCGGTCAGCGCATCGGTTTCGGCCTGATGAGTGATTTCCTCCAGTTCGCTTTTGTGCTTTTTCAGGGATTGCTGTAGCGCTTCGAGTTCTCTTTCCGCATTTGCGCGCGCCTCATCGAAATGGCGCATCATGTCGATGTTGCGTTGCAGCAGTATTTCCGGATCCACCAACGCAATCGAGTTTTTCAGAGCGGCGCACAATTCCGCGATCACTTCCGGGGGCGGAGGCTTGCCGAAGCTCGCAATCCTGGTTTGTTCCGACGTTCCCCATTGTGCGAGCAATTGCCGATCCCGCAACAACAGGCTGACCGTCATGGGATGGCCGATTGCCGCTCCGGCATGACGCAATCTCTTGAGCAAATCAAGCAGGGCAATTGAAGCGGAAAAGGCATTTCCGCCGAGTTTGTCCACGCTCTTCATCACAAAATCGATAAAATTCTGCAAATCCGGCTCGATCGCAAGATTTTGCTTCAGAATTTCGACAGCCTCCACCAGACCTCACTCCTCTGCCAGATTGATTCTCATCTTGCAACTGGAACATAATACTCTTAATCTGGATATAAAACAGAATGAGCCGCTCGATAAGGACTCGCGTCAAAATAACATGATTATTATATTGATCGCATCGGCAATAGCTTGTAGTTCCATTCACCGTGGAAGTTGGCGCGTTTGAGATTCAGCGCGGCCAGTT
>Ga0315281_10000329_pt1 | contig 64793 bp, 46 predicted proteins | sample YL17G07_0_MG_FD_204540 | JGI IMG/M metagenome (GOLD analysis project Ga0315281, IMG submission 204540) | Sediment microbial communities from Yellowstone Lake, YNP, Wyoming, USA - YL17G07_0 | ecosystem: Environmental > Aquatic > Freshwater > Lake > Sediment | place: USA: Wyoming | collected...
TCAACGTCGAGCTTATGGTTTACGAGACGAAGAATATCTCCGGCTCAAAATCTTGACCTGTATGTTGCCTGATATCTAATTCAATTTTGACTCATTTTTACCCACTCAATAGGGAGAAGACCCAAAACAAAATATGATAGTCAAATTAGAGTTGATCCAAAGGACGGCAATTTAACGACAACCCTTATGGTATTTAGCAAGTTGCTACCGCAGTTTTCGTCCTGACACTACGTAGCTGAAACTGGTTTGCGTTTTTAACGGTCTGTTGACTTCCCATTTAATTTCTGTTAGTTTATCGATGTCATTTCTCCTAATGCCTAAAAATAAGCCGTGATTTTGTATCATCGATATTTATATTGGATGTGCATTCCATGCGTGTTATGTTAATATTACCGCTTCAAACGATATCCCTGGTCATTACTAATTTCCCTTCAGGTTTTGCGTACCTTGCATCGGCATTAAAAAGTGCGGGACATGAAGTAATTGGAGTAAATCCTAACAATTTGCCCAAAACCATCAACCCAAGGGAAATGATTCTGGATTCACTTCGCAAAAATCAACCTCAATTGATTGGTATTGGAGGTTTATGTGGTGATTATAGTTTTCTAAAGGGGGCGATTTCTCTTATTAGGGAATTTTCCGAAAATATTCCCATTGTGTGTGGTGGAAAGATAATAGATAATGACGCGGAATTTGTTTTCAGCTCGTTGCACCCCGATTTTTGTATAATTGGGGAAGGTGAAGAAGTCTTAGTACAACTTGTGAATATGATAGAAAGCGACCGAGAAGACTTCGAACTCATTCCCAATTTAGGCTACTGGAAGGATGGTAGTCCGAAATTTACTAAAGAAAATTTCGATTATGGGGATATCAACGCAAGGCACTTTCCGGACTACACGCCGTTCGGCATAGAAGAACTGTTGGATAAATACTCCCTGGTAAATAACCAGGTCTATCGTTATCCGAGAGCATACCCAAGGGTAATGATAATCATTACCGCACGAAGTTGTCCATTTAATTGCAGCTTTTGTGTTCATCAGCATGGAAGTAAATACAGAGCAAGGTCCATTGAAAACATCATTGAAGAAATATGCTTTTTATATGAAAAATACCGCTTCAACCTCCTGAGTATTCAAGATGAGCTATTTGCAGGTAACAAAAAAAGGTTTAATGAATTTTGCAATGCGGTTGCTTTTTTAAAAAAAACTCAAGGACTGGATTTTGATTGGATGTTTCAAACCCATGCAAGCGCGGGGCTTGGTTATGACGAACTGTTGCTTGCAAAAAAGACGGGATGCTATAATTTCTGCTACGGCGTAGAGAGTGGAAGCCCAACCGTGCTTAAGAGCATGAATAAAAAAACGAAACCATCTCAGTTTATTGAAGCTATACAGATTGCACACGAAGTAAAAATTGGCTTTTCAGCCAATCTCATTTTTGGAGATGTAGCGGAAACACCCGAAACCTTTCTGGAATCACTAGAGTTTTTTCTCAGGTATTGCCTGGATACTAATATTTCGGTAGGAATGTTAAGGCCTTTCCCTGGCAGCAAATTGTTTGATTATTGCATTGAAAAAGGTCTTATAGACAAAGTTGGGTATTATGAAAGAGGTTGTATGGATGATGTAAATATGACATCCATGCCTGGTGAGATATGGTTGCCATGGTTAAAATTATTCTACGGAGGAATTTTTGGTAAACATTTAAGGACTGTCGAATCTTCACACTGCTATAAAGAGGACTTATATTGTACCAATATTTACAAGGAAGGCTGCTTCGTTTGGCAGGTGTGGGCACATTGTCCCCATTGCGGGCACGAATGCTTTTATAGAGAACTGACTCATGAGGGAGATTATCTGCTTAGAGGATGTACTCATTGCCATAAATTCTTTCGTATTCGTGTTCAAAAAGATAAAAGCAACGGGCAATGCGCTAAATATAATGGACAGAGGGAACTTTCGCCAGAGTTAATCAAGCGAATAACTTACGAAAAGTTCCTTTACTTTTTTAGAAACACCTATCCTAAATTTCAACCCATTATAAAACAAATTATTATAGAAAACACCGCGAATCTTCATTCAAGTGGAAAGGGAAATGAAGCTATATCGTATATGACGTCCGCGCTTGAGGGGATGCCACTGGATATGGAATGTGAATGTATCTTAATAGAATACCTTGTGAAAAAGAATAAGTTGCGTGAAGCAGTTGACAGACTTAACAAGCTTATCGAAACCTTTCCCAATGACGAAACGGCAAAGATGTGCCTCAAGCAATTGACCAATGCAATGTAATGATACCAGATTTTTGTATTCGCGTATCTAACATCAAGAAAACAGTTATCACCTTTAAAACTTGACGCACGTGTGAAGATAAATCGCAGATAAAGATTTTAATGGCTCATGCCGGATATCGCAACGCTTCCCATGCTTTCGCACAGGGCTGTATCAATTGTCAGGGTTAATCCTACACGTTTTGTGATAAAAAGTCCCCTACGGCATCTATAAAATAATCTATGTGTTCGCTTCCCATATCTTGATGGGTGCCAATATGAATACCGTTATTTCCAATAAACTCCGCGTTTGGAAAATCTCCCAATTTGTGTCCGAGGAACTTAAATCCGTCACATTGGGTTGGCATGGAGGAAAATAAAGTTCTGGTATCAACTCCACGGTTTTCCAGGAAACCAACCATTTGATTTCTGGTAAATTTTACTCCTTCCTGAATAATAATAGGGAAAGCGTGCGGGCCGATCCTCTCGTATGGTTCCTCCGTGATGCTTGTAAGATAAGGGCTAAACTTTTTAAGCTTATCTATTAATGACAGCAGATTGGTTCTCCTTTTTTCCAGAATATGGTGATATTCATCCATATTTCCAATCCCTACGGCGGCCTCCAATTCATTCATCTTTGAGGAATAACCTATTCGTTCAAAGATAAATCGAATGTCTTCTCCATCTCCACGTGGAAACCTTTTCGAACAATATCCGGAGGTTGTGTTCAATACGCATTGCTCACATTTGCAAGCACGCCCATGGGAACGCAAGGATCTTAATATTTCAGTAAAATCCGGATTATCTGTTACAACGATACCTCCCTCAACGGTTGGTATGATGTGCGCAATAAAAAGACTGAATGCCCCCAAGTCGCCGATCGTACCGACTTCCTTACCCTTATAAAGCGCCCCATGCGCCTCAGCCGCGTCTTCGATAACGTAGAGATCGTGTTTCTCTGCAATACGAAGAATCGCGTCCATATCCGCAGGTTTTCCCATAAGGTGTACGGGCATAATAGCCACGGTTTTTTCCGTGATAGCTTTTTCTATTTTTTCAGGATCAATATTGAGCGTCTTCCTGTCAATATCAACAAAGGTGGGGATAAAGCCCGCATGTAATACGGCACTGCCCGTAGCCACAAACGATAGCGCGGGAACAATTACCTCATCACCCCGATGCGCACCAAAGTCGTGAAGCACGGCAAGCGCAAGCACGTCAGCATCGGTTCCACTGCTGACGGCAACCGCCTCTTTTGCCCCAAGAAGCGCTGCAAACCTTTTTTCAAATTCTCTTACGTACTTTCCATTGGAAACCCTTTTCGATTCTATTATCTCATAGATTATTTTTTTAGACCTGTCGGTTATTGAAATTGTCCCAAATGGTATGCGCATTTTTTCAGCCTTTCTTTTTATTGATCACTATTGAATATTTTTTTTGCCAGTTCATATCTTTCCGGTGTTCCAATATCTATAAGCTGCTGATTTGTGAAAAAACCATAAACGGCCTTATTCTGAACAAGCAATGGAAAAAGGTCAAATTCAAGCGAGCAATTCTTTCGTACCGGCACAAGAGAAAGAACCTCTTTGCTGAAGAGATACACACCGGCGTTTACAAGACTCATGCCGTCGGCTTTAACCTTTTCGTGAAAACCGATGATTCTGCCGTCCCCATCTGTCCTCACGACACCGCAGTCAAGCGACATCTCTTTTTTAACCAAGGCAATACTTGCAAACGCCTTTTTTGAATCATGATAGTTTACGAAGTCATGCATGTTCAGATCACAAAACGAATCTCCATTCATTACCATAAAGACTTCGCTTTGTATTAATGGCTCTGCATTTTTTATTGCCCCCCCTGTGCCTAATGCCTCTTTTTCTTCGGAAAACAGGAATACTGCGTGAGCATTCTTTGTCTCATAATATTTTCTAATAACGTCGCCCTTATAACCGGTGCATAGAATAAACCGCCTGAATCCATAATCAGACACATAATCTATGAGAATATCAAGAAATGGACGGCGGTTAATTTCAGCCATAGGCTTGGGGCGGTCATGGACTATTTTTTTCAGTCGAGTACCCAATCCACCGCAAAGCAGAACGACATCAATTTTTCTGGGGGTTAACATCGGATAGGTGTATTAAGTTGTTTTCTGAGAAGACAGGGTTTCTTCTTTTGCACTGGGTTCCCTTCCATTTACGACATGTGTCTTTGCGATAAACGCCATGCTTTCTACTCTCTGCTTGACTGGTTGATAAACAATAATCTGGCTGCCGTTGTTTTCGAATTGAAAAGGAACAAGTAAAACACCTTTTAATTTCTCTTTTACTTTGGGTTGGTCTTCCGGTTTGGCAAAGATAAGCATAAAACCTCCACCGCCGGCACCTATTAACTTGCCGCCGATAGCGCCAGACTCGCGGGCAGACTCGTAAATCGCGTCAATTTGAGGAGTAGTTATCTTATCCGACAAACTTTTCTTTAACTTCCACGATTCATGCAATAATGACCCAAACTCTGCAATATCCCTCTTACTATTGTTCAGTATGGCGATTGCCTCATCCACCATCTGGCGGATGATCCACAATTCGTGTCTTCGGTTATTGCTGTTTTCTATCTGGCTTTTGGCAACCTCGGAGGCATATCGTGAAAAACCCGTAAAACAAAACATCAAATGATCCTGCAATTGTTGTAGCCTGCCACTGTCAATAATGATTGGATTAATATGGAATGAATCGTCCGCTTTAAATAGTATTTTATTGAACCCACCAAAAGCAGCCAAAACCTGATCCTGTGAACCTACATTTTCTCTTAAAATGTTTTGTTCAATGTTTATGGCGTCTTGTGCCAATTGCGTTTTTGTAGGCATTATCCCCTTCAACGCGTAAAGGCTATACAGCAATCCAACGGTAAACGATGAACTAGACCCTAATCCTGTCCTTGCCGGCAGATCACCGTCGTGATGAATCTCCACCCCATCATGGACATTCATAAATTGTAATGTGGCCCTCACTGACGGGTGTTCAATCTCCGAAATCTCTTTTACAGCTTCAATTTTCGAATAGACCACACGATGTTTGTGACCAAAAAATGGGGGTAAATAGCGGCAAGTAATGTAGCAGTATTTATCGATGGTTGTAGCCAACACAGCACCCTCGTTTTCCCGATACCAGACGGGATAATCTGTGCCACCGCCAAAAAAGGAAATTCTATACGGTGTTCTGCTAATTATCATATCACACTCCTTATATTAATTGCTGTAACTCATAATCGGCGAAAGCAGTCATTGAAAATGCACACACAGAACAGCATTTAATTGTCGAGTAGTTTTCTTTTTAGCCTTGTTTTTGACATTTCCCCAATATACTCTCTCACGCGTCTTCCAAATTTTTTTTCAATCATAGATAAATAATTGGGATTCTCAGAATATGTGTGGAAGGCTTGATCCCGGAATTTCAATACTTCTCTGGCAGTAATATATTTTGTCGGCAAAGGCAGGGTTTCATAAGAGTGCTGTGAATACCCATACCACTCCTTTGGCAACGCCCATCCCTCCTTTATGGCTATACCATAAAGTTCTGAGCCGGGGTAAGCCATTGCACAATAAAAATTTGCCAATTCAGAATTTATTTCCGTAGCCATGTCTAGGGTTTCCTGCATTGTTTCAAGATTGTCGTCTGGTAAACCAAAAATATAATTTGCGACCACTCGAATACCTTCAGACTGAATCATTCTTATAATTTTTATAATATCTTTTACTCTAGTTCTCTTATTAACACCTTCTCTTACTACAGCACTTGCCGATTCAATACCTAATCCAAACCAATTAATTCCAGCTTTCTTTATTTTTTTTAAATGTTCCAACTTAATCGTATCAATCCTTGCATAAGCCCACATATTCAGGTTATAACCTTTCTGGATTATCAAATCTACGATTGTCATGTAATGCTTTTCGTTAAAAACAAATAATTCATCTATTATCTTTATATTCTTTATACCGTAGTTGTTTACCAGTAAACCAATTTCATCTACCACCAATGCCGGACTTCTATATCGAACTCCAGGTTTTCCAAACGGAGCATTTATACAACAGAATACACAATCGTAAGGACAGCCAAGGCTGGTATATATTGCGCCATAAGGCATCCTGTTGCCTATATCATCAAAGCAATGCCAGTCATGAGCTCTATATATTTCCATGGGCAAAAGATCCCATGCTGCAATAGGTAACACTTTATCTAAATCTTTAATAAGCGGCGGTCTTGGATTATTTCTTACCGTTCCATTATCAATATACCACAAACCTGGAATAGTAGAATAATCCTTACCACCAGATCTTAAAACGTTTAAAAGACCTTCTAATGTAAAATGCCCCTCCCCTTCAGCAACAAAATCTACATTTTCATCCTCTAATGTCTTTTTCGGCAATGCCGAGGGATGGAGTCCTCCTATAGCCACCTTTGAAGATGTATTTGTTTTTAGTGCCTTACAAATTCTTCCTGCAACCGTCATATTTGCTGTTGATGCAGAAGGATTTGAGCCATATACAATAACAGCCACCAGCAATGGATTTAAACTATTTATCCTTAAAGAGGTTTCTTCTGGCGTGATATTTTCAGCATTAGCATCTACAACTGCCACATTGAAACCGCTATTTCTAAGATAAGAAGCAATGACTGCGACCCAAAAAGGCGGCTCAATTGCTGAGTATTCTTTTCCTAAATCCTGATAGACTTGTTTTCTATCACCTGGATTTATTAATACCAAATCAACTGTTTTCCCCATTAACAACACACCTTTCTGGCTTCTCTAAAATATTTGTATTAAAGGTTCACTTGTTTGATCTCTGCCTTCGTATGAGCCCTTGAAGGGGTATCTCTCGATGTGATTCCTAATATTAAACCTCAAATCAATGAGTATTTCAACCAACGGCTTTTTATACGCCCAGTGCCACCCGTTATTAATGCTTTTTTAGCTCCGACGACATTATTTTGTTACGGTTAAAGCCTTCCAAGGACATCGGGACAACTCTTCTTTCCAACACTCCAGGATATCCTGAAGTGTTTTCTCTAAGGGTATTTCCGGCTCCCATCCTGTTTCATCTCTAAATTTATCAATACAAGGAATCTGCAAGGTAACGTCAGATGGCCTTAATAGCTGTGGGTCTACTCTGACTTCAAATTTCTTTTGTGAGAATGACAACAGTATCTCTAGTGCCCGACCAATAGTCAGCGTCCTATTCCCGCCTATGTTATAGACCTCTCCGGGCTTGCATTTATTCACCAGTATCCAATATGCCTTAACGGCGTCTCTGACGTCGCAGAATGTCCTGACCGAATTTAAATTCCCCACCCTGATAACAGGTTCACTTAGCCCCAATTCACCGGCAGCAACCTGCTTGGCAAAAAAAGACATCGCAAAAACGTCTCCCCTCCGTGGACCCGTGTGCGTAAACATCCTCGTGCGAATGGTCCTGATTTTATATGAAACCCAGTATTGAAAGGCTACCATGTCTTCGCCCACCTTGCTTACCGCATAGGGAGAGGCAGGTCTGAAAGGGCACGATTCCCTGATGGGTACTTCCTGCTCGGTAACTTGCCCATAAACCTCGGAAGACGAACAAATATGGATAACCGGGTCAATCCCGTTAAGGCGCACCGCCTCAAGGAGGTTTGCCGTTCCTATGACGTTTGTCCACAAGGTCTGTATCGGCGTATTAAAGCTGGACAGCACGTAACTCTGTGCAGCCAGGTGGAAAATAACGTCAGGGTTAATCGTCTTGAAATGCCGCAAAAGACCGCTAAGATCGCCGAGGTCACCCTCGACCATCGTTATTTTATTATAAATCTTTGCCAGATTGTCTTTTGGGCTTCGCCATCTGCACATGCCATAAACTTCATGACCTTCGTTAAGATTGAGTATGTATTCGGCAAGGTGGCTTCCAACAAACCCCGTTATTCCAGTAATTAAAATTTTCATACGATGTCATCCTTTGTGTTTTAAATTATGCCTTCGGCGGCTTTTAACAGTGTAGTGGCAATTCATGAATTGCCACTACAAAGTCGTTTTGAAATTCCGGATCATTAAATTATGCCTTCGGCGACGTTTATCTGTTTATACGTAGGGCAAGGCTTTAGCCTTGCGACTGTCTGAGCACGTACCAGGGATTGCAACCCTAAAGGGTCGCCCTACTGTTGCTTTGAATTTCCCATACATTAAATTAGACATGCGGCGGCTTATTTGTGTTCACACAAGGACACGGGCACCGTGCCCCTACTTTGAAATTCCTGTACGTTAAATTAGGCATTCAGCGACTTTTCCATGTAGAGCGAAGAGGCTCTTCACTCTACAACTGCAACTTTGAAATTCCTGTATACCTAAAAAGGCCCCTTGAATTCCACTTCCTCGATATGCAGCTTAGCCGTTGGTTGCCAGGAGGCTTTATTGGGAAATACCAGGAGATATGCCTTTGAAGCAATCTTTTTTGCGTCAGGGTAAAACTCCTGCTCAAGCGACGGAGTTGTTGGGCAAGGAACGAAGGCAAATCCCATTCGACGTACCTCAACGTCCCGGCACAGATTTTTTTCCACAAGCTGCGCAACTATTTCCGCCCCGACGCCGCAGGGCATCCATGCGTTGTCCACAACAATAAGTCTTTTTGTTTTTTGTACGGAAGTCTCAATGGTATTGATATCTAACGGACTAAGGGATACAGGGTCTATAACCTCCGCCTCAATACCCACTTCCTGTAAATATTGCCGCGCCCTCAAACATTCTATCGCCGTTTGTGAAATACCGACAAGGGTGATATCCCTGCCTTTTGCAAGTGTTCGCGCCTTGCCGAAAGGAACGCAATAACTTTCCCGGGGGACGTAACCCTTTTGATAATAAAGGAGTCTATGTTCAATAAACAGGGTTGGATTGTTATCACGTATACTTTGAATGAGACATCCCTTCGCGTCGTAGGGCGTTGAAGGGGTAAATATTTTTAATCCTGGAATATTCAAAAACAGTGGATAAATACTTTGTGAGTGTTGCGCGCCTTGCCCCCAGCTTTTACCAATAAGAGACCGAATAACCAGGGGAACACAATCCCCCCCCCCAAACATATAGCGCATCTTGGCCGCCATATTAACGATCTGATTCATAGCTAAAAGCACGAAGTCCATCCTGATATGGGTGTGGATCGGCCTCAATCCGGCCAGCGCGGCTCCGATTGCCACGCCGGTCATGCCGTCCTCAGATAATGGTGTGTCAAAAACCCTTCTGCTTCCAAATTTTTCCGCCAGGCCTTTTGTCGTCCCCAGGATAGCTTTAGGGTCGTCAACACCCTGTCCAAATATGATTACAGCAGGGTCTCGCTCCATTTCCTGTTCAGTAGCCTCTCTGATAGCCTCTGCATAGCTCAAAATCCTTTCCACTTATTTACTCCTTAAAGAGGCATTCATAAAGCTCGTTTGAAACGGGGAAGGGACTTTCTTCGGCAAATTTGAAGGCCTCGTCAATCTCGCGTTCTATTTTCTTTTCAATAGCATTCTTATGAAACGGTTTCAAGCATTCGCCAAGTACCTTTAACTGGTCTTTTCCCTTCCATACGCCTATCTCATCCGCACTCCGGTAACCCAATGCAAAATCATCACCGGGGCCGACGTGTTCCTTCCAACGGCAGGTAACGCACTCCAAAAACACCGGGCCGAAGTCACCGTTCCGCATCATTTCAGCATATTTACTTGTCAGTTCGTATATTGTGCCTACGTTGCTATTCTCAACCCTTTCTACTACCGGCAGGCCATAGCTCTTTGCCCGTTCACAAATGTTATCTGAATGATGACGGTTCAAGTGATGCGAGTGAATGGCATACGTGTTGTTTTCGCAAACAAACAAAACCGGAAGTTTTTTTAACGCGGCAAAGTTCAGGCTTTCATGAAATGCTCCTTCATCCACCGCACCATCACCAAAGAAGCTCACAACTATTGAACGAGACTTGTTATATTGCAACGCATAAGCATAGCCAACAGAAAGCGGGATTGTTGTGCCAACTATGGCCGAAGTTCCCATGACCCCTTTTTCTCTGTCTATTAAATGCATCGAACCACCCTTTCCCCTAGCACAACCAGTAACCTTTCCGTAAAGTTCGGCTATCATCTTCCTCAAGTCACCGCCTTTAGCAAGATACATTGCATGCCCCCTATAAGTGCCAAAGACGACGTCCTCATTTCGCAATGCCTCACAAACCCCCACGGAGATTGCCTCTTGCCCTATTGACAAGTGTACAGGGCTTTTTATCTTGTCCGTCGGGTAAATCCTGGCTATTTCTTCTTCTACCCTGCGGATTCGGTAGAGGGACGTATAGAATGTTTCCATCAATTTCGAATCAGTTTTGCGCATGTTTATACAGCTTCCTTTTTTTGCCTTCCAACCGAGCTTAAATATTTCAGATGAGTCGAGTACCTTGCGGGAATTGCCCTCTGGCCTGAAATTATCAAAGGCTACTTTGGCACGATACAGAACAGCATCTTTTATTCAATAGATTTTAAGATTGTCTACAACAAATTGTTATTCTTGGGAGCAGATAGGTTATTGAAGGGGCTTGTTGTATATAAGCAAGACCATTTCATCATACGGGTCATTAGCAAGTACATAACCTATTTAATTGTTTTCCCCCCAAACAATGCAATATTATCGAATGCTTCATTATAGGCGCCGCCATTCGCATGGTGTAAAATGATTTCAGCGAGTCTTTTCGCCCTTACATCGGCGTTATGAAATTTCCGAACTTTATCATATCCTGACAAGGCGATTCCATTAGCTATATCCGGGTGCTGTGCATAGAATTTATATTTCTCATCCATCTCTTTAAAGGTCTTAAAGTAAACGATGTCCTTGCCATCATCAAAGAGCCTTCGTGACTTGAACATAGATTCCTCGTCTAGGTAACACAGACATAGTCTTTTGCACGCCATAAACTCAAATGGCTTGCCAACAAATCCTTTTGTTGTTGCGCCCATGGGTGACACCAGTACCTTGAATTTGTTTATAAGCCTCACATATTCCATAACGTCTTCTAACACGTCATCTCTACGTTCAGATTTTGCAATGTGTAGTATTTGATTCCTGTCTTGTGAAAAGAAATCATACCTGCCAAGGGTAGTACCTATAAAACCAATCTTATCATAAATAGGTGAAGCAATGTCATCAAATAATTCGGTATGTATCCACGAAGGCAACCAATAACGTGGTTTATCTCCATACGGGTTTAAGCTGTCCTCTGCTATCATAAAGTATAAATCGAAATACTTAGATTTTTCTTTAGCATTGTCATAGTAAAATGTATGACCGGATCTGGTAACCAAAGACTCCGTTTGGATGTTAGCAACAAATTGTTTTCCGGCAACCATTTTCACCAAAAACAACTGGGGCTCCCAATCACCATTAACGCACAGTATTGGATATTTAACCAGCCTTTCAAGATCAAGGGGTTCATTATAACTATGAGAAAACGAGTAATACAGGTATCCATTCCTTTCAAGGGACGTCTTTAATCCATGATGCAAACTGTAAATTCTACTTGTTGTGGGCGTCTCATAAAGAAGATTAATCTTATCAAATTTGTTACTGTTTCTGTTGTGCGCGGGTGTAACCGTTATATTAGTACATTCAGAAATATTTTTGCTAAACTCATTCCGTAATTGTATTAATATTTCGTTACCGGGGTGTTCCTTAAGCAACGAGTTAACAATCCCTACTCCATTTTCATATTGTTTTAAATCAACAACAATACTCGCAAAATTTGTGGCGTGCAAAGCAGTTACTTCGTAACTAAGCGCCCTGGCAAAATTGACTAAGGCCTTATTTTTTAGACCTTCCAACCGATCTACAACACCGAGGTTGTTATAACCGGCGCCGGAATTACGCACAAATCTTATGGCAGACTCTGCAAAAGCCCTTGCTTCGCTCAGGTTTGATTCCTCTATTGCTATTTCTCCAAGAATGGTCATTGCCGGGAAAACAAGTGAATCTAGCTTAAGGGTTAGTAAACCCCTAACGAAACCATTGCCAGGGGACATATAGGCGTCAACGGCGTTTTTCTCATCAAGCCTTATTTGCAAAAGGATATCTTTAATTTTACTGCGAATGTCTTTTCTCGGGGACAGATTGTAAAGCTTAATAAAGAACGCCAACGCTTCGCCAAACATGCCTATTTTAAATTCACAGTCGCCTATCATTTCCATAACATCCAGATCATTTGGGTATGTCTTCCAGAAGGGCAAAAGTACTTTTAAGGCATGTTCATATTTAGCCGACTCTATAAGCTTTTTTATCTCCTGTTTAATGGTTTCTGCGGTATCCATGAAGCCTTTCCCTTTGATAAAGAGGCCGAGTAAAACTTAGCCAGAAGAAAATGACAAAACCACTTCCAAACTAATTTCAAATATCAAAGCCCTTTATTGCCTTTGCGACGTATGCAATCTGTTCCTCAGTTAATTCCGGATACATCGGCAATGACAATATCTGTTCTGCATAAGCCTCACTGATGGGAAAATCGCCCTTTTTGTAACCTAAATATTGGTAGGCCTGTTGCTCATGCACCGGGATTGGGTAGTGTATACCTGTTGCAATTCCATTATTCTTTAAATGTTTTTGCAGTGCCTCACGTTTTGTTGTACGCACAACATACAAATGATACACGTGACGCGCATACTTAGCTTCCAAAGGAAGCAATAGATTATTGCCGGACAACAATTTGCCGTAAAGGCCGGCATGGTTTCGGCGGGATTCATTCCAGTTTTCAAGGTATTTAAGTTTAACGCGTAGCACAGCGGCTTGTAATGTATCCAGACGACGGTTATAAGCAATGAAAAGGTGTTTGTACTTCTCCTGTTGTCCATAATTGCGTAACATACGCACGCGTTCTGCGATTTCTTTGTCATGAGTAACCAGTATACCACCATCACCAAAGGCCCCCAGATTTTTTGCTGGATAGAAACTAAAGCAACCAATATTTCCTATCGAACCTACTTTTCGACCCTTGTACAGTGCGCCATGAGCCTGGCAAGCATCTTCTACAACAATAAGATTGTGCTTTTTTGCAATCTCCATAACAGGATCCATATCTGCTGGTTGACCATAAAGATGCACGGGAATGATAGCACGGGTGCGTTTCGTAATAACGGACGCTATGTTACTTGTGGCAATGTTGTACGTTTGCGGATCAATATCAACCAACACAGGCCGCGCCCCTGTAAACGCAATCGCTGATGCGGTAGCAATGAATGTGTTGGCAACAGTGATTACCTCGTCTCCAGGACCTATACCATATACACGCAAGGCTAACTCTAAAGCAGAAGTACCACTGTCCAGTCCAACGGCAAATGGCACATCGCAGTATTGTGCAAATTCCTTCTCAAATTGCTCCAATTCCTGGCCAAGAATAAAATCGGCATTTTCAATAACATTCTTAATACTAACGTTTATTTCTTTCTCTAAAACACGGTATTGACTTTTGATATCTACGAAAGGAACGTTCATAAAAATACTCCACAAAAAACCTAATTACAAATTTTCTGATGGTCTGGTAGAAATACCGGATTGCTCCCGGATTAACACATCCACACCATCCTTATACGGCTTGTCCACCAGATTAAAGGGGCAATCTAAATCGTCTATTGTACCGCAAACACGAGCCGGATTACCATAAACTACAGTACGGGGAGGAACATCACGGGTAACGACACTACCTGCCCCCACCAGCGCGTATTCTCCTACAGTAATGTGGGGAAGGAGCGTAACATTTACACCAATCCTCGCGCCCTGCCTGATGATGGGTCCTCTCATGCATTTTGTACATATAGGGTGCGGATCGTTGGCAATCATTACTCCTGGCGCCAAAAATACGTTGTCTTCAATAATGGTAAATTGTGCAACATAAACATTGTTGTGAATTTTAACGTGGTTGCCGATTGTGCAACCATAATCAATTGTTGAGTTATTCCATAGCGAAAAATAGTGGCCAATAGTATTCTCTTCTCTGACAACAACGTTGTGCCCCGTTTGGAAGTGATTTCCGATAGTAACATTACAATAAATTATCGTGTGTGCACGGATATGTGCATAATCTCCAATGACTGCTGGTGTAATTGGAATATTTCGTCCCGTGCGATAGCCGAGAATAACTCCCTCATCTATAGAACTGTTGCAACCACAAGAGAAATTCGCATTCACCATTTTTTACCCACACCCGGAGACCATTTTGCTAATTCTGTAGTAGTAATTAAAGAGTTCACCAAAGAGGCAAACAATCGAGGAGGAACTTAGTGGTAATATCAGCGTTATCTTCATTGAACAATCTCCATAGGGGCACCTCGATTGTCCATCGAAAGGGTTATCGCAGACATCACGCGTGTCACATTTAAACCATTCTTGCCGTCAGATAATGGCGTATGGCCTTTCGTTAAACAATTAAGAAAGTGAATACATTGGTTTTTTAGTGGCTCGCTTGTTTCAATACGTGGGCTAATAATATCGCCGTCGCGTAGCTGTAGCTGGAATTCGCCAAATGTATCAACATCTCCTGTTATTGAAGCTCCCTTTTCGTAGATGCGCACACGTTCTAAGTTGTTTAGGTCGTCAAAAACAATACGCTTCTTACTGCCTACAACGACAACCTCTCGAACTTTATTGGAATTAATCCAACTGACGTGTATGTTGCCTATGACATTTTGGGGATAACCAAGGGTAATGAAACCTACATCGGGAACGCCGTTCTTCAGAAAACACCCACTCACAGCACTTACCCATAAAGGCTGCTGATTAAGGAGAAAAGAGAAGATGGCAATATCGTGAGGCGCAAGGTCCCAAATAGCGTTGACGTCATTGCGAATCAAGCCCAAATGGGTACGCGTGGCATGCAAATAGTAGACTGCGCCAAAATCGTTGTGGGACAAGTATTCCTTTATTTTGAGAATGCCGGGATTATACAAAAATGTATGTCCCACCATGAGTATGCGCTTCCGCTCCTCTGCCAATTGCACCAGCTCACTTCCCTGCTCAACCAGCGTCGATAGCGGTTTTTCAACCAGCACGTGTTTGTTCTTTAATAAGCATGCTTTGACAACTTCATAATGTGTTACCGCGGGAGTGGAGACCACAACAGCGTCAATATGCGGATCAGACAATAGTTCTTCGAGCGACTTCGTCGGAAAGACATAGGAATATTTGTGGTGAACCAGACGCAGACGTTCTTCATTCAAGTCGCATACACGTACTACCGTTGCCTGCGCCAATTCGCTAAAAATGCGGACATAGTTAATACCCCAATAGCCACAACCAACAATTCCAACGCGTATCATAATATGTTCCTCGCAAAGTTATTTTCTTTGTCAGAGATAAATTTTGTATCAATCAACATTTGAGTCACCCGATGTTTGAAGGTATGCTTTGCACATACCTCCTGATACCCGTTATCGGCAATTGCCTCTCTTTCTTCACCATGATCCAAATAGTATCTGATGATGTCCTCAATAGTATTCTCGTTAAAATAAACAAGGTGTTTTCTGTCTTCGAACAGCATATCTTCTCGATTGATCTCATTTGTTAGCAAAAAAGATCTGCATCCCAGCGCCTCAAAAACCCTGAGGTTGTAACCTGTGTTACCCACTCCCAAATTCAGGACAATCTTTGCCTCGTTGAATATGCGAACCATATCATCCATAAAAGCCCTTGTTTCGAAAACGTTAAATCTGCTTTTCAATCGGTCAAGAAGGGCTCGGCGATTAGGGTAAATGTTGCCTACAAAAACAACGTCATATTTCTTTTTTGTGCCAGGTAAATACTGATAAACAGTAGGATCAGTAGCTAGGGTTAGAAAACTGCAATGGGAAATTCCCATTTGACGCAACTTAACCAATCCTCCCCGATTAACATAATATACATGGTCGTATGCATAACCGCCATATTGCAAATCCTCTTGTGCGTGCGGCATAATTAAAACATCGTCCGGATACCAAAGAATGGCGGGACTGCTTAACATTTCAATAAGTCTGGGGTTTATACCCGATCCCTTGTACGTAATTACCAGGTCAGCAGACTCTTTAATAAGTTCCTCAAGGTGATCGTTGTCGCGCCTAATATCAATGTCAATCACCTCATGGCCTAATTCAACGAGGGCTTTGTATATGAAATTTTCAGTACCCCACGGAAAATTACTAAAGCGCGTGCCTATGAGCATAATCCGTAGTTTTTTCGTGTGAAGACCTGCTTTACGACACGCGGTGATAGTAAAATTGCCGTTTTGGGCAGATACCTGTTGGGGAAATAAATCGTGTTTACGCAGCAGCCGCTTCATTGTAGGAATATCGAAACCGGCATAATGAAAGTTGCCGTCATAATCCTGGCCGCCATATATCCGTCTGGCAAACTCCTTTGCAGGAATGTGATTCAAGACAAGCCCGTATGCGAGCGCACGAATATCTGGACACTGGATCGTAAGAATTCCATCCGGTTTTAACACACGCACCCATTCAGCCAAAATTTCTTCTGTTCGTTCACAAGGGAAGTGCTCGATAATATCGTTGGCAATTATCTCAGCAGCCGAATTCTCCGGATACGGGAGACGGGAAACGTCCGCTATCAAATCCACACCGTTCGTTTGCCGTTGATCGATATTAACATACCCTTGCCTTATATCGGTTCCACACCCAATATTAAGGCGCAAATTCAGAGCAGGACGTCCGGTAATGTCAAAAAAAATTCTTTGTATATTTTGTTTAAACAGTATGAATGAAAATTCATTTGCAAAAACTTTAACATTCCTACTCATAGTAACACGTCGGTTTTCATCTAACATTTTCTTCATCTTCTCTGCCATATCATCTATGTCTACATGAACACCTTCTACAAAAATGCCCTTATAATTCCGGCGTTCAGCAACACGGCACAGGAACCCTGTTTCTCCATTGTGGACGAATTCATTCATTGGCGGGGCGTCAACTGATATAATCGGCAGGCCACAACTAATAGATTCAAGAAACGTTAGGCCCAAACCCTCCCATTTAGAGGGAAGCACCGTAATATCCGCGGACTGGTACATTTGAATAATTTCTTCACGCGGTACAGTTCCGAGGAGAATCTTAACATTTTTATTTTCCTGCACGCAGAAACCATGCCGGGCAAGCTGCGTATGAATCAATAATTCCGTATTCGGGGCGTTCAGTTTTTGGAATGCATCGATAACAAACTGTGTTCCTCGACGGGCATGCATCCCACCCCATCCAGCGGGATGGAAGAATTTTACCCTCTTATTATCCGGACGTTCTTTGGGTTTGAATACGCTTAAATCTACACCCCACCGGACATATTCAACGTTGTTCATTCCGAGATTTTTGAATTTTTCGTAGCAGGCCTTTGTGGGACAAATAATTTTGTTATATAAATGGTTACATGCCGGAACATCCTGTGGATCAAACAACTCCCAAACATAATATCCGATAGTTTTTGCGCCACATTGCCTGGACACTTCAACCAATCCCAGATCGGTCTCTTCGTTAAAAAAAACCGCAGTTAGATTGTTTTTTACAATCCAATTTTTCAGCTCATTCTGAGGTATCTTGTATGCAGGATAAACCGTAAGGTTTGGCACGTTCCATTCGCCGGTGGTTTGGGACAAAAGATTGTCAGCAGCTCCCTCACTCCTCGCAAAGACAAAGGTGTTGTATTCGCTATCCAAAGCATCTCGAATTGCCTTAGTTATATAAGCTTGTCCCCGCTCATACCAAAGAGTTACAAATCCTATATTGAGGCGGTGAATCTGAATTGTTTGCTGGACATCGGCGTGTTGTCCGAATTTCTGAAGTCTTTGCAGGGTTTTTTCAAGATTATCACGGGCATCCTGATAACCCCCGTCAATCGACAAGGCCTTTTCAAAACATCTTTTCGCATCACTTAACCTGCTCGTCGCAGCATACAAAACCCCAAGGTTATTAAAGGCCGAGGCGTCGCCGGGGTCCAGTTCTGTTACTTTTTTTAGACTGACAATGGCATAAACTGGTTGCTGTGCCTGGTGATAAGCAAGGGCTAAGTTATAGTACGCGCTGACAAACGAAGCATCCACCTCTATGGCTTTTTTATAAGCTTCAATTGCCTCTTGCAAACACCCGTTTTTTTTAAATCCTTCCGCATCGTTAAAATGTTGTTGAGCTGCCGATATTGACATACCCTTATCTCCAAGCAATGTCCCTACGTATGAGATGCCCGCGGAGGACACAAATGAATATCGTGAATGAAAAATTATTACATAAATTGCGTGTATTTACTACCATATTCTTTGCGGTAGTCTGCACCGCTACCAATTGAATTATACGCCTGAAATGCCGGCAGAATATCGCAAAGGGTACATTGGAGCTGTTTTCTCACACCATGTTTTCAGCCAGGGGCATACCACTGGCTATATCCTATCTGCCCTTTGTACTTGCTACTGCCGAATGGTATTCATCCATATACTTTATAACTCGCATAAACAAATCCCTTAACACTTCTTAAGTAAACAGAAAGGATTTCTTACCCGTCACAATGATTAATATGCTGATAATGTCTCACACAGCAATTCTACTTAATTATAATAAGCTTTTTATTAACCCTTCGCAATTATAATACTATTTTGATAAGTTGTCGGAAGTATTCGGAAGTATAACGTATAGCCAAAATGCTTCTGTTTTTTGAGAAATACAGGGCGAATCCCTTGTATTTCCTGGTTTAAACATAGAGAACCCGGTTTGTTTGGCTATACCCCAAAAACTAGACAGTATGTTAAGACAAAAGCTACCTGCCGGATGGTAAGGTTGGAAGAAAAAAGGTTGAAATGGATGAGAAGGGTGGTATTTAAGAGATGGCGAGAAAGCGCACGACAAACATCAGTGGAGGGGGTATTTGTGGCCATTGGCGTGATCGTTGGCGCGTTGGTCGCACCACAAACATCCATACACGCTACGTTCATCGGCGCCGGTGGGGGGCACACGGCGGTTTGCTTCTCTTCGTGATTGACGTGGTACACTATAGAATACCCATATACAATGAGTTTTAACATTTTCCTTTGATGTTCAGTTGGGCAGATAAAATAAAAAACCTTGCTATTTTCTTTGTTTTTGCTAAACTGGCCTTTTATGGCAAAAAACAATTTCATATCATATTTTAACGGTCTGCCGGAAAACCTTATAATACCATTCAAGCCCACCAAAACCCACACTTTTCAAAAAATATCCGGGGTGTCGGGATGATTCTTTACGCCGCCCCCATATTTTTGGGCGCGTTCCTGCTGTTTCTGGTGCAACCCATCATCGCCAAGCAGATACTGCCGTGGTTCGGCGGCTCAGCGGCGGTATGGGCAACGTGTATGGTGTTCTTTCAGATAATACTGCTGCTCGGCTATTCGTATGCCGACTGGACCACGCACCGCCTTACGCACCGGCGCCAGGTTATCCTGCACATAGCGCTGCTGGTTTTGAGCCTCCTGTTGCTGCCGATTATTCCCGATGCGGCTTGGAAGCCGACCGGCAATGAGGCGCCTGCGTGGCGCATTCTCGGCCTGCTCACAGTCACTATCGGGTTGCCGTATTTCTTGCTGTCAACAACCAGCCCACTGATGCAGTCGTGGTTCGCGTGGCGCTTCCATCATGCGGTGCCATACCGGCTGTTCGCACTGTCGAATCTGGCTTCATTGCTCGCGCTGCTTTTTTATCCAGTCGCAATAGAGCCTTGGATCACGACCACCATGCAATCAGTGTCGTGGTCAGTACTCTACGGAGTCTTCGCCGTACTTTGCATCGGTACCGCCGTTTTGAGTGTATGCAATGCCGAAGCCGATAAGGTGGACGTTCCCGTGTCGGCGGGAGGACGCGACGCAGACGCGGTGAAACCGAGTTTTGGGCAACAACTGGTGTGGCTTGCACTGGCGGCAATGGCATCGTTCCTGCTGCTTGCGGTGACCAACCATATCTGCCAGAACGTTGCCTCGTTACCATTTTTGTGGATACTGCCGCTGTCCATCTATCTCGCGACGTTCATTTTCTGCTTCGACCACCCACGCTGGTACCGTCGTACTATTTTTCTCATTCTCGTGGCATTCGCGTTACCAGCAATGGCGTGGTATTCTGATTCGCTTGATCTTAAGCTCGTGATTCCGATGTATCTCGCCGGACTATTCGTCTGTTGCATGTTCTGCCATGGCGAATTATCGCAACTCAAGCCCGCACCACGTTTTCTAACAACTTTTTACCTGATGATTTCGCTCGGTGGCGCTATAGGTGGACTGCTGGTTGGACTAGTTGCTCCGCACCTGCTAACCGGGTATTTTGAACTCGGAATCGGGCTTGTTGCGTGTGCGCTACTGCTGCTGTATCGCATCTTCCGTACCTTCCGCGCAAGGCGGTGGGCTATGCTTACCGCAGTCGTTGTGGTCGGTATAACCACATGGGGCGCGGGCAAGGCGATTAACTACCAGGTTTCCACTTCACGCGTCATGATGCGCAATTTCTATAGCGTGTTACGCACGCGCCAATACGAAGAGCCGGTGCCATTCCGCTCTATGGTACACGGCGGCATTATGCACGGCGGCCAGTTGCTCAACCCATCAATGCAATTCACGCCGAGCAGTTATTTTGGCCCCAACAGTGGCTACGGACGCATGTTCTCAAGCCTGCCTGATGCACCACGCAAAATCGGTGTGATCGGACTTGGAGCCGGTTCCATCATAGCGTACGCACGCAAGGGAGACGTCTTCCGCTTCTACGAAATCAATCCACAGGTGGTTGCGCTTGCACGGCACGAATTCACGTTCATAACCGACAGCCCGGCTAAAATCGAGATTGTGCTGGGCGATGGACGACTAAGTCTCGAACGCGAGGAAAATCAACAGTACGACGTACTCGCGATGGATGCATTCTCAGGCGACTCAATTCCGCTGCATCTGCTGACGCGGGAGGCAATGGCAATTTACCTGCGACATCTGAAGCCGGACGGCGTTCTCGCGTTCCAGGCGACCAACCGCTTTATCGATATCGCGCCGGTAGTGTCTAGCCTCGCCGCCGAGCATGGGTTGACCGCTGTGTTTATTTCGGATTCTTCGGGTAGCGATGATGGCGCCGACTACTGGATATCAGGCACCGATCAGATATTAGTCACCGCAAACCGATCGTTGCTTGAATCTGAAAAAATCACCTCCGTGGGCAAAGTAATCCCCGCAACTCCAGGCTTTCGCATCTGGACCGACAATTTCAACAACCTACTCCACGTGCTAAAGTAATCTCGTTTTCCATTTCCTCGCTCTGGGCAGAAAATACCGAAGTTTGACTGTATTATTGTTTCCCCAAAAGGCTTATACAATGCGGTATACAAGTCTTCTTAAAATATATTTTTGGCAAGCGATTAACATATTGACTGTATTTATGTTACAATCTTTCGCCAAAGGAGCTGAAATAAGCGTGACTTTGTGATTGTGTGGCATCAATAAGATAAGAAGTTTTATCTTGCAATGCCACCTATTTTGAGACGGGGGAAAAGCAGGTAGTGCTTGTTCTTAAAGTTAAGAAAAAGTGATTTAGAGGAGATTAAAACTGGCAGGCATCCTCTGTTAACCGAATAAGCTTAAGGTTGTATTCCGCACCAAGCGTAGTAAAGAGTTCACGTGCACAGGCAAGATGCTTTTTCTGCTCAAAACCTATGCCATGTCTTCTAATCTCGTAATGCGCTCTGCCTCGTTCGTAAGGCATTGACAGCCGTTCTGCTGCAGCTATAGCTCTTCGCCATGCCTTATACGCCCCGGCTTTATCGCCTTTCAGCCAATTATACCATCCCTGGCAAATCCAGTCGTTTGGCTGTCCGATGGGAAATATCTGTGAAAATTTGTGCAAGGACTGACAAGCCTGCCGGGAAATTTCATTCAGTTCCGAAATCTGATTTTTGTTTTTAGACTGTTCGATTTCCCAGAGTGTCAGATATGTTTCGGCAACGGCTGCATAAGCATACACCAGGCTATATGAGATAGGACGGGATTTTGAGATTAGGTTGATGGCTTTATCCGCTGACTGCCGGGCAGGAATATGTTGCCCATGACGCAGAAGCGCCAAAGCATTCAATCCATAAAAGTAGATTTCACCCATACGTCCGATATTTCCCTGTAAAAGATTTTCAACCTTTGCCAAGAAAGATACCGATTCATCGGTTTTACCAGCCGGCAATAAACATACTACTTGTCCGAGGAGTCCGTAAACCTGATACTGACCATCTCCGCGGCGACAAGCGGATTCATAAAGATCTGCGAACATTTTTTTAAATTTCGCAAATTGCCCCTGAAGGCATGATACTATAGCAAGGGTATTCATACTTTGTTCCCATCTGCGGCGATCGCCATAGAGATTAGAACTTTCTATAGCCTGCCTGGTTTTTGATGCTGCGTCGCTCCAGTTGCCGATGCCAGCCTCATAGACAGCAGTTACAAGCAATACCCATGTGAGTGACGGGAGGTGATTCAGGCTTTGTGCAGTTTTAACTGCACATCTGCCATAATATTTGGCAAGTTTATGCTGTCCAACAAACCCGGCGGTAATGCATGCGCTTGCATAGCTTCTTGCCAGATCCGGTGTGGCGCCGGCTGCTTCAGCCAAGTTGAGCGAGCATAGATTCGCATGAATATTGAGGAGCTTTTCATTGGTGTAGAAATATACTTGCCCAAGCAACCAATTGGTGCGGCCCGATTCCATTAGACCTGCCTCTGTTCCATGCAAATCTTCAAGTTTATAAATCGCAGCCTGCTTTGCGCCGGATAATGTGGTTACAATGTTGAACCGCCTAAGGCCTAACCGATGCAAGGACTGAATCACAATCTGTTTCCCCATACTTACCGCAAATTTCCATGGTGTTTTGAAGACCTGCCTTTTCATAAGAGCTAAAGCACGTTCAAGATGCTCGCGGCTTTCTGATAGATGCCCCATATTCAAATAAGCCTCTCCTGCTTGCCGTTCCCACCGTGCGCACCGTAGCATTCGCTGGGTGCCTGTTAATTGCTTTGTCTTAAGCTCCGGCTCAAGAGGCTGGCGGCTGTCTAATTTGATGGCTTCGGTAAAGAATTGTACTGCCTCTTGATTGGCATTGTTATGCAAGGTCTGTTCACCAGCCTTTTCCAGATAATTAATTGCCTTTGACACCAATGCATGGTCCGCGTGCGGGTTTTCTGCCACTTTGCTTAAATGATGCGCCAGTAAAGGGTAAAACGGAGACAAGTCCTTGATGTAGGTGCGTTCATACCATTCAGCTACAGCAAGATGAAGCTGCTGTCTCTGCGAGAACAGCATCAGGTTGTAAGCTGCTTCTTGGATAGAAGAATTTTTAAATGAATAAACCGAGTCTCCGCTTGTCGTGTCAAGCGCGACTATATCCACTTGCAGGAGAGTGGCAAGATAATCAAGGAGATTTGGTTTGTCTTCTTCAATAGGATAGATGTCGCACAAGGTGCGTAATGTGAAAATGCGGCCAATGACGCTTGCAACCTTTAAAACCATCTGCTGAACCGGAGTTAGCCGGTCAATGCGGCCGGTAATCATGCCGTTAATCGTATCAGGTAGGCGCAAGGTGTTGAGATTGTCTATGCTGGAGGCCATGCGGCATTCTCCATTATTGATAAGAACTATCCCTCTGACACAGAGGGCATGCGCCAGTTCCGAGATAAAAAACGGATTGCCCTGTGCCTTATCATGGATTAGTGCAGCTATCCGTTCCGGCAAATTTGTTAATCCTAATCGCTGGCAGACGAGTTTTTTTGTGTCATCATAACACAATGCCTCAAGTTTAATCGTTTGCTTGCCCTTTGCAGAAAGGGATAATTGATGATATTCCTTTGGCGGCAAGACTGTAAGCGTCCGCATAACAACGAGCATCGTAAGAGAGCTTACCTGCTGGCTGACTGCAAGCGCCAACATCCATGAGGAAGAATCCATCCAATGCGCGTCTTCCAGAATCAGTAGTGTTGGCGTTTTAATAGTATTTTGCAGTAGGCGAACCAGTAAATCACGGGTATTATCGGCACGCGTCTGTCCATCCATTTGTCGGGTAGTTTCGTTATCCGGAAAATCCAAAGGTATGACACTGTTGAGCAGCGGCAATAACGGCAACATATCCTGCAATGATTTCAATTGATTCATAACCTGGGTGAAAAGTACCTCTTGTCCTGCGTTTATTCTATACCAGTGTTTGTCTTGCGGAAGAGACAAACACCGGCAGAATATGCTTTGCCATGCGTGGTATGGTGTAAATCTTTCAACTGCCTCGCCGTTACCAACTAAGCATGGGATATTTAGAGCCTTCGCCTGCCTGACCAACTCATTAACTATACATGATTTACCTGCGCCGGCCTCAGCCTCGATTATTGCCATGCCGCCTGTCTTATCATTAGTCACCTCAGAGAAATTTGCCGTGTTTTGCAGTAATCCTTTTAGTATCTCCAATTCGGCTGCCCTTCCAATTATATCTGTATGCTGATATGAAGAAGATAATATTTTTTCACTCAAACTTACCGCCGAATGCGGACGAAAGACAGCAATAGGCTCTGTCTTCCCTTTAACAGTAATAGGTTCCAGGGTGTCAAACAGAAGGGTCGCCCGTGCAGCGTCATGCGTTGTCTTATCGCAAAGGATGGGAACAGTCGAGTCATTGTATTTGGATGCAGCCTGCATAAGCCGTGCTGCCATATTGACAACATTGCCTACTACTGCGTATTCGCGGCGAATTGCGTTTCCACGCTCGCCGCAATACGCATAACCTGTGGTGATGCCGATTGAGCAACGCAGCCGCAACTCATTAAGGCTTTTTTGGAGAGCCAGCGATGCCTTTACTCCGCGCGTAGGGTCGTCTTCGTGCGAAAGGGGGGGCAATCCGAATGCCGCCACTAATGTGGTTCCCTTGTCATCCACCAGAAATTGGTTTACACTGCCTTCATAACAATAGATGTTGGTTTGTAATGTCCTCATTACCGTATGCAAAAGATCTGTTGCATCATTAGCAGAGAAATCTATATCTCTTACATTGACGAATACTACCGTTATACGGCGGAGTTCGGAAATCCATTCGATTTGCCCGGCGCCCAGACGAGACAAAACCGCTCCGGGAATATAGCTGCGCAAAGCATCGAGAGCAGCAGTTTCAGGTATAATTGTTTTTAATCGGCTTAGCGGTAGCAAATCCGACTTCGTTTCAATCAGTACCCCACTGATGTGACCCTCATGCATAAGAACCGTTCCTTTATATTGGTTTTGCATAAGAGACCATGCTTCAGGCGAAAGGACTACTTGCCCTGGCTTTGCCTGATGTTCGGCTGCGGTCGATTGGTTGACCGGTTCGCCCACTACTATAAATTCCCACCGGTTAAATACGCCGCCGACATTTGCAGTTGTTATATCACCCGCTCCTATGCCCACCCGCAGGGATAATTTTAATCCATCGGCTACCTCATATTGATACAAAGACTCTTGCATAGATAAACCGCATTGTGTCGCCCGGTAGGTTGCAGTTGCAATGTTTTCATCTATAGCAGGCCAGAGTATAAGTGCAGCATCGCCGGCAAATTTAATGATGTCGCCTCCATGTCCAACAACAATATCAATAAGCTGGCTGAAATAGGCGTTGAGCAGTCGTGGCAATTTTTCTGTGCCGACTGAGCCGTGTTGAGCTAATCGTCCGGCAAGCGCCGTATAGCCGGTAATGTCGGCAAACAAAATTGCAGCAGGAAAACGTTCTACGACAGGAGCAGTCTGAGGTGTTGGATTGGTGGCAATGCGACGCACTACCGATGCAGGCACATAGCTAGCTAAGGTCTCAGGAGATAAAGACATTGTGGCTCCTTTCATTCCCTTGTGTAAAATATCGTTTCACTACTGTCCAAGCGATCAATTTTAAACACGATAAGAGCAAAAAAGGCTATTATCAATTTAAAATATGTACAGTACCTAAGTCCTGCAGGGTGATTATCAGCCTGTTGTGATCGACCATCAAATGTGTGATGATGCCGGATATTGCCTTGATCATTTGGTTGATTCGATCATACCCATTCTTCAGGTAATCGTGTTTCCGCAGATGGACCATACGGGTCATATCTCCCATGGCCAGATTGTCGAAGGTGTGGATGAAGTTGACCAGCAGGCCGCACATTCGGTGGGCGATCTGGATCATGTGTGCCATGAAGAGAACGAACAGCGTCGTAATGACAGGGATCAACCATTTCGCAAGCGTAATCAGGGTTTGTGCGGCCTGGTACTGGCGTTCCAGGTCTTTCAGGAAGACCCTGTCGTTGACCAGCGGATAGAGGATGATTCCGACCGTTGCGATTCATGTGAATGAGGCACTGTCCCAGCAAACGAAGCTGCAGACCATTGTTGACAAGATAGTTGCAAATCCTTCTCTTGTATTTCGTTGGCATGGATCAGTTCTCCCTTTCCATCTTTTGCCGGGTAGCAAAATCATATTCACAGGCGATATCCAACTTTGCATGACTGACCTTTACCATAAAGTGTTTGGGATCGCCCTCTTTTGTGGAGGTAACTTCAACCCGGACATCCCTGGATGGTACAAAGGGCATCTTTGGAGTCACGAGTCCTCCAGATAACTGGTCACCCTGTTGGATGTAATCGCCCGTCGTGCCGAAATACTGTCCATAAAAGAGGAAATAAAGATCCTCCGCCTTGACAAAGTCATATAAGTCACGTTCTATGGCCGATTTATAGGCCGTTCTCATTATCCCAGGAGATGCGCGGACGGCTAACGTTGCGAATACGCCCAGAGTGACGATAACGATTATCAGTTTAGCGTGGGCAAAACCCTTCTTTGTGACTAAGCCTGATTTTGACAAAGATTCCGTCATTGCTAAGTCCTCACTTTTCAGATCAAAAAAGACAAACTTTGGAAAACGAATGGCAACACGGCATCTTTCGGCACTACGTTGTTAAAGATTTCTGCGCAAACAACCTTAACTATTTAATTCTAAATTGCTTTAGCTTTCACTGCTCGTTGTCAGTAACCCGAGAAAATCAAACAATTTCCACTTTTTCTAAAAATCAGTACTTAGCCACTTATTAACGTTGTACTTATACTTGATTTTGATACATTTTTAACAAGGGAATATGTTTGATGTACCCAAAACGGGTATAAATCGCAATTTTAGAGCAGATGAAAATTACTCGATGTCTTCCATACATTACGTCTCCATATCTTAGAAATAACGCAAGTTATACCCGCACGGGGTTTCTCCCTTTCGTTAAAAAAATTTGCTCATTAGTACAAACGAACTATTCGCACAAATCGTACCATGCATTAGCATAGATAAAACTACTTTGACTGTTTTATAATAATACGTAAGTCATTTATGCAAAAATTGTTATCAAAGCGCAAGCCAATTGCTGTATTTTGTTAAAAACACTCGAACTACAATGCCTAACTTCCCTATTTATGAGGTTTACGCTCTTAAAGACACGTTAGCGGCAACATTGCAAATTCAGAAGTCGATGCTTTTCTGGTGTATATGCTCTTAAGTATTTGTTTAAAAGATAGTAATGATATATTTTAAAAATTAAGCACCATATCCCTATGGACGAGAAAAAAGTGTGTCATGGCGCACAATTATGACAAGACAAACTGTGTCATGGCACACTTATTGCGATGGGATAAAACATCTCACGACACCTGTTTTCTTGTATCAATTCACCGTAAATTGAAATTTCCAAATCAAAACTAAACCTATCAAGGTACCCCAAAAACCAGACAGCATAATAAGATAAAATGCTGCCTGCTGGATGGCAGTGTTGGGTTGGAAGAGAAAAGTCAGATAAGGATTAAGAAGGGGGGGGGGATTTTAGAGATGACGAGAAAACATTATAGCCAAACAAATCAGGTTTGCGATACCTAAACCAGTTAATACTTAATACCTGGCGCGGCCTCTGGCCGCAACCAAATTCGAAATTCGAATATCGAAATCCGAAACAACTTCAAACGACAAAAAACTCAATGCTCAAAAATTTACGTAAGCCTCATCTAATCAATACCTTATAGTTGTGCATTTTGAAAAACGAGCATAAAAAACAAGAAGTTGATAGATTGTAGTACGGAGTTCTCCCAGTATTGCTCGAAAAACAGAAGCTTTTGGCTATATTGCTTTCTTTTTGCCTTTCTCAATCCAGCAGTAAGCAGGCATAGAATTATGCTGAGGATGGGTACCATCCATAAAAAGTATTTTATCTTCTGCGGCTTTTTGTAAGTAAAATGTAATCTATTGAGGGTATGTACCATTCCCTCTGGAGTATAGACGACTCCAAATGTTTGCTTTACATACTCAACAATTTCTTTCGCAGTACTATAGGCGTTTTCTCAAAGATTTTTTTTAATAGCGCTTCTTGCTCTAAGGTATGTTTTAAGCGCATACAACATAATTGTCAGAGAGGAGACCTTTTATTCCACAGCTTTGGTATCTTTTTTCGTAATTCCGGATAGTTTGGTCATCTAAAAGTAAATAACGTACAATGTCGTCATCACTTAAACCTAAATCAAGAAGAAGTATCACTTTGATCCTGTCTGCGTGCCATCTATAACACTCTTGCTTATGCAATTTCTTTAGCTCATTTTTTGTTCAACACTGAGGATTGTTGATGTAACTAATCTTAAAATATATAGTTATGCACTAGCATACTAAAAAATAATGCTTTACCAGAAAATTAGATGCTTCTGGCTTTAATATATAGAGGGGAAATATTTTGAAATAATTCTTTACATAGCGCGATCCTTTTAGTATAATGATGACAATCGTTACTAAACGGTAATTATTTCAAATAGAAAGGAGAACAGAGATGGGCATAAGAAAGTTGATTAGTTTAGCTGCTATCGCGTCGTTGATTGGGGTTACGTCGTTTACCATTCCGTCACGACTTTTTGCAGAAGATGCTAAACAGGCTGAAACGTGGGCATTAAGTCAGGAAGAGCAAGAGTTGGCCAACGTAACAAATGGCGACATACTTGGCGAACGGGGTAAAGATGGGGTATGGGAATATCATCTGTACACTACAGACGGTTACCTGGAGATGACCAATGGGGAGTTAGTGTGGGTCTTTGGCTACACCCATGCAAAGGGTAGTTTTAAGAACGTAGGCGAAGTGAAAACGAAGGAAGAACTGGAACGATTGCTGGAACCGGTAAAGGTTCCTAGCGACCCTGTCCATCTTTTTGTTGGCGAGAAGGCACGCATAACGTTGCATAACACGGGGATGCATTATGCGAATGAACATTCAGGGGTCAACCATGTAGCGCATACCATCCACTTCCATGGTTTGGATTTAGCACCGGCGGTAGATGGTGTGCCATCTCTACCCGTAGACCCGGTTTTAGAGCATAAGGCATATACCTATGAAATAACACCGCAGTACGAAGGTTCTTTTATGGGACATTGCCACGTGGATAGTTTTAATCATATCCTGGCAGGTATGTACTTCCCCTTGATTATCCACCAGGACAGGACGAAGACGGCTTACGGGTATAAGTACGACAGGGATTACACGATTTTTGCGAGCGAGTTGTCGTCCTTTGCCAACGAGCAATTACAGGAAAGCGGCGTGGTTCATGGAATACAGGATTGGAAGGCGGACTATTTTTTAATCAACGGGAGGACGTACACCGATAACCCTTTCCATCCGCGCTCTACCATAAACGACCCACGGTCCAGGATCGTCGCTTATGAGGACGAAACGGTGCTTATCCGTTTCATGGCCATCGGCGCCGACCATGTCTTTGCATTCCATCCCCATGGATACCACATGGAAGTGATTGCATTGGATGGCAGGAAATTAAAGAGTTCGTATGAGAAAGACACGCTGTGCATTGCGAGTGGAGAAAGAATAGACGTCCTCGTGAGAATCCCTCATTTTGCAAGCCAAAAGAAGTGCCTCTCTTGCAATCTGGGCGCAGGCGTCACGATCATGCACGACCACAACCTCCGGGGAATGGTGTCAACGGGCAAGTATCCTATGGGCGCTTTAACGATTTTTGACGTGAAAAGCAGAACCAAGCCGGAGCAGACGGAAGCGCCTGTGAAAGGGAAACCGTACAATCCACTGGAACATTAATCTCCAGCGTTGAAATATCAAAAACCTCTCGTGAAGCATAGCCTTTACGGGAGGTTTTTTTATTTGCAGATTATCAATAACTACTGTATCAAAATGTCAAAATTACTTGTGATTATAGCCAAGCACTACCGGTATTACATCTGCATCCTCATAACTTCCTTGTAAGTCTCGATCAGCTTGTTGCGGGCTTCCATCATGAACTTAAAGCTGATTTCTGCCTTCGACATAGCAATCATAACTTCATGAACGTTTTCCACCTTGCCCGTAGCAAAGTTTTCTATGCTTTCGTTGGCCTTGGATTGCAGGTCGTTGACTTCGTTAATGAAGCCACTCAAAGTCTTTTTAAATGAGTCTTTTCCTTCTCCTTCAACAGCACTGGTAAACTCCGTGTTTGCTGGAAAAGCCCCTTTATTATTAATTGGTGCAATAGCCATACCTTAACCTCCTAAACTACCTTCCAATAATTGATAATGCCTTGTTGTTCATGTCTTTTGATGAGTTTATTACCGCAAGATTCGCCTCATACGACCTTGACGCCGTGATGAGGTCGACCATCTCCGTTGCTACCGCTACGTTGGGCATATTCACAAAGCCCTTGGCATCAGCATTCGGATGCCCTGGCATATACTGTACGCTAAAGGGGTCCTGGCTTTTAACAATGCCCTTTACCTTAACACCACCCAACCGCTCTGCGCCATTGACACTATTGACGCCATTTTTCATTGACTCATTGAGTACCGCTGCAAATTCAACCTGTTCGCGCCGGTACGGACCGCCTTCCGGTGTATCAGTGGCATTCGCATTTGCGATATTGTTGGCAATCACATTCATACGCATACGCTCGGCGGAAAGGCCGGAACCACTAATGTCAAAGACTGAAAGCATGTTGCCTATTCCCATACGTCACCTCCTGATTTTATACCTTAGAATTGTCAATTGCAGATTTTACCATTTCCATTTTCTTGCCCAGTAATTGCGTATAAATGCTATACGAAAGAGTGTTTCTGACCAGCGATGTTACCTCAGAATCTATATTCACATTATTACCGTCGTTTCGTATGCTGCCGCTGCCCTCTTTGTCCTTTGATACCACGATCTTTGGCTGCAAGTTGGTCAACTTGCTTGCAGGCGCGTCTTGAATCGCCCGGGAAAGTTGATCCTCAAAACTTACCTCCATCCTTTTGTATCCTGGCGTATTGACATTGGCAATGTTATTTGCAATAACCTTATGCTTCGTTGTGGATACATTCAGCATCTTTTCTAGCAAATTACTACTGGCGTCCATTCCCGTAATCATAGATAATTCTCCTTTAACGAGTTCTTTTGCGATCTTACAGCCACAGCAGCCGATTTCTTGATGTTCTTTTCCTCTGCAGCCTCTACGTTTTGTGATAACTCAGATAGTCCTACGTCAATCGCAAACCTAATGCCAAACTCGCCATTTTATCTATAAACCACGAAAACATGAAGCTTTGTTGTAACAAACTACCCTGCAAACCCCTAATTATCAGGAAAACATGTTCAATCGGTGCAGGAAATTGTTTCCCTTCTAAAGGGGGTGCTACAGGCTGAATTATACTTATTAAGCTTATTTCTCAACGTCCGTGTCGTAATTTTAAGCAATTCCGCAGCCTTGGTTTTATTTCCACCGGTTTGTTCGAGTGTGTTGTAGATCAAATCCTTTTCAACATCCACAATCGCCTTCCCGGGGGTGGACGCGCCTTCAGATGAAGACTCCTGCTTTTGGGAAAAAAGATAGCTGATATGCTCCAGCTCGAGCGTTTCATCATATCCCATAACAACGGCCCTATGGATGATATTCCGTAATTCTCTTACGTTTCCTGGCCAATCGTATTGACACAGATAGTCCATCGCCTCGTCACTGATGGCCTTGACCACGGCGTTATTCTCAATGCTGTATTTTTTCAGGTAATAATCTACGAGCAGAGGGACGTCCTCAATGCGCTCTCTTAGGGACGGCAGATAAATCGGCACGACGTTGAGCCGATAAAACAGGTCTTCCCGAAATCTGCCTTCCTGAACCTCTTTCATCAGGTTTCTGTTTGTCGTAGCCACGATCCGCACATCGATCTTTATTGTTTTCTCCCCCCCCACCCGCTCAAACTCTTCTTCTTCCAGCACCCTGAGCAGCTTGGCCTGTATGTTGTGGGATATTTCGCTAATTTCGTCGAGGAGCAGCGTGCCTTCGCTTGCCAGTTCGAAACGTCCCGCGTGCCGGGAAACGGCGCCAGTGTAAGCGCCCCGTTCATGACCGAACAACTCACTTTCCAGGAGCGTTTCCGCCAGCGCCGCGCAATTAACGCGGATGAAAGGCTTTTCCGCGCGTAAGCTGTACAGGTGTATGGCGCGCGCGATGAGTTCCTTGCCTGTGCCGCTTTTCCCCTGGATCAGCACGCTTGCCTTGCTTTGTGCTATTTTCTTTACCTGTTCGTAAATCTGCGACATCTTCGAGTTCTTGCTAAACACGGGGTTGCACTTTTCATCAATATTGGCATTCGACCTCCAGAATCTGTTTTCCACAATCAACTTTTGCCGCTCGTTAATCCTGGAAATGAGTAGCTCTATCTGGTCAGGAGAAAACGGCTTTATAATGTAATCATAAGCTCCCTTTTTCATGGCCTCCACTGCGGTTTCTATGGTACCGTATGCCGTCATGAGGATTACCGTAACCTCAGGATGAATGCTTTTTACCTTTTCAAGCACGTCCATACCGCACATCCCGGGCATCTTCATATCGAGAAAGATCACGTCGCATCGCGCTCTCGTCAGCTTTACAATCGCCTGCTGCCCGTTGTTTGCGTCCTCCACTGTATACCCGCTCCTTCTCAAGGTTTCGCAGAGATACTCACGCCCTAACGTATCGTCGTCTACCACCATAATTTTTTCTACTCTCATAGTTGTTCCCCTGTAGAATGGTAAAGCTTCGTTTACTTTATGAAAATTGAGCTGCCAGCGCCTCGGTATTTGAAAACACGTCGTCAAAAACAGGGATATCGCACATAGGATTTCTCTGTAAATGGACGTAAAAGGTTGTACCCCGGCCTTCCAGGCTTTTAAACAATATTTTCCCGTTGTGTGCCTCAATAATTTTATTCACAATTGCCAACCCCAACCCTGTTCCTTCGTGTTTTGTCGTAAAAAATGGGTCAAAGATTTTACCCACAATCTCCTTCTTTATACCTGCCCCTGTATCTTTTATGCCGATCAGGACGTCCCCGGAATCGTTATCCTCCGCCATAGCCGTAAACACCGTTAAAACGCCGCCCTGCGTCATGGATTGCACGGCGTTCATACACAAGTTCAAAAATGCCTGCTGCAACTTCTCCGCGTCGCACCTTATCGTGTCTAAGGCGGTGTCCAGGGTATATTCCTTGATAATTCGAACGCCGGAAACGCCCTTTTGCTTCATGTCCTCGGTAATGAAAAAAAGCGTCTTATTCAGGATTTCTGAGATACGGTAACCAGCAAGGCTTAATTTCAGGGGACGGGCAAAAACGAGGAGTTCTGTAACGGTTTTGTTGAGGTTTTTCGTGCCCTGTATGATGTTTTTAACCAACTTTTTTCGCGGGTCGGAATCGCTGAAATCCCTGGCAAGCAACGCCGAGAATCCTTCAATACCATTTAAGGGATTGCGAATCTCGTGTGCGATGCACGCAGACATTGCACCAATGGCGGCAAGCTTGTCCGCCTTTCTCAACCGCGCCTCCAATTCCCTGATTTCCGACAAGTCCCTGAATACTTCGACGGCGCCAATAGTATTATCATTCGCATCCTTGATGAGGGACACGCTGCTTTCAATCCACTTGATTAACCCCTTATCCGTTTCTATCCTGCGTTTTACGTCGATACAATTTCGCCCCCTTTTGAGCGTTAACAACAAAAGCGGGGCATTGATGTTACTGCATTTAAAAATGCCATCGAGCCTTTTTCCAATCACGTCGGACGCGCTCAATCTCAAAATTTTTTCGGCGGCCTTGTTAAAGGTGGAAATTTCGCCCTTTAGATTAATGGCGATAACGCCACTATGGATGCTGCTTAAAAGGCTATTTAAATATTTCGTAAGGCTGTCCAGTTCTTGTACCTTGTCCCTCAAGCAGGCATTCGTGTGCGCCATCTCCGCGTCAATTGCCTTGACCCTGTTCTGTAGCTGATTGTAGCTCTCTTCGAGCCGCAGGGTATACTGGTTGAATTGATGAAAGGCCGCCGTAAGGTCTGTCGCCTGATGTCGAGAAGATTTCTTAAGTGCCGTGCTTCCCATTTTCTCACCCATCCTTTTTTATTTAGATTCCTTTTTGCCGGTAGCAGCAAGCAGTTGATTGTTCAACGTTGATTTTTTTTCATTCCACGACTTCCACCACTGTAGATCGCTTATATACCAACTGGCTTGTTCTATCAATTCCTTGTCTTGAGAAAGACTGATAAAACGCTTAAACTCGCCCACTGCCGCATCGAAATCCTTCAAATTCCTGTAACAATTCGCTATTTGAAATTGCGCCCAGCTATATTGTTCTGCGGAACATTTATCGGGCGTAAGCGACTTATACATCTTCAATGCACTCTCGTACTCGCACAATTTATAATAACACTCGGCCAAGTTTAAAGAGTTGGTCATTTTTGTCGCTATTTCCAACCGGGAATTTAGGGATTCATCGTTGGATTCATTAAAATTCTTACTGTTTTCATTTTGCTGCCCGATAGCCGGATTGTCGGCGCCTACGCCAACGCTTTTTGCCGGTTTTTCCCCCGTCTTTACAGAGGAAATGTTTTTACCGGACAACACGTTGCGCGTTGATACACGCCTATTATCGGGAGAAGCAGCTGGCGCCTGGCTTGGGGCGTCTTTTGCGCTATTACAGGCTTCCGCCTTCAGTTCATCCTCCAGCACCCCATATTTTCTTTCCATGTCTTGAAGTTTTTCTTTTTCGGCTTTGAGAATCAATTGTATCTCCCCTTCGCCACGTTCTCCTTGTGTACGAGACTTCGAAGGTGGCGAAACCGGAACACCCACAGGCGCAGGGGCCACCGGCTTTTCCTTTGTAACGATGGTTGGCGTTTTGGTTGATATGTCCTCAGCAACCGTCGGCTCGTATGCCACCGGCGTTTCTTCTATTTTTACCTGCACTGGTCTGAGCAAAGTTCTTTCAATATCATTGTCAAGATTTGCCTTTGCTTGCGTCTTATCTGAAGTCTCAGACGCCCACACTACTTTATTGCTAGGGACATTATTGTTACTGCCCATAAGGTGCGAAGTGTGCATTAATACAAAGCCAAGCGCTACACAGGTACTCTTTAGTTTATTCATAATTATCACGACCTCTTTTCTATAAAGTTATACCAGTTTCATTACTGCCTGATTTGCGAGCAAATAATGTGCCACGGCATTGGCACTATTATAGCACCAACAGCCATTGATAAGCCGTGTTTAGTCTTAACAATATGATATTAAACAAATTATGCAAACTGATGTGGTGTAAAACAACTCCTATTTTTCGCTTTTTTGGGAAACTTACAGCAAGCAATTACATCAGCATAAGTACACCACAAGGAAAAAATATAAACACCGGAAGTGTCGGAAGGTGAAAAATCAGACATGACACCTTGACGTTTTATTATCATCCTCGATTTTGTCGCCATTTTTGATACCGTTAGTTTAAATATGTGACCTCTCTTTTACCGTTCTCTCGAATGCCCTTGTGAATAATCAGTTTTTTTCCCAGCGATACGCCTGAATTATAGGCATCCTGACAGGTTTGGGAATACCTGGATGTGGTTCTGGTACGCCGGGGATTTCTTTTAAGGTAAAACTTGTGGAGACAGGGGTCTCCCTTCCATACCAGTTTTTGGGAGGCGTTTTCCTGCATCTTACCTTCCAGTTTATGATAAAAACCTTCTAGAAGACCATAGATAAATGTCCTTCGATGCCTGTTCCCGTTAATATTATTCTTCTCCTGGTACTCCGTCCATAAAAGCTCCGCGATGTTTTGAAGATAATGATACACATATTCCGCCATCTCGACATTTTCCGGCGTTCCGTAAATTTCCAGAACCCGGCCGCGCTGGTTTCTATGTTGGTCGTACCCGAACGTCCAGATAGCCTCTACGAAAAAATATTTGCAAAGTATTGCGCTGATTATGGATTTCGCGGGATCTTTCCGGCCTATTTCGCCGACTTGTTTATAGATGTAGTTCCATTTCGTTTGAGCGTCCAGATGCGACAGGTTGTGTCTTAATAACAGCTCGTGGGCCTTGGACATGGCTGTCTGTGCCTCATGTTCGTTGGGGCTTTGTGCCAATGCTAGCAGTTTATGAACCTTATCCAGTATCTGGTGGTTTTCCGAATTTACGGTAAATCGGTCCTTACGTTTTCCCATCCAGGTTTGTATGCTGCCCGTGGCGGTCGGATCAATTCCCTTTTCCTGGCAAATTCTTTTAAATGACTCACCGTGGGGAAGTTCTTCACAAACACCTAAAACCTCTTCCACGTATTGGTGCACCATTTCATGGTAAAGAACCTCCTGTACACATTCCCATGCATGGCTCTTAATCAGAATAATGCTGATGGAGAGACGCCGGTAACAACCGCCTTTCCACCTGCCAATGGCCTCGCCTGAATAAGATAGTTCATAGTTCGGAGGACGCATAGCGTTGTTAAAGTAAAGGAAATTTGCCGTCTTCCAGTCTTCATTCAATTGTCTGATCCAGACAGTTTTTGTCTTGTCGGTTATTTCATTCATGATATCAAAAAGGGGTTGCCTATGCCATCGATTATTGCGTATGGAATAAATCCAGCACGGCGTCGATGCGTTCCTGTAAGTTACTGCCTGTTAACGAATAGCATTCTGCTCTTTGCAACAACTTGACACAATTGACAGTACTAGCTTCAGCCAGGGGGTGATTGGCAAGTGAACAGCTCCGCAATCGGGAAACGGCCATGGCTTTAAGGATTTTTACAAGGCGTGTTTTAGGTGACGACGCCGGCTTTTCGGGAAATATTACGCGCTTTACAAAAACCGCCTTTTCGGTTGCCTTGTGAATAAAGGCGGATGGGTTGAAATACCGAAAATGCAAGGGGGAGGTCTTCCCGGAGCCGCTGCTTGCAGGAAAGATTATGCCCATGTGTTGTACGAGAATGCCGATGCATGAAACGTCATGTATGTGGAAATTTTTTGCACCAAAGCGTCGATTACGAACCACACAAGGAAGGATATCGCCCCAACGGGATTACAGCGTCGAATGTGGCACATAAAACGGGAAACTGGTACGTTCTCGAAAGACAGTTCTTCTAGTTCTCAGTTTTTCTCGTACAATCAAAAACCCCTTTTCACTAAAAAAATCTTTACCTACTCTTTATCAATATAGAACGAATATGTTCTTCACTCCATAACAGGCCCGAAGGGGAGAAAGAAAAAAACATTCAACCTGACCGACACTTTTACCTTTCCAGGAATTCACACTGATGTTTCAACCACGAAAGGCAAAAAATCTGGATTATTCGGACGCCCTAACTACGTACCGATGGATACTATTCGCTTCAATGCCCACCACCATCACTTCAAACGGTTTCGTGGTCTCCTTTGGGATATCGGGCAGGGTAAACTCTTCCTTTTTGATTAACAAATCACGGTCGTCATATATCTCTAAAAAGAATTTTGCAAAGCGACAATTCTTTTCTGATTTATTGGCTACCTCACCGGTAAAAAGCACGTTGGTTCCGAAAAGGTTAAAACGGGTATTCTTTACGTAAAAACCTCTTCCCACATCCTCAAAACCACCGGGAAGTGAAGGCCTAGGGGGCGGCTCAACAACAACGCCTTCCTTTTTGACAGATTTCGAAGCCCCTCCGGAGAGGTTTCTCTCCAGTGAGTTTATACGCTTCTCAAGTGCCTCAACCCGGGTCACCAGATTGGAAATGACGATTTCCAGCATGCTCATTTTGTCAGATAAATCTTGCGCGTACGACATGCTGCCTAACGTTGTAGAAAAGAGTAGGCCAAAACAAATAAATATTTTTTTCATAACACTTATTGGGGTAAAAAAATTATTACATATCTCTTCGGTAGGATACAACGGTCGTTTGAATAATATCATATTGTGAACAAATAAGGCAAGTGTAATCCATTGAACCTTTTAGGCACAAACAACCTCAAAATACGTGAAAACTTGACAAGGTACAAGATAATTGTTAACATGACAACATTTACGTTATATACTCGGCCAAGCAGTAATTATATCAGAATACACCTTTATGAAACAAATCTTAACCATTCGATACGGCGTTCTAAAGAATACGGCTGATTTTTTTGCCACCTTCAATTCACTTAAGAAAGGCGACCAGGTTATCATCCGTTCCAATCGAGGCATAGAGTTTGGCGAGGTAGTCACGCAAGTGAAGGAAATAGACGACAATACCCCGATTGAGAATCTTGGAGAGATTTTACGGAAGGCGACCCCCGACGACAAGGAAAAATTGGGAAAAATCGACAACGAAATGGTGCCTGTAGAGTTTAAGTTTTGCCAAAAAAAGATAAAAGAGCATAAGCTTCTTATGAAATTAGCCAGCGTCGAGCACCTGTATGGAACAAAAAAGATTATCTTTTACTACCTGGCAAACGGACGCATAGATTTTAGAGAGTTGGTAAAAGACCTGGCAAAGGAATATCAGGCGCGCATAGAGATGAAGCAGATCGGGGTGCGCGACGAGGCCAGGCTTTTGTCCGACTACGAACACTGCGGGCGAGAATTGTGCTGCCGGTCGTACCTTAAAAATCTTGAACCCGTAACGATGAAAATGGCAAAAAACCAGAAGGCGACCCTGGATCCATCCAAGATTTCCGGCAGGTGCGGTCGCCTTATGTGCTGCTTGCGGTACGAGGATAAGGTCTACGATGAACTGAAGAATAGTCTGCCTAAAAAAGGCTCCATCGTCAAAACGACAAAAGGTACCGGGGAGGTGGTTAACTACGACGTGCTGCAGCAGCAGGTGGTTATTGAAACGGAAAACAGGAGCAGGCAGACGATTGCGGTGAGTGACATTATCGATAAAGTGCGGGAACCGTTACGGCAAAAGGGCTCGGCGTGTGAGCATACTTGCGAAGAGGATTGTGACGGTGAGTAATAGTTCTTTTTATCTTACTACGCCTATCTATTACGTCAACGACATTCCTCATATCGGGCATTCTTACACGACTATTGCCGCCGACGCGTTGGCCCGTTATATGAGAACAAAGGGCAGGGATGTCTTTTTTTTGACCGGCTCTGATGAACACGGGCAAAAAATTGAGAAGGCAGCTCAGGCCTGCGGTAAAACGCCGATGGAATTTGTTGATACGGTGGTGGCCGAGTTTAAAACGTTGTGGACGTCACTCCACGTTTCCCATGACGATTTTATACGAACAACCGACGAGCGACACTGCCGACGTGTAAAAAAAATATTCCAAAGCATCTTTGAGAGGGGAGATATCTATTTGGGGGAGTACGAGGGATGGTATTGCATCCCTTGCGAAAGCTTCTGGATCGAGTCGCAGCTTGACGAGAAAAGATGCCCTGAATGCAAAAGGGGCGTTGAAAAGGTCAGGGAAAAAAATTATTTCTTCAAATTATCAAAGTACCGCGATGCCCTGATTGAGTTCTACGATAAACATCCCCATTTTGTCCAACCGGAATCCAGAAGAAACGAACTGCTGCAGAGGATTAAATCCCAAATAGAAGACATCAGCGTAAGCCGTTCTGCCGTGGAATGGGGCATTCAGGTGCCTATGAATCCGGGACATACCATCTACGTTTGGATCGATGCGCTGCTAAACTACATAACGGCTTTAGGCTATGATGACGACATGCAGAGGTTTGCGAGATATTGGCCTGCAAGCGTTCACATTATAGGAAAAGAAATACTGTGGTTCCACGGGGTTATCTGGCCTGCAATACTCATGTCATTGAAAATAGATTTACCGAACAAGATTTTTGCGCACGGCTGGTGGACAATTGAAGGCCAGAAGATATCAAAATCACTCGGAAACGCAATAGACCCGACGAGTATTATTCAGTCGTACGGCGTCGATGCTTACCGGTTTTTTCTCCTCAGGGAAGTCCCCTTTGGGCTAGATGGTAATTTTTCGTACACGGCGCTTGTGCAAAGGATAAATTCCGACCTGGGCAATGACCTGGGCAATTTGCTGCAACGCACGTTGACGATGATCGAGAAATATTTTAGCGGCGTTATACCAACCGCTACCAGCACAGAAGCGGTGCTTGGGGCAGCGGCCAGAAGCGTCTGTGAAAAAATCGACCACGAGATGGGCAATCTCCAGTTCAGCAAGGCGCTTGAAGTTATCTGGGAATATATAGGTGGCGCAAATAAATTTATTGAGGATAAAAAACCGTGGTCACTCGCCAAGACAAGTGAGACAAGGCCGCAGCTTGCATCCGTGTTAAGTTCGCTGGCGATGGCCATCAGGGACATCTCCGTGTTTATTTATCCATTCATGCCGACAACTTCCTCTAAAATCCAGCGGCAACTTGGCATTTTGGGAAACGAAGAGGAGTCCCCCTGCCTGGAACTCCACCAGGGGTTTAATGAGGGCACGGTAGTACGAAAAGGCAAGTTGCTGTTCCCAAGAATTGAACATTCTCAAAGCAAATAAACGTTAAATCCCCCGTTGGTTTAAATAATCTTTTTGCTTAAAACGTCAAAATATATTTTGTAAGACACTACAACATGGAAGGAGTAGATTATGACAAGGTCATGGAATAAGATAAAAGAGGTTATCAAAAAAGATCCGCGTTACGTAATACAGGCGTATCAGTTTGTATTTGAGGCACTTGATTATACTACGACGCAACTGGGTAAAAGCAAATACAAGACAACCGATGCCGACCGCCATGTAACCGGGAAGGAACTGATGGACGGCATCAGGCAATATGGATTAAATCAATTCGGATATATGGCACTCGTGGTATTTGAACAGTGGGGTATTTATCAGGACGTAGATTTTGGGAACATTGTATTCAATTTGGTGGAAGGCGGCCTCATGGGAAAAACCGAGACGGATACGAAAGAGGATTTTAAAAACAGCTACGATCTGAAGAAGGTTTTTAACGATGAATTTAAGTTTGAAGGCAACTACGATATCCGCCTCTCATTAAACGCCCTGGGCATCAAAAAGTAGCTACTTTGCACAGCGGAATCCAACATTATTATCCCTGCCTTCCGGGTAACTGCAACTTCTGTAGGCGCTCCTCAGTATGTAATGGTGGTTTACCCATGATCCGCCTCTAACTACGCGGAATTTTCCTTCTTCATACCAATCCTCGCACCATTCCCAGACGTTGCCAGCCATATCAAGACATCCAAACGGGCTTGCACCTTCCTTTCTACCACCAATGGGCGCCGGTGCGTCCGTGCGTGGGTCAAGATTAAATACCGCCCTCGTGTTGTCCGGTGGAGAATTTCCCCAAGGATACTCCCTGCCGTCAGTTCCCCGTGCCGCCTTCTCCCACTCAATTTCCCTGGGAAGCCGCTTGCCAGCCCATTTTGCATAAGCGACGGCATCATTCCAATTAATGCCTACAACCGGCTGTAAGGGATTGCTGAATCGTTTATCACTCCAAAAAAGAGGTTCTTTCGCACCTGTTGAGTCCATAAACTTTTTGTACTGAGCATTGCTTATGGGGAATTTATCAATATAAAAAGATTCTACGCGAACGACCTTCCGCTCTTCGCCGATAATACAATCACCAGCAGGAATAAGAACCATCTCAGAACCGTCTTTTTCATTAATAATACTTGTCAAGGGTGTCGTCATAATGTTGCGTGTTCCATAGAATTAATGAGAATGTTCATTTTTTCCCCTTTTTAAGAGTGACTTGGAAAATCTCTCTTAGAAAAGAGGGTTAGAAGATTGTACACCCGGTACTTCTTAAATAAATACCGGCAAACTGTTGCCGTTATTTTTCGCGCCTTGCATTCAGGTTCATTGGTATACGTACCAAAGCACCGACCTCTACTCCATGATTTCCAAACCAACCCTCATTCATTTCCAGCGCATATTTTGCTTTTTCATGAGAAATATGTGAATCCAGGCTGCGTGGCTTCATCGATTCTATTTGCACAATCCTGCCATTCACCTTTATAAATGCAATGGAAAGGGGTATCTCCGTGTTTTTCATCCAAAAAGAGAGAATTTGTTCCTGCGGAAAAACAAATAACATGCCATCGTTGCAACCCAAAGAGTCGCGATTCATCAGGCCGACCATCTGCTCTTCCGGAGTAATCGCCAGTTCTACGGTCAATTCATGACCATCAACGTCGATTAGTACCGTTTTATTTTGTTTCGGAGCACCCTGGCAAATAATCGCCGTAAAAAAGAGGACTATTAAGCTGGTTGTCCACTTTTTATTCATAAACCTTACTCAACTAGCGTCATACTTACCGCCTTACCGCAGAGGTTGCAAAGGATACAGTAAAGTATAAACGGTAAATGCAACCATTTACACACTAACCGTAATAAGGAAAAAAAGGGATATTGCCCGGTTGTCTTTACTACCGGCGGAATGGTTACTTTATTTCGAAGCCGGAACTATTACGGCGAAATCTTCCATTTTTTCCATAAACTTCTATTGTACGAACACAAAAGGTAAAGTCAAACTATTTCTAAACTTGACGGACGTAACCGAAACGGATATAGTCTTTCTTATGCGTTTAGACAAACTATCTTTCAACGTTTTTCGCACGATAAACACGTGCAAACTCATTACACCAGGCGACACTATCATCGTGGGGGTATCCGGCGGACCCGACTCCGTAGTCCTGGTAAAAGCCCTTCACACCATCAATGCCACCAAAGGGTTGCGTCTTCGTTTACTGGTAGCCCATCTTAATCATCAACTTCGCGGAAAGGCGGCAGGGGAAGACGCTCAATTTGTCCAAGACTTTGCCGCAAAGCTTTCCTTGCCTTGTATGGTAAAGGAGGTGGACGTTCAAAGGACGGCCGACCAAACTAAATGTGCCCTTGAGGAAGCCGCACGCACAGAACGATACCGGTTCTTTCAGGATGCAGCCCGTGAACACAACGCAACACTCGTTGCATTGGGTCACACCGCTGACGACAACGTGGAAACCGTCCTTCACCGTATCATCCGTGGCACAGGAACTGTCGGGCTTGGCGGAATACCCATAAAACGTCCGTTAGCTCCCGGTTCCCCGGTACAAATTGTCAGGCCGCTCCTTCTTACGTGGAGAAAGGAAATCATCAAATATCTGCAGAACGAACGATTAAACTACAGGACGGACGAATCCAACTACGAAACGATATACCTTCGGAACAAAATCAGACTCGATTTGATTCCGCTCCTGGAGAACCAGTACAATCCTAACATTAAAAACACCCTTAACCAACTCAGCCAAACATTCAACGCGAACAATGAATACCTATCGTCCGAGGCAAAAAAAACAGTGAAAAATGTAACAATAGAAGGCGACGGGGAGAGGTGTTTCGTCGATGCCCGCCTTCTCGCAAAGCAGCCTGAAATCCTGCAACACCGGGTAGTGCAAGAGATTTTGAACAACCTGCAAGTCCCGCTAAAAGAGATCACCTACGAGCATTATACGGCGATACTTGGCGGAATAGCAAAGGCCGGAAGGATGCGACATTTCCAGCTTCCCGGTAAACTGCGTGTATGGTATGAACACCACCGGCTCCATTTTAGCAAAGAATCTTCCCCCGATCCGAACTTGCCGCTATCGGCTGAAATCCCCGTCAACATACCTGGCACCACGTCCGTTGGTTCGCTAGGGCAATTGTTCGCTGAAATCCTGGAGATACACGCCATTTCACTGGCTGCGTTTAAGAAAGCCAAAACAAACTATGAAGAAATCTTCGACCTGGAAGACATTACGCATCCGCTGTGCATAAGGGGGCGCAGGAAGGGAGACACGATTTCTCCTTTAGGGGTAAACGGCCACAAGAAGCTAAAAGACGTCTTCATCGACAAGAAAATTCCCGTAAATGAACGCGACACAATCCCCCTTGTGATAATGAACGACCAGCCTGTATGGGTTATCGGAGTTTGTATTGACAACAGGGTAAAAGTCACCCCCGAAACAAAAAAAATCTTAAAACTCACCTTTCGTGCAGCAACAAGCAAAGTGGTACGCCTTATTCCATCATAATGCACAGGTGTTTCCATTTGCCGAAACAAATCGGCATTAACACCAATTTGTTTCGGCGATTGGGGTCACAGAAGTACCTGATTGGCAAAATGCTCAAAGCGCATCATTGGAAAATTAAACTTGAAATAGGCAAGGTACAAAGTATTATGGTAATATTCCACCACAAAAGGCGGGAAAAGGATCGTATGACAGAACCTGTGGATAAAAACCTTGATAAGGAATAATTTTGTCTTTTGTCTATTTTCCCCTGAATTTCTGAGTTCCAGATCATAAAAGAAATGAAAAAAGTCTCTTCCGTGAACCCTTCCGATTCGTTTGGGGCATGATTAGAGGGAAAAGATATCTCAATGAAAAAAATAATATGCATAACCGTTGGCTTTATCTTTCTATTTGGAATGGCCGTTTTAGGTTATTTCTATCTCGGAAGATTAACCTCAGACGAGGCTATAAAGAATCGTTTGGTGGAGACGTTGAAAGATTTCGGGACGGTAAGGCTCGATAATGCCCATTTTGATTTTCTGGAGGGCGTCAGCATTGACAACTTCTCGTTTGACGGTTCTTGCGCTGATTTACTGGGTAAATCATTTGTCATTCCCAAGATAATATTGAAGCACGATTTACAAGGGATTATCAAAGGACGCCTTAATATTAATCAAGCAATTGTCATTGGGCCACAGATAACAATTGAAAAACCAACGGATATATGGTCCCTTCTGAACGCAATAAAGGCAAATTTTAATAAGGCGCCTTTACCGCTTTATACGGGAGCGCTACGCAATGGTGTAGAAATAAGGGATTTAAAAGTCCATCTAAAGGAAAACCCTGAGACCAAAAACCAGGAAATTAAAGTGTCTGGCATTAACGTCACCTTTGCACCGTATGCCGGCTCTTTTGAAGATATCGTCATCAAAGGTAACGTAGACGACCCGCTTTTAGGCAGATATTCGCTTAATATGCGACTTCGCCCGAACGTTCCGAGCCTTGATATCGACATAAACGCAAATGATATTGTTTTAAGCGAGGAGTTTTGCCAAAGGTTTCCCTATGTCGGCAAGATGCTGTGGGATTCGTTTCAACCTTCGGGGAAGATAAAGGTGTCTTGTAAAGCAACCTTTAACAATCAAGATGAGCAGCAAAAGAAGGATTACCTTGTTAACGTCAACATGAATGGGTTGGAAATGAAGTACGAAAAATGGCCGAGGCTTATTTCCCATGTGAGCGGAAATATCGAAATAAACAGGGAAAGGATATACCTAAAAGACCTTGTCGGTTATATCAAGAGCGGCGACTACACGTCCCAGGCGATATTTAATGGGGAGGTAGACCTTTCTGGCGTTAAAAAGACCTTTATTTTGACGATTCCCAACGTGTTTCTCAACCATGAACTACTCCAGAGTGTCTCTGAAATCGGGGAATCTATATGGTCAAAAGCCCGTCCAAATGGCTTAGTGGACGTGGTTTTTCAGTATAACAAGGAAACGGAAGAAAAGGAAAGATATTACCTGGAGGTTACCTGTAAAGGTCTGGAAGTAAATCCTCCTGAAATGCCCTTTCCCGTATCTTATGTAAACGGACAAATTAAGTTGTGTGACAACATTGTGCTATTTAAAAATACCAGCGGATTTGTTCAATGCGGAGATCAACCGGTCTTTTCCGAAATGAATGGTGTTTATGATATGAATAGCGGAAGAAGTATCTTTAATTTTCACGCGCCGAGCCTTGACATTACCAGGTCATTTTTGGAACACCTGCCCAACAAGGGCATTGGAGAAAAACTCCTAGCAAGCCTTAACCCTGCCGGCAAGGTAGAAATCAACGCCAATCTTCAACATTTTAAAGAACAAAAAGACAATGATTATTCCGTGGAAATTACCTTGAAAGATTGTGATGTCACGACAGGGAAATACAATATCCCTTTTCGGGGAGTGGATGGAAGGTTGGAGGTAAACAAGAAGGGATTTTCATCCAAACGCATTAGTGCAAAATGTTATGGCGGCCACATGGAAGGGACGCTGTCCGTCGAAACGGAAACAGAACCGTATCTCTATCGCGGAGAAATGAATTTTTCCCGGGTAGAACTGAAAGATATCATCCAAAAAATTGGCGATCCTGAAAATACGTTGTCGGGCAAACTTTCCGGAAACATTGTATTCCTGGGAAAAGGGACAGACACTAACAGTATTTGCGCGGATGGCCAGGTACAAATTGACGAAGGATATCTCTCAAACGTACCTATTGTTTTGAGCATATTTAATATATTGAACTTAAGTATTCCAAAAAAAGAAAGCTTTCGAAACGCGCAAATAAATTTTAACGTTAAAGACGGCATTGTTAATATTAAGGAAGGGCGGCTGTATAGTGATACCGTAGAGCTTATCGGCCGGGGCACGGTAATGCTCACCGGGGACATTGATGTTAAAGTCGTTGCCGGATTCAGCAGGGATTTTTTTTCAGAGATTCCTATTGTGGGAAAGATATTCGACTATGTTGTCGGCGGTGTAAGAAAGCAATTGACTATGGTTGAAATTAATGGTACTTTCCTAAAACCGGAGAGCAGGTCTATTGCTTTTAAACCTCTGACCACGTCGATCAAGAGTATGTTCGATTTATTGCCCAAAAGCACTCATGACGTGGTTCCAGAAAAACCGGTAATCGAGGAAAAATCTTCGGAATAACACTATGCTGGAACATTTTTTTGAGCCCAAAACGGTTGCCGTTGTCGGCGCTTCTCGTGAAGAAGGCAAGGTTGGGCATGATTTGTTGAAGAATCTGCTGCAATATCGTTTTACAGGCAAGGTTTTCCCCATAAATCCTCATCCAGGCGATATCCTGGGAGTCAAGCCATACGCGAGCGTTAAAGACGTTCCCGAAAAAATAGACCTGGTGGTAATTGTCGTCCCCTCCCAACACGTAGGAAAAGTTTTGGACGAGTGTGTTGAAAAGGGCGTGGATTCGATTATCGTTATCAGCGCCGGCTTTAAGGAAAGCGGCATCGAGGGCGCGGCGAGAGAGCGGGAAATGCTGCAGAAGCTCAAAGCGCACTCTATCAGGATGGTAGGCCCCAATTGCCTCGGCTTGATTAATACCCAGGCCAATCTTAATGTCTCATTTGCCGCCGGTATGCCCGCGCAAGGTGACGTGGCCTTCTTTTCACAATCGGGCGCGCTTTGCACGTCGATATTGGATTGGGCGATGGGCGCAAACATGGGATTCTCGAAATTTATCAGCATGGGGAACAAGTCTGATATCGACGAGGTGGATATTATAAAAGCCCTGGACGCCGACCACGCCACAAGGGTCATTCTAGGTTATCTGGAAGGGGTAAAAAACGGTGTAGAATTCATGAAAGTCGCCGGAAACGTAACCCGAAGAAAGCCGATGATTATTATAAAATCAGGTGGAACGGCGGCGGGCGCAAAGGCCGCGTCTTCACACACGGGGGCGTTAGCCGGTTCCGAGAACGCGTTTGACGCAGCGTGCAAGCAATCGGGCATTTTAAGGACAAAAACCCTCGAAGAACTTTTTGACTGCGCCAGGGTCTTTAGCGCTCCGCAACTGCCGAAAGGCCGGCGCATCGCATTAATTACCAACGCGGGAGGTCCGGGCATTATCGCTGCCGACGCCGTGGAGCGCTCACAGTTGAAAATGGCAGGACTTTCTAAAAACATCATAGAATTTCTTCGAGCGTCTTTGCCTTCTACGGCAAGTGTTTACAACCCTATCGACGTATTGGGCGATGCAAGGGCGGATAGATACAAACTCGTCCTTGAAAAAACGCTGGAGGACCCCAACGTCGATGTAGCGCTGGTTATCCTGACACCCCAGGCGATGACGGAGATAGACAAGACGGCGGAACTCATCACCGAGGTGTCCCGTCACACGGACAAGCCCATCGTAACCTCATTTATGGGCGGGGTGCGGGTTGAAAGCGGCATAAAAATACTCTGTCAGGCAAAGGTGCCAAACTTTCCCTTTCCTGAGCGCGCGATATCCGCTATAGAAGCGGCTTACCGATATACCGAGTGGCAAAAGAGATCCGACCGGGAAATAAAGGTCTTCCCGACTCAAAAGGAAACAGCAAGCGCCCTTATCAAGGGAGTTCAGCAAAAAAACCGCCGGTATCTGAGCGAAGAAGAGGCAAAACAGGTGATATCCAACTACGGCTTCGTGATACCGCGAAGCATCCTTGCCGCCTCCGAAGAAGAAGCGGCACGGGCTGCGGAGGAAATTGGGTACCCGTTGGTTATCAAGATTTCGTCTCCCGATATCCTGCATAAATCGGATTTTGGCGGGGTTACGGTTGGAATAAAAACCGCTGCGGAGGCGCGGAGGTTCTTTTGCGAGATTACGCAAAAGGCGCGCCGCTTGTTGCCCGATGCCGATATAAAAGGCGTCCTGGTGCAACAAATGGTTAGCGGCGGCAAGGAAGTGATTTTAGGCATGTCACGCGACCCGCAGTTTGGCCCCTTGCTCATGTTTGGACTCGGAGGCATCTACGTGGAGGCACTAAAAGACGTTTCGTTCCGGGTCGCACCCATAGACGCCCGTGACGCGGAAGAGATGATTCGCGAGATCAGGGCTTTTCCTCTTTTAAAAGGCGTCCGGGGAGAACCACCGTCCGATCTCAGAGCTATTATTGACAGTCTTTTAAAACTTTCCCAGATGGTTACCGATTTTCCTGAGATCATGGAAGTGGACATAAATCCGCTCGTGGTGTTTCCGGAAGGGAAAGGGGCTATAGCCATCGATGCGAGGTTGGCGCTGGCATAATTTTTTATAACAAAAAGGGGGAATATCATGATATCCATTTTTATTGCATCCGTCTCACCCTTTTCCGGGAAAAATCTCATCTGTCTCGGTCTCGGCTTGAAATTTAAACGGGATGGATATCGTGTCGGATGCTTTAAACCCGTGGGACTTTCGCCGGTGGTTGTAGATGGGATATTGACCGATGAAGACGCCGTATTCCTTTCTAAGGCACTGGACGTGAACGAACCGCCCCAGGCGATTTGTCCCGTGGTGCTGACGGAAGACATCATCATTCGCTTAACACGGGGCGAGGAATTAAATATTCGCCAAAAGACCATGGAGGCCTTTAACCAGGCGTCTACTGGGCAGGACGTAATCATTTCCAGGGGACTGGGAAGGCTCTCCAGCGGCACCTGCCTGCTTTTTTCAGAGTTGGATTTTATCAAGACAAGCAAGGCCAAGGCTATCTTTGTGGATAAATATCAACCCGGTATCGATACCCTGGATGGATTTTTCTACGCATCAAGGATGCTTGGCGACCAATTACTGGGCGTTGTGTTCAACATGGTTCCAGCCGCGAAAATATCGTACGTCCGCGAAACGCTGATACCCTTCCTCAGTAAAAACGGCATTACCACGCTGGGCGTTGTGCAAAAAGACCCCATCCTTGGCGCCGTTCCCATTCGGGAGATTGTTACGTCCCTTAGTGGTAAGGTTCTTTGTTGTAATGACAAATTGGATGAGCTGGTTGAGCATTTTATGATAGGGGCAATGAACATGGAAAGTGCCCTACGGTATTTCCGAAAAATGGACAATAAAGCGGTCATTACCGGCGGGGACAGGAGTGATATCCAACTGGCAGCTCTTGAAACATCGACAAAGTGCCTTATTCTTACCGGGGAATTATATCCCGATGCCTCCATTCTGGGAAGGGCGCAGGAATCCGGCGTGCCGGTTGTGGTTGTAAGGGCGGACACCGCTACTGCGGTCGAGGTCTGCGAAGGACTCTCCGGATACGTCAGCTTACACAGTAAATCCAAGGTACAACGCGCAGCCGATGTTGTGGAACGAGAACTGGATTTCAAAACGATTTATGAACGGCTGGGGATGAAAAAATAACGCGGAGGATTACCACATTATTTACGTCATTGCAAGGTTGACGTAACACGAGACTTTAGCCTGGTACCTTGAAAAGTAATTCAATCTTCTGTAGGTTCTCCCGCAAGCAACGAATATACCTCCTATATTGGCAATCGTATGAACGCTCATCCGCTTTTACATCTGCCGTTTTAAGATGAATGGGAGGTGTACCTGGTCTTGTTTGTAATTGCCCGTCAAGGCGTACATAATGATGTTGACGCCCAGCCGAAAGGCCATCGACCTTTGCGTCTCGCCACCGGGGATTACCTCGTACTCCCAATTCCCCAGCGGGTCTCTGGACCATGCGCCGCCCAGATCGTTCTGTGAAAAAACGATGACTGTGCGATTCTCTATCGTGACGCCTTCCAGATAAGGTTTTTCCGCAATCCTGCCGGATGCTTGTTTCAGCAGGTAGAAAGACTTAAAGACCGTATGGTCCTCCGGCAACCTTTCCATCGGCCTGTTGGGGAATAATCTTTTAATCTCACGCCGCACTGATATGTCAAACCCAAAACCAGCCTTTCCCATGCAATCGTCAATCAGGAGCATACCCCCGAATTCCAGGTATAATTTAAGGTTGCTAATCTCGCCGTCGCTGAACGGCGGGAATTCCTGGTCACCCGAGAGATAAATAAACGGATATTCGAATATCTCCGTGTCGCCGGGGGAAACGATAATGGATTCGATACGCGCTTCAACGCTGGTTCTTTTAACAAGCTCCCACATAAGCCGCTTTCCCGCATTGGGACGCGGGTTCCAGTTGCCACCGTTGTAGCGCAATTGCGCAAAGGCAAACTTGGATGCGTCCCCCATGGCGAAAATGGCGGGAGAAAGACAGATGAAATAGCAGAGGAAGCCCACGGTAAAGGCTAAAAGTAAGAAACTCTTATGATCCGCAAGCCGTAATTGCCGCAAAGCGTAAAAGCGATAAGATACGCCTTTCCCGCTTAATAGAATTTTTTTGCAGGTATGCAACACAAATATAAAACCTCTGGCAAGGCAGCGCCTCAGATTGACAAGAAACGAATGGGAACCTCCGAGCCCTAGCGATAATTTTACAGATGACTGGCTGTTATAGCAATGGGAACTTGAAATTTATTTGAAATTCAAATGGCTTAAAAATATATCGTTCATCATAATCAATATTACATGCCTTCAAAAATTCGCTGTTACAATTTTCAGATGGACAAAATGACGTGGAAAAAATACAATCAGGTGGACAGGTAATTGTTTATGTGGTGTGGACTGAAAAAAAAGATGTTAGCTATTTCTCCCGGCAATAATTATAGCCAAGCAAGCCAGGTTTTTGGTGCTTAAACCAGGAAATACTATGCAAACACCTTTAAATTATAACGCGGCGGTTTTCCCCAGGCTAAATTTATTTCCGACAGATCGACATCATTGCCCCTTTTCGGCAAAACTGACGGAGGCGGACACGGATGACGTTATTGTACGGTAAAAAAGGTTATTGAAAGGATTTTTTTCTGATGAAACCAATTATCGGCGTTAACTGTGACTATGAGGATGATAAGCAGCCCCATTCTTTTGTTTACCGGGACTACATCGACGCGGTCCTTATGGCTGGAGGTATTCCTCTTTTGTTGCCCATTATCCTGAACAAGGATGACGTGGAATGCCTTCTGAAACTGATGGACGGATTACTCCTCACCGGAGGGGATGACGTGCCACCCTCCCGCTACGGGGAGGAAAGGCACGAGAAGACACATTGCGTCCACGCCGACAAGGACGTTTCCGACAACCTCATTCTTCAGCTTGCCTTAGAAAAGAAAATACCCATTTTGGCAATATGCTATGGTGCGCAATTGGTAAACGTCGCTTATGGCGGCTCGCTGATACAGGATATCCCATCGGAAATCCCAAACGCTCTAATCCATAAGCCCACAAAAGGCGAGAAACATAACCATTCCGTGTCTCTGAAAAAAGGCTCTGCCCTCTATAAGATAATCGGGGTTGACACCCTCGACACCAACAGTACCCACCACCAGGCTATTAAGAAGTTGGGTAAGGGGCTGAGGGCCGCAGCCCGTACCTCTGATGGAATAATAGAGGCGTTTGAATGCGAGGGACATCCATTTCTCGTTGGCGTGCAGTGGCACCCCGAACGCCTAACAATCGACACACGCCATGCAGCCTTATTCAAAGCACTGGTAGACGCCTCTGGACGTTCGTAGCGCAGGCATCCTGCCTGCTTTTTCCCTGTCTACTAATCAGCATAGAAGTATCCTCCCTGTTTTCCTTCTCCATCTTTTTTGTGCAGGCTGGAAGCCTGCGCTACTACTTGCCACCTCGAAGTTTCCAATTGCAAAAACTGTTTGTCAGGATAAGTCTCTGCACAAAGCTGCCCGTATCTGTGTCGTGCATATCCGCTCTTTCAGGAAGTTTAAGAGTTCTGCATACTATTTTAAAATAATGAACCTCTTGTTCATCTTATCATCCATTTATTATCCTCTTTTAAGGGTATTATCCTTTTTTTGCCACGTAGCTCCTGGGCCGCAACCAAGGCATTCCACTAACTTTGCCTTCTGAAGACTACGAAGCACCAACCGGACCATATCCCTGCTGACTCCGGGACAGGCTCGTTCCAGATCGGCTAGGGTAAATTCACCCGATTAGTATGACAAGATGGTGGCAGTCGGAATACCAATAATACGGGGACAAGCCTGGTCTAAAAACTGCCACAAATGGGTATGCTATGTTGTGACTTTGAAGGCATAAATAATTTTCACGATTCACTAATTTCTATATTACTGGTTAATCCCAGATCATCAAGAATCTGACAAAGCTCAGATTTCATACTTCGCGCAGTGTCTGATTTCAGGGTTACCTTGAAATCTATCCCAATTTGCAGTTCCATTCCAGACCGTAGTTTTGGCAGGATTTTGGTTCCAAGCCGATTCCAAATTTCTGGGGGAATTGTGCCTGCTAAACGAAGAGTGCAGGTCTGCTTTTCGACAATAGTTTTAATATCCGGTTCATGGTCCGGTATTGTCATCGACTCTGGTTGTGGAAAGGGTTTCAGCGGCAATTCTGGCAATGGTTGAAGTTCTACCCCTGCTTTGATGGATTGGGCCTTGTCTTTTTTCAAGAGGAATACACCGGACTCAAACGCTACCTCTTCGGGAGAAATGAGTTCCATGTACCAGACGCGTTCGTATGTACCATCGGGTTTCCGCCCTGAAGCCAGGCCAAAATCACCATTTCCTACGAACTCAATTATCTTGCCTCTTACTATAGCATCCGGGTCAAGCAGTCTTGTCAGAGAACCGTTTAAGAAACTTTGCCTGATGCTGGTGAGCGACCATGCGCCGCTGTCTTTCAGCGCAGGCGGCCAGTTACGGTCTATATACCCTGCGCCGATTGATTCGTTCAGGAGCGACCCGGATTTTAAAGCGCTTACCACCCTCCCACAAAGGGCCTCATTACCGCTGGAATGCCCTGCGCCCAGGTCAATAGGTTTGCCAAGCCCGTCAGCTTCTTTGTTATCAGCAAGCGCCACGAAGCGATATCCTCCCCACACCTCATCCTTTGCAGCTTCGCCGGCATCCACAACCCTGGATTGAATTTCGGCGCGGTCTGTACGGTCAAAATCGCCGCCCAAAGCCCCCTCTGCGATTTCTCTTGAAACGCGTTTCCACGCAAGCCAAAGTTCTACCTTCTCCCGCAGTTCTCTTCCGGGCTTTTTCATGCACCAGATGAGGGCGCCGGGATAAAGCCTCGGTGATTTGCCACGCTGCCTGGTCCATTCGGCAATTTGCCGGTGAAGTGTGCCATTTTTCCTCTCCACTCACATTCAGGCTCCATTATCACAAACGTCAACCGTGGGGAATCCTGAATAGCAACACTGTCTTCAGGGAAAAATATAAGAGGAATGCTTGCGCCGCGTTCAAACTCCTTCTGGACAATATTTCGCATCGTTGGCTTAATTTCTGTTTCATAATCAAGGGATGCCCGCCTGTCGTTTACCGCCTTTCTTAGTGTCGGTTGATGCCGTATTTGAAAGCCGTCCGATCCTACTTTCCGGATGAAGAAAGCCCTGGACTCAAGGGCTAGCGCTGCAGTGTCTATTGACGTGGTATCTATTTCCGGCTCACCGAGGGCAAAGCGCAATTCAGGCAGGTGGGCCATCTTGTCCTTCTGGCCGCCTGAAGATTCAAAGAGAATAGCCGTTGCGGTTCTTCTGTGGATATTACGAAGAGGTCCTTTTGTATCTGCGTCGAGCGCCCGGGCATGTGACTGTTCCCCGGAAATATCCGTATCAATAGCCGCGATAAGCTTTGGTTCTCCCAGTTGTCCGAGAATAATACTGCGAAATTCCGGCGCCTCAAGCGGCGCTGAGCCGAGCGTAATAAGCGGCTCACGCCGCGCATGTTGATAGCCGTCGCGATATGCCCACGAAATCCATTGTGCCAGCATAGCCAGCGTTCCACGCGTCTGCTGATATTGGGTAAGCGCCTGCCATTTTCTCTGAAATACAGAAAGCGTTGCAGGGTGAAATGGGTAGCATATCTCAAACCGGCCTCGCAAATATTCCCGTGCCTTTGATTCCGTTGATGCAGTGTCCACTGCCGTCCATTCAGAAGGAAGCTGCGCCCTCCGTTCATAGCACCAATCAGCGTAAACCCTGGCAATGTTTTTGCCGGTTCGTTCATTTCCGAGGTCTTCAAATAATCTTCTGCGCACTACCTCGCTGATCTCGGCCTCGTCGTTTACAATAAGGTCTTTGGCTACGCGCCGGACAACCTTGGTAATCCTATCCTGCCACTGAAGGTCCCAATCCGTCATTTCTACCTGACTTCGGGGGAGACTGATTAACACAGCGCCATGGATGGTGCCCATCATCGCCCTGCAAAGATTGTCAAAGAATGCGTAGCAATGCTCTGCCAGGTTTCGATGGCGGTTAAAGAAGTTCAATACCTCGTCCATCAGGATAAGTACCGGGCCATTTGCAGCCTTAAAGAGTCGAAGGATTGCTTCAGTCCCGGGCGGCGTGGTTCTGGCTGCCGGTCCGAGTTCGGCGACACCTTTATCCCCGGCAAGCTGTCGGGCAATATCAATCCATGGGGTTTCACGTCCATCCTGAGGATCCCACGCATTTCCCACGAATATGGCTACCTTTGCCGCTGGAACCGCTGAAATCCCTGCTTCTTTAAGGAGTTCGGAGACGCCCAGGTAATGTGCCGCCTTCTCTCCATTTCTTGCCAGGTGATAGAGTGCAGTCAGGGTGTGAGTCTTACCACCACCGAATTGTGTGATGAGGGTAAGGGCAGGCGCTGTGTTTTCCGTCTTTCCCGCCAGTCGCCTGAGCGCCATTCCTGCGTTCTCCCTGAGCGCCCTGGTAAAACAGGTGCGTTTGAAAAACTGCTCTGGATTACAATAATCTTCAGGCGCCGTGCCCGCCACTACCTGCTCTAAGGCAATGGCAAACTCATCCGGGTTAAATGAGCGGCCTTCCCGTACTTCCTTGCGAGGAGTAACAACTTTGTACCATGGTTCCATAGATTACTCCAGATAAGTCAAAAGGAAAAAGTAAAAAGGTAAAAGTGATGAATATCATTTTAATCATTGTTTTTTAGCGCTGACAATGATTGATCCGATGATTTTGGCGATTTCTTCTGCTTCGCGCTGAGTTTGTTCAATCTGGCCATCCATGCATTCTCTAGACTCACGTAATAATCGTATCCAGTAAATAGTTTAACGGGCTTCTTTGAGAGCAATCGCATATTTATTCACAAAATCAGCACGACTCTGTCCTGCCTGCGCCTCTTCTACGTTCGCGCCAATAGAAGTCCCAGACCGCAACAACTGCTTACCCAGCGTTCTCGCTACCCCTGGTCTTTCATCTAATTTCCGGCACAATCGTACCACTTCAAGCGCAAACTCAAATGTTCTCTCCTTAATATCCCTTGGCCTTTTCCCTTCCACAATCTTCCCCCTTTTACTTTTGCCTTTTTACTTTTGCCTTATCTTGCCACTGCAAGAAGCATGGCGTCAATAAGTCGCTTCTCCTCACTGTTTTTAGGATACAATGCAGAAAGGGCATTTGCAAGCCTTAAAAAATCAGGGCTTCTCTCCTGCTCTGCCTTAAGCAAGGTTCTAAGGGCGTTGGTCCTGCCATCCGATTGTAATAACATGGCGGCGTGTACCCTGTCAAGCGTTGTCGCCCCGTGCTGTGTTTTGAGTGAATCGTCAGAAACTGGCGCGCCGCTTTTTTTGTGCCGTTTGCTGCGGCCTTTAATTTCCGGCAACGTGCGCTTCTCCATTTCGGGAAATAATTTTAACTGTACAGGCCCTTTGGGACGGTCTTCAACCTGTTCAGAAAATGCCTGTGTGCCTGCCTCGCCAAAGAGTTGTTCTGCCCGTTCGGATACTGAAAATAACCGGACAACGCCTTTGCTCGTCTCTATGATACGCCCCTCCCATGCTTGCAGATGGATACCCAGCGGCTGTGCAAAGCGCCGGGCGACATCATAGACAAGACTGAAACCCTTCGTTTTCCCTTTTGACGCTTCATCGTCTTCATCCTCAATTTCCTCTTCTTCTATCTCCTCACTTTTACCCTTTTCCTTTTCACTTTTTCCTTCCCCATTTGTGCTCTGCAGTGTCCAGAGGAAGAGCGCCGTAAGACGGGCATCTTCTTCTAAAGCGCCTGATGCACCGTTTCTTGCTTTCGCCTCCGCAGTCCCAAGGACTTGCTCAAGCGCAGCGCGACCCACCGCCTCCCAGACGTATGCGAGAAAGCCCCTCTTGTGGGGTTCCAGAGACTCCGGGTCTCCACCAAGGGGTATCTCACGTTCCTGTGCGTCTACTACCTTTGAATATTTGCTATAGATTTCAAGGGCAGGGCCTATGCAGGCAAATACCAGGTCTGCCCCACGAACACCCTCTGATTGCAGCCGTTCCATCCAGTCGCCGACGCGTTTTGGCAGTTCGCGCAGGACATCTCCCCAGTCACCCACAGGCGCATCTTTGGGACGCGGGCGGCAGACAAGGTGGATGCTTGCAGATAAAGCCGCAGCATCTTGTGCATTTAATCTACCTTTTGCTTCAGTTGTTATAGGCCAAGAAGCAAGTATAACCAAGCTCGAATCTATGATACCATTAAGTAAGGCTTCCCAGCCTTCTGTAGATTTATGTGCAAAAACAATTGAAGCGATACCATCATCCTTCAGAATTCTTCTTCCTTCTGTGAAGGCTTTTGTAACAGTTTCTTCGAAAAATTTTGGAGATTTAACCTTACCATTGACAATATGAGCTTGATTCCACACACATTCTGGAATTTTCGGTGTTAGAGGATTGCTGGAATCATTATTATCTCCCTTTGTTATTTTGTGATTTGGTAAAATTCTTTTAAGCCATACGTAAAAGAAGTCAGATAAGTCAGCATAAGGTATAGCATCATAATATGGTGGGTCAGTAAACCATAGTGAGGCACTTGAATCAGACAAAGGATGTTTAACGGCATCTGATTGCTCAACTGTACCAATTGTCTTTTGCCAGGCACCAATCTTTTCAATTGTTTCAGACATCCACTCAACAGTAGAGAAAAAACTTCCCATACTTTCACCTAATGGTATCAACTCAATAAAATCCCAAATCATCGGCAGTGCTTGTCTTCCAAATGCACCAGGCGCGCTTTCACCGTGAGGATTCCATCTGCACTGAGTATTATGATGCATTATTAATTTGCCAAAGGCCATTGCTAAAAGTTCTTTTAAAACATCGGGGAATTTACTTTCTGATAAGTCAATAGAAGTAATTTTATCTACGAAGGTTAAAAGCGATAGTTTTTGCCTTGGTGTGAATAAATCACCAAATCGTTTTATACCATATCTTGTAACAGCCGTTAATCCTCTTGCATTTGGCGACGGTCGTATCTCGCTGATTGGTTCATTTGGAATTGGAGAAATAATTCCTTTCCCTATTAGGACAGCTTGTTTTTTCTTTATTCTATCTTGAATATGAACAAATGCCTGTATATCTTCATCGCATGGAACTCTATATTTCTTGCCTGCTTTCTCTCCAGAAGTTGTTATTACCACAAGAGGCGTTGAACCATTTAATCTTTTTCCGCTATTATCAAAAAAACATTCTGCGCCTCCCTTTTGATTTGACAATTGAGATCTTAGTCGTTCTGGAGAGAGAACGCTTTTACATACCACACAAAGTGCTCTGGCATTAGAAATTGTTCCTACAGGTACTTCTGAATCATCTTTTGGTTCAAATATTTCGAATATAAGGTAAGGAGGTTTTTCCATTGGTCGCTTTAAATTATATCGTAAAGCGTATTTTCGTCCTCGTTTCCTTGATAACCAAAAGGAACGTATCAAAGGAATTTCAGCGCCACAATTAGGTGTCTCACACCGTACTGTCCTCGCCCAGAGATAGGCTATTGGCCGCGATCCGTTAGGATCAACAGGGTAAAACTCAGCAAGTTCCTTTTCTGCTTCCTGCTTAATCTTTGCACCTACCCGACGAAGTTCCTCTGCAAGCTCAGGACCATGTCGAGGAATGTCTTCCAGCATGACCTTGAGAATCAGGCAAGCCACAGGATTCAGGTCGCTGGCAAAGGTCTCACAACCAAGCCTTAAGGCTTCAAGCGGGATAGAACCTCCGCCTGCAAAGGGGTCAACTACCAATGGCGTCTCTTCCGGATGTGCAGCTTTTACTAGACTTCTGCTGATTTCCAGATATTTTCTGTTCGTTGAAAGGTCCCAATTGGCGAAATCTCCAATGAATTGAAGGAGTGCACACCGCAAGTCTTCATCCTTTGGACCTGTCTGACCCTGCACCTCAGGTAAAAGCTTTCTGGCTCTTTCCTTAAAATCCTCGGGACAATGTATGTCGCAAGGGTCGGGAAGCAGGAGTCCAAGGAGCATAGCCCGGCACGCTGCCAGCGGACGCCTTGCCCGCCAGAGGTGGAGCGTTGACGGATGTCCATGCCGGATAGACTTTTCCCGCGCCGAGTGTTTCGAAACAACCGCAATCGGGAAATCCACCTCAGCCAGCCGTTTGCATTCTTTAGGAATCGACACAGTTACTCCTTATCGTTCAATCTAATAATAGCGGTTAGGTACAGCCTTTAATGATACACAAGCTTCCTTCTCAGCACCGCGCACTGGTGCGTTGAAATTCTTTTCACAATGAACCCAGACCGGCCACTCCGATATTACTCTTAATCTAATAGCCCCATCTCGTACAAAAATCTTGAAGGCTCTTTTGTCCAACCCCTATATCTTTCTGAGTATGATAGAGTTAATGTCTTAATTGTCCGGGTAATAGCAACAAAGCAGTTGCGCCTTTCCTCTTCCATCTCTAGGCTCTTATCACCTTTTTGTTTGCTCTGAAAAGATGGCAATTCATCTTCTACAAGACCAGTGAGATACACATGGTCAAATTCTTTTCCTTTCGCGCTGTGAATTGTCATCAAAATTATCGTATTGGGTCTTGGAGCTGGCTCTTTAGAATGCATCTGTAGTTCTTGTAGAAAAGCTTCCAATGTTATTGAGTTCCCAAAAGCTTGCATAATCTCTCGCATTAAATCTTCCCAAACACGCCGCTCCTCAGCATACCGCGCAAAAATCTCAGTCGAAGGATCACCTTCCACTTGTTGTCGAGATTTAACCAGCTTTTCAAACCACTCGAGTGCAAATTTACTGAATGCTTGGAAGTCCCTTCCCTCACCCAAGCAAAGGGAGGTATTGTTAATTACTTCTTTAGTCATATTATCTGCTGCTTTATGAGTTATTAACTTTATCCAATGCTGTAAGTAATCGCGGTTTGAAGCCTTGGCTTGAGTGATGACATCTTCTGGATCAACTTCCAATTGTGTTAGTTGAGCGAACGCCCCGCAAACAGCTTCCAAATGCTTTTGCTCTTGCCTGTCGTTTGCCAGCCTCAGAGTGGAATGAAGCCATACAAATGGGGCGCTTTCGAATTCATCTTTTCTTTGAGATATTACAGCAGGCAATCCTTCATCACGTAATGCATTCTCGACACCTTCAAGTAGCCTACGATTTCTTCCTAAAATGACAACAGAGCCAAGGTGTTTTGAATGCAGCCTGCTAATGTCTTTCGCTACGCCGACAGCTTCAGCATCGAAATCAGCAAATCTTGGTAATAAGAGTACGACACTTGAGCCTGTACTGGAACGAAATGCTTTAAGTGGCTTTTTGTCCGAAGCCCGTAGAAAGTTGTGACGAATGAGGTTATTGGCTAAAGTGATAACCTCCGGTGGGCATCTATAATTCATTGGTAATTGGATAATGCTCGGCGAATAGTCACGTACAAACTCTTCAATGCGTTTGTGGCTTGCACCATTCCATTGGTAAATAATTTGATCATCATCAGCGACAACGAATAAATTTCTATGCTGATCTCCCGTAAAGGCACGAATCAGCTTATACTGAGCATCATTGGTATCCTGAAACTCATCTACACAAATATAAGGATAAACAGTTCGGTACCTCTTAGCAAAAGCAGGGAACTTTACAAATAACTGATGCGTTTTAAGAATCAAAGAATTAAAATCCAAGGCGTTGTGTTTGGCAAGCGCTGCTTCATATAAAGGATAGATGATGGCCACGCGTTTCCCCAGTTCTTTATCTCTAAAAACATCACAACACTTCTCAGGTGCAATGATCTGAGATTTTAATCTCTGGATCACAGGAAGGGTTTTTTTATCGAGTTCTGTTATTAAATCTGATTTTTTCTTCGCTTTATCAACCACATCATTTAATACAGCCTGTAATTCAACTTCTTGAGCGTAGATTTTAAAATTGGAATTGATACCCAAATGGGTTCCATGTTGACGCAATACATCAGCACAGAAAGAATGGAATGTGCCTAAAAAGAGCCGCCCCTCCTGTCCCGGAACAAAATTGGCGATCCGATTTCTCATTTCGTCTGCCGCTTTATTAGTAAACGTTAAGCCAAGAATACGAAAATTCTTACCGGGCGAAGATTCAAGAAGGCGTGCAATACGACAAGTCAAAACCCGTGTTTTCCCGGAGCCTGGACCTGCCAGCACTAATAGAGAACCCTCATCCCATTCTGCTGCCTGTTTCTGAATGTCACTCAACTTTTCCCAAGCAGTGATGAATTCTTTGCTACTCACATTGACCCACCTTTGCTACTATATCATTGATAACAGTCCGAAAAATTGTAGGAACTTTAGTCTGGTCCATCCTATTATTCTGAAGCAGCCTTATCAGATCAATTGTATAACCAATTTTGTCTTTTCGTATCATTGTAGCGATTTCTTCCTCAAATCCAGTTTCACCGGTTTTCTTCGTCATCTTGACTTGTCTTCCAGATAGAAGTTGTAAGTATTCATTAACAAAGCCATTTTTTATAAGAAACATTTCCAAGTCTTTTTCCGGCAGTGGCCGGACAAGTATATTAATTTCTCTTTCTTCCAATCCACGTTCTTTAATCTGCTTAATGAATTTTGACTTCTCTGCATCATTATCACAGACCATAAGCCAGGGAATTTCATATGCTTGAGCCAGTCCCACAAATGCGCCAGGTGAGCCATTGTTTTGAAAATCGATAACCGTTACGCCATGACGATCTAACGGCTTTCCAATCAACTCCGCAAAATATCTAAACAGAAGATATTCACTCTGCCCCTCACACAAAAGCCAAGCCCGCGCAAAAAAAACCTCTCCACGTATACGTTTTGCATAAGTCTCAAGTGCGGCAAGTTCATCACGATTAAGATATAACAGTGAATCCGTATAAAGCTTTTTAAGCACTGAATGAACATCGTTCTGCTTTGGATAGATGGAGATCAATTTACGATACTCATTTTCCTCTATCCTGCCGTTGACAGTAAGAGCAGAAGTATTTTCGGAATATTCAAATTTTGGAGCTTTTTCTGAACAAAATTTCAATAAATCTGGCACACTTGGCACTATCGCACTAAAACTGCTTTTTATCCAAAGTACCTTAGATGATGCCCCTTTTCTGCGAAACATGCGAATCTGAGTAAGTGGTATTTCTTGAATGAAATAGGGAGAATGACTTGAGATGATTTTTTGACTTTTGAGTTCACCTAAATTTAGCGCAAGGGATCGGGTAGCCTGTGGATGGAGATGTGCCTCTGGCTCTTCTAAAGCCAGAATAGCCTCTGTTTCCGCCTGAAAAGTTGGTTTAAGCAACACATCTATATAGGCTTGGAAAAGAAAAAGAACTGATAGACTTTGTATTCCTTGCCCGTGATGTGAAAGTGGAAAGTCAACTTCTCCACCACGACCTCTAATCACCACCTCGGATTTTGACATCAATTCCCATGGCTTGAGTGGCAGAGCCTGAATATCAGTTTTCTGTTCCCCATTTCCTGATACAATTTTTTGTATATTTTCTAAGGAAGTTTTTACCTGATTAAGTCTTGGATCGGCTTTCAGTAAAGTATCATTCAGTTTTGACAGTTCTTCACTGAGGGTTTTTTTCTGTTCCTCACTAATCTTAAGATCGCGGAGTATTTTCCCCCAGAATTGTGATCTTGGAGAGAATTCGCTATCTGAGTCACGGAGCGCCGATAAGTAAAACAGCCGGACATAAGAAAGAAATTTTGTTAAGTTTGCGGGACTCGCACCCTTCCCACCTAAAGGCTGACCATCTAATGCCAAGAACTCCCATTTGGGAACAATTTGTTTTGCTATCGTGTCATATTTACATGACAGGCGTAAACCAATGGAATCCAAATCTTTTACTGGATATGTTTGGATAATATCTGAAATAGCTTGAATTAAAGAATCAGGCCACTCATCTGGTGCATCTTCTCGAAACCATAGTTCGATGATAATACCTTCGCTCGTCTGCGGCGAATCGCCCATTTTGGACATGTGATAATCATACTCATCAAAAGGAATACCACGTCCAGTCGAAGTCCGAGTCAATATGATTCTTAAAGCATCGAGAAGAGCCGTTTTGCCCGTATTGTTTTCTCCCACTAATACAGTGGTATCACCGACAGGGATTGTAACATCCACTAAACAACGAAAATTTTTTATTTTAACTTCTTTCAGCTTCATATACGATTTCTCTCCCGGAATAAGTCCAGCCACTCCTGACATTACCCTCTTTTGGGGGTATTGCCTTTTTCCTTAAAAGCGTTCCTCCAGCCTATATTACCTAATTCATTACCTATTTAAATAGATATTACCTAATTCCTTTTCCCGTTTTTTGCCACTGGGCGTTCTGTCCCCGGCCGAGGCATTCGACCTGTCCGGAGGCTTTCATTGTTTTTAATACCTGCCGGATCATGTCCACGCTCACACCGGGGCATTCCCTTTGAATATCCGCAATACGGAATGGTCCAAGAGTTTTTTCAATTGCAGTTGTTGTCATTACTGTCTTTGCGCCTTTTGGCGATCTTAATTGCCCCACACGATCCTCAAATTCCCGATATGCGGTCTTGAGCGTGAAAAGGACATAGTTTATATAAGGCCATGGGTCGTGTTTCTCTTTGTGCCAGCCCCCTGAGCTTTGTTCGAGTGTCTCATAATAACGATCCTTGCCCTGCTCAATAATCCTTTCGATGCTGATGTAGCGCCCGACATCAAAACCCAGGTGGTATAATTGGAGAAGAAGCAGGAGTCGTGAGACACGACCGTTACCGTCCCGGAAAGGGTGTATGCAAAGGAAGTCCAGATTGAATGCGGCCAACAATAGGAGCGGTTGCATCCACTGTTCACGTAAACCGCCGTTCCATAGTTCAACTAATTCACTCATAAAGGACGGTGTCATATCTGCTGAAACAGTTTTAAATCTCACGCGCTCCAGCCCATCGGGATGCTTTTCTATAATGTCCACGTCTTTTTCCTTATATTGCCCGGCGTCCCATATCTCGCCTCGTGTCAGCTTATGCAGTTTGAGAATGGTCTCTTCAGACACCGGCAATTTTGTACCCTGCTCGTGTATCAGCATCAGGGCATTTCGGTAGCCCCTTACTTCCTCCTCATCACGGTCACGGAGATGTGCTTTGCCGAGGACAACGGTATGGATACGGGCTTTATTAACGATTACGCCTTCAATGCGATTTGAAGAGACCGCGCTTTCTATCAGGGCGTTCTCACGCAAGACCTTGAGCCTTTGGGGTGATTGCCTGGTAAAGAGTTCTTGTTTGCCTCGCGCTTCGCCTACAGACTGGGTCAAATGAAAAAACCTCTATTTTGTCCGGGGGGGGGGGTAGCCCAGCGGTTGTTCATTTTCCCACAGCGGGAAATATTGTAAGTGTTTGTAAAATAATAAGATATGTAAAATAATGCTTGACTCTGACGTCTGT
>Ga0315281_10000330_pt1 | contig 64754 bp, 65 predicted proteins | sample YL17G07_0_MG_FD_204540 | JGI IMG/M metagenome (GOLD analysis project Ga0315281, IMG submission 204540) | Sediment microbial communities from Yellowstone Lake, YNP, Wyoming, USA - YL17G07_0 | ecosystem: Environmental > Aquatic > Freshwater > Lake > Sediment | place: USA: Wyoming | collected...
AAGGTTTTAGTGCTAGAAAATGACATGCTAACAGAGCTTTGATGCTTTAAAGCAGCTTATTTTTGAATTAAATAGGCGATTCAAGCGCACTAAAGCGCTATTTTTAACAAAATTAGACGTACTTTTACCTAAACAATTCAGATATACCCAAATAACATAAATCCAACTAAATATGAATCTTGTATTTTCAGTAATCAGACAGTTTAAAGCCACTTATTGTTGCAGAAAGGGCAGAAAGCAATCTTTTCGTAGACTCCTACCTTTACAAGATTGTTGCATTTCTTACAAGGAACGTTTACCTTTGACATATATTGTCCATTAAATTTTCCCAAAGAGTCACCGTAAGTAATATATTTGTTTTGCTAGCATATAAAACTGATGGGTAGTAACTATGATATCTGGCGCATTTTCATGAGCAATTTCTATGAAAACCCATAAAAATTAACTTTCACTTGGGTTTTATCTTTTCCATCACAGACAGAAACTTGAAGATATTGTTCACATCCGTGTCCGGCTTCAACCTTATCATCTGGACATTGAAAGGCTCCAACCTTTGCACCTCCACGAACATGGTCAAATGGTTGCTGATCAGCCTACCGACGGTTTTGTGATGCAGCTCTACTCTCCTTGATATCTCCCTGACCCAGAGCCATCCTTCCTCAGCCTGTTTCAGGCATTTCACTATTTTTATCAGGTTTTCCATCGTGTCTTTTCTCAATCCAATCGACCTTCAAAAGAAAATTGTTTGTGTCTGGCGCATTTCTTATACAAGTATATTCGATTGGTAAACACTTATATTTTCTCTCTTCCTTCTTTAAGGCCAAGCATGAAATGGGTTTTTTCTCTTGTAATGGCTCTATTTCCCATCATCTCAATCACACAAGCTCTATTCCGCCTTTTTGCAGCATTTCATCGGAACTCCGACCCCGTAAATATGGTATATTCACACTTCCCATATTTTGATTGATGTCTTTCAAAAGGGAAAAATGGTCCCGATTGGTCGTCAACTCGGGGCTTGACCAGTATCGAGTCCCTATATTCAGCGCTTGCGCCGGCTCGAGAAGAGTCCCTTTGCTGAAAACCCTGATTTCAAGCCGATGCAGGAACAACTGCAAGTTCTGCGCCATACGGTGTGAAAAAATATAACAAGGGAGAGATGGGAGCCGGAAGAGCTTGCAAACGTGGCTTTGAAATTGTGGAAGTTTGGAAAGATCAAGGGCCTTTTCCTCAGCTCCTCGGTGGAAAGGGATCCTGACTATGTTGTCGAGAAGGAGCTTGAGACTGTTGAGATTCTAAGGAAGAGAGGCTTCACCGCCTACATCCATCTGAGGCTGATGCCAGGAACAGGCATAGAACTGATCAAACAGTCGGTTGAGATAGCTGACAGGGTCGGCATCAACATCGAGTTTCCGAACAAAGGCCATTACGATGACATGAAGCTTTTCCTTGATTTCAAACAGGATATAATCAAGAGGATAAAGTTCATCTCCCGCCAGGTCAAGAAAGCCCAGAAGGAAGGAAAATGCAAGGCCGGAATAGACACTCAGATGGTCGTGGGAGCAAGCGACGAGACAGACAAGCAGATTTTGGATGTGAGCGAGTGGATGTACAAGAAAATGAATGCAAGGAGGGTATACTACTCCGCTTTCGAACCGATGAAGAACACGCCTCTGGAAAAAAAGCCGGCAGAGAGCAGGTGGAGGGAATACAGACTCTACCAGTGCTCCTTCCTAATCCAGAAATATAATTTCAGCTCCAAAGATTTCGTTCTTGACGATTCTGACAAATTGCCTGTAGACCAAGACCCGAAGCTTTTGGTCGCCAAGAAGCTCAACCTCAAGGTTGACATCAACAATTGCAAGTATGACGAGCTGATCAAAGTACCGGGTATCGGCCTAAAGACTGCAGACTCCATAATCCAGAGCAGGCCGATAAAAAATTCGCAGCAGTTGAAAAAGTTTGGAGTCTTGAGTAGAGCTCACCAGTTCATCGATTTCAAGAGAGAGGTCCAGACCAGCCTGAATTTCTGGAAATGATTTTCTCAATAAGGTGGATCATTTGAAAACTCAGATGGCGTTCAATATAGCATACAATAATTTTTTTCTGGCAAGAAAATTTTAATAAATATGTTTTTATTCTCAGGAATGAAATATTTAATAAGTTTTTATGAGTCTTGCCAACATCAAGTGCCCAAGATGCAAGAAACAGGTATTGAAGAGGATACTTAAAATGACAAACGGGAAGTGCAACAGCTGCGGTTTCATCCTGGCAAGCTCCCTGACAACTTTCACTTCTGCGAGGTCCAGGATAAAAAATAAATACAACACTGTATAAGTCGTTCAATCTCCTTCGAACTGGTTCTATTTCTTCATCAAAAGAGATTTGAAGAACACGATTGCTCCGACTAGCATCAGCATGTCTGGCCAGAACTCGCTCAGAGTCACTCCGAAAAGGCCAATATCATTCGCATACCAGAGAAATCCAGCCAAAAACAGGAAAGCTCCGATCAGCTGCTTCTTTCTAGTATAGTCGCAGCACACCTCTTTTTTTGCGGCAGTTCTTTTAGCAGGCATTTTATTCCCCATTTAATATTCTGATTTCTGAACTTAAACATTACATTTTATTTTCTCTTGACCAAAGGAAGGCCTGTCCTTGGATTTTCCACGATAGTGTATGCTTCAGGCAGGTCTATGGATTCGCTGGAATCCTTTGAGAAGAAAAAAAGTGTTGCTCCACCCTTTCCCACTCTCTTATGAAGCCAGTAAGTCTGTCCCCTTGAGTTTGTGTGTTGATACGCCATTTTCTTAACCTCCTGTGTTTTAAGTAACATTTTTAAATTAATTGAACACGTAATTTAATAAATATGGGATTATCAATCTTAAATGTTAAGATTTTGGAGTGCATCCGCTCCAAGATCCGCGACCCTCAGGAGATATCGGACCTTTTGAACGTCGACCTGGGTGTGGTGAAGGAGCATTTGAACTGGCTGGTGTATAAAAAATTCATCACTCCTGAAGGAAAGCTGACGAAGAAAGGGTTCTGCAAGGCCCCTTGCTGCATATCTGAGGAAAGCATTCCGAAGAGGAAAAAATTATAGATCACTCTATTACAACTGTTTCTTCTGTCTGGGCCACTAACCCGCCGGTCTCTTCTTTTAGAATCGGGTAGCTGGTCAAAGCTCCGATGTCAGTCAACTGCTTCAGTGCCATATCAATCCTCAGGGGGGAAATTTCTTTCAGCCATCTCCTCGCGAACGGAAGCCCTTCGAATTCTATCTTTGACTTCTCCAAAATCTTTCTTGCCTCCCAAAGCCTTACAGGCTTGTCCTGGCTGAATCTGTAAATCAGGACTGGGGAAGATTCTTTCACCAACCCCGTACCGTTTGTCGTGAAGACCTCCATGGCAATCACCTGATCCCCCTCTATCTCCTCCTGAATTGTGTTTTTTCCATTCGGGATGGAGGGCGGCGCATGCTGGTTGAACTGCTCGAGGCCGTGACCGCACAGGTTGTGAACAGGGTTGAAACCTAGATTTTTCACAGTATCCTCAACTACTTCCGAGATTTCAAAAACCTTCGTGCCTGGCTTTATCAGTTTCAGGGCTTCCTGCAATCCTTTCTCAGAGGCTTCAATGAGCGGATGAGTTTTCTTTCCCACGCAAACGCTGAAGGCCTTGTCCCAGATGTATCCGTCGCAGTGCACTCCCGCATCAATCTTGACAAGATCATTCTCCTTCAGCAGAAGAGAGTCATTGGCATCCGGAGTGTAATGTGCTGCATTTTCATTTATAGAGATGTTCACTGGGAAAGCAAGATTCCCTCCAAGATCTTTTATTTTTTTTTCTATCTTCTCTGCGACATCCAATATTTTAGCATTCTCCTTCACCAAGTCTCTCGCAAATTGCATCACGCCTTCTGAGATTTTTTGGGCCTTTCTATAATTGTCTAGAGCTTCTTTTTCCATTAGATATATCTTGTGAATGAAAAATTTAAATCCGAGCGAACCATATACTCCAAAATCTATTTGCAATAAGAGAAAATAATTTAATAATCAAATCATTCAGATTATTCGATAGACTATGCATTTTCTCTCGAGTCGCCATAACAGTATCCTGAAGAACTATTGCATAGTCTGGTCAATGAAAAATATCTTTACAACAGATTAGTTTGGGATGATTCCTTTCTCTTCTGGATGACCGCAGAACAACTTCAAACTTCTCTTGTGAAATTTCTATTGGGAAAGGACTAACAGCTAACCACATGGAGGAATCCATCTGCACCAGCTTTTTATCAGTCCCTCAAAAATTGATTTGGTAAATCTATTTACTCAGCAAATATTATTTAGTGAGATTATGGCGGGAGTGAAAGGAATTGGGAGAAAGGTAAGAGGCCTTGTCCGAAGATGCGAAAGATGCGGGAAGAGAGGGCAGGAGCTGTTCAAGATACACACATATCTTGGGCCTGAGAACGAGAAGGTAAAATTTTACTGCAGGAAGTGTTACACGAAGACTCTCAGAAACCCAAAAGAGAAAATTTAAGCTTAACTCGCAAAATAATTTTATGAAGGCATTTCTGACATTGGCATTAATATCAATCTGCGTGATAGTCTTTTTCCTGGAGAACTTTATTCCGGCTGGTCAATTTGAATTTGTCCCGGCATACGCCTTCAGCAATCCATGGACATTCGTCACCTCGATATTCCTTCACGCAAATTTCGAGCACCTGTTTTTCAACATGTTCGCCCTTTTCATATTCGGGATTTATCTTGAGGCAAGAGTGAAACCTGCAAGCTTCGTTCTGATTTTCTTTTTGGCTGGGATAGTCGGCAATCTCGGCTATATGATCACCGCGCCGACCGAGATCACTCCTGCAGTGGGCGCATCAGGGGCGATATACGGAGTCATGGGGGCGCTGGCTGTCATAGCTCCGTCAGCAGTCGTATACTTCGGCTTCATGCCGGTGCCGATCGCCGTCGCCGCTGTCATCTGGTGGCTGACAGAATTCCTTGGTCTGTTCGCGCCTGGTACAATCGCTCACGGAGCTCATCTGGCCGGCCTTTTCATAGGTGTTCTATTTGGGTTCTACCTGAGGTCAAAGACAAGAAGAGTCATTTCTTAGTCCCTTTTTTCTCGGTCATGTAGCTTCCCAGGTATCCAATCGCCATCAGCACAGCCCCAGCAGCAATTGCTATCAGATAAATGTTTGAAATCGAGTTCAGCAGCTTGTCGATCAGCGGCCGGGCAGCAGAAGTTTCAGTCGGCAAATTTATTTTTTCTTTCAGGAATTTCGTGAAGATTACCGGGAATCCGACAATAATCAGGCTCTTTCCAAAGTCTTTTGGAATCTCCCACCCTTTGGCCGAAATCAAGAGTATCAGGCCGAAGAGAGCTGTTCCAATCCAGAGATATATCAAAACTTCTTTGAAGAACTGGTTTCCAAGTGATGTTGACAAAAGGGAAATTTTTCCTTGAAAGTCTGATTTTTGAAAGCACTGGACAAACCCGCAGTCATAATTCTTGTAATAAACTTTGTCAAACAATGCTCCTCCTACCAGAGTTCCCAAATCCTCTGGCCTGCTGGCTTTTACAGAAGAGCAGTTCAGCGTCACATTATCCAATCCAACAGAAAATTCCACATTTTCCTTTCCAGAACACTGACTTAGCAGACGTGTGTGAATCAGAGAAAGCTGCTCTGGGCTGACCTGCTTTGTGAATTGCTGTGAGGCAACATCAGCCATCAATGGCTTCAAGTTGCTTGGCTCGGTGATTTCAATGACTCCCATCATCAGGATTGCCATGGACAGAAAAGTTACGAAGAGAAATCCGCCGCCCCCTCTGCCCAAAGTCCTAAAAATCCCCATTCAATATATTTTGAAATCCCGGATTAAATGTTTTCAAATCTTCGCATCTCTTCTCAGAGCTTCAGATTTGTCCGTATTCTCCCAGGTGAAGTCCGGGTCGTCCCTTCCGAAATGCCCGTAAACAGCAGACTTTCTGTAGATTGGCCTTAGCAGCTTCAATTGATCGATTATCGCCTTCGGCCTCATGTCGAAATTCTTTTTCACAAGTTCAACGATCTTCTCGTCAGGAATCTTTCCAGTGCCGAACGTGTTCACCATCAGCGAGACAGGCTGCGCCACGCCGATTGCGTAAGCTATCTGAATCTCGCACTTGTCTGCCAATCCTGCGGCTACCACATTCTTTGCAACATATCTCGCCATGTAAGATCCTGACCTGTCGACTTTTGAAGGGTCCTTCCCTGAGAAGCATCCGCCTCCATGACTGCCGACTCCTCCATAAGTGTCAACGATTATTTTCCTCCCTGTCAGTCCGCTGTCAGCCAGTGTTCCTCCGATCACAAACCTCCCTGTCTCGTTCACATGGAATTTTGTGTTTGCATCCAGCATGTTCTTCGGAATCACATTTTTTATCACATGCTCTATCACATCTTTTTTCACCTGGTCGTGGTCGGCTTGCTCGCTGTGCTGTGCAGCAACAACGACTGCTTCAACTCTTATTGCTTTTCCATTTTCGTATTCTATCGTCACCTGGGATTTTCCGTCAGGCCTCAGATAAGGAATTATTTTTTTTCTCCTGCACTCGGCCAGCCTTTTTACAATCTTGTGCGCCAGCATTATCGGCAATGGCATCAGCTCTGGTGTTTCATTCGTGGCATATCCGAACATCATTCCTTGGTCTCCAGCTCCCTGCTCATGCTCTTCAGTTTGAGTGACTCCCATCGAGATGTCTGGAGACTGCTCTTCTATCGATGTCAGAACTCCACATGTCTCCCAGTCCAGGCCATCCTTGGCATTATCGAAACCAATCTCTTTCAAAGTCTGCCTGACTATGTGAGGGATGTTTACATAAGTAGTAGTCGTGATCTGTCCTGTGACGATGACAGTCCCCTGCATTATCAAAGTTTCGCAGTCAATTCTGGCCTTCGGATCTTTCCCTATAATAGCGTCTAGAACAGCATCAGATATCTGGTCAGCTACTTTGTCAAGGATGCCCTTCAGCTACTGATTCTGAAGTGAAAAAATGTTTTCCTCTATTTGCCAGGGGCTACCACCTCCATTTTCTTCATGTTTAAGTATTGTTTAAACTTTCTATCTAAATATAGTTCTGTACCGTTATAAATCCAATTAGCTAATTTTTTTCCTCTAGCGCAAGTGTATCTTAGCATAAATGTGTTTTTATGTACTTTTTTTATTTTTGCAGATATGCAAATTTCTTTATTTAAAACTTTTGATAATCGCTTCAAAAAGTTTTCCGAGCCAGAAAATATTCTTATTTCAAAATAGGGGCTTTTTTCTCTATTCACATAACTTACAGAGCCATCCCCATCTATAACACCTCTAATAAAATGTCGTAATTGTTCCTTGGGAATATTTGGAAAGTTAATTGTCAAAGACTTATTTGGTGTAACTCCAAGTTTCATAAGTTTTTGGCAAAGTTTTTTATTAGTTGCTATTAACCTATAAGATTTAGTTTTAGGGGAATACAATAGAGGTTTTGTACTTGAAAGTAATTTTCTTATATTCTCTAAATGATTTTTATCTTTTTCAGATGATGTTATGGTAAGAGACCAATATGATTTTTTTATGTTCCATGATACATTGCCGTCTGTGAATATGTATCCAAGTACATATGTAGAGTCATTGTTTAATTCATCAAAAAATTTTTCGTTTGAAGTGTGTTTAATGTAAAAAAGCCCCAACTCTTTACTCCACCTGTTTATAGTTGTTTTTCCTATGTTAAGTCTTCTAGCTATCTCCCTTTGCGAAATTTTTCTAAAATTTGATTCTATAAAAGGCATCATCTCATTTTTGATTTCTGAGTTTATTTGTGCGCCCATACCTTTTTATTAGAAACTTATTTATTAATGTTTTTTGAATGAAATGTTCTTAAAAGAATGTTTATTTCTACGGTAAATTGAGTTCAATGCGGGAGGTGAGCATTAAACAAAAAGCGCACTGCGTCATTCAAAATAATTCCATTTTCGTCGAAGTAACAAGTAAAGAATAACCAATCCAAGCAAGCCTGGTATAGCTTTGTATAAAACAGAAGTTAAAGATAAAGTAATAAAATCAAGTAGAAATCCTACTATCACTGTTACAATAAATCCATAAAAAGCCCATTTTTTCCATTTAAACAAAAAAATAATAAATATTAAATTCAAAAGTGATAAAATCCCGAATAATGTGGTAATCCAAAAAGGAATAGTGGGCGTTATTATAGCAAGCATTGGAGCAGTTTCTAAAAGGGGTTTACCATAAAGAATTTCATTCAATTTCAATGAAATAAAATTGATATATTGTAGTTACAAAATTGGCTATTAAAATTAGAATTAGCCAGATTGTAAGTAGTGATCCACGTTTTTTCTCTACTTCAGCCATAATTATCATTGTTTATTCTATGTTAATAAACTTTTTTCTATAATTTTTTAATAATTAATTTATTTTTTTATCCATGCTTCAAGCTTCTTCTGAACTTTTCCAGTCAAAACTTCTTGGTCTGTATAACCCAAGGCCTTCAGAACTCTCATGCTCGCTGGAAGAATCTGATGTCCCACATAATATTCTGGATCGTATTGATTCGGCTTGACGTCCTCGACCGGCTCTGCCCTGTCAGAGATGCTACCTATCCCTTTAGTGATTACGAACCCAATCACAGTCCCTTCACCTACTGGCCTTCCTTTGGCTTTTGCTTTCTGAGCTGCCTTTACATGCGGGCCGATCTGCTCATATGAAGCCAAAGGTCTGGTTATCTGCTCGAAGATTGTCAGCTCCTCGATAGGGACCTTCCCTTCCCTTATTTTTTTGACTGTCTCTCTGACAAGCTGTACTGCTTTCACAGGATTCTTCTCCCGAAGGATTATCGTCAACACTTGCCTCTGAATCCTCTTGCTCAGCTCGCACCAGTCCCTCCTGACAGTCTCAAACCCGCGAATCTCAAGATTTCCTTTGTAATCTATCAGCGCATATCTTTTCTTCGCCCCCACCTCTTCAGCATGCCTCGAGACGAATATCCCGCCTTGATAAAGATCCCTGAACTCCAACTCGATTATTCCCGGCAGCTTCTCATTCATCATCTTCTCAAACTTTTCCCCGATTTCTTTTATTTTCTCCTTGCCCAGATTCTTAGAATATTTGGCCATGAGAGAGTCAGTGTCCCCGTAAATTATTTCAAAGCCGAACTTCTTCGCCTCTTCGATCACATAATTGATATAGTATCTCCCCCATGCAGCAGCCGCAGCTCCGCACTCCCTCCTGTACCATTTACTTCCAAAGTATCCCAGATACCCGTAAGTCGCGTTTGCAATTATCTTCAACGCATACTGTTCATTGCCGAGCATCCTCCATTCATCAGATTCCGGCTTGGCCTCTTTCATCTTTTCTTTTATCTGCTGCCTGGTTTTGATCAGGTGTTCCAAATATTTTGGGATGAATCCCACAGACTTCTTGCAGAAGCACCACTTTTCTCCCGGCACAGTGTTCTTCTCACATTCTTTGTGTTTGCAGTTGAAAGTAGCAGGGTCGATGTTGTGTGTCACTATGATTGTCGGATACAGCGAGCGGAAATCAAACACCAGAACATCCGAATGTATCCCTTTCTTCGGTTCGATGACAAAAGCGCCCTTGTAGACTGGCGCCATCCTTCTCTCTTCCATCTCCTCCGTCTTCGGCCTGTTCGGGATCAAGATATTTTCAGGGAAAGATTTTTTCATGTAGAAAGACTCGACAAGCTGGCTGTAGGTGTATCTTGAAGCGTCAAAAGGAAGTTGTCCGGTCAGCCTGCTCAAAACAAATATTTGGGGAAGGATGTGCTCGGCAAGTTTCAGTGTCAACTCAGAATCCCACATGTTGTATTCGGCCAGCCTCTCAAGCTGCTCCTTCTTTTTCCAGATCTCAATCATTTCCTTATATTTCATGTCCTTCTTCCCGACTCCGAGAAGCTCTTGCGCGACCTCATCCAATGTCATCACTTCGCTTCTCATGGAAGCCGAGAGGATGTGATCTATGAAGCTGAAAAGGTCGACACTGACCCTGCCTTTTATTTTTACAGAAGAAATTCTCCCCCTTCTCACGACATGAACAGGAACATCATCTCTCCCGAGCTTCAGAGAAACCTTCAGCTCGCTGCATCTCTCTTTCAATTTCGGGAAGTCGAAGTTGTCGCCGTTGTAAGAGCAGATAAAGTCCGGATCATACTCTCTCACGTCCTTGATAAATTTTTCAATCAGCTCCTTCTCCCCTTTCACGACTTCCACATAATTCGGTTTTTTGTCCCAGTTGCAGTAAGTCAAAACTTTTTTGAACCCTTCGCTCCCGGCAAGAGAAAGCATTATCAATTTCGATTTTCCGTCTTCATCGACAAACTCGGTGTCAAAAGCAAGAACCTTGAGCCCGATATCCTTCTTTATTTCAGAAGCTTTTACTGATTTTGCTTCGATTGTCCTGTCAACCTGGTAATTCTCTTTGTTCTCTATCTCCTCGCCGGAAACTTCCAGCCAATTCATCGGCTCTATCTGTTTGTCTATCATGAATCTTTTTGTGAAATGTATGTCGTACTCGTAAGTCTCTTCCACTTCCTTCAAGTGCTTCACAGAATCACGAACATCAGGAATTTTTCTAGGATTGTCTATTGTCACCTTGATCAGCTTGATATTTTCCATCATCCAAACCTTTTCAACAATCTCGACCTTCAGTATTTCCGTCTCAAGCTTTTTCGTGTCAAGTTCCTCAATCTTTTTTTTCAGCTCAGCCATTTTTCCCTTCTTCGGCATGACAAGAAAATAGGGTTTGAATGAAGACTCCAGAACTAGAACGGTCTTCAGTTTGCTGTCTTTGCAGTAAAGGCGAATGACTGGCTTGTTCTCGACCAGGGTGTAGTCTGCATCCATCAGCAGCAAGTCTTCTTTCAAAATCTCACTAAATAGAATATCTTATTTTACAATAAATCATTTAAAAATCATTCCGGTCTCTTCTGACCAGAACAGGAGGTCCAGCTCGTCCATCGGTATCTTGACCAACTTTGAAAATTTCCTCATCTTGCTTTCAATCTCAAGATAATTTTTTTTCGTCAAAACTTCCGGAACTTCCTCAATCACTCCGTATTCCTTCAGGTTTTTCAGGATGTGGACGTCGAGAATCGCAATGTCACTTCCCAGCCCGACGTTTCTCATGAAATGGCTGGATTCCTTCATCCCAAATCCCTTCACGTTTTCCTCTAGCCATTCCCTCAGCTTTAACGGGTCATCAAAAGATTTTATTTTTTCTTTTATCTGCAGCTTGCTATTTTTCGTGAAAAAGTTTCTCGCTTCGACTATATACTTGGACTTGTTCTCGCAAAACCTGACTGTGTTAAGGAAAGGCTTTATCACGTTCTCGCTTCCGCTGAACAGGTAATCGTTTTTGACAAGAGTAGTTATCGAGTTCCAGGCTGCAGTAGCCTTGGACTGGGGAGTGCAGATGCAGAATGCAAGCTCGGCAAAGATTCTATCATCAGACTGATCCAAAACTTCCTTGAACTCCTCCAACCTTCTTTTTATTTGATCCCTCTTCAGCATGTAAGTTTTGATCAGCTGATTGATCTCTTTAGCCATGAACGAATCTTCTCCCTATAAAATATCAACTTTGAATTAAATACTATAGTCGCAACTAACAAGATACCTCCAGATATCTCACCTAAAATAGTAAAAGGTGTGATGACAATCAGCGGTCCAGGTGTGAACGTATAATTGACAAACGGGTAGAGCCAAGGAATAAAACTACCCGTGTCTCCTATGATATGAATGAAACAACCGAATGAAATTGCTAATGAAACATCTTTTCTTCTTGTCACGGCGAATGTTATCAGGCCAGCTATCAGCCCAAATAAAATCGTATGCCCAATGAAGTGAGCAGAAGGTGAAAGCTTAGCAACATACAAAGTTTTATCGACAATGTCCGGAAGCAGAACACCTATCACTGAAAAAAGAGCTGGCAAATAGAGTAATACTGATAAAAAAACCGTGATTCCTATATGTCCTAAAGGATACATGCTATTTTCCTTTTCTCGTCTTTATAAAAGCTAATATTCTGTTGACGGATTCATCTACAGCAAGCCTTGAATTTTCAACAACCAAATCAGCATCCTTTTTTTGTTCAGTGTAATCAATACCATAAATTTTCTTCCAGCTTTCCATTTCTATTTTTTCCCGCTCTTTTATTTGCTCAAAAGCCTTTTCAAAAGGAATCCCATCCCTTTCCGCTGTCCTCTCTGCCCTTGTTTTCAAATCGCTTTCAATCCATATCTTATAATCTGCCATCCCTTTAAGCATGAAAATGGAGAGCTTGCCGCAAATAACCACATTTCCTTTTTTTGCCTTTTCGATTTGCTTTATGTCAAAATTTTTTTCATGGAATTTTTTTTCTTTGCCAAACAGGTTCCAGACTTCCAGAGCGGCTTCAGATTGGTTCTTTTTCGAATATCCTTTGAAAACTTCACCAGGCGAGTAATAATCCAGATTAAATCTTTTGGCAATCTCCTTTGCTATAGTCGTGCTGCCAGATCCAGGCAATCCAGAGATTGCAATAACTATTTTTTTCATTTTCCCATCTTTTTTCTCAGGAATTCCTTGACAAGTTTGACGGGAATCTCTTCAGCTTCCTTTTTGGTCAGCTTCTGGTTGTCAATCACAAAATCATATATCGACTTGTCAAAAAGGTCTATCCCATACAACAGTTTGTATTTCTTATTATCCTCTTCATCCCTTTTCTTTATGTTGCCTATCGATTCAGTCAAAGGGACATTGTCCCTGCCAGCGACTCTGGCAGCTCTTACCTCCAAGGGGCAATCGTAAAAAATTTTCACATCAGCCCAATTCCCAGCACACCAGCCAGAAAGCCTAGCATCGATCACAACTTTCCCTCTCATCGCAGATTCCAAATTCCTTCTATCCATTTCATAGTCGACTTCCCTTCCTCTAATTTTGGTCTGCTCTTCCAGAGTTATTCCCTTTTCTCTGGCTATCTTCCTCTGGATTTGCCCAGCAAAAATATATTCCAATTTGAAAGCTCTGGCGATTGCCCTCGCCCCTGTAGATTTACCCGAGCCAGAAGATCCAGAAACAGTAATCGTCAATCCTTTCTTTCTTATTTTTTTCACAAGTTCCTCTTCGAAAGGTTCTAGAAATTTTATGCAGGTCTTCGCCATAAACAAGAATAGCTTTTTTAAATTAAAATGTTAACCCATGAGTTTGATCTCTATGTGGACGCCCTGTCCGATATTCACTCTCATTATCTGCCTCAGGGCTCGGTCATCAGCCTGGACGTCTATGACACGCTTGTGAATCCTCATCTCCCACTTGTCGAAGGTGGCGTTTCCATGCCCAGTCCCGTCCCCGCAAGGAGTTTTCAGAGTCGTGACCTTCAATATTTTCGTCGGCAATGGTATCGGCCCGCGGTAGTCGACTCCAAATTTCTTAGCAATATCCCTTATCTCGTTTGAGATCGAGTCCAATTCCCTTGGATCCTTCCCTGAAAGTTTTATTCTTGCTATTTGCACAATACCACTTTAACTCTTTTGGTTAATCTATATTTAAATCCTTTACTTTCTTACTTTCTAAGAAATATATATGAAGAAAAGCAGAATAAGAAAAATTATTTTAGTCCTGCTTCTCATTCTTGTAATTTTATTCGTAGTGATCTATGCAGGTTTGGTTGCAAAAGTTCTATCCAACTACGTTGCATTGAAAGACTAAATTAAGAAATAGAAACAAAAAGTTACTTTGCCTTTACTACATCCAAGCAAACTCCGGCAGCTACCGTCAATCCCATGTCCCTGATTGCAAATCTTGCAAGCTCCGGAAAGTCTGCCTGCTTCTCGATCACGAACGGCTTTGCAGGAACGACTCTGATCTTTGCCGCGTCACCAGTTTTTATAAAGTCAGGATTCTTCTGTATTTCAGCTCCAGTCCTTGGGTCAATCTTCGCGATTATCTCTGTCACCTGGCAAGCAACAGAAGCCGTGTGGCAGTGGAAAACCGGAGTGTAACCTTTAGTTATTACAGTGGGGTGCTGCAAAACAACTATCTGAGCAGTGAACTCCTTTGCAACTGTCGGCGGGTTTGAAGCCAAACCGGCAACATCCCCTCTCTTGACCTGCTCCTTGCTGATCCCTCTCACGTTCACTCCAACATTGTCCCCTGGCTTTGCTTCAGTTATCTGCTGGTGGTGCATCTCTATCGACTTCACTTCACCCTTGACTCCTGAAGGCTCGAAAATCAAAACATCATTCACCTTCATCACTCCAGTCTCAATCCTTCCGACCGGAACTGTCCCGACTCCTGTTATCGTGTAAGTATCCTGGACAGGCCATCTCAATGGTTTTTGAGTAGGCTTTTCTGGCATCACTATTGTCGTGTCCAATGCCTCTATCAATGTCGGCCCCTTGTACCAAGCCATGTTCGTGGATTTCTTGACTACATTGTCTCCGACAAAAGCTGAAATCGGTATGAAAGGAATATTCTCGACCTTGTATCCGATTGCCTTCAAAAGTTTCATCACATCATCCTTAACTAGGTTGAATCTCTTCTCGTCGTAATTTGTAGTGTCCATCTTGTTCAAAACAACTATTACCTGGTTTATTCCAAGGACCTTCATCAGCCATGCGTGTTCCTTGGTCTGCTCCTGAACCCCTTCCCCTTCCTTCGCAGAAACAACGAATATAGCGGCATCAGCCTGCGAAGCTCCGGTGATCATGTTCTTGACGAAATCCCTGTGGCCCGGCGCATCGATAACAGTGAAATACCATTTGTTCGTCTCGAAAGGCCTGTGCATCAGGTCAATTGTAACTCCTCTCTCCCTCTCTTCCTTGTGCACGTCCATGACGAACGCAAACTCGAAAGTTTCCTTCTTCAATTCCTTTGCCGCTTCCCTGAACTTTCTCATTTCCTCTTCTTTTATCGCTCCAGCATCGTACAAAAGCCTACCGATGAGTGTAGACTTTCCACTGTCTACGTGACCTGCGGTCATTATGTTCAAGTGCGGTTTTGTTGACATTTGCATACCTCCAATATTTACTATACTAATTATAACGTAAGGTTTAAATATATTTAAGTTTCTGGCTTTGGAATATCTTCTGACAGCCCTTTCCTCTTCCTTATCCCCTTTATCACGTCGTCCCTCATCTCATTCGGCAGCTTCTCGAAAACTGTTTCAATCAGGCTGTAGAATCCACGTCCGGAAGTGGCTGATTTCAAGGAAGAATCAAGCCCGAACATGTCGCTGACCGGCAACTTCGCCGTGATTATCGACGCCCCTCTCTCTTCTTTCATGTCCAGGATTTGTCCTCTCCTATTCTCAACTTCTCGGATGATTTCTCCGATCAGCTCGCTCGGCACGTCGACCCTGATTATCTGCTTCGGCTCGAGCAGGATCGCATTCGCATGCAACATCCCCTCCTTTATTGCAAACCTTGTTGCAGGCATTATCTGTCCAGGCCCTCGATGGACAGGATCCTCGTGCAGGTCAGCGTCAATCAGCTTCACCTTGACTTTCGTGCAGGGTTCTCTTGACAAAGGTCCCTCGTCCATCATGGCCCTGAAAGAATCCTTGACCATTTCAAGTACTTCATTCATGAACTGCACTCCCTTCGTCATGTCAAGGAAAACATTCTTGTTGTGTATCAAAGAAATATTCTTCGCCTCATCGTAATCCATCCCGAAAGTCGAGATCTTCTTGAAAAGTTCTATCGCCCTTCCCTTCGGTTCGATGGTGCTCGGCAACTCTCCCTCTTTCATCGCCTTGTAGACGCCTTCTTCCAGAGGTTCGACGATTACATTGATCTTGTTGTGCTTGTTCGGGCTCTTCCCCTCGATCTCTGGTGATTTTTCAAAAACAGTCTCCCTATAAACAACTATCGGCTTGCTCATCTCCACATCAATTCCCAGTTCCTTCAGTTTATTCTCCACCTTCGCTTCCAGATGCAGCTCACCAAGCCCGGAAACCAGATATTCTCCAGTCTCCTGATTTATCTTTACTTGAAGAACAGCATCTTCCCTTCCGATTCTCTTGAGAGCGTCTACCAGCTTCGGCAGCTCCATAGCATTCTTCGGCTCGATCGATTTTGTGACAACCGGCTCGAACAGATGTTTGATTTCCTCGAACGGTTCCATTATATTTTCAGGATCGCAGACCGTCTCCCCGCTGAACGCATCAGGGATTCCAACAATCGCCGCAATATTCCCGGCAACGACTTCTTCCACAGGAATTCTCATGATCCCCTTGTAGACCGCGACCTGCTGGATTTTTTCCTTTCTGTGCTGGCCAATCAAGTAAACATCCTTCCCCTTGAAAATTTTTCCTGAGAACAAGCGACCAGTCGAAACAAAACCGACATGAGGGTCTGGCACGACCTTCGTGACAATCATCGCCAGTCTTCCACTCGGATTGACGGCAAGCATGTCCTTTCCAACTTCGCTGTTAATGTCACCCTTCCAGACTTTATCCAATCTGTATTTCTGCGATTCCAATGGGTTTGGCAAGTGCTCTATGATCATGTCAAGAACAACTTGATGCAACGGGGCCTTCTTCGCCAGTTCATCCTCTTTTCCAGCAACAGTCAGGTCAATGATCTCCTTGAAAGTTATCCCTGTCTTTTTCATGTAAGGAATCGAGATGGCCCATCTTTTCACAGCAGATCCCATTGCAACAGACCCGTCCATTACGTTGACCATCCACTTGCTCTTGTATTCCTCTTCAGCATATTTTTTGATAAGTAAATTAACCTCCTGGATTATCTCCTCGAATCTCTTCATCATCTGGTCCGGAGTCAGCTTCAATTCTTTGATCAAGCGGTCAATCTTGTTGATAAATAAAACTGGTTTGACCCTTTCCCTGAGAGCCTGGCGGAAGACTGTCTCTGTCTGCGGCATTATCGATTCGACACCGCAAACCAGAACTATGGTGCCGTCAACAGCTCTCATCGCACGTGTGACATCTCCGCCAAAATCCACGTGGCCCGGAGTGTCGACCAAATTGATAAGATAATCGTTCCCTTCAGACTCGTGCACCATCGAAACATTCGCCCCATAAATCGTCAGCTGCCTCGTCCTCTCCTGCTCGTCGAACCATGTGTACATCACCTTTCCTGCCATCTCCTCAGCAATCATCCCTGCTCCAGCCATGAGGTTGTCTGTAAGAGCAGTCTTTCCATGGTGGACATGGGAAGAAGTAGCAACATTCCTGATGTAGACAGGATTCTTCATCGCTTCCACGATTCTTTCTGTAACGTCTTTCTTTGCCATTTTTTGCTTCCTCTTGAGTCAGATGTAAATTATCTTTTGTAACTTAACTCTTTTAAAGCTTTTTATCCATTAGATTATTGTGAGTTCGATGAAGAAATTGCTTAGGCCAATCGCAAAAGAGAAATTTGAAGAAGGCGATTATGTGATAGAAGGTGAGTTGTACAGTCCACCAAGAAGAGGAAGTTTGAAAATTCAGCTTAGAGCAATTTACCTTCAAATTTCAAGAAAGCACAGAGGAATAAACCATATTGATTTGATAACCCCTTCTAATCTTATTCCAGATCCCAGTATTGTTATAGAAAGTTTCCTTTCAAAATTTGAACAAAAACTTAACAATCAAAATTTAATGTATGGTGAAGATACAGCAACAAAACTTTCTGATGGTTGTCTTTCAGTAATTTCAAGTCTAATTCCAATTTATTAACCTATCTCGCACCTTCAGATTCCCTCTCGACCCTTTCCCTTTCCTTGATCGCCTCTGATTTCGAACCATCATTATTGTAGGCAGCGACAATTTCTGAAGTCAGCGCATCAGCCATGCTATCCTTCTTCCCGAAACTCTTCCTGTAAGAAGCCTGGACAATGTTGCTCAATGCCAGATCGACTCTTCTCTGCGGCGATGTTATCACAGCCCTCCGGACGATGATCCCACCGACCTGGTACTGGGTTATCTCCTCGCGCAACGCCGAATTCTCCAGAGCCCTGACAAAAACTTCCACGGGATTCTTTTTGGTCTGCTGTTCAATCCTCTCAAAAACCTCTTTTACAATCTTGTACTGGATTTCTGTTTTTCCAACGCATCTCCCGGAAGTCAGCACATGCTTCTTGCCCCTGTGGCCCGGCACCTGCAGCTTGTTCATCAGTCTCTCAACAATGCTCATCTTCGACTTGTGGAACTGGTGCTTGGCATGCCTTCCGCCAGACCTTGGAACGATAACTGGCCTCAGGTTTATGTATTTGGCCAGTCCAGTGTCCTTCACTTCGACCCCTTCGACCGGCCACCTGCCAAAAATTTTCATTTCCATCAAATCTACCTCGTCGGCTTCTGTTTCTTCCCAGAGAGAATCTGACTCAAAGCGACCCCGTTCACTATTTTCACCTTGAATTTAACCCCTTGCATGCTCCCCTTCGGTCCCCCCTGAGCTCCGCCAATGCTCTCGATAATCACTTCATCATGTTCATTGATCTGGTCAATTGCTCCCTCGCCCGGGACGTGGGCAGTCACCTGTATATTATTTTTTATCAGCTGGACCCTTACACACTTCACCAATCCTGAAGCTGGCTTCCTCTGCTCCATCCCTCTCTTGTCTATCACGATTCCGCGGGCTTGGGGCGATCCTCCCAACGGGTCTTGCTTCCACAATTTCAGCATCCTGTTCTTATAACGAATATCCTTCCATCTGAACTTCTTTCTTCTTTTCTTTGCTATTCTTCCTGCAAACTCTCCTGACATCTTTTCACCTTACTATCAAATCATTTATCCCATGGTTCCTTTGAAGCAATTCTTTGTATATCTTTAAATTCTTTCCGTCCCGTCCTATCACCAAGGCCTTGTTCTTCTTCTCAACCCTTATCTCGACAACAGATTTCCCATCTTCGCTCCTTATCTTCACTTCAGAAACCTGCGGTATCAGATTTTTTACAAAAAGGGAAACATCCTTTGAAAACTCAAAAAGTTTTATGCTCTTCCCGATTATCCTCTCGGCCTTCTTCACGCTGTTCCCGTTCTTACCTATTGCAATCCCGACCTTCCCCTGGTCGACTATGAAATAAATCGTGTTTGAAGAAGAGTCCACAAAACAATCCTTCACCGGCGCTCCGGTAACATTCTCGAAAAGGTTTATCAGGCGAATAGTTTCTGTGTCAAATGTCTGCATACCAATCATTTTATTACCAGGGTTGTCACTGGAAAAGGTTTCCCGCAGATGACTCCCAGTTCCTTGCTGTTGCCATCGAAAATTTCCACTTTTGAATTTCCAATTTTCGCATTGTACTCGATCTCTTTCCTTGATTTCTCAGGCGCATTCTTTGCTATCACAATTAGTCTTGGGGTGTTAACTTTTATAAACTTTATCGACTCCATGTATCCGATGACAACCTTCCCGGATTTCAATGCAGCTTGAATTGTTTCTGTCAAACTCACTTCTCTTCACCCTCGAATTTTGCAATCAGGTCAAACATCCCAGTCCCGGACGGAATCACCTGACCGACCATCACATTCTCAAATATCCCTTGGAAATTGTCTGTCTCATTCCTTATCGAAGCCTTCACAAGATGCTTTATGGTCTCTTCGAAAGCAGCCCTTGCAAGAATAGAACTCTTTGCTCCAGCCACTCCATATCTTCCGATTGATTTGACCTCGCCGGTAAAAGTCATTATGTCGCTCACGAGCATGACATGGCGGACATCGACATCCAATCCCTGCTCCTGCAATGTCTTCAGGGCTTCGCTGATTATCAATCCTCTTGCCGCCTCAATCCCAAGAAGTTTAGCCATCTCATAAATGCTATTTGTCACGCTTCTTGTCTCATCAACTTCCTTGATGACAAACATCTGCTCGAGGTTAGAACCGATCGTGTTGATGATCCAATCTTCCCCTTCCTTCCTGACAAGAGCATTTGAAATCTCTTTCACACCGCCGACCCGGATGTTCATGATCTTCTCTCTCAGGCTCTTCAAAACTTTCACGTCAACTTCCCCTTTAGTGCAAACAGCAATCGTCCTTGTCTTCTTCTTCAAGGTTATGTCTTTCATGTCCTCGCCTTTGATTGCATTTAAAATCCTGTCAAGCTTCTTCAAATCGTTCGGCTCAATCTCCAAGCTCCCTTCGCTCAAATCAATGGAAATCCTCCTCGAGACATTCAAAATCCTCTTCTCGACAATCTGCTCTGCAATCCTTTTCGCATCGTCCTTGTTGTTGAACTCCCTTTTCATGTAAATTGTCATGACAGGCGTCTCAAGCTCGCGCTTGGCATCAAAAATTTCAATCAATCTCGGCAATCCATAAGTCACCTTCACCCCAGCCGAACCTGCGAAGTGGTATGTTCTCATCGTCATCTGAGTTGCCGGCTCAGAAATGCTCTGCGCGGCAATGATTCCGACAACCTCGCCCGGCTCGACCTTGCATTTGATGAAATATCTTTTAACCTCTAGAATCAGCTTTTCCCTCTGATCCTTGTTCAGCCTTTTTTCCTTTACAATTACTTCAATTTCATCAACAACACTCTGTGAAAGTTCCACCTTATCCAAAGAGTTTTGTTGCAATTCTTCTGACATCTACACCAGTCCTCTCAATTTTTGAAGGATCCAAACCATCCTCGCCCGGGGTAAATTGAACTATCCTCTTCGAGCTGTCCCTCACCGTCCCGTCGTATTCTATCTTCAAATCCTGCAATGCCCCGACCAGTCTTCTTTCCATATAACCTGAATGTCTGGTTTTCAAGGATTTATCCATCAGCGATTCCCTGCTGTTGATCGCATCGAAGAAAAATTCAAAAGGAGTCAAACCGTCCCTGAACCCTCTGCCGACAAATCCTCTTGCCTCCAGGCTTATGTCACCTCTCTTGAAATGCGGAAATGTTCTTTCATGATATCCTCTCTCCATCCTCTCGCCCATGATCATCTCTTGCCCGACAGCGGCAGCAGTCTGAACGATGTTAACCAAACTGCCTCTCGCTCCGCTCTTCGCCATGACGAGCGTGAAGTTTTCTTTCATGTGCTTCTCAAGAGTCTCCTCGATCTCGTTCAAACATTTGTTCAATGTCCTTTTGATCGAGTGTTCCAGGCTTTCCTTAGGTGTCCTGCCTGGAAGAAGTTTCAGCTCCCCTCTCTCGAACATCTTTATCAGCTCATCGACATCCTTCCTCACCTTTGCAATTATCCCTTTTATTTTTGCGACCGCTTCAGGCGGCAGGTCTTGATCCGAGATGCTGATGGAGAATCCCGTTTTCATCAAAAATTCGAGAGCCAGTCTCGTGATATTGAACAGGAAATTCTTTACAAAATTGGCACCGTATTCCTTTTCTATCTTGTCGATTATCCTCCCTTCTTCTGCACCTACCGAAGCCTTGTCAATGGTCCCGTTGATCAGTTTCCCATTTTTGATCACGACATAGGCATCATACTCGCACTTTTCCTTCGTGCACTTCTCACATCCCACGCAACATTTTGCCTTGAAATCGATTGAAAAATCCTTCGGCAGGAACAAGCTGAAAATTTCCTTCCCACTCAGTACGTCCTTGTCTGGTATCTCCACATTTTCATCAACCGCCCTCACCAGCTGGACGAACTCGTCCCGTTTGTATTTTTTATTCCCATTCGTCAAGATGTAAAGCCCGGACAACTGGTCTCGCCAAGCACCGATTATCGGTCCGGAAAATCTAGGGCTTCTGATGTGCTTTGAAACCGACATCAAGATGTCAGCCTCGACCTGTGCCTCTTCCGTCTGCGGCACATGCAGGTTCATCTCATCTCCGTCAAAATCAGCATTGTACGGGGCGCACGTGCAAAGGTTCAGCCTGAAAGTTCTGTAGGGCATCACCCTCACCCCGTGCTTCATTATGCTCATCCTGTGCAAGCTCGGCTGCCTGTTGAACAAGACAGTATCCCCATTTTGTATGTGCCTCTCGACAACATAACCAGGGATGACTTCCTTCACCAATTCTTCCTTGTTCATGTCAGTTACCTTTTTCCTTCTCCCGTCAGGCCTTATCAGGTAGTTTGCTCCAGGCCACACGCTCGAGCCGTTCAAAATCATCTTCTTCACAGATTCCAAATTCTTCTCGTTCACTCTTACAGGGACTGTCAGCTCTTTTGCAATAATCTCAGGGACTCCGACCTCATCTATCCCTATCATCGGATCAGGGCTGATCACAGTCCTTGCAGAGAAGTTCACTCTCTTTCCTGCAAGATTCCCTCTGAACCTCCCTTCTTTTGTCTTCAGCCTCTGCGACAGAGTTTTTAAAATCCTTCCAGATCGATGCCTCGCAGGCGGCACTCCAGATATTTCATTGTCAAAATAAGTTCCGGCATGATATTGCAGCAGCTCCCAGAGGTCTTCTATTATAAAATCTGGAGCCCCAAGGTCAATGTTTTCTTTCAGCCTCTCGTTTATCCTGACTATGTCAACAAGTTTGTGTGTCAGATCATCTTCTGACCTCTCACCGGTCTCAAGAGTGATCGAAGGCCTGACAGTCACTGGAGGAATCGGCAGCAATGTCAGTGCAAGCCATTCTGGCCTCATGTTTTTGAACCCAATAACTTCCAGGTCTTCATCAGGTATTTTTTCAAATCTCTCTCTCAACGTAACAGGGTTCAGCATGCTGTTGTCCTCAGTAAAACTGTAAGGTTTTATAAATTTCAGTTTTCCCTGCTCCTTGTTGCAGTAGGGACATTTCTTTTTTGCCAGCTTTATGATTTCCTTGAAAATCAGTTTCTTCCCCTTTATCTTTTCAACTTCCTTCGGGTCTATCAGCACCCTGCTGCAATTTCTGCAAACGACTTTCAGCAATCCGAACAGAATTTTCGCATAGTGCACATGAACAACTGGCTTGGTCAATTCCATGTAGCCGAAATGCCCCTGGCACTCACCAACCGATCCGCCACAAGTCCTGCATCTGACACCAGGGTCGACAACTCCCAATCTCGGATCCATCAACCCACCCTCGACAGGATATCCCTCCTGGTCATACAACTCGGTCTTTGTGATTTTTGCCAAAGACATTTTCTTGACCATGTCAGGGTTCACGATTCCAAATTCGATTTTTTCTACAAGCATTCTATCCCTCTTTCAAAAATACCTTCGGATATATCAGCATGCTCTTCAACTCGTCCAGCATCAGCTTGAAGGCATAGCTCATCTCCACGTCAATTATCTTCGATTCGCCGCAGACCGGGCAATATTTTTTATTTTTGATTCTGTCAAATATAGCAACCAGCCCGCACTCGCTGCAGATCGAAACAACTGTCTTGTCGGAATCAAACCTTTCTTTCAAAACCAGTGCTGCCCCGTGTGCAATCAAGCAGTCCTTCTCCATCTCACCCAGCCTCAACCCTCCCTCTTTGCTCCTCCCTTCTGTCGGTTGCTTTGTCAGAAGCGTCACGGGTCCACGCGAACGTGCGTGTATCTTGTTTGAAACCAGGTGGTCAAGCTTTTGGTAAAAGCAGTTTCCAATAAATATCTGGGAATCAAACCTTCTCCCACTCATTCCTTCATACATTGTTTCCTTCCCATCGTTCCTGAAACCAAATGATTCAAGCAAACCCCTTATCTCGCTCTCTGGCACTGGGCTGAAAGCAGGGGAACAGATGTATTGGCCTGACATGGCAGAAGCCTTTCCAGCTATCATTTCCAGCAGCTGCCCCATTGTCATCCTCGAAGGAATACCGTGCGGGTTAAAAATGATATCAGGGACCACACCATCTTCTGTGAAAGGCATGTCTTCCTGCGGGATTATCAAGCCAATAACTCCTTTCTGGCCGTGCCTGCTTGCGAGCTTGTCTCCTATCTCAGGGATTTTTGGATCTCTGATGACAACTTTAACAAGCTTCGTCCCGTCTGTCGTCTCTGTTAAAAACACCCTGTCAACTATTCCAGAATCACCATGCCTCAGCCTTACAGATGTCTCTCTTATATTTTCCAATCCTGTGATGAACTGGTCCATGGTCCCGAGGAATCTCAAAGGTGATATCCTCCCAATAAGAATATCATCCGAACTTGCTTTTGTTTCAGGATTTATAATCCCGTCTTCTGGCAGGTGCTTGTAAGAGTCTTCACCAGCATAACCTCTTACTCCTGCTTCTGGGATCCCTATCACATCTTCCTGGCCGCCCATGTACCTCTTCTGCTCAGCTTCATATGTCCTGAACATCTGGGACCACAAAAGTCCTCTTTGTATCGAGTTCGCATTGATGATTATCGCATCTTCAGTGTTGTATCCCCTGTAGCATCCAACCGCAATAACAACATTGACTCCATTAGGATGCTTGTCATAATTGATCACCTTGTGCGCATACGTCTGGACAAGAGGGACTTGCGGATATACCATCACGTTCGCCTTCGTGTCGCTTCTGTTCAAATAATTGGTGGAAAAGAGTCCGATGCTCTGGCCAACCATCTTCGCCCCGTAATTGACTCTGTCACCTCGGTTGAATTCTGGATAAGGAATGAATGATGCAGACAGTCCTAGAATTATCGAGTCATCCAATTCCAAGTGAGTGTGATCATTTGTCAAATCTTCAGGCTTTATCGCGATGAATGTGTTCTCCTCTTCCTCTGCATCAAGATATTCTATTATTCCTAGCTTGATCAAGTCATCCCACTTCATCTCTCCCTTTCTCAATTTTTCTATGTGCTCCTGGTTCAGCTTTTGCTTTCCGTTCTCGATAACTATCGCGGGCCTTCTAACTCTCCCGCTATCAGCCAAAATTTTTACTTCATCCATGTGTTTATGATAAGCTACATTAATCTGGCTCGACAGCAGACCGTTTCTTCTCTTCTCTCTTATCTCGCTTACCAGTTTCTCTGGCTCGTTAGTTGAGCCAAGATATCTCCCGTCTAAAAATATTTCTGCCATGTTTTCACATCATCTTCTGTATAGAACTTATGAGGGGTTTCAATTCCTTTTCATTCACACCCTTCGTGATCTCGGCCATTATCGCAAGGTATTTTCTCAATCCAATCGTCGACCCTTCAGGCGTTTCGCTCGTGCACAGCTTTCCAAAGTGAGTGGGATGCAGCTCACGGGCCTCGAAGTGCTCTTGAGTGGACGTGAGGGGAGAGAGGACATTTCTCATGTGCGAGATTGTCTTGATGTGGCTTCCTCTTTCCAACCTTTGGCTGATTCCAGTCCTTCCACCAACCCAGCTGCCGATTGCCAATGCAGAAACCAGCTGATTCGTCAGGACATTCGACTCGACAATCGCCTGAAGAGGTGGGAGTCTTCCACGCTTTGTCAGTTTCTGATAATTGTAAGTTATTCTTGTGATCAGTCCCCACTTCCCGAGAAGTATCGACCTCAAAAGTATCTCGAGAAGGTCCCCTGAAAGCTTCAGCCTCTTGTTTGAATAATGATCCAAATCGTCCTCTTCAATCTTGCCCAAGTGCAACTTTATCAGTTTTGCAATTGCCTTTGATAGGAACATCGCCTTTTCGACTCTCTTGTCTGTGGTCTGGCCCAGGTGAGGCAGCAGATATCTGTCAACCAGCTTGACAGCCCTGTCGATCCTATATTCCTTCTGCGGAATCTTGATGTGTTTCCCGATTTCCTCAAGAGCTCCTTGCTTCGTTGAAGATTCGGTCTCATACAGGTTCACGTAGAATTCTTCCTGTATTTCCGGATCTGTGGAAATCGCAACAGCAACGTCCTTGTCCGACTCGAGACCCAACGCCTTCAGCAGAATCGCAACCGGAAGCTTGTTCACATTCGCAAAACTTATTGTTATCGTCCCATCGTTCTTTCTTTCGAGCAGATGCCTCTGGATGTATCCGTCTTTCTCTGAGTGGATCCTTGCGATTTCTGCGACATTGCCGCTGCTGACTTTTGCAGTGATGATCCTGTTCGATGCAATCTCTTCCACCAAAACTAGAATCCTTTCAGTCCCGTTTATTATAAAGTATCCTCCTGGATCGTCCGGGTCCTCCCCGTTATCAATCAGCTCCTGTCTGCTCATCGTCGCAAGCGGGCAGATCCTTGACTTTACCATCACTGGCATGTCCCCGAAATTCACGACTATCGTGTCGCTTTCTATGTTGTTCAGGATTGGTGTCATCTCTATGAACATCGGGGCGGAATAAGTTAGGTTCCTTGCTCTTGCTTCCAAAGGAAGTATACCTCTCACCGAACCGTCAGCTTCTTTTACAGACGGCTCACCAATCTTGAACTCGCCCAGTTTTATTTTGAACTCGCCGAGCTCAGGAACTTCCGGCTTCACGACACCGATTTCGCCCAAGACTTTGGGTATTCTTCTTGAAATGAAATCATTGTAAGAATCTGCCTGGAACTTGACAAGACCCTTCTCACGAGTAAACGCGTCTAGCAATGTTAAAAATTGTTCATTCACAGCATCAACCTTTTACTACAACCCTATAATATTTGGTTTCTCCGGCGGTCGGGCTCTTTCTGACAATCTCAACCACGTCGCCCAACTGGCCGTTTATCAGCTTTATCACAGGATCAGAGCCTGAAATTCTTGGCAACTGCTTGATGTTTATCCCATATTTTTTGAAAAGCTCTTCCCTTTCCTTTTCGTTCAAAATTCTGTGCTTTGGAACGAGCTCGTGCTTCAAGATGTCAAGTTCTTTCAATCACTCACCATAGTCCTGAGTCATTGGGAAATGTTCTCAATAAAATAACGTGTCACCATTCTCGATGTTGTCGCCAGATTGGTATCCTGTATTATCCTATATTACATATTTATACTCATTTAAGCTTAACTGTTGCATTTTAGGCCTTAGAGCGCCCTGAATGGGATTTGAACCCATGTCGCAAGCGTGACAGGCTCGCATTCTAGTCTTGATTCCTAGGCCGCTAGACGATCAGGGCTTACTTTTCTATATAATATCTAGATTTTTAAAGATTTACAAAAGGATAAATATGTTGGCAACACACTGAAGTTCCCATGCCGAGGCACAGTACAAATCAGTACAGCGAAGGGCTTAATTACCGAGATCGAACGGGATCGGATGTTTCCCCCTCTTTCTGGTCGCCAACAAAATATCTTATCTCTCAGTGTTTTTAAGCTTAACTCTTTTCTAAAGTCAAGAAGAATTTTTCAAGGAAATATTCATATAAAAATTAAAAAAATCCCCGGAGCCGGAGTCGAACCAGCAACCTACCGGTTTCTATACGAGCAACTGCTACCAGCAAATGCAAAAGCACTCGCCTACAGCCGGTTGCTCTACCATTGAGCTATCCGGGGTTTGATATATCTTGCCTAGATATATATTAAAACACTTTCTTTCTATATTCTTTTAGTTTAGAAAAATCTATCTTGCCTTTATCCAGACGCTTTTAGAAGCTATTACCTTTTTCTCTTTTTTCTTGTTGAAGTAGGCTATCCTTGCTTTCGGAAGCTTCAGTGTCCCAGCAACCTCGACAACCGGCTTGATCCTGTAGCTCAGGACTCTCTCCTCGAACGGCTTCAACGAATCAATCCTCCAGAGAAGTTCAGTCCCGCCAGTCGATTTTCTTAAACTCGGCTTGATCGTGTCAAAACCTTCCACGACTGTCGCGATGGTAGGCACGAAATCCCTCACAATCAAATCCTTTATCTCATGCCTGCTGCCGTTCTTTACTTCGATGGAAACAACGACTTCCTTCTCCCTTGTCAGAGCACCCGAATGCCTGACCCTTTTGACGACCTTCGGAGAGAAAACATACTTGAAGGCAATCATAACAAACAGCAGCAAAAGAACAAAAACAACTATTATGCTTATGCTCCTTACCTCATATTTGATTATAATTTCCTGGCCAGGAGTCAGGCTGTCGACATGCCAGTAATAAATCACTCTTATGTCCTTTTCCTCCATCTTGTCCGGCTCGATTTGAGGGTAGAACAAATTCTTCACGAACTGCGGGACTGATTCAGTTATGTAGAAGTTTGATTCCACAACATTTCCTTCATTTGTAACTTTTACTGTAACAGTCTGCGACATCAGTCCATATTCAAAAGATTTTTCTTTGACCAGTTTACTGACTTCCTTCACGGTTATCAAGTCGCTCATCTTGTAACTCTTCATCAGCCCGCTCCCATCTACCACTGTGGACTCGACAAAATAATTTCCAGGTCCTGCATACTTGTCAAAAGTATAAGTGTTCGTCAATTTTTTGACAGACCCAGGAGGCATGCTGTCTATCCTGTCGTCAAACCTTTTCAAAATAACTTCGTTGCTTTTCAGATTTGTCTGTATGTTGTACGGGCCCATCGGGACTAAGGCTGTGTTTGAAATGTAGCTGTCGATTGTCATCGTCTCCCCAGGGTTGACGTCATACTTGCTAACTCTTATGTCAGAAACAAAAACAGGGCTCTTCCTCAAGACTGTGAGCTTGAACATGCTCGTGTCGTTGACGTTCTTGTTGCTTATGGACTGGGTGGTTATCGTGAATGGAGAGATTAATGAATCGCTTGATCTCGTGTCAAAATAAATTTTTGTCATGACGCTTGATCTTGCGTTTATGCTGACAAAATTGTCTTGCAAATCAACCCGGATACCATACCAATATGATGGAAAAACATTTATCGAGAAGGTGTCTGACTTGGGCTGGTTGTTTGTTATGGTGACGTCAATGCTCGTGATGTCGCCTATGTATGTTGTTATATCGTTGTTACTCAAAGAGAGAGCCACTTCGCCGGCAGCTCTGGCACTAGTCGCTACAAACAGAAGAGTTGCAAGAAAGCAAATCAAAAATCCTATTTTTTTCATCCAACCTACCTATCTTAGAATAGGATTTCCTATTTTATATTTGCCTACCTTGACAATTTTTTGAGAAATTCCTTGAAGGTGAGCGGTTTCTTCTCCTTTTCCCTCTTCTTCCTTCTTTTTTCCATCTCATCCTTGATGTAATTTGCTATCGGCTTGAGCCTTATTTCATATGCAGCTCCGGGTTGGATGTAGGCGATGTCGAATTTCTCATTGTATTTGTTGAAGTATGTCAAAGTCTCGTAAGGTATCCTGTTTTTTACTTTTGGCTGCTCGGCAGGATATCCAACTGGCAGAATTACTAACGGTCTCAAGTGCGGCGGAGTCTCTAGAATATCCTTTACCCGTTCCTCATCAAAAGAACCTATCCAGCAGCTTGCCAGGCCCAAGCCTTGAGCAGCAAGAAGAACACCCATTGCAGCATTCGCGGTGTCCTGAATCGCGTAAAGAATCTCTCCCCTCTTCCCATATTTCAAACTTATTTTTTCTAGGTTCGCACAGATGACTATTACTGCAGGCGCGTCTGCTATGAAAGTTTGATGGAGGGCGGCTTCTGCAATCTTCTTTTTTAAATCTTCATCCTTTACAACAAAAAATTCCCACTCCTGCACGTTTCCAGCTGACGGGGATTGAGATGCCATGAACAGGAGGACGCCGATCAGCTTGTCGTCGACAGGAGTTTTCTCGAACTTCCTCACAGAGCATCTTGCTATCATCGCTTCGAAAACATTCATATTTTATCTATAGGATTTAAAACATTAAAGTTTTTTAGTTGCGCCGCAGATAGGGCAAACCCACATCTCTTCAGAATTTTTAATTTCAGGATATCTTGATTTTATTGCTTCCTTTCCCATTTCAATCCTCTCATGCGAATTTTTCAGGCAGGATTCGCACAAGCCGTATGTCCATGTCTTAGTCGCCATGTTGATTCTTAGTATAAAACTTATAAATCCTTCTACTTAAGTATTCTGAATTAGAGAAACAAGCGATTTTATGGAATATTTTATATTATCGGACACTTACGAAAAGTTGGAAGGGACTTCTTCGAAACTTGGCAAGGCTGAAATTCTCTCCGGGCTCTTCAAGAATACCCCAACCGAACTCCTCCCAAAAACTGTCTTGCTGTCCCAGGGGATCGTCTATCAAAAATATCTTCAGCTTGAACTTGGAATAGCCACTCAAATGATGACCAGGGCAATCTCAAAAGCCACTGGTTTTAGTTCAGCAGAAGTGGAGGAAAAATTCAAGAAGACCGGAGACTTGGGTTTGACAGCCGAGCACTGCATTAAATCAAAGAAGCAATCGACACTCTTGAAAAAAAAATTGACCGTTGAAATAGTTTTTGAAAACCTTCAGAGGCTGGCAACTGCCACGGGCGGTGGCTCGCAAGAAAGAAAGCTAAGTCTGATTGCTGAACTTCTGACATCTGCCAAACCTAAGGAAGCTCTCTACATCGTGAGAACAATTTTGGGCGAGCTGAGGATTGGAGTCGCTGAAGGGATCATCCGGGATGCGATCGTGAATGCTTTCTTGGTTAAAGAAAAAACTGGGAAGGAAGAGAAATCTGACGCAACTGCGGCTGTGGACTATGCTTGGAACATCCTCTCTGATTTCGGCGAGATAGCAAAGATTGCTAAAGAGAAAGGAGTTGCCGGGCTCAAAAAAGTCAAAGTTCAATTGGGCAAGCCGATACAAGTCATGCTAGGCGAGAAGGCTGAAAATATCGAGCAAGTTGTCAAAGAGTTCGGCGAGGTAGCTGCCGAATACAAGTACGACGGCATGAGGGCAGAGATAATGAAAAAGGGAGACAAGATTTGCATTTTTACAAGGAGATTGGAAGAGGTGACAGACCAATTTCCAGACATCGTTGAACTTTGCAGGAAAGGATTGAAGGTGGATGAATGTATAGCCGAGGGAGAAGTTCTGGGAATCAATCCAAAAAACGAAACCCCTCTCCCGTTTCAATTTTTGTCACAAAGGATTCACAGGAAGCATGACATTGAAAAGATGGCGAAAGAAATTCCTGTGCAGATTAATTTGTTTGATATCGTCTACCTTGACGGGCAGGCTCTTTTTGGCAAACCTTTCAAGGAGAGAAGAAAAATATTGGAAAAATCTGTAAAAATAATTCCTAAAAAATTCCAGCTAGCAAAGCAGATAGTGAGCGGTGACGTGAAAGAGTTGGAAAAATTCTACAAGGAAGCTCTTGATGCAAAACAGGAAGGACTGTTCCTGAAAGTCCTTGACTCGAAATATGTTTTCGGAAGGCATGTGGGCGGTTGGTATAAGATAAAACCTATCATGGAAACTCTGGACCTTGTTATCGTTGGTGCGACCTGGGGCGAGGGAGCGAGAACGAATTGGCTGAGCTCTTACGTCTTGGCCTGTAGGGATCCTGATAGCGGCAAGTTCCTTTCATGCGGAATGATGGGGACCGGATTGACTGAAGAGGAGTTTGAACTCATGACAGAGACTCTGAAACCTTTGATTGTCAGCGAGAAAGGGAAGGATGTGGTGCTAAAACCAAAAATTGTTATTGAGGTCGGGTATCAGGAGATTCAAAAATCGCCTAACTACGAGTCAGGGTTGGCTTTGAGATTCCCAAAACTTCAAAGGATAAGGGAGGACAAGGGGCCGGAAGAGGCTGACATCTTGGAGAGAGTGAGAAAACTTTACGAGAGTCAGGGCCGAGAGGGCTGATCTATAAAAAATTGTTTTTATTTCGTCTCACCTTAAACAAAAAATTACCAGCTGGGCAATAGAAAAAAAACTGATATTGAAGAACTTCGACTAACCTTTAAGAAATTTGCTTATGCCACCGATAAGGCATAAAAGCTTATATATTAAATTACTTCATAGTTAAAACATAGAGGGGAAATGATGTTAGCTTCAGCAAAAGTGTTCGATGCATTGAAAGGAATTGGTTTGAACTTATATGAGAGGAAACTCTGGGTTGCTTTGCTTGCCCGTGGGACTTCGACTGCTGGAGAGCTTTCTGAAATTGCAAATGTCCCAAGAAGCAGGGCTTATGATGTTTTGCAGAGCCTGGCTGAAAAAGGATTTCTCGTTGTCCAGACTGCCAAGCCGATAAGATATGTTGCAATTTCCCCTGAGGAATCACTTGAGAGGGCGAAGAAAAAATTGGAAGAGAGCTTCCGCGAGACCCAGGATAGGATAGATGATTTGAAGAGTTCTCCAGTGATGAGGGAATTGAACGACGTTTTCTCGCAGGGATTGAAGCTAGTTGCTCCGGAGGACATGACAGGAGCCTTGAAAGGAAAATATTCTGTTTTTCAGCAGACTGACACGATGTTCAGGGATGCGAACAAGAACATAAATATCGTGACGACACCAGAAGGCTTGAATGATCTTTTTTCCAATCACCTTGATGCGCTGAAGAAGGCGAAGGAGAGAGGAGTTGACATAAGGATTGCTGCGACTGGGACTGAGAGATGCTCTGAGGCGATCAAATCTTTCAATTCTATTGCTGATGTTAAAGTAGTTGACGAGAAGGAAGTTCCAGTATCTGGAAAGTTCATGGTCGTTGACGGGAAGCAGATGATTCTTTCATTGACAAATGCTAAAGTCCACTCGACACAGGACATGGCAATGTGGAGCAAGAGCGAACATGCGGCAGGAGACATTCTTGATCCGATGTTCAAGATGATTTGGTCTCATTCTAAGAATTGTTGAAATATATTTTCTTGAAAAATTTTCATTCTTTTAAAAAATTTTTCTTTTTGTTTCATCCAAGACTTGCTTTACAAAATCTTCCACTTTAATTTTGTATTTTACCTTTCCATCCCTGCTTCTAACTGCTATCGTCTTGCTCTTTTCCTCTTTATCCCCGATAACAATCATGTAAGGAATTTTCTTCATTTGCGCTTCTCTGATTTTGTATTCTATCGTCTTGTTTTCCAAGTCAATCTCAGTCCTAATCCCATTTTTAAGAAAATCTTCTTTTATTTTCTCTGAATATTTTTTATTGTCCTCTGAAATCGGTAAGATTTTGGCCTGAACCGGTGAAAGCCAGACTGGAAAAGCTCCACCGTAATGTTCGACAAGAATCCCGATGAACCTCTCAACGCTGCCGAAAATGACCCTGTGAATCAGAATCGGTGTATGGTTCTTTCCATCATCACCAATGTAGCTCAAACCAAAATTTCCCGGCATCGGGAAATCAACCTGAACAGTTGCGCATTGCCAAGTCCTTCCCAAAGAATCTTTTATATGGAAATCAATCTTCGGGCCGTAGAAAGCACCATCACCAGGATTTATTTTAAATTTCAACTTCTTCCTGTTCAATGCCTCCTTCAAAGCTTTCTCAGCCTTGTCCCAAATCTCCTTTGAGCCCATCGCATTCTCAGGCATTGTCGACAGTTCAATATGATATTCAAACCCAAAAATTTTGTAGAAGAAATCAATAAGATTGACAACATTCAAAATCTCATCCTCAAGCTGCTCTGGTGTGACAAAAATGTGAGCATCGTCCTGAGTGAAAGCCCTGACCCTGAACAGTCCTGACAATACACCGCTCAGTTCATTCCTATGCACCAATCCGAATTCAGCAAGTCTAAATGGCAAGTCTCTGTAGCTTCTGCTGGAACTTTTATAAACCATTATCGCTCCAGGGCAGTTCATCGGCTTGAGCCCGAAATCAACATCTTCAACTTTAGTAAAAAACATATTGTCCTTGTAATGGTTCCAATGCCCGCTGATCATCCACACATCCTTGTTCAAGATTATCGGAGTGTTGATTTCTTGATAACCCCCTTTTACATGTTCCTCTCTCCAAAAGTCATATAGAATATTTCTAATCAACATGCCCTTGTTGTGAAGGAAAACCATACCAGGCGCGACTTCCTGAAAACTATAAAAATCAAGCTTCTGTCCAATCACCCTGTGATCATTCTCACTCAGCTTTTCTGATTCAAGAGCAGGCTTCTTTCCAATTCTTTTCACCTTTTCCTCTGAAATTTTTTCTTCTTTAATCTCTCCAGCATGGAATTCTTTTGACTGCTCGGCCAGAGGATGTCCCTTCACTTTTATCTGAAGAGCTTTATTCCAGCCGAATGGCGCGCGAAAAGTTTCAATCTTCAGTTTTTTCGCATGAGCTTCCATCTCCTTTAAAACGACCAACGCCTCAGTAGGTTTGGCAAGGTTGCTGCTCAAATGCGCATAAGGATAGATCAATATCTTGTTGACTTTCAAATTTTCAAGGAATTTTTTTATCTCATTCATCGCATTATTCCCGGTGGATTCATTATCGCCCCTCTCAACTGCTGTGAAAAGAACAACAACTTCTTCTATCCTATACTTCTTCTTCTCAACTTCTTCTGCCTGGGTAATCTCTTTTTTTATCGGCTCGTACTCTATAAAGTCTGAATGCAGCTGAAGTATTCTCATTGTAAACTCTCCTTAATTTTATTTGTCGGTTCAGAGCTTAAGAATTGAATAAAGAGGCTAAAAGAAAGATCAGTGCTGTTTGGCATCCACCCTTCAATCTTAACACCTTTAACTTAATTATCCAAATAAATTTAAATAGGTTTTAATAATCCAAAAAATAAAATGCAATTGAAAAGTCCCGTGGTGTAGCGGTCAAGCATACAAGCCTCTGGAGCTTGGGACGGCAGTTCGAATCTGCCCGGGACTATAACTTTTTGCTGTAAAAAATTCAATTTGTTTCAGAAATATTTTTATATTTCCAATTGCTTTGCTTTTTCTTTGAGGTAGTTAATCTTGCTCTGCAGAAATCTGATTCTTCTCACGCTAGTCTCAGAAAACAAAGCTTGCTTTGTATCAAACAGTTGCTCTTCGATGAACCTTGCTTCCTCAAGGTTAACACGACTGAATTGTTTATGGTTCATACTCACTCCTTGGTAGTGACTAATATATAAGTATTACTATTCTGTAGTAGCTAAATCTTTATAAAGCCTATTTAAATTCAGTGAATTCCGGTAAATATTATGAGCATACTGATAAGGGATGCGAGTTTTGTTCTGACTAATGGAAAAGGAATTCTGAAAGGCTATGACATCTTCATCGAGGAAGATAAAATCTCTGAAATAGGGAAAAATTTGAAGCGTTCTGCTGAGTTTGTTGTTGATGGAAGAAAAAAAATCGTGATGCCCGGGCTAATCAATTCCCACACACATGTTTCAATGACATTGCTTAGAGGTTTGGCGGACGACTTGCCACTGATGGACTGGCTGAAGAATCACATCTGGCCAACTGAGCAGCGCCTGACTGCTAAAGACGTTTATCAGGGAGCTTTGCTCGGATGTTTGGAGATGATAGAGTCCGGTACAACCTGTTTCGGAGACATGTACTTTTTTGCTGATGAAGTTGGGAAGGCAGTCAAACTCTCTGGAATCAGATCTTTGGTCAATTCCGTTGTCATTGACTTGTTGCCAGAAAATGTTGCTGGACTGAGAGTTTTGGCTGAAACTCTAAAGAAAATCAGGCAGCTGAACTGCAGCAGAGTCACTCCATGGCTTTGCCCACACTCTCCTTATGGCTGTTCTGAAGAGACTCTAAGAAGGGTTAAGGAAATCTCCAGAAAGGAAAAATTAAGAATCAACATCCACCTTTCTGAGACAAAGTCGGAAATAGAAGAAATAAAAAAGAAGCATGGAAAAAGTCCTGTAGAGTTTCTAAGCGAGATTGAATTTTTGGATTCGGACGTCACAGCCGCTCATTGCGTTCATTTGACAGATAAGGAAATGAAAATTCTGAAGGAGAGAGATGTCAAGGTCGTCCACAATCCTGTCAGCAACATGAAAACCGCATCCGGCGTGGCTCCGATACCTGAGATGCTCGAGAAAAAAATTTGCGTGGCTTTAGGGACCGATGGAGCTGCAAGCAACAACTGTCTGGATATGTTCCAGGAGATGAAGTTTGCCGCGCTTCTTCACAAGATCAACAAACTAAATCCAACTGTGATTCCTGCTGAAGTGGTTCTGGGGTTTGCTACTGTCAATGGAGCCAGAGCGCTCGGATTGGAAAATCAAATTGGTGCAATAGAGACAGGGAAGAAAGCCGACATAATAATTCTTAATATTAAAAAACCTAACCTGACACCAATACTTTCAAACCACTCTGTCGCTTCACATCTGGTCTATTCTGCCACTGGAAATGATGTTGAGACTTCAATAGTTGACGGCAAGATTATAATGGAGAACAGGAAAGTCCTGACTCTGGACGAAGAAGACGTGATGGAAAAAGCTCAAGAAGCAGCAGAAGATTTGCAAAACAGAAGTAAACCTTTATAGAAAAACTTACAAAAGATAATTATGCCAAAAGAATGCCAGAGGATTTTAAAGGAAGTCTTAGTCTATGCAAAGCCAAAACCTGAGGAAAAGAAGAAGTTAACTGCTCTGGCAAAAAAAGCTTTGGGCATTGCGAACAAGGAAGCAAAAAAGTTCAAGGCGAAGGCAATTCTAGCTGGAAGTTTGACAAGGGACACGTGGCTACCAAGCAAGATGGAATTCGAAGTCTTCGTTTTATTTCCGACTAAATTGCCAGATAAAAAGATGGAGGATATTGGGTTAAGACTGGGAAAGGAAATCGTCAACAAGCTGAAAGGAAGCTACAGGATAGAATATGCCGAGCACCCTTATGTCCGCGGGCGCGTTCAGGATATAGACATTGATATCGTCCCTTGTTTTGAGGTGAAGTCTACAAAAGAACTGAAGTCTGCGGTTGACAGAACCCCTTTTCATGTGAAGTATGTGGAAAAGAACTTGCCGGCGAGCAAGTCGGACGAGGTCAGGCTACTGAAACAATTTCTCACTGCCAATGGAATCTACGGTGCTGATGCAAAGACTGAAGGCTTTTCCGGATACGTGTGCGAACTTCTTATAATAAACTATGGAAGATTTTTGGATGCATTGAAGGCTGTGAACAGCTGGCATCCCGGCGAGATAATCGACATAGAAAAGTATTATTCAAAAAAAGATTTTCACCATCTCAAAAAACAATTCGCAGAGCAGGTTTTGATTCTCATCGATCCCACCGACAAGATTAGGAATACTGCTGCGGCAGTTTCGACCCACAGCTTCTTCATGTTCAAGAAAATAGCAGAAGAATTCTTGGAGAACCCCAGAGGAGAGATGTTTTTCAAAAGGAAGTTTGAGCCGATAACCGAGAATGAGCTGATCCAAAACCAGTTCAAGAGGAGGACAGAACTCATTTTTGTGAAGTTCAAGCCGCCGGAAGTGGTTCCAGACATTCTCTGGCCGCAGCTGAGAAGATTCTCTGACAGATTGATGAGTATTTTGAAGGAGAATGAGTTTGTTGTCCTAAGGAAGGATGTTTTCACCGATGAGAAGAATTTGACTGTGGTTCTGCTGGAGATGGAGATTTCGAAGCTGCCGATTATCCAGAAAAGGATTGGTCCGAAGGTTTTTGACTTGGACGATTCCAAAAGATTCTTGGAGAAATACAGGCAGCATGTGCTGACAGGCCCGTTCGTGGAAGACAATTTCTGGGCGGTCGAGATGAGGAGAAAGTTCTTGAGCGCAAGAGAGAAGCTGGCGGACAGCCTTAAGGAGAAGGTTGAAACCCTGAAGGCAAAAGGAATTCCGAGTCACATTGCCGAGCAGCTGGGAAAAGGATTCGAAATATTTTCCGAGAACGAGAAGATCATCGAACTGGTAAAGAAGGACAGGAACTTTGGAATATTTTTGAGGAAATATTTCGAGAAAGAGAGCCTGATATGATAGAGATAACATTTCTTGGTACAGTGTCAGGAATCCCTAGCAAGAACAGAAACCACCCGGCAATAATCTTCGAGTATTTTTCAGAGGAGAAGGACACCCTGCTTTTCGACTGCGGCGAAGGGACTCAGAAGCAGTTGATGCTTTCGGGAATCAGCTTCATGGACATTAACAAAATTTTCATCTCACACTGGCATGCAGACCATTTCGCAGGATTGATTCCACTGATCCAGACGATGAACTTGGAAAAAAGAACAAAGGAACTGAAAATATACGGGCCAGAGGCAGAAAGGTTTGTTTCGGACATCATCGACTTGGGATATTTCGGCCTGAGGTTTCCTGTCACGGCAGTGAACGTCCCTTTTGAAGGAGACGAGATAAATCTTGTTGACGAGACAGAGGAATACCAAGTTTTTTCAATCCCAGTCTACCACACAATCCCTTCCGTCGCCTTTTGCTTTAAAGAGAAAGACAGATGGAACATTGACCCAAAAGAGCTGAAGAAGCTGGAGCTGAAGAGAGGTTTCTGGCTGAAGAAACTGAAGAAATTTGGAAAGGCTGAATTCAAGGGGAAGGAGATAAAGATAGAGCAGGTCGCGAAAAAAACTCCTGGATTGAAAGTTGTCTACTCTGGCGACACTAGACCGTGCGAGAACTTGGTCAAAATGTCTAAGGATGCTGACTTGCTGATTCATGACGGGACTTTTCTTGAGGAAGAGGAAGGGAAGGCCCATGCCGACGTCAAGCAGGCGGCGAATGTCGCGAAGAAGGCCGACGTCAAGCAATTAATTCTAACCCACATCAGCAGAAGATACACTGACCCGAAGGAACTGGAAGAAGAGGCGAAAAAAGTTTTTTCAAACACTAAGGTCGCCTATGATTTCATGAAAGTCAAATTGAAAGGTTACAAATAAAATTGTACCTACTTGAAATTTACACAAAAAATTTAGAAATATTCTTTGCCTGAAGGAGTTTCATTCTTACTAGCAGAATGCTGATACTCTGGAGAGTAAATTTTTGTAATAATAAATTTTCCCGAAGTTGTTTTTGTATCAGAGTGAATTGTTTGTTCAATAATCTGGCAATGGCCCCAGTAGAGCCATTTTCCATTAATATTATGAACTAGAAAAACCCTGTTAGGTGCTGGATGATACAACCTCATATTGGGTTTGTCTTTGAATTCAAAAACTCTTCCTTTAAAATCCTCAGTCTCGAATGGCTTCTTCAAATGTTTCTCAAGAACCAATTCCTTTGGGAAACCTTGCTTCGTTGTCAACTGCAATGTATCGTTAAATTCAATGTAGCTGCCCATACAATTCAGATATGAAGAATTCAATAAATAGTTTATAGTTAGTCTAATTTTCTGTATGCCCCCACTGGGATTTGAACCCAGGTTAAACTAAAATACAACGAACTTCATATATCTGATATGAAAAGGTTTTCAAATGTCGAAAAGAGACTAATTGTAAAACTGCTTAAAAAAGGAAAAAGTTTGTCTTTTATTGCAAAAAGATTTAATGTGGGAAAAAATACAATTTTTTATTACAGGAAGAAGTTCTTGGGTCTCAAAATTAAAAAAATAAATATTGATATATCCAATGAGAGACTTGTCGGAGAATTTATTGGAATTTTTGCTGGCGATGGCTACTTTCAAAAAGATGTTAGATCTTATTCTTATAAAATAAGAATATTTTTTAATAAAAATGAAGAAAATCTTGTAGATTATTATTGTGACGTAATTAATTCGATTTTCGGAAAGTTTCCGAGAAAATATTTTAACAATTCTATGATTACACTTGAATTGTCCTCAAAACAAGCTATAGGATTCATTAAGGATTATTTGAGATGGGATGGAAAAAAATCTAAAACAGTATTTCTGGTAAATTCCCCTGAATCTTATTCTAAAAATTTTATAATAGGTTTTATTAAAGGATTGATTGATTCAGATGGATATGTAAGAAAGAATAGACCAGAAATTTACTTTGGAACTGTTTCTCAAAAATTGTTTCAGAATTTCATTCAATCCCTCGGCATTTTAAATATTGCTTATAAAACTTATTTTCAAATTACTTCCAGCAAGTCAAAGTTTTCTAAAGTTAGAGTTTCAGGCGATGAATTCTACAATTTTATACATATAATATCACCTGAAAAAGCACATGGGCTTACGGGGATTTGAACCCCGATTGCAAGCTTTTTACCATTTGTCCGCAAGCTTGTGTTCTATCCAAGTTGAACTATAAGCCCAACATCAACCTATAAAAATATTAATACTACACTTAAATAATCTAAATTCAAACAAAAGATAATAAAGTGATCAAATGGCAGAATTGAAATGCACGAGTTGCGGGACAGATGCCTTGGCCAGGAAGAATTTTGTCAGGTTCAAGTGTCCTGAATGCGGGCAAGTGGAAATAGTCAGGTGCTCCCAGTGCAAGACGGCCAGCAACAAGTACGTATGCTCAAACTGCAGCTTCTCTGGTCCTTGAGTGATGAGAATGGCAGAAGTGATAGTCGGGCTGAAGGTCTTACCGAAAGATGTCAACATAAATCTTGACAAGCTTGAAGAGAAGATTAAGGCAGCGATAAATCCTGAGAAAATAGACAGGGAGCCGATTGCTTTTGGCCTGGTTGCTTTCCATGTGGTCAAGTTTGTTCCTGACTCTGGCGGCGAGATGGAGAAAGTCGAGAAAAAGCTGAAGGAGATAGAGGAAGTCGGCGAAATTGAAGTGACCGGTATATCTAGAAGTCTTTAATTGTCAAAAAATAAACTTAAAATAGAGAGAATGCCGAGAAAAAATTTGAAGATCGTCTTTTTCTGGATATTTGGTGCAGTTTCTATTTACATTGGGACACTCATTGCCAGCCATTTCAACACGGGGCTAGGGACAGATTACGTGGGCCTTTTCATCGCAATAATGATATCCTTCACCCTGTTTCTTATCGGAGGCCTGCTTTGGATTTCAGTCGCCATAGCTGCCAAAAAGGTGACAGAAGAATAAGTTTAAATCCTTTTATATACAAGAAAAATTAAGTTGATTAAATGCCAGAAGAGAGTTCTAAGAAAAAAACCGTGGTAATTCGAGTTCCTCATGCAAACGTTTGGATGATTACAACTTTAGTTCTAGCGGTTCTTTTGACTGTTCTTTATCTGAGAGGGGGCACAGGCGGAGTTGCTGGTTTGTCAGCTAATGATGCTGCGAACAAGGCCATTGATTACATAAACAAAAATTTGGTCCAGACTGGCACTGCAACTTTCGTCTCTGTCAAAGAAACTAACGGGGTTTACGAAATAACCACAGCATATCAGGGCCAGAACATTCCGATATACATAACAAAGGACGGGACCTTATTGTTCGTTTCACAGCCAATCAATACAGGAACACAAGTAACAACTACAACCACCCAGCCGACTGTAGTTCCGAAGACTGACAAGCCGACAGCTGAATTGTTTGTCATGGGATTCTGTCCTTACGGAGTCCAGGCTGAGAATTTGATGAAGCCAGTTTTTGACTTGCTCGGTAGCAAGGCTGATATAGAAGTTAAATTTATCACAAGCATTTCAGGAACCACTGTTGATTCAGTCCAATCTCTTCACGGCACTACTGAAGCCCAGGAAGACTTGAGGCAGGTTTGCATCATGAGCAATTATGACCAAAAAACATACTGGACCTACCTGATGGAAATTGATAACAATTGTTATGGAAAGATTACCACGTCAGATCCTGTAGCTCTTGACACTTGTTGGAAAGCAGCTGCAGCGAAAGCTGGAATTGACACAGCAAAAATACAAGCCTGCTCAAACTCAACTGAAGGATTGAACCTGCTAAAGGCAGACGAGCAACTTGCAAACCAATATGGGGTCACAGGCTCGCCAACTTTAGTAATAAACGGTGTGACTTACAGCGGTGCGAGAAGTTCAGAAGCATTCAAGCAGACAATCTGCGATGCATTCAACACAGCACCGGCAGAATGCTCTCAGACTCTTGCTGAAAACGCAACTGGTTCTGCCTCAACTGGTGGATGTTAAACTTCTAAACAAAATCACTAGAGACAAATAATTTGTGCCTGTCTTTTCCTTGCAACTCATCCAAAACTCTTTTTATAACCATCTTCTTTGGGTCAGGCAGCATCCCAACTCTTTCCTGCAATTCGGCAAAAGTCTCGAATGGTTTCTTCTTTCTTTCAGAGATTATGCTCCAGAGATGTTTCTTCCCGATGCCTGGCAAAAGCTCTAACGTGTGCAACCGAGTGGTGACTGGAGTTGCCTTGTTGAAGAAATTCACGAATCTCTTCTCATCCTTGTCTATCAGTTCAGTTACCACCTGCTCCAATTCAGTCTTGGCATAATTGGTGAGGTTGTCGTACATTATCCTTCCGCGGATGTATTTCACATGGTCTCTCTTGTCTTCCCCGATGTACAGCCTGTCCCTTGGCTTTGTTGTCGAGTCTTCCTTGACCACAATCTCGAGCAGGTTGAAAAATTTCTCCCCGACGGTCTGTGCAAGAGGCTCCGCTCTCCTGTCAGTGGCCTTTCCATGCGGAAGAAAATCCAATACTATTACATAATCGTCTTTCATGGGAATTGTCACCCGAGAATCAGATGTTCTTCTTTACGGTCTCTAGAATTTTTTCGATGGCTTCGGGAGTAAAAGAAGTGTACTCTTTGTGGAGGACAACTCTCAACTCGTCCTTGTCTTCTGGTAGAAAATTAGCGATAGAAACAATGTGCTTGTCCCTGATGCCTTCTATTCCTTTCAATTCTTCTATGAGGCTCTTTATCTTTTCAGGGTCGGTCTTTACAAACTTTCTCAATATCTCCAGGGCATTCTTCTGCTCGTACTTTAGCTCTCCCTCTTTCTCTCTCTTCTCGAGCGTGTCTTTTGCTTGAAGGTCAGTCACTACTTCTTCTGAGATTATATTCATTCATATCGCCTTGATGTGTTCAGGCTTTGCTATGAGCCTTTTCACCTTATTTCCATCTGATATTTCTATAATATATGCTTTGCCCCTCTTGCCTATGATCTTGCCCATCTTGCCCTTGAATCTTGGATGGGGCATCCCGCTCTGGCTTGAAGGCTCCTGCATTATGGCAACATTCTGGCTTTTTCTGAATTCCTGCAGGAATTTGGTTATCGCAGGCCTGTACCCAGGCTTCTGCTTGAGCTTTTCTCTTGTTCCTGACCTGAATCCTCTTGATTTCTTTGTCATGACCATCAACCTTTACTATGTATTTTGATTACATCTAAACTTATCTTTTTAACCTTATTGTTTAATATCTCTGAAATGTTCGGGTTTGTCCTTCCCTCATCACCAGTTATCAGTTCCTTGATGTAAAGGCCAGTCTCTCCCTTTATCTTCAGCTGCAGTTCTTTCTCCCCTGAAACTTTCCAACTTATTCCTTTGACCTTCCTTCTCCTGAACTTGTCTGCTCTCCTGTGGACGACTCTGAGGGGGGTCTTCTGCAAGATCGGTTCCTTCATCAGGATTTTCATTCCCTTCAGTTTTTTCCTGTCGATCTTCTTCTCAAACTTCACGGTCGCTAGATAGGTCTTGTCAAATTTCATGAATTTCAGTTTCTTAATCGCTTCCCTGGTCGAAATCTTCAGATATTTTACTTTTACTTTCCTTGACTTGTTGATTTCCTTTTCGATTTTTTCCAAGTCGATTTTTCTCTTGGTCGGCTTTATCAGTTCAAGGACAAATGGCCTGTAGTCCAGGCACCTGGCGTCTATATCCTCTCGGCCGTGAGCAGAAAACTTTGATTTCTTGCTTCCAGTTGCCTTCAGTAGCGGTTTGTCTATGATCTCTTGAACAGAAGTTTTGTATAATTTTCCTTCGCCTTTGCAGTTCAAGCATCCTTTCCCGTGGCATCTCAGGCAGACCCATTTCGACTGCGGAATCCCTCTGACAAGCTTCTGATATTTGCCTGAAACATACAGGCTCCTGATGTCAATCCTTATTCTGTTTTCATTCAGGTCAACTATAACAGTTATGTCGGGATTTTTTGATTCGAACTTCTTGTCTGTCAGTTCCTCTATCTTCTTGCCAAGCTCGCGGTTGATTTCAGATTTTATCGGCTCGCAAAACTCTATCCCAGTTCTGGACCAGATGTCTTCCTCTGCCTTCAGCATCTCGCCAGAAACTGTCGAGCCGATCAGAAAAGTCTTGAACTCTATCTCCTTGGATTTTTTGATTATTTCCTTTGCCGTCTCGTTTAATTTCTCAAAAAAAAAATTTTTACACAGCTTGCACTTGTCCGGCTTTTCTGATTTTACCTTCACGTTCCTGAATTTCATCCCGTAGAAGTTTGAAAAATCGACATCAATATTTTCTCCGGAGTCAATTAAAAAAGCCACATACTGCCTTAGAATTTTTCCCCTCTGTTCGTTGGAAAATCCGCTGAGCAGGCTGCCGAACTGCCGCCCCAAGCAAGAGTCGCATACTTGCTCTTTCAAAATTTCTATTGCCTTTTCTTCAATCTTCATTCAACATCTCCTATAAAATTTAGCGGTCAGAGCTTAAAGCCGAACTGTTTCGCCAGATCTTTGAGAGCGCCTCTCTGCAATCCTTTCATCCCACCAAGCGATTTCATCAACTTCTTCGTTTTATTATATTGCTCCAGCAATTCTCTGACTTCGGACTCCGGCCTCCCGCTGCCTTTGGCTATCCTCTTCACCCTAGAAGCAGAAATTATTTCGGGATTTTCCTTTTCCTTCTTTGTCATCGACTGCATTATGTATTTGAAATGTTTCATCTTCTCTTCCTGGCTTTCCATCATCCCTTCAGGAAGCTTCATCATCCCCATCCCAGGTATCATCGATGCAATCTGTTTCAGCGGTCCCATCTTCTGCATTGTTTCAATTTGTTCGTAGTAATCTTGAAGAGTAAAATTACCCTCGACAATTTTTTCCACCGACTCTTTTTTTATCTCAATCTCCTTCGCCTTCTCCATCAGTGTTTCCAAATCACCGAGCCCCAGAAGCCTGGAGACGAACCTCTGAGGATTGTACAGCTCAAGCGCGTCGACACTCTCACCAATTCCGATGAATTTCACTTTCGCTCCTGTCACTGAAGTTGCAGCCAGTGCACCGCCTGCCTTTGCAGTTCCGTCCATCTTCGTTATTATTACACCAGTCACTCCGACAAGCTTGTGGAATTCTTCTGACTGCTTTCTCGCAATCTTTCCTAGATCTGCAGGAATCGCCAGCAGCACCTCGTCCGGCTTTATTATCTCGCTCAGTTTCTTCAGTTCGTCTGCCAGCTCCTTGTCGAGCGCATCTCGTCCTGCTGTGTCAAAAATGATCACATCGTAGCCCTTGAACTTCTCCAGGCCATTCCTTGCAGAGTCAAGAGGAGTTTTATCCACGAAATAATTGACTTTGATCTCGTCTGACAGTTGCCTCAGTTGCTCAGGTGCAGCAGGCCTGTGCAAGTCGCAGCAGACAAGAGCCGGCTTCAGCCCCTGCCTCTTGAAATATTTTGCAAGCTTTGCAGCGGTCGTTGTCTTCCCAGAACCGAACAGGCCGACGAGCATCAGCCTCTTCTTTCCAGTCAGCTCGGCGGGATTTTCTCCCAAAAGTTTTACCAGCTCTTCGTAAATTGTCTTCAGGATGTATTCCCTCAATGTCAGGCCGGCAGGTATCTTTTCATCCAGGCATTTCTTCCTCACATTTGCAACCAGGCCGGTTGCTAGAACAGTATCCACGTCCGACTGGAGAAGTATCTTCTGCAGCTCTTTCAGTATTTCTTCTACCGCAGCTTTATCAATCGAACTGCCGGTGGTTATCCTTCTTATCAAATCGGTTAGATTTTTACTAAGGCTGTCAAACATAATTACCATTATATCTATTGCTTTTTAAATTTAACCCAGCAGATTGCTCACGAATTTTTCCTTGTCGAACTTTTCGAAATCCTTGTATTCCTGACCTAGTCCTAGAAATAGAATGGGCTTCTGGAGCTGGTGAGTAACGGAAAGAATCGCCCCGCCCTTTTCATTCACATCGACTTTAGTAAAAATAACTCCGTCGACTCCAATCTCTCCGAACAATTGGGCTTGAGGGATTGCATCATTTCCAACAAGAGAATCCATGACAAGGATTTTCAAATCAGGCTTGTTGACTCGAACAATTTTTTTCAACTGGTCCATCAGGTTCTGGTTCGTGTGTGCTCTTCCAGCAGTGTCGGCGAGGACAAAATCGATATTTTTTGATTTGGCGTGCTCGATTGCATCAAAGATAACTGCAGCAGGGTCGGCTCCGCGCTTGTGCTTGATCACTTTAACACCTAGCCTCTCAGCATGGACTTCCAGCTGCTCCTCGGCCGCGGCGCGGAAGGTGTCGGCAGCAGCGAATATGCAGCTGAAGTCGTTGTCCATCAGCCACTTTCCCAGCTTTGCAAGGCTTGTCGTCTTTCCAGACCCGTTGAAGCCAAGGAAAATCATCAAAACAGGCTTCTTGACTTTTGCCAAGCTCTTCAGGTCGACTTCCGGAACGTTAAGTATTCCCAACAAGCTTTCTTTCAGAGAAGAGACGATCATCTCCTTCTCCTTACCTCGTTTTATCGGCTGGTCGACCAGACTTTTCTCCAGATCGGCCTTAATCTTTTCAGCAACCTCATAAGCGACATCAGATTCAATAAGCCCATTCTCCAGTTCGTCGAGTATCGGGCTGACATCTTCCTTCGATAGCTTCTTCTCGACGACTTTCTTCACGACTTTCTCAAAAACTTTTTTGAAGAACCCCCTCTTCGGCTTTTCCTCAGCTTTTTCTTCAATCTTTTCTATTTTCACTTCCGGCCTGAGCTCTGGCTCGATTTTCTCTATTTTTTCTTCTACTGGCTTCTCCAAAACTTCCACATGCTTTTCAATTTCAACCGGCTTTGCCAAAACTGGTTTTTCCTCTTCAATCTTTTTTTCTTCAGGCTTTTCCTTTGCCTCTTCCTTCTTCTCTATTCTTTCAGAAATAGACTTTACGGCCTTCTTCAACTTGTCCTTGAGGAATCCAAACATCTCAACCAGCTTCTGCTTCTTCATTCATGTTTTGTATCTCTGGGCCGAGCTGCTCCAAGGCGGCGGACATCTCTGCAACTTCCTTCTGCATTTCTCCCAGCCCATTCTCAATCTCTATCTTCCTTTTTTCAAGAATCTGCTTCCCCTCTTTCAAAGTCTTCTCAAGGATTACGTTCGCCCCGACATCGACCATAATTCTGTTCTTGTCAATCACTTTTCCAAAAGTGTAGGCTTCTGCACCGATTGGGAAAAGAATCTCTTCCTTACTTTTTTCAATCTCATCCATGCTTCCCAGGGTGTTCTGTATTTCGATCAGTTTCGAAATCACCATCTCCCTCTGCTTCAGCAAATCTTCTAACCTATTCTCAAGTATCCTGTAGGTCAGTATTTTCTCCTGCAATTCTTTTCTTTCTGCCATTTGACCACAATCTATCTTATACTTATTCAAATAAGAAACTTTTATTTGAGAAAATTTAAATCTAACTATTATGAGGATATCGATTGATAGGAAGAAGGCTTTCATGTTTTTTGTCATCTTTGTTTTGACATTATTCTTTTCTATCCGTCAAACAACTCTGGGCCAGACCGGAAGGGATTTTGTCAAAGTGAACATCACCCTCAGCACGGCTGCTGCTTGGTGGAACGATACACTAGCAGCTTCCGGGTATGCTGTCTGGAACAACGAAGATGCTTTCAACCAGACGGTCAGCGTCAGGACAAACAATTCTGAAGTCTGTAGCGCGACTGCAAACATCGTCACTGGCTACTACAGCTGCAACTTCCAGGCTCCTCTAGAGCTCGGCAGCTACGACTATATCGCCTATACGGTAAATGCGAGCGGAGATGTCAGCAACTCTTCTGCAAAAACTCTGACAGTCAAGCTGAATTACGGCCAAAATCCGATAGGTCAAACTGAGAGAGTTGTGTACGAGCAGCCGATGCTGATTCAGGAGCTGGATGGAAAAGTGGGAATCGTCTGGGCAAGAGTAAAAATCTGGAGAGGCCTCTAGTCACCACTGCAGGTAGTTCCAAAATTATATCAGTCCTTTCTTACCATCCTCTTAGTATGCCAGTGATAACCGTCTTTTCATTCAAGAGCTTGCCAAAAATTCCTGAGACCTGCAAGACTCTGAACGGAAAAAAATTTTCCGAAAACTGGATCACTGCAAAGGAGAGCAAATACAATGAGGATGAGATTTTCATCAGCTACTGGTATTACGAGCTGGTTGAAGAGAACCTGAAGAGGGTTTTTTCAGAGGAAGATGCGCATGAGATTGTAAGTTTTCTGAAAGAGAACGGTAAGAGCAAGGTTCTGAAAAGAACCTACTGCTTCATCAACATGCTGACGAAAACTCTGGAAGTGTACAGGTGGCCGGACGAGAAGACTGAAGAAATCATTTCTCACTTGGAGGAATTGCTGAAAGTTGAATTTTCTGTTTTGAAGCTTAGCCCGGAGGAGTTGCAGAAAATCTATTCCAACCATTCTACAGAACTGAGGCAGGTGATGTTCAGGAATGTGGAAGGCTTGGTTTTTGACATTCTGAATGGCAGCTGCCTTGAGGAGAACGTGAGGTTCAAGGAATATCTGCAGTTGTTTCCTCAGTCCTTGAGAGCGATCAGCTTCAGGCCGAAGATAAAATTCCTGAACGGCAACAACAAATATCAGGTCACGATTAACGGGGACAGAGGAACTATACGGCTGTCGAGCAACGAAGTTTTCCAATGGAGGCCCCGTTTCGAGATTAGGCAATTAATTTTCATGATAACTGCAGTTGCTGGTTCCTTGCAAAACTTGAAATGAATCATTGTATAATATTTTTGTTCCATATCCAGAGCCTTGCTGGCTCAGGTGAAGGCAAATAGCTTAGCATGTTATACTCTTTGAACAACTGCCAGCCAGGATCCAAACCATATCTAAATTCTTTTAAACGAAAGCCACATCCGTGGCATCCATAGTGGACATAACTCCCCAACCCAGTGATTAACATCGTGCCTTTAGGTAAGGTAGGTTCTATTTCTCCTAGCCAGTCCTCATACTTTATTCCATAGTCAACAGTATAATTCGTGACAACTCTGTCGCCTAATTCTTTCAGGTAAAATTCTCTCAGGAAGTAGGATAGCCAAGATTCAGCGAGAACTTGCGGTGGAGATTGCTCCTTTACATCTTTAACAATTGAAAGCAATGCTTGGCGGTAGATTCTTCCAGGTGTCGTAGCTTCATTTGCCTGATAGATGTTCGCGGATATCAGCAAAAGGAACAACAAAATTGGCCCATATCTTTTGGCTGATTTTGTTTTAAAAATAATTTTGCAAAAATCAAGAATTAGCTTTGCCAGATGAAGTGCAATCGGGAAAGAAATTGGATTGAGATAGCGAAATATTTTTGGAGCATAGTATAATTGGCCAAAGTTGTACGTGTCTGGGAAGAAATTCAGCAAAAGGAAGAACGACGTGTAAATCGCGAACAGGTAAATGTCAGGCTTGTCAATTCTTAGTGATTTTGAAAATCTTTTCAATCTAGATAGAATCACTTTAGCTATCAGTAGAAGAGCAAGCAGGTATGGAACGTATCCAAAAAGGGTGGTTCCAAATTCAGAGCCGCCAAACAGCATCTTGGGGTATACTTGGAATAAAGATAAAAGCTGTTCATTTGAAGCTGGATAAGTTGCTGGATGAAGATATACCCATGGGAAAAAGCTGTTTGTCTTGATTTTCCAGAAGATTGCTGTTATGCCGTGAAAAATTATTGAAAAGGAAAGAAAGCTGGCGAATCCTTTCAATTTTTTGCATTTGAAAATCTGCACCAGGTAATAAATTCCCAATGCAGGGAAGAAGAATATCACCCACACTTTTATGTAAAAGCCAAACCAAAGGAAGAATGCCAATAAAATCCCTTGGAGGACGGGCTTTTTCTCAAACCGGATGAATGAAAAAAAGGCAAGAGCCATCAGCCAGCTGAAGATAAGATCGTTTGCGCGCAATGTGCCGACCAAAACCTCAAAAGGAGCAGAAGATATGAAAAGACCTGCCAAAAAGCTGTGACCTCTCGGATATTTCCAAAAATCAAGCAGAAGATATCCGATGATGGCAAAGCTTGCGGATATCAGCACCGTCGGCAGGAAAAACGAAAATTCTGACACTCCAAAAAGCCTGAAAGAAATTGAATTAAAAATCCAGACACCAAAGCGAATCGCAAGCTGCTCGTTAAAAGTGGGAAGGTAGTGCTCAATGTTTTCAACGAGCATGACTTCGTTTGGGTCGTCGCCTAGTACAAAACCTTGAAAAAAATATACGCGTAGGAAAACAGCAAAAAGAAAAATCAACAAAGGTATAATCACGTAAGTTATTGCTCTGTCACTTATTTTCATTATTTATATATTCGTCAAAAAAACATATTACCCTTTTATAAACCTATTTTATCATCTGTATAATTGATAATTTATGGAGCAAGTTAAAATCGCGTTAATCAATCCCTCATACGAGTATCCTGTGGTGAAAAAGGAACGGTTCATTTATTACAACAAACTCTGGCCCCCGATTGATCTTGCGAACTGTGCGGCCCTGCTTGAAAAAGAGGGATTCGAAGTGAAAATTGTTGATGCGAACGCTGAAAGAATTGCCCCTGAAAAAGTTGCAGAAGCTGTTAAAGGTTTTAGTAAAATTTTCATTACATCCTCACCTCTTGACAGATGGCAGTGCCCTCATCCAAACATCACACCTTTCGTGGAAGCAGTGAAAGAGATTAAATCAAAGGCAAATGCTGACATCTTCGCTATGGGCACGCACGGGACGGTGAGGCCAAACGAGATTCTGGAAATGACAGAGGCGACTGCTGTAATCAGGGGTGAGCCAGAACTTACTGCTCTGGAAATCTGCAAAAATATGGAATTGGAAAAGGTTAAAGGCCTGACATTTAAAAAGAATGGAAAAATAATTACGAATCCTGAAAGAGAATCGGTTGATTTGAACAGTTTGCCAATTCCAGCATATCATCTCCTTCCCCTGGAGAAATATTTTTACGAATTTCTAGGTGGCAGGTTCATGCTCTTCGAAGGTTCAAGGAGCTGCCCGTTCAGTTGCATCTTCTGCCTGAAGAAAACCTATGGAAACTACAGGAAAAAATCCTCAGAAAAATTGATAAAAGAAGTTGAAACTGCAGTCGAGAAGTTTAAAATAAAGAATGCTTATTTCATTGATTTGGAATTTACGGTGAACAGAAAACTGGTTGAAGACCTTTGTGATTTTCTGATTGAGAAGAAATATGACTTCAAGTGGTGCTGCCAGGCAAGGTTCGATACCGTGGATAAGGAGCTGCTGGAGAAGATGAAAAAGGCCGGTTGCAAGCTGATACACTACGGGGTCGAGACCGGCTCTGAGAGGATAATGAAGATGATCAACAAAAAAATTACTCTGGAGCAGATTGAAAGAGGGATGAAGGTGACAAAGGAAGTTGGAATTCCCACGGCCTGCTTCTTCATGTTCGGGTTCCCTTCTGAGACCCGCGAGGACATGGAAAAAACCGTTCAGCTTGCCCTTAAGCTAAACCCAACGTTCGCATCGTTCCATTTGACCATCCCATATCCAGGAACAGACTTTTACGAGATGATCGAGCCGGGCGATGAGCTGTTCCCTTCAATCTACACTGGCGAATATTCTGGCGAGGAATTGAAAAACATGATTAACAGCGCCTTCAGGAGATTCTACTTCAGGCCATCGTATGTAATTTCCAGATTAAAAGAAGGCAACTACGGCATGCTGCTAAAGCAATTTAAACTTTTCATCAGCCATATAATGTAGATGCATATGAAGACCTCGATTATAATCCCTGCTCACAATGAAGAGAAGAACATCGGAGATTTCTTGCAGGATTTGTCGAAGAAAAAGCTCGGTGATGAGATAATTGTTGTCTGCAATGGATGCACTGATAGAACACCGGAGGTTGTTAAGAATATTAGAAATCCTCGCATCAGGGTTGTGATTCTGCCAGAAGCTGGGAAAGGTGCTGCAATAATCAAGGGCTTCGGCCAGGCTAAATATGACTATATGGGTTTTGTTGATGCTGATGGCGCGTTCAGGCTTGAGGATATCAAAAATATCATTGACAGCCTGAAGGATTATGATTGCGCGATTGCTTCCAAATGGAAAGGACAGAAGTTTTCATCCGTCCACTGGCCTCCCACGAGGAAGGCGTTCAGCAGGGTCTGGAACTTTTTTGTCAACATTTTGCTGAAACTGGGTTTGGAGGACACGCAGGCAGGCGTGAAATTCTTGAGAAGGTCTGTGTATTATACAATTGACCACAATTTTATCTGCAAAGGGTTTGAGTTTGACGTTGAGCTGCTACTGAAGATAAAGAGGAAGGGGTTTAGGATAAAAGAAATCTATACTCCTGTAAAAAACTCGAAAAAGTCCACGTTCAGCCTTTTGAACACGCCAAAGATGTTCATAAATCTTCTCAGATTGAGGCTATCAGCCTAGAAAATCTTTTAGAAGAGAAATATAAAATCACAATAATTATCCCAGCCACTGACAACATTTTTCCGATTACGTCGATGGTAGTATCGCCGTAATAGAGTCTGACATTCTCTTGCTCAGGGTAGATGAGCATGAAAGCCGGAGAGACCAGATAGACTCTCTCAGCTCCTTCGACCTTCCAGTTCGGGAAATATGAGACCTTTACTAGCAAAGGCTTGCCTATACAACTCGTCTTGATTTTTATCTCCTCGTTGCTCACTTCTTCATCAATCGAACAGCTGGAAGTTATCGGGATTTTTTTTATCGAGCTCAAATTATCATTTGCTATGAAAGATTTGAAATTGTTTCTATCCTCGGCATTGTTTGAAAAAACTAGAGGAGTGTCAATCAAATCCATCTTCTTGAACCATTCCAAGGACATTTTTTTCCAGTCCTTTGTCACGACTAGCACCGGCTCGTTCTTCGCAAGCTCGACATATTTTCCAGTGTTGTTCACCTTGTATATCTCAATCTCGTCGAACTTTTGCAGAAGAGTCACTTCCGTGCTGTTCCTGGTCGCATTCTTTAGTTTGGCCGAAGTCGCGACAAGATAGTTGACGTTGAACATCTTCAGGTGTTCGATCCCATTCGGCAGGTTGAAATAAGAGCATTGCATCCTCGGAAGAGGGCAGGTCGGTGTCTCTGAAATTTCAGACTGGATCCAGAAGACAAATGGGGAGTTAACAGCTGATTCGATTGTCAGTCCTTCCAGGACAGGCTTGCCGGTGAAGAGGGGAATGTCTTCGAGAGTCCTGACGGTACCGAATTTGTCGTGGACGTTTGAGAATTCATGGACCACTCGGCCCGGCGGCAGTCCGGTCAGATAGTCAGTGATGTTTTTCAACTGAGGCCAATAAGCCTTGCTTTCAAACCCACTGTAGTTCCACTCTGTCCAGAATGAGATGTAGGTGACATGCTTAGACACCCAGAATGCCACGACTACGAAAAGGATGAAAAGGAAAATTACATTCAATTTTTTCAGCTGGGAGATTCCATAAGCGGCTATCAGCAGCGGGAAGAACTGCAGGAAAGGGACGAACCTTATGTCTGTCAGCCTTGCAAAGATCGCCAGCTTGTAGAGGATTATTGAAACGAGGATTGAGAACAGCAGGAACATTATCCTCTCGTCTTTGTTCTTCACGCCTTTGTAAGCTCCATAAACAGCGACAACATAGAACGGCAGTAGAACCTCAGGGAAAACTTCCTTTATGCTGTTGATGACCCAGATGTAGTCGAACGGGGTCCTGTACTGGACTTTTGCCAGCAGAGGGAATATCCAGAATCCTATCAAGAGCAGAGCAAAAAAATAAACCTTGAACAGATACTTGAAGTTTTTGATTATTGTTTTCCTTTTTCTTTCAAAGAGGAAGAACAGGGAGGAGACTCCTGCGAAGATCATCGTGTACACGTGAGTCAGGCAGATTGCAGCAAAAAGAACTGAATTTTGGATAGTCAGCTTGTTGGACTTGACTCCATGGTAAGCAGTTCCGAAAAAAAGAATCATCAGGCTGAAACTGAGGCTGTAGGAGAATTCTCCGGCAAATGTGCTGGGTATGTTGCCGCCCCACATTGAATTGGCTTCCATGAAAAGGAAGGGTAGGGTGAAGATTGCAGCCACTATCGGGACAGGGAATTTGAATCCCATGAATCTCATTGAGAGGAATGCTGCAACTGGGAGAAGGAATGTTCCAAGAAGAGTTATCAGCTTGACTGAAATCTGGATCGGTATGATGTAGCCGAGAAAAACCATCAGAAGATACGGGAGAGGGAAGTAGAACTGGAACATGGGAAAGCCGGCATACCAACCTGGAGACCATCCGACTATTTTTCCATGAGGGAGCAGGTAGTCTCTGAGGTAGTAAACAAGATAGTTATGCGATCCAGTATCTCCTCCAGAAATGGTTGTTTCCGAGAGGATTAGATTTGGTTTCAGATAGGAAAGCATGAATGCAAATATCAGTATCATTAAGGCCAAGTTGATTAGCAGTTCGGCATTTTTTTGTATGAATCTGTTTTTAATCAATCTCTCACTTTAATTATTTGAAATTTCTGGAGTTAAATTTATAGTTGCTCTTGCCTTTTCAATTATAAAAACTTTACTTTCAAGAGAGTTTTAAAACTTTTAACACCATCGATCAATTTGATTTTTTTACCTTTTCTCCTGGCTCTCGCAAAATATTTTATCGGCAACTCCTTTATGGTAATTCCCCTTTTGAGAAGTTTGGCCGTAATTTCTGGCTCGATTCCAAACCTATCTTCACCTAATGATATTCCTTTTAGAATATCTTTCCTTATTGCCTTATAACAAGTTTCCATATCGGTCAGGCTTGAGTTGAATAAAATGTTTGTAAAAAGAGTTAAAATTTTATTTCCAAACATATATAGGAAGCTGATGTTCTTTGGCTTTCCTATAAATCTGCTGCCATAAACAACATCACATTCACCGTTAACTATTGGTTCGATCAATTTAGGTATTTGTTTTGGATTGTATTCCAGATCGGCATCTTGGAAAATGATGATGTCACCTTTGGAGTTTTTAATCCCCTTTCTGAGAGCATAACCCTTACCTCTATTTTTTTTATAAGAAATCATTTTGATGTTTTTAAATTGACTCTTAGATTTGAATATTGAATCATATGTTTTATCCGTGGAACCATCATCCACCACAATTATCTCAAATGGAATTCTGAAATCTACCTTGCTTATGATTTTTAGCAAATTAGCTATAGTATCTTCTTCGTTGTAAGCTGGGATTATGATAGACAGTTTCATTTTATTTAATATTAACAGTTTAAAATAGATAACATGAAAGTGCTTCTCATAAACCCATCCCTAGACATAGAAAAAATCTTTGGTAAGTTTGGAAAATTCATGGAGCCAATGCCATGCATAGGTTTAGCTTACATAGCCGCTATGCTTGAAAAAAACAATATCGACGTCAGAGTAATTGATGATTTTGCCTTAAGAAAGGGATTGAAGCACATATTAGAAGTGATTAAAGAATACAAGCCAGATGTTGTTGGAATATCTTGTTTGACACCCGCATATCCTTCAGTTCAAAAAATTGCAGAAGAAATTAAGAAATATGATAAAAGCATAAAAATAGTTTTGGGAAATCTACATGCCACTCTTTTTGCTGATGATATACTGAAAAACAGAGTGGCTGATTTTGTTGTTCATGGGGAAGGCGAGTATACAACACTAAACCTTGTCAAAGCTTTAGAAAAGGGTGGAGAAATAAAAAATGTCAAAGGTATTTCATTCTTGGAAGGCGGGCAATTTGTAAAAACAGAAAATGCACCCTTTATAGAAAATTTAAATGATTTACCAATACCTGCTTGGCATCTGTTCCCCTATAAAAAATATGGCTTGTTCCCCATCGCGACGATAAAAAGGCCAATATTAACAGTCCTCGGGTCTAGGGGTTGTCCGCACAGATGCACGTTCTGCGCGCTAGAATACATGGGTAAGAAATACAGAAAAAGAAGTCCAAAAAACATAGCAGATGAGATAGAATTTTTAATGGAAAATTTCTCCGTAAAGCAAATTGGCTTTGTGGATCAATCATTCCCTTTTCTTAAAGATCATGCCATGGAGTTTTGCGATGAAATGATAGGACGAGGATTAAACAAAAAGGTAATTTGGACATCAGAGACACGTGTTGATTCTGTTGACAAAGAGCTTTTGCAAAAAATGAAAGAGGCTGGCTGCCGCCGAATAATGTACGGAATAGAGTCTGGCGTCCAAGAACTTTTGGACAGAATAAAAAAGAATTTTAAATTAGAAGACGTTAGGAGAGCAGTTAGAGAATCTAAAGAGGCTGGGTTAGAAACTGTTGGCTTCTTCATGTTGGGGCTGCCTGGTGAAAACATGGAAATGACCAGGCAAACCATAGATTTCGCTAAAAGTTTAGATTTAGATTTTGCAAAGTTTGCAATAACCATTCCCCTGCCCGGAAGCGAGATTTTTGAAAATAAAATTAAGGAGGGAAAGCTAAAGCCCAGCAACTGGGAGGCATTTTCAACCCTCGATCCCAAAACATCTGACGTCACTTGCATTTCAGAAGGCATGTCCAGAGAAGAAATGATAAAAACATTGAATAGAGCAACATTCGAGTTTTACGTTAGGCCAAAAACTATTTTCAACTTACTGCTTAAAGTGAGAACTGTCGAATTGAAATATTTCCTATATGCCGCTTATGTTTATTTCTCCAGCAAGTTTAACGCTTAACTGTCGTACCATTTTGGCTTCAGCAATTTCATAAATCCAACTTCATCGTTCCCCTCTTTCCTGAGAGGGTTCAAATAATATTTGGCCATATCGAAAATCATTTTAGACGTAACAAGCAAGAACCAAATGTACATTTTCCTTTTGTACTTGTGTCTGCTTGCCAAACCCCTTAACAATCTTGTTATTGTCATATACTTTTTGTTCATATCGATGAGCAAATCTTCTATTTCTTCTCTTTTCAGATATTTTGTAGAAACTACAGGAGTTAACCAATCGAACGCTCTAAAATCATCTATCTCTAGCCAATTCTCCTTTTTCGCTCTTTCCCAGAGAACAGTTCCCGGGACAGGTGTTACTGGGTGGAAGGCGGGATAATCAGCGTCAATTTCTTTGGCAAAATCAAGCTGCTCAAGCATTGTCTGCCTATTATCGTCTCGTAGGCCAACAATGAATGTGGCTTCCCTGAACACTTGCGGATATTTATCTTTTAAAATTTTAAAGCATTTCTTTGTAATCTCAGAAGAGTAGCTTTTATTAAGCAAATGCAAATCCTTATCAAAGGCACGCTCCACCCCAATACATACCTGTGACAATCCAGAATCAACCATTTTTTTCATTATCCCCAAACTGTCATCTCTGACTATAAAATCAGAGCGCATGAATGCAAACCAATTCATGTCCAAGTCTCTCTCAGTCAACTCATCTGCAAATTTTTCGTTCCATTTCGGATCAACATTAAACGTGTCATCTGTAAAAACCAAGCCTTTCTTTTTGTATTTAGTATAAAGCAGCTCCACCTCTTCGATTGTTCTGGCTACGCTCTTTGTTCTCCATCTGGGAAGCAATTTACCATTTTTATTTTCAGCCATTTGAATCCAACAAGAGCAAAAATCACAACTACCAATACATCCCCTGCTGTGGTGAATTGTGGTTCCGCCGGGGTGAAAAAGATAACTTGATTTGCCATACTTGTCCATTGGCATTAAATCATAAGCGGGCAAGGGCAAATCATCTAAATTTTCTATCAGTGGCCTCGGTCCAGTTCTAATTATTTTTCTTTCTTTTCTAAAGGCAATTCCCTTGATTTTTTTAAAGTTGGACCTTGGTTTTTCTAGCTCTTTTGCCAGCTCGGTCAATGTATGCTCCCCCTCGCCAATTACAGCAAAATCTACAAACTGATTTCTCAAGGTCTCATCGATCAAATGCGAGAAATGTCCGCCCCCTACAATTGTAAAAATCTCCGAATCTATTTTCTTTGCTAGCTCCAAGGCTCTTAAGGATTCGTTGCTGAATAAGCTCTCGCTAGTGCCCACTCCTATCGCATCGGGGCTTTCTTTCTGTATGCTTTTTTCAAGGCTTTTCCACCCCATTTTTAGGGGCATGCAATCTATAATTTTCACGTTTATTTCATTTTCTCTGAGTACTGCTGCTAAACATGGCAAAGACTGCGGCAATAAAAAATTGTCCTGCTCGTTCATGAATGGCCAGACATATCTGGGTGGATTTACCAATAGAACTTTCATATATCAATAATGAACTTTGCGTAATGTTAAATATTTATATTCCGTTTTTGAAATAGTTATAGGAGGAAATGGCATGTTTTCAATATCTAACTGGTTCCCGCATCCGTTCAATAAAAAGAGAAAGTAATTTTTTATTTTTTAAATATTACTTTTTTTATTTTATAGTATTCAATTAACAGTCTACTTATCTTATTCTGTTAATATATGACAGTAATATTGGTATAGATATTTATGCACCTTCTAAATATTATTGATGAATGCTATCGATTGCTTATTCATTCACCCATCTCTTGAATGCAAAACTAAGGGCATGTATTACACCATAATACCAATAGGATTACTTGCAATGGCTGATTTGTTAGAAAAAAACGGCTTTGAATCTCGAGTATTAAGTATAAGTGTAGAAAAGGAAATTAACCCAAAATTTTCCATTTCTAAATATATTAAAAAATTTAATGTTAAAGTTGCTGCAATAGATCTTCATTGGTATTTTCACTCACATAATGTTATAGAACTAGCGAAAGAAATCAAAGAAAAGACTGGCGCTATTATTGTTCTTGGAGGATTCACTGCATCTTTTTTCAATAACGAGATCATAAATTCCTTTCCTTTCATCGATGCAATTATAAGAGGAGATGGGGAAACCCCCTTACTTGAATTTATGAAGCAATTGCGTAAAAGTGGCAGTCTAAAGAATATGAAAATTCCAAACCTCACATGGAGATATAAGAAAAAAATTAAGCACAATCCAATTAGTTATGTTGCAGACAAAAACAATTTGAGCCAGCTAGATTACTCAAATATTGGTTTATTAAGTCATTGGCAACACTATGTTGGAACAGCAATGAAATCTTTGGTGCTTTCTTTTACCGACAACAAAAAACCAATCAAAAACATATGGTATACTTCTATAGGAAGAGGCTGCAACATAAATTGTTCATACTGCGGAGGAAGCAAAAGTAGCCATTATAAAATGAGCGGTCGAAGTTCTCCATGTTTTAGGTGCTTTGAATCTGTTCTAAACGAGATTAAATTGCTATACGATAAAGGCATAACCACATTTTGTTTTGAGTTCGATCCGCCTACAATGAGCGAAAAGTATTACATCAAGTTATTTAGTGGCATTCGTGATGAAAGTATGGACATTAGTACAAACTTTGGTTCCTGGTCCTTGCCATCAAATAAGTTTTTGGATTCATTCTCAAAGACGTTTGACTTAACTCGATCATGCATAGCAATTTCACCTGAAAGCGGCTCTGAAAAAGTTAGAAGAATAAACAAGGGAATTTATTATACTAACAATTTTCTATTTAAAACATTACAAAAAATGGGAAGCAGACACATATACAACTCACTATATTTTGCTGTTGGATTGCCAGGAGAGAACATGTCAGATTTTCGCATGACTCTTAATTTGTTCAGTTTGATTTCGTCAAGATTCGACACTGTAATGAAAGTTAACGCCGTCCCACTTGAACCTTGCTCGCCCATGTCTGTAAATCCAAGAAAATACGAGATAGAAATTTACAGAAAGTCATTTGCAGACTATTACAGTTACGTTAAGGAAATCGCAAATTCCGAATTGAACAAGCATCCGATGGGTTATATGACGAAGCACTTCACTGAACCAGAAATAATGAAACTTAAAACACAAGCATTCAAAAAATTCTATTTGAATCATAGATTCATTTTAGACCAGATTTTTAAGATAAGGAATCTGAAAGGACTCAGGGATGGAGTCAACATCTTTTTTGATACATTGTTTGATTCTGCTCAAAATCGCGAGTTATTTAATCAAGGTGAAAAGAATGAGATATAAAAACTTTAAAATTTTATTTGTAATACCCCTCGAGTATAATCTTTTAGAGAGCAAGGTACTAAATCCTGGTCCAATTTATCCACATCTAGGCATAGCTTATTTAAGTTCAATACTGATGCACAACAATTTTTCTGTTAAAGTCATAGACATGAGGTTGGGCTACAAATATGACAAAATTTCTGAAGTTATAAAATCTTACAAGCCAAATTTAATTGCAGTTTCTTGTTACAGTTGCGGATACAAAAAAGCCTACGAACTAATTAATAAAATAAAAATACACTGCAACATCCCGATTGTGATTGGCGGGCCTCATGCATCAATCTTTAAAAAAACAGTATTGGAAGAAGTTGCTGCAGATTTTTTGGTAAAAGGTGAGGGAGAGTATACACTGTTAGAATTGTGCAATACATTGCATTCTTGTAAAAATAATTTCGAATCAATTAGGGGATTGATATGGAGAGGCAGAAGTGCTATTGTTGAAAATGATGATAGACCTCCTATTTCAGATTTAGATATTTTACCTTTTCCAGCATTTGAATTGTTTGAATTAAAAAAATATATAAGATCTGATGAATTACCTATAATGACATCAAGGGGGTGCCCTTCTCAGTGCGTTTTCTGTATAGTTCATAAAATTTTTGGCAAAGCGTTTAGAGCAAGGAGCCCCGAAAATGTAGTTGCTGAATTAGAATGGTGGAAAAATAAAGGATGGAAAAAGTTCCTTTTTCATGACGACTCATTTACATTTGATATGAAGAGGGCAGAGGAAATTTGCGAACTTATAATTAAAAAAAATCTTAACATCAGTTGGAGTTTGCCTAATGGAATAAGAGTAGACAGGGTTAATGAAGAATTGTTGTATAAGATGAAAGAAGCAGGGTGCGCTTATATAAGTTATGGGATAGAATCTGGAAACGATAGTGTGTTAAAGCAGATTAAGAAAGGTATCACAGTAGAACAGGCAAAAAGAGCAATAAATTTAACTGAAAAAGTTGGTATCGGTGTAGGCGCGACATTCATGATTGGACATCCAACTGAAAACTATAAAAAGTTTTTGGATACGTTAATGTTTGCTGAATCAATGCCATCAGATCGCACTCCTTTCTCTCATGTATTGCCCTATCCTGGCTCCGAATTGTTTGATTACGTGAAAAAAAGAGGTTCATTTGTTCAACCTATTGAAAAATATTTAGATAATTTTACTTATTTCCAATCTATTCCAATTTTTGAGACAAAGGACTTTCCATTATCTGAACGTAAAAAGGCATTTCAACTAGCTCAACAATTGTATATGAGAAAATTTTTTGAAAAAAAATTTGGAAAATTCTTTGGCCTTATCTTATCTCAGATTTTACGGCCAAAAATTATCAATTTTCCCGTAAGAATAATAGTGTATAAAACAAATATCGGTAATCGTATTTTAAGTTTTGTAAAATCCAATAAAGTATAGTTGTGCTAATTATGCAAAAAGCCAAGTATGTATTATTTTTCATTATCGGCATTGCCGTTGTCATGACTATAGATAGTGCGCATATAGCCAATTTTTGGACCCTTCAGATATTCGATGTGGTTAGAAACCTATCACTCATTCAGGCGCTTAAGCCAATAATAGTTCCTGAGCCAGTGAATTTTTATCTTTTCCGCCCGGTCACGGCTATTATATTTAGCATTTATTCCAAAATATTTGATTTCAACCTAGGAATGCTCTATTTATCAATTGGACTTGCAATCGGCGCTTTTGGAGTTGTAATCTATAAATTTAATTTAAAATTTGGAGCTGAAAGCAATAAAGCATACCTTTCTTCAATTTTTTCTATTATATCTCCAGTAATTATTTTTTCTATATATCCAATTATTGATATTGAGATTTTTGGAACGATTTTCGTATACCTTTCGCTTCTCTTATTTATCAATATTAAAAATAAAAAAAGTAAATATTCTATAATAACTTTTCTACTTTTCATTTTGCTGTCATCAATAGCAATCTTTACAAAAGAAACATCTCTAATTTTCCTTATCGTTATGTTAATTACTTATATTTTTGTTCAAAAAGATAAGATAAATAAATTGCAAATTCTTGGATTTTTGCTCATATTAATGCTAGTGTCTTTTTCATTTCTTTCTGTATTAAAAAGCCCATTGCCATATGAGAAAAAGTTTCCAACCCTTTCCTATATGCCTTTTGTGGCTATTCATAATGCAGTTCAGTTGATGTACTTAATTGCTCCCATATCAATCTTTATTTTAACAGCATCTTCTATTACACTTTTTTTAAAAAATAAATTTGAATATTTTAAGTTAGGCCTTATTATTTTATTGTTCGCCTTTGTAATATTCACTCCAGTATTGGTATCTTTTTCAATGTTTGGGATGGTATTTTTCTCTTCAAGTTCATTTACAATACCAATTCTATGCGTTTTATTAATAATTTCATTGTGCATAAAATATGCAAAAAGTAATGGGTTAGCCAAATTTTATCCTCTCTGCATATTGATGATACTTACTGCAGTTACTACAATTACTTTGTTCATACCATCTGTCAGACCAGATGTTTCATCAAGAATTTATATGACATCCTTACCTCTATTGGCATTTTTAGTTATTGAATCTTTTTTCAGCCTATGGAAAAAATTCAAGAAAAATAATATCATTTTAGGTATTTTGCTTTTTTGCATAGTCATGTTAATTTACTATCCATTTGCTTCTATGCTTAACTTAACAAACGAAAATAGAGCGCAGGCGATAACTGAATATGAAACTAAAATTAACCTAGCTGATTTAAACTTATCTGGCAGTACGGTATTTTTTACTGATGTCATGTTTCCTGTTTACAAGCTCGACTTAAAAGCATTAGCAAACAAAGATGTGAATGCTCAATTCATGTTCTTAAATTCTCATAATGCTTTGAACAGTATGGATGAAATAAAGAGAGAAGCGTGCACAAAAATAAGCCAAACACAGCAAGATCATGGAAAAATATTTGTTTACGATTTAAGAAAAAATCTAATAAGCAGTTCACAAAATGTTGTGCAAGGTGACTTTAAGTGGACAGAAAATGACACATTTTCCATATTAGCTCCTACTGAAGACTTTATGGAGACGCACTGGTTAAGAGATTATGGTCTTATCCAATCTTATCAAAAAACCGTATACAGCAACCAAACGCTTTTAGAGCAATTTCTACAAAAAGAGAATGCGACCATTGTCTATAATTATGAAACAGAATATTATCAGATTTCTCCATGGTTAGAGGACATTGTCTCGAGGTCCATTAAAGGAGTTCCTTACTTGATGAAATACAAATACGTTGGAACAATTTATTATCTTGATTTAGATAAGTTAGATTGTCATGCCTGAAATTGTTTTTTAAATACAGACAAGTAATTTAATTTATGAACCTTAAAATTAAGGCTATTTCTAACAAATTTCTAAAATTTAGATTTGAAGTTGTAGTTATTTTTCTTATCGGGCTTGTTATCAGTTATGGACTTATTTATCCCGCACCTTTGATCACACATATATGCACTGTGACAAATTACTTTTTATTTTCGAAAATACCGTCAAATGAGATATTAAATCCGGCATGGCTCCCATATCCATTGGGTATGTATGAACATCGACCTATTGCATTTTTCATTTATCCAAATTTATATAAAGCAATTAATTTTAATCAATACATATTCCATTTTCTTGAATCATTATTTATCAGTTTCTTCGGTATTACTGTATATTTCTTCTTCTTACGGCTAGAACCTAAAAAAAAATTAATAGCCTTCTTGACTTCAATTTTTGTTATGTTATCGCCACCAGCATTAATTTCCATATGGCAAATCGCAGATACTGATATTTTTGGAAATATATTTTTCTTCCTTTCGCTTTTTATGTTTGTAAACCTTACAGACAAAAGACCAAATCGCAGATTACTTTTTTCTATAATTTTTTTCATATTTTCAATAATCACAATCTTATCCAAAGAAACAACATGCGCTTTCCTTCCAATAGCATTGTTTGCATACTGCTTGGTGTTTAATGGAATTTATAAAAGAAATAGACTTCAAATATTCTGTGCGATAGCAGTAATCATGATTGCATTTCTATTTTCTTCTATGATGCTTATCGCGCAAATACCAGAAGACTACAAATCACCCTTGACTTTAAATTACATATTTTTCCAGGTTTCCCATCAATTTACTCAGCTATTTTACTCGATATTCGTTTCTGGAACTCTTTTAATAGCGGTGTATTCTTTAATGTTTTTTAAGAAAAGTTATAATTTTATTTTTTCGATAGCTGGTGCAATAATACTTGTATTAATAATCATAATGCCTGTATTGGTTAGTTATTCTTTTGGCGGGATGATCTTCTTTTCACCACAATTTGTAATAACTTCTTTTAGTGTTTTACTAGTTGTCGCATTGGTCGCCATACTTATAAAAAGAAGAAAATTGGAAAAGTTTTATTCGTTGACTGTATTAGGTATACTTGCTACAGTTATTTTGGTTACCTTATTTGTTCCATCTTCAAGAGAAGACGTTTCCTCAAGAGCTTACGTATCAGCTTCCCCATTCTTAATATACTTGGTTTTGAATTTCTTCTATTTGGCGCAAAAACTTAAGAAGGGCATACACAAAAATATCTTGAAAATAGCGACATTTACTTTGATATTTATGATGGTATACTTTTTTTGCGCCGCTGCATTCAATTTATCAAATGAAGAAAAGGCACGTTCGATAACCGATTATGAAGTCAAGAAATACTTGGTAAACATGAATTTATCGGATAGCTTTATTTTTTTCACAGATGTAACCTTACCTCCTTCAAAATTTGATTTAGACGCTGTGGCATATAAAAATATTAATATCACGCCGATATTTCTGAATTCGCACAAAACCTCGAATGATATGAATGAGTTAAGAGATGAAATATGCATAAAGACGCAAGCGAAAATGCCACGAAAAGACGCGTATGTTTATATCAATACTCAACGGGCGTTACTTGTTAATAATATATATCCAATTTTAGAGGGTGATTTTAAATGGACAGAGGGTGAAACGCTTCAAATGCTGAACCCTAGATATCCCATATTATTTTTACCTTGGGATTACGGCCTTATCCAATCTTATCAAAAAACCGTATACAGCAACCAAACGCTTTTAGAGCAATTTCTACAAAAAGAGAATGCGACCATTGTCTATAATTATGAAACAGAATATTATCAGATTTCTCCATGGTTAG
>Ga0315281_10000331_pt1 | contig 64725 bp, 78 predicted proteins | sample YL17G07_0_MG_FD_204540 | JGI IMG/M metagenome (GOLD analysis project Ga0315281, IMG submission 204540) | Sediment microbial communities from Yellowstone Lake, YNP, Wyoming, USA - YL17G07_0 | ecosystem: Environmental > Aquatic > Freshwater > Lake > Sediment | place: USA: Wyoming | collected...
CGGCACCACGGCGTAGGCGCGGCCGTGCGGTTCCGGGTTTTTCTTCGGATCCGCGATTGCGGCTCCGGCGTGCAGCGCGGTGTAGACGATGTTGCTGCCTACCTCGCCATAATCGATGTCTGCCATTGCTATTTACTCCCTTCTCCGGTGGCCACAGCGACCGATAGCGCGATCTCCTGTTGCCGGGTTTGATTGCGGGTGGCGTTGCCGTCCTGGTCGACGAAGAACACCGTTGCGGGCGGCTCGGGCTCGTAGAGCTTGGTCTTGACGGCCGCCCGGATGATAATGGGCGGCTCGACGAGTTTGTGCTGACTCTCGCCGAGCGTGCCCACCGTGATGGTGACCGTGACCGTCGCGGGCTTGCCGTGCTCGCGCACGTTGGCGATGCAGTCGTGGAAGGCTTGGGCCAGTTCGCCCATCGCCTCACCCTCGCGGATCTCGTTCAGTATTGCTTGTGCCGGTCTGATTTTCATGTTGCTCCTTTATGGTGGTTGCAAAGCGAAGCGCTATCACGCGCCTTGGTGTTGTCAGCCGCTCTCCGGGGCACCTGTAGCCAGTTCTCCGCGATCGTGGTGTACATTGGCCCAGCCATTTAGACCTCTACCACGTCGATGCCGTACTCGGACTTCATGAGCTTTGCCTTGATCTTGAATTCAGGGGTGCGCACGCCCTTGGCGTCCTCGACGGTTAAGTGCCGCGCTTCCGGTTTGCCTTTTCTCAACCCCGCCCTCATGTCAGCAGAAGGAGCGATGGTGCCGTAGACGAAATCAGCCACGTACTCGACGCCGCCCGGCAACATGAATCTCACCTGGCGCGCGAGGAAGTCAATCTCGCCGGCCTTGAGTAGGAGCCCAAGCTCGCGGTAGCGCTTCGCCTCGCGCTTGGAATCGTGCTTCACGCCGTCGACAACGGTTTTCACGTTACCGAACTTGGCCCGCCTCTTGGCGCTCCTGTCGAGCGCGGCCTTTGCACCAGGCCCCGCGATGTCGCGCAGCGTCGTGCGCCCGAACTTGGCCTGGTGCTTCTTGTAGGCCGCCTCGTCCATGATGCGAGTGGCCATTAGGCTTTCGCTGCGCGAAGTTTCTCGCGCTCCTTGTTGTGGTATTCAAGGAACTCGTGCAAGCCTCCCAAAGTCATGTTCTCTGACTGCGTTATTTCGCCACCGGGAGACATGACCCAGTGTTCACCTTCTGGGTCGTTTAGGTCGAGCGTAATGGGGGCAGCCCAACAACCTTGATGCGAGTGAGGGCGCCCTTTCTCGTCGTTGTCTGTCCATGTGGTATGCGTTATTCTGAACGCGCAGATTGGGCTTTTGATGACGTCGTCACCAGAATATGGTCCTTCAGGATCCTCTGGGTCAACCAGCTCCACTATGTACCATCCGGCCGGCGCCGGCACCATCGTATGCGATATCGTTTCTCTCACGCCTTCGCTCCGTTGCGCAGCTTCGCCGGGCGCTTGGCCTTGTCTGGGATCATCCAGACCTTCCCAAACTTTTTGGCGCCTTTGATGCGCGGCGGCGTGGTCGATGCCCATTGGCGAACACGCTGTTCGGACACGCGCCAGTTGGTTGCTGCCTGTTGAACTGTTATCATCGTTAGCCCAAAATAATTGTTGACATTGGTCTTGCGCTTCCGCATTATAGCGACATAGCAATACACGCTGTCAAGCGTTTTTTGAGGGTTCCCGCACATGGCACAGAACAATGATGGCGATCTCGTCGGTGGCACCTTTGACCCAAAAACGCTGCCCGGCCTGGGCGCAGAGCGCACCACAGAGGAAGTCGTGGCGGACATCATCGCCAAGGATCCGGCTGCTCACGGCGTCGCGCTCGAGGAGCGCAATCGGAGAGCCAGGGCGCAGGCGCTTGATCTGTCCAACCTAACCGCCGACGATGCGCTGATTGTGTCCCTTGGCGGCGACCCTGAAGAAACGATGGGCGGCAATCGCCCGCGGTGGACGGTCGACGGCGACATCATCAAGGACCACGAAACAGGACAAGAGTGGGGCGTGATTGACGTGAGGGCGCGCGGCCAGGGCACGCAGCCATGAGCCTGCGCGAGCGCATTGCCAGGCGCCTGTTCGTCCTGGCGTCAAAAATTGGCGGCCAGGCCGAAGTCGAGCGCAGCGTGGAGCACGTGCGCACGATCCCGGGCGCCTCCCAGGTTGAGCAAGCGGCCGTGCGCCAGCGGGAACTGCTGGACATCGTAGAGAAAGCCAAAGACGAAGGGATGTTTGGACATGAGCCTTTCTAGGCGCGGGTTCCTGCGTGGCATGGCCGGTATCCTCGCGGCCGGTTTCGCGCCCGCCGTGATCGGCAGCGGCGTGCTCATGCCGGTGCGGAAGATCATCACGTCGACCAACCCACTGTTCGGCGGAGATCGTGGATTCTACGATGGGTTGCAGTGGGATGCTGATCAACTCGATGCGTTGCGCCCGTACCCACAAACGATCACGCTAAACCAGATCAGAGATTGCAAGCGCATCCTGGAAAAGAAGCGCCTGCGGCCAGTCAGAATTAACGGCGAGGAATTTTACGTTGTGATTGATGGGCGGTTTAGCTCATAAAATGGCGATCGTAATTCGCCCGTCGTCGCTGCCTGGCTGGTCCGATTGCCAGTTAAGGACCGCCGCGCGCACGGCGCCGCAAATGTTCCTCGATCTCGGCTACGAGCTTCGCCAGTTGCCGCAGCGAGCAGGGCCGGCTATTGGCACAGCTACGCATGCGGCTGTTGCTTTTACCATGCAATGCAAAATAGACACTGGCGAAAGCGCGAACCAGACCGAAACGGAACAGGCAGGGCTTGAGGCGCTCAGCAAGTCGATAGAGCATGGAGTTGAATGGGATGGCGTATCGCCAAATTTCAACACGGCGCAGAAGCAGGTACTGCGCCACTACCGCGTGTTCCGGCTACACCTTGAGGATGATCTTCGCCCACGAACGGTCGAGCGGAGGATCGAGAAACTGACGAAGCGCGGGAACACGCTCTCCGGCCAGCCAGACGTTACTGACGATGGTGTAATGGACCTGAAAACTGGCGTCGCCAAGCGCGTGAACGGCCAACAATATGGGGCGTATGCCCTATTGCTGCGCGCCGATGGCGATCCTGTCAGCCACATCACCGAGGACTACATCAAGCGCGTGGCGATCGACAAAGAACAGCCGCTGCCTGAGCAGATTCGTTACGACGTGGCGCTGTCAGAGCGCATTGCTGGGGCGACGATCCTGGACATGGAGCGCAAGTTCGAGGAGTTTGAGCGTGATGGCGACACCATGATTTTCAGCGCAAACACGGGCTCGATGCTTTGCAGCGACCGCTGGTGCCTCGCGTTCAAGACTTCCGCTTGCCCAATGAGCGTGAACAAGTGATTATCCAGCTTACCCAAGGTTTCGTCGCGCACGTCGATGCAGATGATTACGACGCGCTGATGCACTTTTCCTGGTTCGCTACCCCGCGCAGAAAAAAATGGTACGCGCAAGCATGGGTGTTCGGTCAGCACGTTTATATGCACCGCTTCCTTATGGGTGAACCAACAGGAATTGAGATCGATCACAGAGACAACGACGGCCTCAACAATAGGCGCGGAAACATACGTCATTCGACTCGAACGCATCAAAACGCTAACCGAATGAAGTTCCGGGGTAGATCGCGCTTCAAGGGCGTGTACCCTATGCGGTCAGGTAAATGGGCCACGCAGTCGGCGAAAGCTGGTAAGTATATCTACATTGCATGCCATGAATCGGAGCAGGACGCGGCCCGTTGTTATAACGCGCTCGCGCGGTATCTGTTCGGTGAGCATGCGCTTTTCAACGACGTGACTCCGCGCTTCCCGGTTCGCTCGTTGGCCTTGCGCTATATAAATCGATGGGAAAAAAGATAATGGAATACATCCACCTTGTTGGCGCCGAGCAGGTTCAATCTGCCGGCGTGAGCATGCGCGGCGCTGCCGCCGACATGCAGCAGGCCGCTACGACCATCGATTCAGCGTTACAGCGGCACCAGCAATTCCTGGACGACTGGCTGCAGAGGCTGGCGCAGACCCTATCGGAGTATCGGCCATGAGCGAGGCCGAACTACTCAAGACGCTGGGCGAAACGAAGAAGGAAATGCAGTCGTCGCTGGCGAGCCTGATGGCGCTCCACGGAGCCCAGAAGGTGATGTTTGCGATGTCGCTGGTGAACGCGCCGAAGTTTATCTCGATGGCGAAAGAGGGCGGCATGTCCGATGAGTTGTCGTACATGCTCACTCAGCAGTTGCAGTTGATGCTGACCCAGTGGGGCCTGGCGGCCAAGTTTGACCATGAGGAAATGTACAAGCTGGCGAATGGCATCCAGTCTCAAATGGCGTTGGTGGAGAACGATTTACAAGAGGCCGTGAACAGCGGCAATAACCCGAAGGAGAATTAGATGGCGAACGAACAGAGAGAAACACGCTTGAAGGATCCTATGCAGGAAGTGCTGGACCCGCTCCAGTTCCACCAGGGCGGCGCAGATCTGGGTGCTGTCGTTCCGGCCGGGCAGTCCGGCATGGCGCGCGCCGGGAGCTTTATGACCGGCATGCAGGGCGACATCATCACGGCGCAGCGCGTCGGCGTGCCGCGCAACATGAGCCGGATCCTGGCCAACATGAAGGCGCTGGCCACGGCCGCGGGCAAGGAGTACGTCTACGGCTGGGAAGTCAACGACCGGAAGAATAACCGGAAGGTGTGGATCGAGGGGCCGACGATCACCCTCGCCAACGACCTCGCGCGCGAGTACATGAACTGCCAGGTGGATTGCCGCGTCATGGACGAGGGCAAGCATTGGGTGTTCTACGCGCGCTTCGTGGACCTGGAAACCGGATTCACGATGGTCCGGGCCTACCAGCAGCGCAAAGGCCAGGACACCGGCATGAAGGACGACCAGCGCAGCCTGGACATGGTGTTCCAGATCGGCCAGTCGAAGGCGATCCGCAATGTGGTTGTCAATGCGCTGCGCTCGCTTGTCAATTACGCCGTCGACGCGGCCAAGGGCTCGCTGCTGGACAAGGTAGGCAAGAACCCGGAGGGCGCGCGCACGTGGATCAGGCAACAACTCAAGGACCTGGGCGTGGACATCAAGCGCGTCGAAGCGCTGTACGGCCGCACGTCGGAACACTGGACGACGCCGGACATGGCGCGGATCTACACCGAATTGCAATCGATTACCGACGGCATGATGAATGCCGAGGACGTGTATCCGGTACCGCAGAAGGAAGAAGCGGCCCGGAAGCGCGAGGACTCCAACCCGCTCGCCGGCAATCAAGGCCAAGGTGTGGGAACCGCTGGAAATGGTGCGTCGGCGGGCGGTGCGGAGGCTCCACCGATTGGCCAGCCGACCGGAACCGAGGGCTCCGAGCCAGCAGGCAAGCCGCCAGGTGACATGATGGATGACGCCGACGCTGCCCTGGGCGGAGGGACTAAAGCCGAGGCGCCTCCGGCGAAGAAAGTCGCGGGCAAGAAAAAAGCGAACCTGTTCGGCGGTGACGCATAGCCATGGCAAGGCCGGCCCGCCCTTTGCGGGAACGCTTTTTTGAGAAGTTCCAGATTGGCGCTCCAGACGAGTGCTGGGAATGGACTCGCGCCAACAACAAAGGGTACGGCTCTATTTGGGACAACGACAAGAACCGGATGGAGGAGGCGCATCGGGTGTCCTGGGAGATTCATCGCGGCCCGGTACCGGAAGGGGTGTGCGTGCTGCATAACTGCGACAACCCTCCATGCGTGAACCCGAACCACCTGTTTCTTGGAACGAAGTCCGACAACTCGAAGGATATGTATTCCAAGGGAAGGCACAACGTCGCGTACCTCAAGGGCGAGCAACACCCAATGAGCAAATTGACCACCGCAGATGTGCTTGCACTCAGGGCTAGGCGCGAGGCTGGGGCGTCAAAACACGAATTAGCAGCCGAGTTTTTAATCACGCCCGATACGGCGTGGGAGATTTATACCCGCAGAACATGGAGACACGTATGAAAATTGTTGGGAAGGTAAGAGGATTCAGGGGGTGCGAGAAGGCCGATATTGAAATCGACAGGATCAGCCTCGTTTCTGGGCTCAATGGCGCCGGTAAATCGAGCCTGCTGCAGGCACTTGCTGCCGCCGCATGCTCACAGCCGATACCGTTCTTTGTGTCGAATCGTCCGGATAAACCAGCCCTCACCAAGACGGACGGAAAGCTGTTGCTCAGGGGCGGCATGGAGAAAGGTTATGCCACCATCGCGGTTGATGGGCAGGTGGTGTCCGAGGCCGCATGGCCTGGGCTTACTTCCTCAGGCAACGGGAAACTGCAATGCAGCTTGGTGGCGGCCGGTCTGATAAATCCGCTCGAAATGATCGAAGCCGACCGGCAACGCTTCTTTGCCGGGCTGCTGAACGCCGACCCGACCATGGACGACCTCCGGGAAGCGCTCAAGGAGGCGATCCCGGCGCTCGCCGACCCGGATTACGTCGACGCCCTGGAGAAGGTCATTACCATGGCCCAGACGAACGGCTGGGACGTGGCGCACAAGCACTTCAAGGAACACGGCGCCCGCCGCAAGGGCGAGTGGGAAGGGAAGGCCGGAGAGTCGTTCGGCTCGAAGAAGGCGGCAGACTGGAAGCCGCAGGGGTGGCGCGCCGACCTGGAGGAGAAAACCCTCGAGGAGTTGGGCACGGCGTGCACCGAGGCGCAGGCGGCCTTGGAGAAGGCGCTCGCCGACGTCGCAACCGATGCCGCGGACCTGAAACACCTGTCCGAACTGTCCAGCGGCGAGGCCGTAGCCTGGAATGCGCTGAAACAGGCGGAAACGGCCCTGGAGGAGGCGCGCGCCGATTTGAAGGCCAAGGAGAACCAGAGGCAGGCGATCGTGATCCCCACCGCCATACCGTGCCCCCACTGCGGCGGTTTGGTCGATGTTGTCGGCGGCGGGCGCTCTTTCGTGCTCAAACAGTCGATGGCGAACGGGAAGGAGATCGAAACGGCCAAGAAAGCCTTCGAGGCGTCCACGGTGATGGTGCAGACGGCGCAAGCGGCCGCGGCGACGGCCCTGGATGTCTACAACGGCGCCAAGGGCGTGTACGAAGCGCACAAGGGCGCAGACGGCCGCCTGACCGAGGCCAGGAAGCGCAAAGGGACCACAGAATCGGTGGACACCGCCCGTGACTACCTCGCCGGGCTCACGCGCGACAAGGACCTGATCGAGCGGCGCCAAGCATGCGAAACGCTTGCCGCCCAGATTGGGGCAAACCAGAAGCTGGTCGATATCCTGTCGCCCGAGGGCCTGCGCCGGCAGAAGTTGCAAAAGGCGCTCAAGGTGTCGAACGGGCAGCTCGCCGCGCTCTCAAGCGATGCAGGCTACGGCACCGTGACGATCGACGACGACCTGGAAATCCTATACGGCGGGCGGCGCTACTTCCTCCTGTCCCAGTCCGAGCAGTACCGGGTGCGCGCGGTGATCCAGATCTACGTGGCGATGCACGACAAGTCGCCGCTGGTGATCTTCGATAGCGCCGACGTGCTCGACCAGGACGGAAGGAATGGCCTGTTCGCGCTCATGCAGGAAGTCGATGGCATCAGCTTCCTGGTGGGCATGACGGTGCTCTCCAAGAAGAACGTGCCGGATCTGGCCAAGGCTGGGCTCGGCGCGAGCTATTGGGTGGCCGACGGCACGGCGGCGCCGCTGTGAGCTACGCATACCTGGATGTTCGGCCGCGAATCTTCACCGAATCAGGCCAAGTGATGTTTATTCACATCAGGGACACAGCGAAGAAACTGCTTGCTTCCGCTGGGGCATTCCGCTTGCAGGAAGTAATGCAAGGCTGTTCCGGTGACACTTGGACGATGCTGGCGTGCGTCGATCGAATGGTGGAGTTGAAAGAGATAGTCGAAGTGACTTTACCAGGAACCGTAGCCGGTCAGCATCGCGTTTTCATAGCATCGTGGTTATGAAATCCACCATGCAACGCCAGGCAGACGAACTGCGCAAGCTGCGGATCGGCTGCTGGGTGTTGCTTTTCATCCTGGCCGCGATGTCGGCCAAGTATTGGGGGCTGGTTCCGTGAACTACCACGCCCTGGTGCGCCGCATCCGTGCGTGCGAAGGTGAGGCCGCGGCGCAGCTTCTGCTGGAGCATGCTATTCACGACCTCGTAGACGCGCTACATCCGTTCGCCATTGAATTCGAGATAGCGGACGCCGCCGGCGAGTTGCAGCACTGGCCGCCGAACGAAGTGAAGAACTGCGAGGCCGCCTGGAGGGCATTGAGGAAATGATTCGGCGCGAACCGTTGAACTGGATATGGCTGGCCGGGTGCGCGTGCGTGGCGTTCACGTTCGCCTACCTGGCGCTGGCCTGACTGGAGGAAGAATGGCAAACAGAGAACAGCGGCGCAGCCCGCTAGTCACGAACATGCTGCGCAAGATCGGCATCGAGGAGGATGCGATCGAGGCAGCCTGGCCGCAGGTGCTGACGGCCTGCACCACGGTCCTGCAGAAGGCGCGCATGCAGGGCGTCGTCAACAACGGGCACCTGATGGCGTTCGGTGGGTCGCTGATCGTGGATACGCTGTCACATGCGCCCGAGGCGGATCGCGCGCGCATGTTCGACGACTACGTGGCCGACCTGCGCAAGGAGATTGTTCCGGAATGAAAGAGTATCGGGTCAAGGTCTCCGTTCGGAACAACCTGCTGCTGTCAGCGATCGAGGCCGCCGGCTATGCGGAATACGGTGGGCTGGCTCGCTTTTGCAGAGAGAACGACATGGAGCCTAACGATTTGAGCGGGCTGATTTCAATGCGGCATCGCCCAATCAATCAGCACGGTGAATTTATCCCTGCAGCGAAAACGATTATGGAGGCACTCGGCGCGTGCCCATCCGACCTGTGGGCCGACGAACAACTGATGATGAAATTGAAGCGCAACACCGGAGAAACGACGATGGACTTCGGCGCTGTGCAGGCGATGCTCGAACAGCACACTGAGGCTATGTCGCTTCCAAGCCCGGAGGATGTGTATGAGGCAAACGAGGAAACGAGATTGGTGAAGCAAGTGCTTCTTGGGAAGCACATCCCCACAGACGCTAGATCCGCATATAAGTTATCCACAAAAGAAATTGCCGTTTTAAGCATGCACCATGGGATCTCTGGAAATGATCCAAAAACTCTAGCGGAAATCGGGGCCGAGTTTGGCGTTACTCAAGAGCGGGTTAGACAAATAGAAGGGAGAGCCCTAAGAAAACTCCGCCATCCTTCAAACGCCGACGTGCTTAAAAAAGCCATGGTTGTTCCAGAATGACGGCCGTCATGCGCGCCTCGCCGCTGTTCGGTGAGCCCAAGCCATTCCTGACAGACATCTACCGCAAGCGCATGGTGCTGATGATGATCTGCACGCACTCAGACTGGTTCAGGAGCGACGACCTGGATTGGGTGACGCGCAACTACCACGTGTGGGAGGCGTTCGAGCACGAGGCCAACAAGGTATGGGATCGAGGCCGGCGCCACTACAGCGCCCGCACGATCGGAGAGTACCTGCGCCACGAAAGCACGCTGCGCGAGGACGAGAACGAACACGGCTGGAAGATCAACGATCACGCCTGGCCGTCGCTAGCGCGCCTGTACGTGCTGATGTACCCGGAGCGGTTCTGCTTCTTCGAGCGGAGGCCGGGAACGTCCGGGGTGCGCGCGCTGTGACTATTGACGAAATTCCGACATCGGCGTACCGTTGACCTGTCCGGGTGGTGCCTGGGCGCTCACGCAAGGAATCAAATTGAACCGTAGCAACAAGCAGTCCATCGGAGCGACAGCCGCACAGGCGAGTCGTGTTTTCTTGCGCGCGCCAGACCTGGGCAGGGTTCACCGCCTGCCAGCGGCTGTCCCTCGGATGGATTGAACTATGAACTATTACCGTCGATATATGGCCGATTATTTGTCGAAAACAGGCTCACTTTCTATTCTGGAACACGGCGCGTACAACCTCATGTTGGATGCGTACTATTCGAGCGAAAAACCGCTCCCAGCAGACTACAAATTGCTCTATCGCTTATGCCGGGCAATGTCAGCTTCTGAAAGGGCCGCCGTCAAGAGTGTAGCGGACGCTTACTTTCCTGTAGGCCAAGATGGGATGCGGCATAACGAGCGGGCAGACAAGGAACTGGCTGTAGCAAAATCAACCATAGAAAAGCAGAGAATATCAGGGGTTGAGGCAGCCAATAAGCGATGGGGTAATGAAAGAAAACTCAATGAGTCAACCCATAGGTCAACCCATAGGTCAATAGATGGGTCTGAGATACAACCGTCAACCACCAACCATCAGCCGTTAACCGTCAACCACCAACCTCCAGCCTCTAACCACCAACCAAGTCAACCCCTTGTCGCTGCCGCTTCCGCGGCATCGACCGCGCGGCAGGGCGGGGGGAATGGGTCAATAAAACCAGAAGCGCCAACAAGCAAGACCTGGGCTGCCTACACGGAAGCCTATCAACACCGGCACGGCGTTGAGCCGGTGCGCAACCGGCAGATGAACAGCATGATGAAGCAGTTCGTCGAGCGCATAGGTGTCGAGGAATCACCTGGGGTAGCCGCGTTCTACGTTGTGAGCAACAGGGGGCTCTACGTGTCGGCCAAGCACCCGGTCAACCTTTTGCTGCGCGATGCCGAGAGCCTTAGAACCGAATGGGCCACCGGAAACCAAGGAACTGAAACCCAGGCACGAAGCACCGACAAAACTGCGGCTATCGGCAACGTGTTCGGAAAACTAATCGCAGAAACTGAAGCGAAGGGTAAAAAACATGGCGACCCATTCTAAACGAGTGCTACAGGCGATCGCGGTAACATGCGAGCTGACTGGAACGCAACTATCAGAAGCGGCGGCGCGCGTATTCGCCGATGACCTGGCGAAGTATCCAGAGGAGCAGGTGCTTGGATCGCTCTCGCGCTGCCGGCGGGAAGTTAGGTCGAAGCTAACCCTTGCAGACGTCATCGGGCGCCTGGATGATGGGAGGCCAACACCGGAACAGGCATGGGCGATGATTCCGCGTGACGAGGGCGTGACCGTGGTGATGACGGAGGATATGGCACAGGCGTGGGGTATTGCTCGACCTTTGCTCGATGAGGGAGATCAAGTGGCCGCGCGCATGGCCTTCCTTGAGTCGTATCGTTCGATTGTGATGCAGGCGCGCGATGCTGGCGTGAAACCGAAGTGGTTCCCTAGCATTGGGCATGACAAGAACGGCAGGGAAGCGCCGCTCTTGGATGCTGTGCGCAAAGGGCTACTCAAGTCTGATCAGGTGGTTGGCCTGTTGCCCCACAGGGAAGATCCGACCAACGAAGTGTTGCAGCTAGTCGAGCATCTTGCGAAGCAGATTACTGTCACAGCGCAGGACTGACCGCGCGCACTATCGCCTGCGCGCAGGCAACCAACAGCAGCAGAGCGACGACGATCGCCACCCACTTGTCGGTACGTTGCCACCACCGAAAGCGGTCCGGCTTGATCGACCCCTCCAGCACCCATCCGATTGGGAGCCTGCGCAAGCAGGGTTTGTCGAAGCACGGTCCGTCGTACTTCGATCCTATCTCTACCTTGCTCACCGCTCGCTCCGGTACTGGTCCTCGTTGATCTGTTCTGCCTTCGCCTTGCCATCAGGCTTCTTCCTACGCTCGTTGGCGGCATCGTCGGCGCGCGCGGACAGGAAGCGGTCCTTGTCCCAAACTTGATGCTCCTGGACGTGTACCTTGCCGTCGTTGTCGGTGTAGCGCATCCAGATCGTGCGCGGCGGGTCCATGTGTTCGAGTTTGCTCATATTGGCTCCTTGGTTTTCGCAATCTCAGCGCGCGCCTTTTCGAGGAACGCGCGCGCCATGCGGGTGTTGTGAGAATAAAACAGCGACCATGCGACGGTGCGCTCGACCAGATTGCCGGCCTTCGTGCCGCCGTTCGCCATCAGGCGCACGGATGCGTCCGACAGGCCATCGCAGGCGTTGAAGGAATCGACGATGCGTTGCACCAGCGCCACGTCCGTTTGCGCGTCCACCGGCTCGATGCGGCCAAGCTCGCGCTCGATGCCGATCGCCGGGCCTTCCTCCCTGGTTAGTTTGATGAGCTTCACTGGAGAACCGAATAACCGCGATTGTGCAGGCAGCGGCGGATTACGCTGCGCTGATCGCGCTCGCCGGCCGCAGCACCGGAAGCGGCGCCGGCCACAGCACCGACGGCCGCGTTCGAATTGCGGCTGTAGCCAGATCCAGCAGCAGCAGCCAGCGCAGCACCGAACAGCGCGCCGATGACGGCGCCGGCAGCCGCGCGATCGGCCGCACCCGACACCTGGGCAGCGTAAGCCTGGCACTCGCGCAGATCGCCCTCATACCGGTTGTAATCAACGCCCTTCGAGTCGATCAGCGGGCGATACCCTGCGCCGGTGTTGGCACAAGCGGACAACATTGACACGACACACAGAACAGCTACAGCTTTTTTCATGGTGTTTCTCCTTGGTTAATTACCTTCTTCATCGTCATGCCGATACCGCGCCAGTATTCCTCCTCGTGGGTCATGTACTCGTCAGGAAGAACCAGGGAGGCGCAGAAGTAAAGGGATCCGTCGTTGCGAAACACGGCGTGCGTCGCATCCGGCGCGCCATCGAGCGCTGCCAGTTCTGCCCTCGTGATCTTGTCCATCAGTAGCCTCCCAGGATCAGCTTGATCGCCGCCAGAACGGACAGGGTGACCACGGCGACGAAGCACCATGCCGCCATGGCCACACTCTCCTGCTTGCTGCGCGAGTTGTAGTAGTCGTCCTCGTCCTGGGTGCTCATGATTTTCCCTTGGCTTTGCGCTTCGCTTCCACCTGCGCGTTCCAGTTGCGTTGCTCTGGCGATAATGCAGGAAGCGTGTCACGCTGCACGGCGCCCTTAGCGTGCACCATCTGGCGCGCGCGCTTCGAGCCTGCCGGTATTCTGTGCACGCCCTTGGTCATGATACTTTCCTCTCGCGTAGCACGGTGATTGCAGCAAAGCGTAGGGTCCTCGGGTATGCTGGCATCAGGTAGTGCTTGACCTCGGCGAGCGCGTGCCTGCGCAGCATCTGGCACAGGCTCTCGAACTTGCGGCGCCGGCCGCTCTTGAACTTGTTCACGGCTTACCCCCCCATGGGTTGTTGTCAAGCGTTTTTCAACCACAATAGATTGTGGGTGGACGTACCGGACACCACGACAGGTAGTGAATTGGCGCAAAGCGCCATCCTCGACAAAATACCCGTGGTAGTCTCGGTCTATATAGCCTTTCTTCGCCTTCGGCTTCGATGCGGCATTGGCAAGGGGGTTAGCTCTCACCCCCTTGACCCTCTCTCTCAATCTGTTGCTGCTGGAACCTTTCATGGTTGCACCACCAGAACCGACACCTGGCCTACCTCGTCACGGTTCAACGCTTCCGCGCCATCGATATCGTTGTCCATCGCGTATTCGATCGCGCGATAAATCGCCATCGATAGCTGTTCCCTCTGCAGCGTTCCCATGCCAACGCAATGAGGATCTACCTGCACCACGAACTCAAGCGTAGTCTGCTCGTTTAACCTCCGAACAGCGGCGCGCTTGGCGCGCTCGCGCTTCTGGAAGGCTTTGACCTCGGCGAGTGGGTGCGGCGCCCCCTGTCTGATATCGCTCATGATTTCACCTGTGCAGGTTTCACCACCATCAACGCGAGCGCGATGGCCGCACGGTACTGCATCGCGTGCTCGTTGTCGCCGTGCGTTTTCTGGATGGCTTCATTAAGCTGATATTCCGTTCCGGAGAAACAGCCGGTCGTGAAGCGAATGCCAAGTTTCACGTCGGCGTGCACGGTGAGTTGCGCGTTGCGCGATCCGATTGGGCCAATAAAGAAAAAATCCGCATCGCCGAACACCAGCGCATTGCCGTACACCCACGCATCGCCGGACACCCGCGCATTGCCGTACACCCACGCATCGCCGGACACCCACGCATCGCCGGACACCCGCGCATTGCCGAACACCAGCGCATCGCCGAACACCAGCGCATCGCCGAACACCCGCGCATTGCCGGACACCTGCGCATCGCCGGACACCCGCGCATTGCCGGACACCCACGCATCGCCGGACACCCACGCATCGCCGAACACCTGCGCATCGCCGAACACCAGCGCATCGCCGGACACCTGCGCATCGCCGAACACCCACGCATCGCCGGACACCAGCGCATCTGGAGAGAAATTTTCTTCCCCCTTGATCCACCCACCAATTTCTCCTTTGGTGACGACGCCGAATGACAGCGTGGCGCGGATTTGCTTGAGGGTTGTCCCTAAATGAACTTTTACCTCTCCGGTGAACTCGTATTTTCGTTTCATGCTACGCTCCTTGTCGGGTTGTTGGCATCGTTGCCCATCTGGGCGCGCGTGAGCACGCCCAGGTAGCCATTACGCCGGGATGGGGCGAACCGTGCCGTAATCCATCGCCCTGCTGTATGCGGCTTTCTCGTCCGCCTCTTTCAGTTCAGCGTCGCGCTTAGCGTTCAGCGCCTTGGCCGCGTCCTTTGCCTCGTAGAATGCGCGCGCCTCGGCGAGGATGGCGCTCGATTGCTGGTCGATGACTGCGGTATGCAGTTCGCGCACGGATTTCTCCGTGCAGCGCGCGCCGTTGAGCTGCGCAGCCCGCTTGTGGAAGTCGCCTCCGATGAAGAAGGAAATCATGCCGCCCGCCTCGATGTGGCAGGAGGCGAACGTGCCCAGGCCGCCCGAGAACTTGTAGGTGGTGATATCTAGGACGCGCGTACCGGGCCTGCCCATCGTATCGAGCGCATCGCCCAGGGGGAAGGCGGTGCAGGCGCGATGCCCGCCCTTGCCTTTGGTGTAGGTGGTGTTGCCTGTGTCCATGGTGTTGCTCCTTTCGGTGTGGGTTGTGGCGGGATGCCCGTATGCCCTCGTCGCCAAGGGCATACAGTCTGCTCGCTACTAGGTCAGTTTGGAGAAATCGGCCGCGCAGTCTCTTGCGAGCACAGCCTGCGCGTGGCACGCGATGGCCCATGACGGCGCCTTTGTTGATGCCAAACCGGATTCAGTGCTGCGCAGAAGGGCGAAAAGCGCAGCCTCCAAATCGGCGATGCGCGCGTTGTTGATGGGAATGCCTGCCTCCTCGGCGCGCAAGCGGCAGAAGGCGACAAGCGCCTCGGCGTCGATCAGGGCGTCCACCACATCGCGCTCGGCAGCCGTGGCGATCATGCGTTGCAGGGTGAAGGATGCCGCGCCATCCTGGGCGATCTTCGCGGCGAATTCGTGACTGGTCATTGTCTGCACTCCGGGGAACAGTAGCGGGTTGAGGGATTGTTCGGGTTGACGCGCAGGAAATCGAGCGGCGATCCGCAGCCCTTGCACTCGTAGCGGATAGCGCCACGGCGCGCAGCGTTGCGCACCTTGGTGTAGAGGCGCCGCTCGCCGCAGTCGCGCATGGTGCGATCGTGCCTGTTGATGCGCTCCTGGCAGCCTCGGCCGATGTCGCGCAGCACGGCTTGGGCGGATTCTGCCCACCAGGTCCATCCGCGTACCGGCTCGGCCGGAGGCAGGGTCTTGAGTAGCTTCCATGCGCGCACGTAGGCATCTGCGCCTACGCGCTTCCCGTTCGGGAGGGTGATTGCGAGTTTCATGGTGAAACGCTCCTATTGGTGGTTGCGGGGTGAATCAGCGGGCGCGCTGCGACGCGCCTGAGTTTCGTCCTGCTAGGCTTCTTCGATGATGATGGTGTCGCCGGGCGCAAGGTCGATGCGGTCCAGCATTTCGTCCAGCTTTTCCTTGACCGGGTACACGCCGCGCTCGTCGTCCTTTACCGGATCGGTTTCTGCGTACTGCGTGTCCAGCGGTCCACCTGCGTTTCTCAGGATGATTCTGACTCTCATGGTGCGCTCCTTGGTATCGGGAACAGTCCCGCCCTTGCGCCCCTCCGTCTGCGAGGCGCAAGCGTGGGTATGCTCTTAGTCGATCCAGCCGATGCGCACGCACAAGGCGCGGAAGTGATCGTAACGCCGCGCCCAATACTTGCGCGCCGTCGGTGTGGTCACGCTGTTCTCCAGTCGGATGCAGCGATACAGAAGGTCGGTTGCGATTGTCTTGGTCATGGTTGGCTCCTGTGTGGTTATCGGGTGTGGGATACCGCTCGTCGGATGCCGTCGTGCTTGCAGTGTGCCTAGCGTCGTGGCTCGTTCGATTGGTATCCCGTACTGTTACTCTAGCGCAAGCGCAATACATTGTCAAGTCCATCCGACAAGCGTATGCTGCTGGCCATCAACAGGCGGGGTTGGGGGCGGTATGGTTTTGGAACTCAACGCGAAGCGACAAGGCAAGAGCGCGGCAGCGGCAGATCTGCTCGAACACGCGCTAGACCGTGGCCGCCGCGTACTGGTCTGCAAGCGCAGCGGCAACCTGCTCTACCGGCGCCATGGCCACCTGACCAGCATCACGCCGATGCGCGAGGAACCTCTCGACCTGTGGCAGGACGAGTGCGCCACCTTCGAGCGTTACTTCGAACCCACGGACGACGATCCCCCGCCGCTGCGCGCCGCTTGAATCCCTGGCTTGCTCACGTGGTCGAACTGGCGCGCGGGCTCACCGTCAGCCGCGCCACGTCCCCGAAAGCGTACAAGGCCATCATCGCCCGCCAGCTTGAGGCAGACGGCTGGTACGTGCGCGCCCGCTTCCTCGTCCCCTCCCGTGGTTGCGACGACCACTACAGAGGCGCCCTCGACCTCGTCTGCTGGCCGCCCCCCTTCCCCGATCCCCGCGGCCCCGAGCATGCCCCGAATCCCCATATTTCCAATCGTCCTCCACCTATCCTCATCGACCTGGACAAGTGCAGCGTCGGCCGAAAGACCAGGGCAAAACTCGCATCCTTCGCCTACCCATGCTCCGGACGTGTCGTAATACTGACACAAGCGGACGATTCGCCCCCCTGTCAGGGTATTGACACCATCGTCTGCTTGGGTGCCTAATCCGCATTACCAAGCCCAGGTCAATATCGGGCGGGGTTGGGGGCGGGCATTTTGAGAATGCCTCAACTATGACCAGCACGCAGCTTACCGATCAGGCCACCATGCAAGCAGACTCCGCACCTGCACTGCAAGACGACATCGACGACGAATCGTTCAGCAACCAGCAAGTCGCCTATCGATCGTCCTTGCCATTCATCACGCCCGCCATGCACGCCTTTGCCGCGCATTGGGCGCTAAATCGTAATCAGATCAAGGCTTACCAGCACGCCTACCCAGGGTCAAGCGCAAACGCTGCAAAGACAGAGGCGCGCCGCCTTTTCGCCGATCCTCGCGTCCAAGCCGAAATTCGCCGTGTTGTCGAATCGTGGTCGGAGAAATCAGGCATCACGATTGCCCAACTGGAACATGAACTTACGCGCCTCGGCCGCTCCGACGTGCGCAATCTGTTTGACGAGCAGGGAAACGTGCGCCCGCCCCACGAATGGGACGCGGATACGGCCGCCGCCGTGGCCAGTTACGTGGAGGAGGAGCACTGGGAAGGGCGCGGCGAGGATCGCATGCTGGTCAAGACGCGCAAGGTGCGCATGGCCGAGAAACATGGCCCGCTGCGCACGCTCCTGGAGGCCAAGGGCGCGTTCGAAAAGCAGAAAGCCCCTCCGGGTGCTGCCGCGATCTTCAACATCAACCTGGGTGGCGTGCCGTTGCAGCTTGGCGCGCCGGTGATCGATGGCAGGACCATCACGATGGATGCCACGTCGCGCCGGTTGCTGCCGGCCAAGGCCAAAAAGTCGCCCGTTCGCCGGGGCCAAGGTAGCCACGAGGCGGAAAACGCCCCAAATCGCGTCCTGGCGCATCCTAGCGTGGTGTCGAAATCTCGACAGAAGCCACGTAAAGCGCCGCCAAAGCCTGTTGCGCGCGCTATATCGACGCCCGAAGCGCCGCCGCCATCGCCGGTTTCCAAGCCTGACCTGTTCTGAACCGTCCAATGGGCGTCCATATCCCTACCAGCACGGCGCCGTCGCTCCTTCGGTGTCGGGTTCGGCCGGGATGCAGCGTGTCGATGCGGGTCGATGGCGTTGCCGCCCACCTTCCATGCCGAGCGGGGTGCGGCCATCAGGATCTGCGCGCCGCGTGCGCGTGCCATGCGCACGGCACGGGGGCTGCGCGCGGACCGGCATCGCGTCGCGGCGGGTCCCATGGAGGACAGCGTGTAGAGAGCGGGTTCTCTCTCTCCCCTTTCACTGGGTTCCACGTGGAACATTTGACGAAACCCCAACAGGTGGAGCAGAGTTCGGCTGGCAGTGTCTAAAATTTTTTAAAATTAACTGGAGAAAAAATCATGAGTTACAGCTTCAACGCACGTGGCGCGAACAAGTCGGCGCTGATGGATGCCGTGAAAGAGGAAATGAGAATGGTGGTGTCGCAGCAGCCGTCGCACAAGCAGGATCGTGACGTCGTGCTCGGTGCTGCGGAATCGCTGGCCGATTTGCTTATGCCGGATGCGAGCAAGGACATGTTCACGCAGATGAACGGGTCGCTCTCGACCAATGGCGAGGGCCACGTGACGTATGCGAGCGTCAGCATCACCGTGGACCTGGTCGAAAAGCTGCCGCCAAAAGCTGCGTAGGTGCGCAACGCGAAGGAAAAGCCGGAGCCGAGGCCGATCACGGCGCAGGTGCCGGATTATTGCGCGCCGTTCGGTGTTGACCAGCGCGGGAAAGAGCACCAGCAGCAGTTCGGAGCGCGTGAAATGGTGTCGGATGGCGAGCGGACGCAGGCGCCAGGGTGCTATCGCAGGCTTCCGACGTGCGCGGACTGACACCTGTGGATAAGTCAAAAATTGGCGCGGAACCCCACGGAGGTACGCATGGTGAGGAATTGGCGGGGGCACTGCCGCCAGTGGTGGCGGGCGAGGCGGCCGCGGGCGCATTACCGGCTGCAGATGCGCCGGCTGCGCTCGAAGCGGACGTGCCCGGGGGTGCTGGCGGGCTTGACGCGGGGCGGGAAGTAGGTCTATCCTTGAATCGAGGGGCGCCACAAGCTGAGGGAGTTGGCACCGAGCCCAATGGCCGGGTTTCCGAGGCGGCGCCCATCACGAACAGTCGCGGGGTAGAGCAGTTGGCAGCTCGCCTGGCTCATAACCAGGAGGTCGCTGGTTCAAGTCCAGCCCTCGCAACCACGGATACACCAAGCGCGCGGCAACTGCAGCACCCAGGGGCGGCGGAAGCGGGGCCAGACACCGCGCGATCCGCCGACCCCTCCCTCGATCTTCCTCCCTGGCCATGGCCGTGCTCACCGCGAGCAGCGCCGGCGCCTTCCGGCCTATTTCCGCACCAGAGATTCGGCTGATGACTGCCTCGATTTCCTCGCTACCAATCTGGAAGAAGGACAGCACCCCGGCTGAGTGGCTGCAGGAGATCGCCACCATTGCGATGGAGCACCCGGAGCGCTTCGCACGCATCGTTGTCGTGTGCGAGGAAGAAAACAAGGAAGGGTTCCCGTACAAGACGCGCTTCTGGTCGCGTAATCACAAGACGAACACCGATATCATCGGCTCGCTGCAAGTGTGCGCGCTCGAGGTATTCGAATACATGAAGGGGCGCCGCGAATGAGCGCCGTCCTCGATCGCTTCGGCACTGCTACCGGCCCGTACATCGGGGATTACAACGCCGAGCCCACCTGCGCCAAGTTTCACCTGTCCGATGCCTTCATTCGCGGGATTCGCGGGCCGATGGGCTCCGGGAAGTCCGTCGCCTGCGTCATGGAAATGGTGATCCGCGCGCACCAGCAGGCCCCTGATCGCCACGGCAAGCGCCGCACCCGCTGGGGGGCGATTCGCAACACCTACGGCGAGCTCAAAACCACGACGATGAAAACCTTCTCGGCGTGGGTACCGGAGTCGATCGCGCCGATCAACCGCGGCGAGCCGATGACCGCGCGCATGGTCCTGCGCCTACCAGATCGCACCACCGTCGACATGGAAGTGGTGTTCATTTCCTGCGACAAGCCGGCCGACGTCGGCAAATTGAAGTCACTCGACCTGACCGGCCTGTGGCTGAACGAAGCATCCGAGCTGGATAACGCCATTCTGGACATGGGAACTGGCCGCGTCGGGCGTTATCCGGAGAAGAAGGACGCGCCGTTCACCTGGGCGGGCGTCATCATGGACACGAACTCCATGGACGACGACCACTGGTGGTATGGCCTCGCCGAGGGCGCGGACGATCCTGACGAACAGATGCGCATCGACGAGTTGAAGAAGAACCTGCGCGAACAGCTTGCCCGCCTGGGCATGGACCGCAACCTGATGGCCTTTTTCGAGCAGCCGCCTGCGCTCCTCGAGGCGCAGGGATCCTACGTCCCGAACCCTGCCGCCGAGAACGTGAACGGCCAGCCCATGGGGCACGCCTACTGGCTGCTGCTGGTCGCCGGCAAGGCGAAGGAATGGGTCGATATCTATGTCATGAACAAGTACGGCAAGGTCATCGACGGCCTCGCCTGCTACAACGCCGAGTACGACGACCTGATTCACGGCGCAAAGCGGCAACTGAAACCCATAGACGGAAAAGTGATCCGCATTGGATTGGACTTTGGCCTCTCGCCGGCCGCCATCCCGGGCCAGTGTTCCGCCACCGGGCGCCTGCTTGTGCTCGGCGAGTGCGTCCCGCCGGAGCGCTCGATCGGCATGACGCGCTTTGCCAACGACATGCTCAAGCAGTACCTGCTCGAGCGTTTCGGGCGGGCAGACGGGAACGGGGATCCGTGGAAGTACATCGTTGTCGGCGACCCGGCAGGCGATAAGCGTAGCGAGAACGACGAGGTAAAGGGATTTCAGATCGTGCGCGATGCTGGATTCGATATCGAGGAGGCGCCTACCAACAATTTCAGCGCGCGCCGCGACGCCGTTGCCTGGTTTCTAAACAAGACGAACGGTTTTGCGATGGACCAATCGTGCATCATGCTCCGCAAGGGATTCCGTGGCGGATACCACTACCGCCGCGTCCAAATGAGCGGCCCCGCAAGGTACTCGCAAGAAGCCCACTCAAATAAATACACACATCCCCATGACGGACTGCAGTATTTAGCGTTACCATACGTGGCAATCGAGGTTCCGGCCTACGGAATGAAGGCGATACCGAAGTGGGCACAGAAAATGAACTCTGGTGCGAAAGCGAACAAGCCCTGGGCAAAACGGGCAGGGCGATAGCATCGTGAAAATCTTCGAACTCTCGATTGGCCAGGAAGATTACGCCAACATTCACGTGGCCAGGCTTACCATTCTCGACGTGTCGATCGCTATAGGCCACGGTCGCCGCTTCTGGTTCGTGTTCGAGTTCGACATCAACTGGGGCCACGGTTTCTGTTTCTGTCGCGCTACATGGCCGAAGCGCATCCAGGGTGAAGCATTTCTCACCATGCTGGTGCGGCGCTTTGCGCCAGGCTGGATCCAATCGTGAACGCGCCGGCCAACTTCTTCCTCCCGAACCGCTACTCGTCGATCGAGCCCGGGCAGCAGATCGCTGGCGCCGACCCCTACGCCGATATCCGCAACCCCACCATGATGATGCCTGGCTGCCACAACCAGGATCTGATGCTCCTGATGATGGAGCGCTACCTCCGGGCCGACGCCGCCATGTCCTCGTGGGCCGAAGTCGCCAAGCGCTGCATCGATTTCTCCGAAGGTAAAATGTGGACCGCCGAGGAGCTGCAGAAGGCGGACGACGACGACCGTCCGCACCTGAACCTCAACAAACTCGCCCCACTGATCCGCCTTGTCGTCGGCTACCACCGGCAGAACCGCATCGACAACCGTTTCCTGCCAACCGATGACTCGGCGAGCACGGAGGCGACGGCCGCGATCCTCACTAAGATCGTGAAACAGATCTCGATCAACAACAAGGAGCCCTATGTCGACACGGAAGTATTCCTCGACGGCATCCTTGGCGGCCGCGGCTACTACGACTGGCGCCTCGACTTCGAGAAAAACGACTTCGGCGAAACCAAAGGCGTCGCCAAGGACCCGTTCACGATCCGCCCGGACCCGGATGCGGACACCTACGATCCCAAGCTGTGGGGCTACGTGTTCGAGGGCCGCTGGTGGAACTTGGACGAGATCGAATTCACGTTCGGCAAGCGCGTGTCGCAACTGGTGTCGCCGCTGGTGGTTTCCGGCGGCTATCGCGGTGGTGTTCCTTCTGATATTCTGGATTTCGGTGAAGAACACACCCCGTGGCGCACTTTCGGGGGCCAGCAGTTCGGATCGTTTGCCTCTGGTTTCGGCTCCATCGAATCCTATATCTCATCTTCGGTGGATCCTTACCGGAAAAACATCCGGGTAGTCGATTGCCAGCACTACCTGCGCGTGATGCAGCGCTGCATCGTGAACCTGGAGACAGGCGACCGCGAACCGATCCCGGAAATGTTCACCCGGCCGCAGATCGAGAAGATGATGCAGTGGGCGCTGATCGAGCACGTGTCGAAGGGCAATCCGTCCGGCACCTTCCCGATGCGCGTGGAGTGGCGCCCGATGAAGCGCGTGCGCTGGACCACCATGATCGGCGATATCGTCGTCTACGACCAGTGGAGCCCATACGAGAGCTTCACCATCATTCCGTACTTCCCGTATTTCCGCCGCGGCAAGACGCGCGGCATGGTGGAGGACCTGATCGATCCGGCGCGCGAAGTGAACCTGCGGCGCTCGAGCCAGATCGACATCCTGACGCGCATCGCGCACTCCGGCTGGACCTGGGAGAAGAATTCCCTCGACGAGGAGGAGAAGATCAAGATCGAGGAGCACGGCGGCGCGGCCGGCCTCAACATCGAGTACAAGGGCCAGAGTCCGCCCGAGCGGATCCAGCCCGGACAGATGCCCACCGGCATCGAGCGGCTTGAACAAGCCGCCACCCTCGACCTGAAAGAGATCGCCGGCATCAACGATTCGGCGCTTGGCCAGGTGGACCGCGTGCAGTCCGGACGCGCGATCGAGGCGCGCCAGAAGCAGTCCGTGCTCGGCCTCGAAATGTACATGGACAACATGAAGCGCACGAAGGACCTGTGCGGCGAGAAAAAGCTCGAAATCATCCAGAACCACTACACCGAACCGCGGATATTCAAGATCCAGGGCGATGGTGGCCTCTGGAACACGATCGGCATCAACTCGCGCCAGGCCACCGGCGACATCCTGAACAACGTCACCGCCGGGCGCTACTCCCTGGCGATCGACGAAACCCCGCTTTCGGCCACCTTCATGGCAAGCCAGTTCGAGGAACTGACCAACATGATTCAGCTTGGCGTGGTGCAGTTGCCGATGGTGCAGGACATCGCCATCGACCTCTCCACCCTGCCGCAGAAGGAACTCATCAAGCAGCGCATGAACGCCTACCTGCGTGCGCAGGGGTTCATCACCGCGGACGAGCTGGTTGCCGCGCAGGCGGCCGGCGCCATGGTCAACCCGGCGCAGATCCAGCCACCCGGGCCTCCGCCAGGTGCGGGCAGCGCGCAAGGAAAACCCAACGCACCGCCGGAAGGTGGTAGCGTAGCACCAACAGCAGCACCAGCTTTACCCGCACCAGCAGCAGCCATGGGAGCTTAGGAAGTTCACGATTCATCACGTAAAAGGAAATTATCATGGGACTCAGACTAAACGGATTGCAAAAAGCAAGCGCAGCCGTACTGAAAACGCTGATGGCGCCGCAGGTAGGACGAGAGGATATCTGCGACGCAATCGGTTATCTCGAAGGCAGCGGCACGCCGGTTGCCGCAGTTGTTCCGGATTTCGTCGGCCAGTGGTACGCCGACATCGCCAATCCGCTCTCCGTCATTTGGTATCGGTCGCACGGGCGCGCCGCGAATACCGACTGGACCGGGATGGGTGACTTCGGAACCGGCACCGTGTTCGATGGTGTAGCGGCCGGAACCGTTACCGCCAGCAAGGCGCTCGTCGTCGACGCCAACAAGGACCTCACGAACCTGCGCCAGTTGAACGTGCTCGGCACGGGTGAAGTGGCGACGAACCAGGCACTGGGCTCCACGGCGCTCGACGCGAACACCACCGGCGCGCGCAACGTCGCCATCGGCATCGGCGCCCTGTCGGCGAACACCGTCGGCGTGGACAATACCGGCGTGGGCAAGGATGCCTTGCTCCTGAATACAACCGGAACCGGAAATACGGCCGTTGGCTCGCTCGCCGCCGATGCCGTGTCCACTGGAACCAACAACACCGCGGGTGGCTTCAACGCGCTCGGTGCCGAAACCACTGGCGTCAACAACGTCGCCATCGGAAAGGGCGCGCTGCTGGTGCAAGTCGGGGCTACCGGCAATACTGCTGTCGGTACCACGGCCGGCGACGCGATCACTACCGGTTCAAATAACGTGGCGGTCGGTCTGGATGCGCTGGGCGGAACGACCACCGGAGCCAACAACGTCGCAGTCGGGAAGGATGCTCTCAAAGCGAACACGGTAGCGACCGGCAACACGGCGGTCGGAACAACCTCTGCCGATGCCGTGACGACCGGCGTGAACAACACGGCCGTTGGCCTCGATTCCCTCGGGGCGGAAACGACCGGAACCAACAACGTCGCCGTTGGCAAAGACGCCCTCCTCGTGCAAAACGGAGCCATCGGCAACGTCGCGGTGGGTACGAGCGCCATGGATGCCAATACGACCGGCGCAAACAACGTGGCCGTCGGTCTGGATGCGCTCGGAGGGAACACGACTGGCGCAAGCAACACCGGCGTCGGCGCCAATGCACTCAAGGCCAACACCACCGGCACTAACAACACCGCGGTCGGCAAGGACGCCGGCCTTTCCGTGACGGTGGCGACCGGCGTTACCGTTGTCGGTACGGCGGCTGGCGATGCGATCACCACCGGCATCGACAATACCGCTGTCGGTCTGGACGCGCTCGGAGCGGAAACGACCGGAACCAACAACGTCGCCATTGGCAAGGGTGCCCTCTTGGTGCAAAACGGCGCCATCGGGAATACCGCCGTCGGTAAAACTGCTGGCGACGCGATCACCACCGGCGCCAACAATACGCTGATGGGTCTGGATGCCGGGGGTGCGCTTACTACCGGAGCAAGCAACACTGCTGTTGGTAAAGATGCGCTCCTGATCGCTACAACCGCTACTGGTGACACGATCATCGGTGCCGCCGCAGGCGATGCCCTGACAACCGGGTCGAATAACACCGCGGTAGGACTCAGCGCCTTGAGTGCGGACACGACTGGGGCAAGCAACGTCGCCGTCGGTAAGGATGCGATGCTCATTGCCACCGGCAGCACCAACTGCGTGGCCGTGGGAGCAACCGCCCTGGATGCCATGACGACCACCGGGGCGAACAACACCGCTGTCGGTTTCGATTCTCTTGGTCTCAATACCACCGGAGTTTCCAACACAGCGGTAGGCTCTGGCGCTGGCAACACGCTGACGACCGGAACCGGAAACGTCTGCATCGGCAAGGCTGCAGTGACCAGCGCGGCGGGATCGGTTAACCAAATCGCAATCGGCAATACCGCAACCGGGCTCGCGGATTCGGCAGTCGTCATCGGCGTATCTGCGACGCAGATTCGGTGCGACTTCGGCACGGATGCCGTGTGGGACCAAGCCTCCGACATTCGCAAGAAGAACGTCATCGGTCCGTCCACTCTGGGGCTGAGCTTCATCGATCAACTCGAGCCGTTCGAGTTCACCTGGAAGCCGGTCAACGAGTGGCCGGTGGAGTGGGGCGTCGACCCGAATACGGAACATATCGACAGCACCACGAAATGCCAGGGGATGTCCGCGCAGGCCGTCAAAGCCGCGCTCGATGCCTGCGGCGTGACCGTGTTCGATGGTTGGTCGCAGGATCCGAACGGCATGCAGCGCCTGGGGCCGTCGGCGTTCGTCTACCCGCTTATCAACGCGGTGAAGGAACTCTCCGCCAGGTGCAAGAAACTGGAGGGGGCCGCCTAGCCATGGAATCTGCAATCCGCAAGTTTCATCCCGGGCCCGCAACCCGGATTGCATCCGACCTGCTGCGCCTGAATCTTGGCTGCGGAAGGAGTGCTATGCCTGGCTGGATCAACGTCGATCAGGTCGCTCTGCCCGGCGTTGATCTAACGGCGGACCTCTCGGCCTTACGCGAGAATCGCCTGCCATTCGACGAGAACAGCGTCGACCAATTCATGATGTCGCACGTCATCGAGCACATCACGGACACGCTCTCGCTCATGCAGGAGCTTCACCGCATCGCCAAGCCGGACGCGACGATTACGATTCGCTGCCCTTACGGCTCGAGCGACGATGCCTGGGAGGACCCCACGCACGTCCGCGCCTATTTCATCCAAAGCTTTGGCTATTTCTCCCAGCCCTACTACTGGCGCGCTGACTACGGATACCGTGGCGACTGGCAGCCTGAAACACTGGAACTTATCGTAAGCAAGGAATACGAAGGCGCCGATGCTCACGCCGTCCTGCAGCGCGTGTACCGCGAGCGGAACGTCGTCACGGAAATGATAGCGACGCTGCGCGCAGTGAAGCCTATCCGCGAGTGCAGACGCGATCTGCAGGTGCTGCCGAAAATCACGTTCATGGCAATATCATGAGAAAAGTGCTGATCGGAACACCCTGCCACGACGGCCGCACCGAAGTCTGGTACAACAATTCGCTGCGCCTGACCGAGCGCGCCGCGGCGGCAAATAACATCGAAACCACGCCGGTCTACATGGCCTACGACTCCCTGGTGCAGCGCGCGCGCAACGATCTGGTTGCGCTGGCTCTGGAAGGTGGATTCGATGATCTGTTTTTCATCGATGCCGACATGCGCTGGGAACCGGAGTGGGCGCTTTCGATCATGTCGCACGACGTCGACGTGGTCGGCGCGGCCTACCGCAAGAAAACGGACGACAAGGAAATTTACACCGTCAAGGCGTCGCAGCCGATTCCGGTGGACATGAAATCCGGGCTCTGGATCGTGCAAGGCATCGGCACCGGGTTCCTGCGCCTATCGAGGCGCGCACTATACGCGCTGTGGGACTCCTCCGAGGAATACCGCAACGAGGGCAAGACGTGCCGCTGGATCTTCGATGTATGCCCAGTCAATGGCGATCTGATGGGCGAGGACATGATCGCGTGCGAAAAGTTGAGCCGGCTAGGCTTTCCAATCATGCTCGATTCGTCCTTTACCCCTACTCACATCGGCGTGAAACAGTACGTCGGCGACTTCGCGCGCTACGTTGAAACTCTAAACAAGGCGGCAGCATGAGCAAGCGCAGCGACATGGAGAAGAAGCGCTTCGAGGCCGCGGTGCAGGAGCAACTGCGCCTGCGCTCGATATTCAGGATCAAGCCGTCGGTGCTGGCGGTACGCCAGGCGCTGCGGCAACTGGGAAGGAGTTAGACCATGGCAAAACTTTATGTCGCCGAATACTCAGGGATGGCCAAAGCTTGGGCCGAGCCGGCCCCAATCGCGGCGCCCCAGGAGCCGTGCATCACCGACCAGACCCCGGTGGTGATCGGCGCCGGATCGCTACAGTCTGCCGCGTTCAGCGGCGCGACGCGCGTTATCCGCGTGCACACTGACGCCATCTGCTCTATTGCAATCGGCGCCAATCCAACGGCTACCGCCGACAACAAGCGCATGCCGGCCGGGGCGACCGAGTATTTTGGGGTAACTCCCGGGCACAAGATCGCGGTCATCACCAACACTTGAGGAGAACGACATGCTCGGACCAGTTAGCATCGGAACCCAACAGGATATCGACACTGCGTTACGGCTGGCTAAACTGGTTTCCGATCCAGACACAGCCGCCGCGCGCTTGGCTGAATTGAAGGCTGCTGCAGAGCAGGCAAACGCACTGATCGAAACGGCTAACGCCAGGGACAAGGAATCATCCCAGCGTGAGGCGAAGATCGGACAACTGATCGATTCTGCCAATGCGCTGGATGTAGAGTCAAAGAAGAAGTCGGAACAGGCGGAGCGCGAAGGCCGGCGCCTAATGCAGCGCATTGAACAGGATCGCAATGCTCTTAAGGCGGAGCGCGAGCGATTCGAATATGCGAGTGCCGCGACGCAACGCAGGCTCTCCGACCTGGAAGCCTCGATTCAACCATCGCTCGACAGCTTGAAAAAACAGCAGGCCGATGCCAAGAGGGCCTTTGAGGAGCGCGACGCAGCGCTCGTGAAGGCTGAATCAGGTCTGGCCGCCCGCGAGAAAGAGCTTGCAGACGCCATTGCGAAGGCCACCGCCACTCGAAACGAGTACGAGAGCAAGATCGATGCTCTCAGAAAAACCATAGCCTAGCGCCACAGGCATAAGGAGCAATCATGGCTGTATTCGTAAGGTTCAACCAGTTCGTCGCTGACCTGTGCAACGGTGGGAACCTCAACCTGTCGTCGGATGCCCTGAAATTGGGTCTTACCGGCACCACACCGGTCAATACCGATACCGACGTCAATACCTCATTGTCCCCGGATCAGTTAGTCGGGTCTGCCGCTGTGGAGATTGCGGCCGGCAACGGGTACACCGAGGGTGGCGCTGCAGTCACAGTAACTACGGCGTCACAGGCGGCTGGTACGTACACCCTTGCCGCTAATCAGGTGGTGTTTACGGGAGGGCCGGCGGCCATGACGGCGTTCCGCTACCTCTACCTGTACGACAACACGGCCGGGGCGGCAGCTACCAGACCTGTAATTGGGTGGTGGGACTACGCTTCGTCGCTGACATTGAACAACGGCGACACGCTTACCGTCAAGTTTAACAACGCGAACCCCGGAACCATCCTCACAATCACGTCGCCATAAGGACAAACATGAACGATATGACCTATGGGCAGAAAAAGCAGTGTTGCCAGGATCAACGCAACCTCGAGATTGTCACCAAAGCTGGCGATATCACGATCGAGCGTTGCAAGGTGTGTGGGTGCAGGCACCACACCATGATTGCAGATCCGATCGAGATCGGGGTCAAGGGCGCGGCGTTGGGGGCCTGATGTCTCGCGGCGCACATCCAATCCAGGATGCTCCGCCAGGGTTCACCGACGCCGAGCGTATCCACCTTCTCGAAGTTCACCTAGCCATGCTTTGGGATGAAGTGTGGTGGCATCAACTCCCGCTTTGGCGGCGCTGGTTCTATTGGTTGCAGGGTTTCCGCAGTCCCATCACTAAGTTCTACAACGACTGATGGCCGCCAAGACCTGGTATCTCACCAACGCCAGCGTCTCGAACGGCTCGGACCTGTCCGACACAGATCCTGGCGCCGAGGCGTTCCGCTCGCCCGTCACCGGCTGGATCGTCAGCACCGGCTCGACGAATAGGAGCGAATGGTTCAACGACGTAGAGCGGGCTGCATCTACCTTCACGGGCACGACGGTTCCGGACGGAACACTCGACACGACCAACGGCGACTTCTGGACCTCTCCCACCGTACTGACCGGGAACTTCGCCAGTGCGAACTGGACCATATCCCTTTGCGTAAGGGCCAATACGGGCGGGGATACGCACGCAGGCAAGGCGTATGCGCGTATTTTTAGAGGAGCGAATCAAAGCGGCGCAAGCGCAGTAGAGGTCACAGGTGCCGCCACGGCCGGTACCGGAGTAACAAACCTTCTTACTTCAGCTACCCAGGACTCGACGATTACGGTCAATCCTGGCGCATTCAGCGTGTCCGCCGAATATATCTTCATCCAACTCGCGTGGGAACGCACTGCCGCGGCTGGCATGACGACCTACGATGTCAACGCTCGTATCGGAAACACAAGCGGCCACGGAAGTAGGGTAGTCACTTCGGATTTCGCGGCGACAGTAGCTAACACGCTCGACGCAGCGGCCGGCGCGTTTGCCATAGCCGGAAACGCGACTACCAGCAACAAGGCGATGAATTTAAACGCAGCGGCCGGCGCGTTTGCAATTGCTGGAAACGACGCGGCACTAAGCGCAGGTAAGACACTTAATGCCGAAGCTGGAAGTTTCGCAATAGTTGGAACCGCCACCACCAACACCAAAGACGTTGTCTTAAACGCAGCAGCCGGCGCGTTTTCAATCGATGGGATCGCAGCCGATTTGACAGCCGGAACTAGCGGCACCCCTTACGCTCTCAATGCCGAGCCAGGGGCCTTCGCTATCAGCGGAACCGCTGCGGCGACCATTTCAGACAGGATTATGGTTGCCTCACCTGGCGCGTTCTCCATAGCTGGCGCTAACACGACCAATGTGAAAGCGTTGAATCTTGACGCCGGTCCCGGTGCGTTCGCAATCAATGGCTTTGCCACCGATCTCACCTACGCGCCGTTTGGAAGTGCGGCCTATACGCTGAATGCTGAGCCAGGAGCATTTGCTATTATTGGGGATGACGTTGGCATGGGCGTAGTCATCAACCAGTTGCTTTCTGCGCAAAGACTACTCTTGACGAACTGCGGCAAATTTATGGGGCAATGATGAGCGACCAAACAATGCGCGACGACGATGCCTTGGCCGGCGAGGGCGGACAGCCGTCGACAATCATCCTGTCGGATGCCGTCGACCACGTGCATCAGATGCCGGAGCAGTGGCTTCGCGCTCGAGTGCGCGGCTGGCTCGAGCGCATCGAATCGCCGGATCTGGCTTTTTGGGTTGGAACATACACCGCCGACGGCCGCTGGATCTTCTGCAGCTCGAACGCTGACACCTGGGCGCCAAAGCCGTACCGGCAAGAATACGCCATGAACGTGTGCCGATACATCAACAAGCAGTGCTCGATGGGCGGCGCCTGGCTGGTTGGCTGGATCCGCGGCGGGCGCGAGTTTTACCTGCTCTACAAGGATGCCGACGGCGACCTGCAGATCCCGATCGAGTGCGACAAACCGTTCATCGTTTTGCAGAAATATACCGTGTTCGACTGGGAAAACCATTGCCAAGCCGCATTAGGTGTATATTCCGAGCATAAGAGGGCGCTCGAAATGTCGAATTCTCAACAGGTGAAGGTGGCGCAGGGCGAGCGGACGAGTCCGCAGCATCTGGATTCCGTGCCGCGGGTGAATATACTGTGACGACATTTCGACATAACGATTTCGTGTTACCCCGTGGCCGGGGGCAATCGGGCCAATTGCGCGCCGGGGCGTCATCCCCAGCAAGGCGTCGCCGGCCATCGGGCGTGTCGGGTGGATCCACCCTGTAAATAAAGGACAAGTCATGGACCAGAACGCAGATACCACCAACACCGATACACCTGCCAAGGCTGCAATCGCGCAAGCCGCGGCCGAAGGTACTCCTCCTGGGGCAGCCGCTCCGGCAGAGTCGAGCGCAGCGGGGGCGGCCAAGACGGCGCCCGACAATCCGTTTGCGGCCGAGGACGCCGAACTGGCAGCGCTCGAGGCTCAGGCCAAGGCCGAACCGAAGCAAGGGGGCAAGGAACCGGAGAAGGGTGCTGTTGCTGCAGATGAACCGGGTGCGGGGAAAGAGTCAGGCACCGAGGCGGCCACTACGGCTACAGCGGCAGCAGGACATAACGCCTCCACAGCGGCCATCGTGGCACTGCGAAAAGCGAATTCGGAGTTGAAGGGCGCCTTGCTTGTCAAGGAAGGCGAAAATCGTGTGCTCAAGACGCTGGTTGACCCCGGGAAGTTCGCCGATGAGGCGGGCGGTACCCAGGCAGCGGCGGCGGAGATCGCGCCCGAGGAACAGGAATTGCAGGCTCTGGCAGCCGAGCGCGTCAGGATCGCCGAGGAAGTCGACGGCGGCCGGATGACGATGCGCGAGTATGCCGAAAAGACGAACGAGATCCAGGCGCGCGAGCGCACGCTGGCTGCACTGCAGACGGAGCAGATCATCGCTGCGAACGCCCAGCCGGCCAACGATCTTGGTTTGCAGGAGCATGTGACCACCCTGGTCCAGAGATATCCGATTCTCAATTCGTTGACAGCGGCCCAACTCAAGCCGTTCGAACAGATCGCTTACGAGCAAGCCACCATGGAGGGGAAACCCATTCAGGCCGGCCCGCTCGGAACCAAGGATTTGCGAGAGCGTATGGGTGCCTTGGCCACCAGAGTCTACGGTCAACCGGCGGCAGAAGGTGCGGCAACAGGCGGGACAGGTGTGGCGACTGGTTCAACGGTATCGGGGCAGCCAACGGCTGCGGAGCGCGAGGCGAAACTCACGCTTGCGGGGAATCACCCTCCGAATATCGGCGCTACAGGCTCCGGGGCTACCGGCGGCGAGCCATCAGAGGCTCAGGCAACAGCGGCCCTTGCTCAAGGCGAGGACGCGGCCATCCGTTGGTTAGAGTCAAACCCTGGTTTTGTCCAGAAGCAGATGGGGAAATCCGTCCGCTTGACACGCTGAAAAAAAGGAACCAAGTCATGGCACTTACCGACTTCGGCTCACTGACGGACATTCAGAAGAAGATCTACTCGCTCCACGTTTCCAAGCAGGGGCGCGACGACAACTTTTGGATGTCGAACGGGTTCATGGGTAATTCCACCGATGACACGTCAAAGCCGATTCAGAAAATAACCGAACTCACCAAGACGGAAAAGGGAACCCAGGCGGTCATGCCGCTGATCGGGGACATTTCCGGCGGTGTGGTCGGCGACAACCTGCTCGAAGGAAACGAGCAACCCATCCTGGCGGACGCCCAGACCATCCAGATCGACCAGCTACGCAATGGCTGCCGGTCCAAGGGTCGGATGTCCGAACAGGCAACAGTGATTCGCTTCCGGGTGCAGGCGCGCGATGTGCTCGCATTCTGGCTGGCGGACCTGATCGACGAACTGCTGTTCCTGGTGGCCGCTGGCCGCGCCTTCACGTTGAATACCGACGGGTCGACGCGCTCAACCAGCCAGATCCCATCGCTCGCCTTCGCTGGCGACGTGGCGGCAGCCTCGACGAACCGGATCATGTACGCCGGTTCGGCAACATCGGAAAATACGATTACCACGGCTGACACCTGCACCTGGGATCTGGTGACCCAGGCGAAGGCGTTTGCCAAGCGTAAGCGCATCCGTCCGATCCGCGCAGGCGGCAAGTCCTACTACATCCTGGTGCTCTCGACCGAGCAGTGCCGCGATCTGGAAAAGACTTCCGACTACAAGGCGATTCAGGCGCAAGCCATGCCGCGCGGGATGGACAATCCGCTGTTCAACAACGCGAAGAAGGTCATCAACGAAGTCGTGATCTACGACCACCAGAAGGTGTTCAACACCCTCGGTCTTGGTTCCGGCTCGCGTTGGGGCGCTGCTTCAACCGTCCACGGCGCTCAGGCTTTCCTGATGGGCGCGCAGGCAATGGGCTACGCAGCCCTGGACGACGGTACCCCGGGCATGGACGAGTCGGACAACACCGACTACGGCAACCGCCCCGCCCTGGGGATTCATCGCATCATCGGCATGCTCAAGCCACAGTACAAGTCGAAATACGACGCCAACGCCCGCGAGGACTATGGCATCGTTTCGATCAAAACTGCAGCCGCGGCAAACTAGGAGAAGGAGAAGATCATGCAAAAATTCAAAATCCAACTCCAGGATCGTCCGATCGGAGCGTTTGCCGGACCAGCCATCATCGGTGCCGGCGGCAAGTGCCTCGTTACCGCTGCAGGCTCCCAGGCGAAAGCCACCCTGTACGACAAAGCTGGTGCTGTATTGGCCAATCCCGTTTCCTTCACCAGGGGCGGCGCGGAATTCTACACGGCCAACACGGTAGCTGCGGTGGACCTTTTCATCATCACCGGCGAAGGCTATGCCACGCAACTGTGGAGCGTCGGTCCTGACGAAATCAATGAAGTCCCGATAAACAGGGACAGCCGGAGCGGTGTGATTGTGTTTCCGTTCAGCATTGCGGATCAGATCGCGGACGCTACCGAGGTTGACACCGGGCTCGATCTTGTCGTCGGGATGGTCTTGCAGCCATTCCCCTACTTCAAGGTCGTTACGGTCGACGCAACCGAAACGATCGACGTCGGTACGGGAGAGGTTCACCCGGTCGATGGTGGCGACGCGAACGGGTTTATCACCTTGGGCGTGCTCGATACCGCAGGGCTTGTCGGTGATACCGGCAGCGCTCTTTTGAACGCGGTCGAGTACATTGCCCCGGCGTACAGTTTGACCTGGACGTTGACGACAGGCGCCGACACGGCAACGGGATATGTGTTCCTGCCGTACCGGCTGCTGAACACCGGCTCGCCGATCATCACCCAGTCGTAAGGGCGAAAAGCGGGCACTTGACACGGGAACCCGGGCAACCTGGTTCCCGTTTTTTCAACCGTGAAGTGAAGGAGCACCATGAACACCGAAACCCAAGCTGCAGAAAGCGCAACCAAGGCCAAGGCCGGCACCTACACGGTGTTCGACCTGAATCAACGCGGGGATCTGCCGCGCCGGCACGACGTCATCGTGCGCATGTACAAGGACGGATCTGAACCGGAAACCATTCCCTATCTTCTTTTCAGCAACAAAGGCTGTACCATGCCGATGGAGCACGCATACGTGTTTCTGTCGGATCCCGCATTCAAGGTAGTCGGTCCAACTGGAATCCGTATACCGTGGATCCAAAAAATGGACCTGTCCAAGCCGCTCAAGGCGCTGGCCGTCGACGAGGTAGTGGTCAAGTACCAGTACCTGGCGCGCGACTACCTGTTCAAGCTGGTCAAGATGCTGCCCGGCTCCGAGGACGTGAAGCAGAATGCCACGTCAGACGAACTGGCCGCGCACATGGTCAAGTGGCGCCAGAGCCTGGTCGGCATGACCGACGGCGAGCGGCACCTGGCTGAAATGATGGGCCAAGGCGAACTGGGCGGCGGCATGGATGCCAAGATGCTCGATTCCATGTTCCCTGGCAGCGATCGCAAAGTCGCGTAGGAGTACATCGTGGAGAAGCGTTTTGAGAGCGTCATAGACCTGAAAGGGAACGCCGTAGAAGGCGCAACCGTGCGGGTGCAGGCTTACCCTGCCGGAACGCTTTCCACGATCTATTCAGACAGCCTGGGCGTGACGGCAATACCGAACCCGCTCACGACGGACGAGAACGGCGCCTTCGAGTATTACGCCGCGGACGGCCACTACTCCTGGGTCATCACCACGAACATCGACACCAAGACGATCAACGATATCGTGCACGGATCCGGCGGCGGGGATGCTGAGTCGTTCTTCGTGGCGACCGGCACAGGCGATGCCATGATTATTGCCGCGTTTCCGACTGGGTTTGCCCTGGCCGACGGCGACGAGATCCGCGTGCGCGCGGTGGGCGAGAACACCATCACGGCGCCAACGATCAGCCTGCCGGTCATCGGCGTGCTCACGATCTACAAGAACGGCGGCGGTGCACTGAACGAGCAGCAGGGCGGGCAGGCCGGAACTGGCGACATCCACGGCGCCGGGCACGAAATCACGCTGCGCTATCGCGCGAGCCCTGAGCGCATGGAACTTATCGGGGTGATCTGATGGCTATCCCAGTCGATTCCAGCCAGAACGCCGCTACACCGCTCCCTGTATGGATGCTGTCAGCGGTCGAGGTTGGCGAGCGCGCGCTGCGCAAGGTGGGCGCTTTCTCTATCAACGACGAAGCGGCAGATCCGGACGAGCTTGACGAAACGCTGCGTTGGCTGGACATGATCGTGGCCGAGGTCACCGGCACGCGGCGCTGCTACTGGCTCTCGCCGGCAACAGTTACGTTCGACTGGCCGGCGGCCGAGGCGAGCGTGGTCCTGGCCGACCAGATGGGGGCGGACTATCCGCCTACCGGCATCCTGTTTCCGGTGCGCGCGTGGCGCGTCGATGTCACTACCGGGCTGCGCCAGGCTGAGATCGAGCTTTGTAGGCGCAAGAAGTACGAGGCGAAGTCGAACCTAGCAACGGCAGGCTCCCCGGAGATCCTGTTCATCGATCGTCTGGTGCAGGAGCAACGCGCCTACGTGTGGCCGGTTCCGAGTACCGCTGACGTGTGGCAGATCGCGCTCGAGTTCCAGACCTACTCGCGCTCCGTTCTTGGCGAGCAAGGCGGAGAGCAGTCGGGTGATGTTCCGCACGGATTCGACCAAACCTGGCAGCTTTGGATGGTGACGCGCCTTGCCGCCGAGATTGGCGATGGCCCGGTGAAGCGCCTGGATGCGTCCACTATCAGGGATTGGCGCACCCTGGCCGACGGGTATCTCTCCGCGCTTCTTTACCATAATCGTGAAAAGAACAATCGGCCGTTTCAAACGCGCCGGTACGGGGGTTGACCATGCCTGTGCGCACGCCGATCAGGGATTTTGAACTAGCAAATCCACTCTACAAAAACGCTGTTGTCGCCTTTTTCACGGTAGCAAGCGGAGTCAAAACATCAACTCTTGCCAACCTGTATTCAGGACCATCTGCCGTAGCGCAACTACCAAACCCCCAAAAGCTGAATAGCCAGGGCCAATTCAAGCAGGCCGTCTACATCCAGGACCAGGTGATAGGGTCGGTTACCGGGATCTCGGTGCCGGGGCATGACACCGCAATTCACTCTCCATCGCCAATTTTCCGGGTAGAGCAAAGCACAGGGGAATTCCAGTATTCCTACGACGGCGGGCTAACCTATAGCGACTCCGGCGATTCCATCTTTTTCAACCGCGGGAACTGGGCCACTGGTAGCGCGTATCGCCGCAACGACATGGTAGCTGTGTCCGGCACCACTTACATCTGCCTCGTAGCGCACATGTCCGGGGTGTTTGCAACAGACTTGGCCGCAGATAAATGGCAGCCATTTGGCATCCAAGAGGATAACCTGCTTATCCCCGCCTTTCGCTTTGGCATTGTTGCCGACGGAACCGACCAGACTACCGAGCTGATTGCTGCGCTCGCTAGTGGGGAGAATATCGTACTGCCACGCGGCATCATCGGGATCGACGGCGATGCAGCGATCACGTTCCCCTATGCGCAGCAAGGGCAAAAGCTAATCGGCGCAGGCACGACGGACGTAGCAAACTATCCGGCGCGTGGAACCGTGTTAAAGCGGCTGACCGGCACCGGGCCGATGCTCACGGTTGCTACCTATACCGAGGGCATCGAGATCGCTGGGTTTTGTTTCGATCAGAACGGACTCGGTGGCGAAGCCATCAAGACCGGGATGCACAGTAGCTACCTTCACGATCTCGTAGTCCACAATCAGGCGGTGACCTATGGCGTCTTAGGTACGGGCATGAACCTGTCCACGGCGGAACGCATCCGGTTCACCGGGACGTGCTACGGCGGGTGGAAGTTTGACGACACAGCGGGCGTAGGCTACGGGGCACTCAACAGCGAGTTCAATAAGATTGTCATGGGGCAAGCCACCGCTGCGCTCTCCGCCTACGGGCTGAGTATAGAGAAATCTACCACGCTGACGTTCAACGATTACCTCATCCAGGGAGGAAAGGGTGTCTCACTCTCTAACGGAATTGAGTGCATCACGTTCAACCAAATGCGCGCGGAACTGGACGGACAATTCGAACTGCTTGTTGCTGACGGTACGGTAGGCGGCATCGTCAGACTTTCTCTCAACGATGCCCGGGTAACGCAGACTGGGACGAGCGCGGGCGCGAAAGCCTTCCTTGACCTGAAAACGGTCAGAGGATTCAAGATGAACGGGTTCCGCGCCGCCGATGAAGTATCTGCCGCCGGGCGACCCTATGTGAAGATGGACGGCCTAACCGGCGCGAGTTTCCGCGACATCACCCTAACCAACAGTTCCGGCAACGCGCACAAGTTCCTCTCCTGCTCAGGCACGCGCTCCGATCAGACCGTTATGGAAAACGCTGACGTTACCAGCGGCACCGTGACATGCGACATGAAAACGAGCGGCCTGGACTATCGCAACACGAACATTCCGATTACGTTCAACGCGGCGAGCCAGTTGACGATGGTGCGCCAAAGCTCCGGGACGGTTGACACGACCAACAACTCCAATGGGATCATCCTTGAGGGCCAGATCGGGCCCGTTACGGATGCAAGTTTCTCTGCCTCACGTGTTGGATTCGCTGGTGTCGTGTCGGCAATGCCGACAAAGATCGCGTCTACTGCCGCGCTCCCGCTTACGCACCTGTCTACAGACCCAACCGGAAACGAATACACCATTACCGGGGTTGCGGCCATCACTTCGATCACTGCTGCCACTAGCATCCCGGGGCGCTTTGTGACGCTGCACTTTGAGGACATCCTGACCTTCACCGATGGGAACAACCTGATTCTCGCCGGGAACTTCGTCACATCTGCCGGCGATACGATCACGCTGTCGTGCAACGAGGCCGGAAAGTGGGAAGAAAAAAGCCGCAGCGCGAACTAGAAAGAGGCTAAGACCATGGGTATCAGGATCGAATATTTCGACATTTGGCAGGCTGGATATGGGGGGGCGTCCGTAGCGATTTACTTGGCTGGGACCAGCACTCTGGCAAGCGTGTATTCTGACGAAGCCTTGACCGTTGGCGCTGCAAATCCGCAGGTGCTGCAAAGCATGTCGCAGAGCGGGCGGAACTTCGGTAAATTCGCTAACCCAGTATATGTTGGCGTCGCCTACGAACTTTCCATCGACGGATCAGATCACACTGGCGTTATAGCCGTTCCATTGACGACCTTGGCCGGCGCTGACGCCAGCGGCGCTCAAGTAACGGCGGCCGGTGGGGCGGTCCCTCATTACCTATACGACATTGTGGCGCGCAACGTCGATGTTGTGGATAAAGGAGTATTCCTGTCCACTTCTACTCCAGGAGCGAGCGCGTCGACCAACAATACGACCCTCGCCGCGGCGATCGGCGCTGCTGCCGCCATGGGTGGCGGCATAGTGCGCGTGCCTCCAGGCGTGTTCGCCTTCACTTCCATGTCGATCCCGGCGCGAACCCTTGTGAAGGGCGGTGGGCGCGACGTGACTACACTGCAGAGCCAACTGGCGGATAAGGTCGTCACCTACTCAGGTGATGCAGCCGGGCTCTCCGATATCACGATCGATGGCGTAATTCTTGGAGCCAACTCGATCGGCGTTTTTTCAAAGGCCAAGAACGAAACCAGGTTTAACGATGTCTGCCTCAAGCGATTTGAGACAAACCTATCCGTGCAAGGCGCGCACCGTTCAGACTGGAAAGACCTTTACCTTGATAACGCTATAATCGGCGCCCTTCTAAAGGGTGACATCGCTTCATCGTCCGGGAACGATGGGGATGAGTTCAAGTTCAACGAATGGTCTGGTGGCCGAGTCACCAACTGCACTTCTATCGGAGTGTGGCTTGGATACGTAGATCAAAAGTGCTGGCATAACAGCATCAACGATGTAGGGTTCGAGCGTAATACTGGCGTCGCAATGAAGATCACCGGCGCCAGGTGGACCGACATGGACGGGTCATGGTGGAATCAAAACATCAACGATATCTCCATCAGTGATGGGGCTGACACAACCCTTATTGCTGACAACACCGTAATTGGTTTCCACGTTTCAGACTTCACGACGTCAGGCGCATTAAACTTCGACGGCACATGCCAAGACGTGGTATTTGAGCGTGGTGAGTTCGCTTCTGGCGCGCTTACCCTGACTTCGATCAAAAACACGATCATCGCAAAGGATTGTACCGAGTCGGGTACGTTCTCGATCGCTGGAAACTCAGCAAGCCACTGGATGCGTGTGCGCACCAGCCTTGGAGATTGGCCGAATTCAACTGGTGTCACCACCGACGCCACTGCCACCGAAGCATGGGCCTATTCTCTCGCTCCAGGGGAGCGCGTTTTCCTGGAGGCCAAGGTTGTGGCCAACGGTAGGAATGTGGTCGACTACGCGGTGTATCACATTGCGCAAGGCGCCCATCGTCCTGGATCGACGCTTGCCTTCGACAATCAGACCGTAAATTTCACAGCAGGATCTATTGTCACAGGTTCATTATCAGGGGCAACGGCGAGAATTACAGCCATTGCAGATGCCGGGGCTACGGGCACTTTGACTTTGCGCGACATCATTGGAGAGTTTGTCAATGATGAAACTCTCATTGACGAAACTGGAGGGACAGCGCTTGCAAATGGCGTCATGGCACACCAGAACGCAGCGCTTCTCGGGGCCATAACTTCCGTGTCTGCTGCCGTTGAATCGGATGCAGCGTGGGCGTGCATTTTCACGGTGACAGCAGATCAGGTATGTGTCACTGTTACTGGCGCCGCTGCAAAAACGATCGAATGGTCGCCCGCTGTACAAATCACATCAGGGTGAGGCCATGGCCGGGCAATGGACTCCAATTGATCTTTCGGCCAAGCTCTTTCAGAACATCGAGGAAGCCGTTTTACGGAAATCTGCTTCTGCCTTGGAGAATTGTTTCATCAATGAGGCTGGAGGGCATTCTCGCTTCCCAGGACTAAAACCATTCGTTACCCTGCCAGGCGCTGCGCCGACCTACCTACATGCGTGGAAGGCGCCGATCGGCGATCTCGTCGCCGTATCAAACTCCAGGGTCTACCGGGTAAATCAAGAGGGCGCAATTTCAGACGTTACAGGAGTCCCCGTATCTGGTGGGGCGCGCGTCATCTTCGACGAAACGGATAACGAGCTTGTCATGGCAGCCGGAGCGGAGATCATTCGCCTTGCCAAGGAAAAGACTGAAATCCTTTCAGCCGACGCGCCACTTTCGACCCACGTAGGCTACATCGACGGATACCTAGTGGCCGTCGAAGTCCACAGCGGCAGATTCCAGCACTCCACCGCTAACGCATTCAGGACGTGGGATCCTCTTGACACCTTCTCTGCCGACGGGAAGCCGGACGAGATCAATGGGCTTCTGGTGTCGCCATACCGCGAATTGCTTCTTACCGGCGTCGAGTCCGTTGAGCAATTCGAGCGCCTTCCTTCCGGGACTACCCCATTTTTCCGGCGCTGGTCTGTGGGTGAGGGTGTGCTGGCTCCGTACACGTTGGTTGCGGTAGATCAGGGCAATTTCGCCATCAACAGCAAATATGAATTCGTTCGATTTACCGGCCAGGTGTCGGAAGCGATCGGCGACGATATCGGGTACACCTTCGAGAAGGTGACAGACTGGACAGGGGCCTGGGCGACGCCAATACAGATCAAGGGGCAAAAATTCATTCTTCTGCAAATCCCGGAAGCGACCAATGCCTACGGCACCAAGGGCATCACCTGCCTTTACGATTACCGGCAAAAGAAATGGTACAACCTGTACGGCTGGTCGGGCGGGGTTCCGGCCAAGTGGCCAGGTTGTTCCTATGAGGAAATCTGGGGCCGGCGCTTCGTTGGTGGCAACGGAAGGATCTACGAGCTTGACACCGAAGTTTATGCAAACGACGGCCAGGTGCAGCGTGTGCTTGGGCGGACGGCGCCGATGGATCAGTGGGGGCCTACCTTTGTCGATAACGTGCGCATGCGGGTGAAGCGCGGCGTTGGAATCTCAAGTGACGACGGAATTGAACCGCCGAAGATCGGCTTTCGGTGCGTGCGCGATGGCCAACGCAAAACCAAATGGAAGTTCAAAAGCCTTGGGCGCCCAGGCGACGATTACAACACCATTCAGTTCGGGGCGATGGGGCATGCCTTGAGCACGTGGCAGTTCGAGTGGATGGTAACTGATGCCGTCAGCGTCGAGATTGTCAAACTTGAGGCGGAATTGAGGAAGGGATAATGACAACATCGCTTGTCAACATCATCGAGCCTCCGCCTCGCCTGACCGGCGATGCGCAGCACGACACCGTTGCTGTGATTCAATGGCTCGCGTCGTTCTATTCCAAGGGCGTGCTTTCGGGCGGGTTGCTGCAAAACCAGAATCTTCTGGCATCACTCCCGCCAGTGCTTCAATCCATCGTTGCCCTGCAGGCGGCGGCCGACAAACTAATGTACTTCACTGGGGCGGAAACTCTTGACCTTACCAGTTTGACGACTTTTGCTCGTACCTTGCTCGATGACGCGGACGCGGCTGCGGCAAGGTCAACTCTTGGCGCCGGCACCGTCACCGCGGTAACTGGCACAGCGCCAATCGTTTCCTCTGGTGGTGATGCCCCGGCTATATCGATCTCAGATTTCGTAGGAAGCGGCGTAACTCACGCTCGCGGAGCCGTTCCTGATCCTGGCGCTGCTGCCGGAACAACCAAATTCCTGCGAGAGGATGCCACGTTTGCTGTGCCTGTTGGAGCTGGTGATGTAGTTGGTCCGGCTGGCGCTACCTCGGGGAACGTGGTGTTGTTCAATGGGGCGACTGGAAAGATAATAAAAGACGGCGGGACCTTGGGCTCTGCGGCATTCACAGCATCAGGCTCATACGATGTCGCTGGCGCGGCTGCTGCCGTAACGCCTACGACGCTTGGCCTGGTGATTGGGACACACGTCCAAGCCTACGACGCCGACCTTGTTACCTGGTCAGGCATCACGCCTGGGGCAAATGTCGGTACCGCTCTTGCTGTTGCGGTAGGTACCGACGGCGCATTTGTAGTGAAGGGTGGCGCTCTTGGAACACCGTCAGGCGGGACTCTGACAAACTGTTCAGGTTTGCCGGCCGCAGGAGTTGCAGGAACAGCGTTGGTTGCAGCGGCTATCGGAGTCACGGTTCAGGCATATGACGCAGATCTAACTACGTGGGCGGGGATTACTCCAGGCGCGAACGTAGGCACGTTCCTTGCGACACCGTCGAGCGCGAACCTTCGCGCAGCGTTGACTGATGAAACCGGAACAGGCGGTGCTGTGTTTGCAGATGCGCCGCAGTTCACTACTGGTATTGGCATTGGCGCAACCGCTGCCGGCGCTGGAGGAATTGCATTCCCAGCTACTGCCGTGGCGGTGGCTGACGCCAATACGCTGGATGACTACGAGGAGGGGACGTGGACCCCCGCGGATAATAGCGGGGCGTCACTCGCATTTACATCAGTTTCTGGTTCGTATACTAAGATTGGGAGGCTGGTGATTGCCTCCTTTCAATTCACGTATCCCTCTACTGCTGATGCAACCGCTTGCTCAATTAACGGATTGCCTTTTGCGATGGCTACCGGGCCGCAGGAGGGTGGATATTTGTCATTCAACCCGCTGACGATAGCCGCTACAATTATTGGCGGAGGCGCATCGTCAACGTCATTTAGGTTTTATGGAACTAATTCCGGCAACCGGACGAATGCACAATGTTCGTTGCTAACGTTCCAGGGAACAATGATTTACCGTACAAATTAAAGTAGAGCGAGGACACCATGGCCGAGGACAAATTCAACTCCAACACGCGCAGCCCGCGCTTTTCGACGACAAAGGCGCTTGGATTCAAGGGCGGAGGAATCAATGCGCAGACAGGGAACCTGCAACAGCCGACGTACCTGCAGACTGCTGGCATCAACACTGCGCCGCAGAAGCCAACGGAGCCAGCGGCAAAGGCAGCGGAACGCGACATCAATCCGGCGATCTCACAATTCAGCGCACAGAAACCTGCCGGTCTTGCTTCAACGCTGGCTACTGGTGCAGGCACCGCTGTAGCTGGCGAGGCGATGAAACAGGGTGTCAGCAAAGCAGGCACCGCGATCGGCAGCGCGATCAGCAATTACATGACGCCGAAGGGCTACCTGCCTAGCGGCGGCTACTCGAGCGAAACCATGAGGCAGAGCTTCGCTGGTCCGGACAACATGAGCATGGACCCGTCGCTTGCCGGTGAGCGAAACGCCGTGATGGAGCTTGGCGGCCGTCCTTCTGTACCTAGCTTCCTGCAGCCGCAGGATACAAGCACTGCCGCCGATTCATGGGACTTCGGCGCCAGCGGTGGGCTGGATTATGGCGTTGGTGCCGGGGACGCCGCATCTACGGCCGCCGACTCGTGGGACTTCGCTTCTGGCGCAGGCGATGTCGGATCATCGGTGGGCGACGCGGCGAGTGGCAGCATCCCTTGGGTAGGGCCTCTCATTCGTGCGTCGCAAGGTGATTATGGCGGAGCGGCAGGATCTGCTATTGGCGGCGCTATCGGAACAGCGGTATTTCCTGGAGTAGGCACGGCGATCGGGAGCGCAATCGGCGGCGCACTCGGTGGGGGCTGCTTCATCACCGAGGCCGTCATGTCCTCCGGTGGCGCTGACAACGGCATGGAACTCGAGGCGCTTCGCGGATTCCGCGACAACATTCTGGCAGCAACGCCACAGGGCCAGGCGATGATCGCCGAGTACGAGGCCATCGCTCCGGTGGTCGTCGAGGCGGTGAGCGCGCGGCCGGATGGCGTGCAGATATTTCAGCAGATCAAGGGCCAGTTTATCGATCCGGCCGTGGCTGCTGTCAACGCCGGCAACTTCCAGGAAGCGCTGCAGATCTACGCCAACATGATCGGCTTTGTCACGCCGTTCGCGGCCGAGGCGGCCGAGGCGGGCATGGGCGGGGAGGACCCCGACGCCATGAACCAGATGGGCGACCACGCTGCGATGGTGGGCAACAGCCCGGAACTGGCAGCCGAGGCGATGCCGGATGGCCAGGAGTGGCTGCCGCCGGAAGATGACGACATGATGGCTGGCGGCGGTATGATGCCCACAGGCGCGCCGATGGCGCCACAACAAGGTGGTGGAATGATCCCCAGACCGGGCATGCAGATGCCCCAGATGGCGGGCCCACCGCAACCGCCCATCGGGCAGACGTTCGCACGGAGGTACTGACATGGCATCCTTCGACGGCTGGGACTGGGGAAAAATAGCGGGCGGGGTAGCGCAGAGTATCGTGCCGGCCGTCGCCACCTACTACGGCGCGAACAAGGTAGCTGACGCCAATCAGCAGGCGGCAAACCTTGCAGCAGCGAACGCAGCCGCGAACCGCGGCGTGGTCACTGCGGCGAACGACAAGGCGATCAGCTTCCTGCAACCGCAGATCGACGCAGCCGCGCCGGCGCAGGACTACCTGCGCACCGTTATGGCGCAAAACCCATACCAGCTTAACCCGCAGCAGGAGATCGACCTTGCCGACAGGCGCCGGGCCGCTGTGACAGCGACGCCGACCGGACTGCGCGAATCAGGGCGCTACCTGACGGCCTCAATCAACGACGTGCAGAACCGCGGACGAGCCGGGATGATCGCGCAGAACACGGCGCGCACCGACGCAGCGGCGAACACGCTGGCTGCTCGCGGCGCGGGCGCATCGACCGGCGCAGCCAATCTTGCCTCGAACACCGGCACGCAGATGGTGGGCGTGAACAACGCCGGCACGGACGCCGCCGGCAACGCGATCACGGCGACGGCCGACTCGAACAACGCCTCCCTACAGAACATCGGTAGCTTCTTCGCCAATGCGATGAAAGGACGCTACGGGAGCGATCAGACGTACAAACTGGTGCCAAACAATTAAAGGACGGACAAAATGGCCATCAACTTCGCAAGCGCCCGCCCGGGCATTGACCTGTTCAACGCCAATGTGGCGCGCGACGACGCGCAGCGCAGGCAGGAGGAGCACGACTTCATGCTCCGCAGGCAGTACGAGCAGGCGCAGGGCGCGGACAAGGGCATGCGCAACGCAATCGCGGCCTACTATGCCCAGAAACAACCAGCGGCCGTGGCTCCGGTACCGACGACCGCTTTCCATCCGACGCCTGCCATGGTGCCAAATCCCGCCGCCACGACGCCGGTGGTGTCGCCGGACCAGTCGATGAACCCTGCCGACAACCCGGACTACGGTGGGCCGACCAGCTCCGCGCCGATGCCGAACGCCGTCCCGCGCGCCGGTGTCGACGTGCCCGCGACCGTTGCCGCGCCTCCCATGCCTGCCGCCGCAGCGGCGCCAGCGGCAGCGCAGCCAGCGCCAGGAGCGCGCCAGGGCGGCGGCTTCGGCACGATGATGGGTGAACTGGCGAAGCAACCCGGTACCGGCGCATCGATGATGTCCCTGTTCGGCACAGACCTTGCGAGCCAGCGCTCCGCTGGTGTCGAACGAGCAAAGCTACACCAAGAGGGACTAAAACTATTCATGGATGCGTCGAAAAACGACGATGTTGCGTCGATGCGCGCCATTGCTGCGAAATACGACTTCGGTATTCCGCCAGAGGTTCTGAACAATCGTGCCGTGATGGCTAAAATCGCTTCCATGGCCAAGGTGGCGAAAACGATCGGGATCACGGATGACGAGCGTGCCCTTGGATTCGCCAAGGGATACATGCACGCAGAAGCGGCTGGCGCAGACCCAAACACTTCGTTTCAGGCCGCAATCGCCGAAGCTCAAAAGACGCAACCAACCTTCAAAGCGGTGCACTGGGATCAGACACCCGAGGGCGAGGTAACTGGGTTCGACGCGCAGGGAAACGCAAAAGCTACAGGAGTGAAAGGGAAACAGCAGAAATGGCAGGTTTTCGGTCCTGGTGGCGCCGGCGAAAGACCAACCGCGACGGTCCAGAACCGCGACGACATGGCGAAGCGCCTGAAAGTCGCATACCCGGGCCTGGACGATGGCGTTGTGCAGCGCCTAGTGGTCAACCCGCGCGCCCAGATTACCGCACAGGACATTATGCGCACCGAGGCGAGCATGCGCAAGCTCACCAACATGGGTCGCCCGCTCTACAAGACTGACGCCGAGGCGCACACCGCAGCCGTGGCGGCCGTTCGCGCCGCGCAGCGCGATGCTGGCGTGCTTGTCGGTGGGGAGGGCGCGCCTGGTGCTACAGCGCCTGGCCCTGCGGACAGCGGACCAGCCGGGCGCGTGCCGCCGCCGGTGCGCATGCGCTTTGACTCGAGTGGAAATGAGATCTCGCAATGAGCGTAGAGGCCGAGCTTAGCGACGGCACAATCCTCGAGTTCCCGGACGGGACTGCGCCTGACGTCGTCCGCCGGACCGTAAAGCGCCAGCTTGGGCTGGCCGGGCCGGTCAAGCCAGCACCTGCGCCAGCACCGACAGCGGAGGAATTGGCGGCCAGCAAGCCGGCGCGTAGCACTCTCACGCGCGGCGGGCAGCCTGTAATCCAGCCAGCCACCATGCCTGTCATCACTGAGCCTACCGGGTCAGTCATGGACTCGTTTGTGGCTAGGCCGCAGGAGCAGCTAGCGAACATAGCCCAGTCACTGCCACAAACGGAGATCGGAAATGAAACGACGCAACGCGAAGCGGTTAAAACCAATGACGGACAAATTGCGCTTGGCACTCAGGCGAGCGGCCCAAGGGTGGAAATTCCACGACGAAGGCGCGAAGCCACACCAGCCGAGTCTGTTGACGCCGCGGTAAAGCTGGCCGCCGACGTCGAGCGCGTGCGCAGCGCAAAGTATCTGACGCAGCCGACGATCGAGGAGGCGGCGCAGAGCAGCCTGACGCGGCCGTTGACCGAAGCGGAGAAGCCGCGCGCGAGCTTGCGCTCACTGCCTGGCGACATCGCCACGGCCGCACGGCAAACGCCGAACGCTATCGCTGCCGGGGTTTCGTCCTTCCTGCAGGGCGGGGCACCGGAGGATGTATTCGGCTCTCCGGACTGGAAGAACGAGGCGATCAAGGAAGCGCGCTACAACGCGGAGCAGTCGTCCAAGAGCAAGGATTCGCAGGATAAGTACGTCGATTTCCTGGGGATCAAACTCAACCGGAACGATGTGCGCACGGCGCCACAAAATCTGGCATTTTCCGTCGTTTCGATGGGCGCCTCCGTGCTCGCCGGGCTCGGCGGGTCTGTCGTTGGCGCGCTCGCCGGGCCAGTCGGATCGCGCGTTGTCGGAGCGGCCGCTGCTGGCGGCGCCGGCGGAGCAGCAGCCTACCGCATGGACACCAACAACTTCATGCGCGATTTGCGCCAGTACATGGACAAGGCTGCGCAGGGCCAGCTAGGGCGACCGTTGACGGACAAGGAGTTCATCGATGTCGCCACGGCGCCGTCGATGCACGACGCGGCGAAGCAGATTGGACTTGCCATACGGTCGAGCAAGAGCGGCCAGGCGCTGGCGCAGGAGCACGGACTGCACGAGGCCGGATGGGAGGCGATCGGCAACATGATTATGCTGGGCGCTGGCAAGTACATCATCAAAGAGGCGCTGAAAGGCGGGATCCTGAAACCGGCGCTCGGAGCCGTTGTAGGAACGGCCGGCGAAGTCGGAACGGAAATGCCCACCCAGATGGGCCAGCACAACGTCGAAGTCGCCGCAGGCATGTCGCGCGAGGCGCCGCGGTCCTGGACAAGCGCATCCGACTGGTGGAAATCGTTCGAGGAAGTGGCCGGGCCAACCATCCTGACCACCTTGGCAATGGGCGGCATGGCTGGCGGCGGCGCGGTGGCTGCGCGCGGCGTGCAGCGCATGGACGAGCGCCTGCGCCCAGGGGCGGCGATCGGGCGCGCGCTCGAGGCCGATATCGCCGACCGCGGGATGCCGCCCGGAGCGGCAGACGCCGCAGCGCGCGCCTCCCTGAGCCTCCAGCCTGGCACGCCGGGCGACTTGTCCGCGGCGATGGCGCATCCGGGCACCTTGCAGGAATACATCGCCGAGCGCGACGCAAAGGCAGCAGAGGCCGCAGCCGTAGCTGCCGCAGCGCAGCCGCCCGTAGCGCCAGCGCCCGCCAGCGCGCCGGTAGCAGAGGCCCAGCCGCCGGCCGGAGCGCCTGTAGAGGCTCCTGCGGCACCGGCAGGAACCCAGGCCGATGGCGAGCTGGGCACGTTTACGTGGATTGACGGGGAAGTGTCGCGCGGGACGTCTGAAGAAGGCGGAACCATACTCAAGCTCGGAGATCAGCGGATTCCAGTTACTCCGGAAGATGGGACGTGGGGGCCGGCGCCGGAGGGCGAGAACACGCCAGCGAAGCCGGTGAAGGTGGAAACGGCGCAGCACGTCGACTTGGCCAGCCAGGGCATAGCCGCCGCGCCCACCGACGCGCAGAAGAAGGCTGGGACCTACCAGAAAGGCCACATCGACCTGCAGGGCCTGAAAATCAGCCTGGAGAACGCGAGGGGCAGCGAGCGCACCGGCATTGACGCCGACGGAGAGCGTTGGAGCACCGTCATGCCTGCCGCGTATGGATACATAAAACGCACAGAGGGCGCCGACGGCGATCAGGTCGACGTCTACGTGGGCGATGTCCCGGAAAGCCAGCAGGTGTGGATCGTTGACCAGATCGACCCTGCCACCGGAAAGTTCGATGAGCACAAGGTCATGCTCGGGTTCACGACCAAGGCGCACGCCGTTGCCACGTATCACACCGCCTTCAACGACAACAGCGGGCCGTCGCGCGTTGGTTCAGTAACCGGGATGTCGGTGCAGCAGTTCAAGGACGATTTCCTGAAAGGCCACGACCTAACCAAGCCGTTCGGGTATTTTGAAAAACGGCCAGCAGCACCACAACCGAAGGAGGCACCAAATGCCCAAACAGTACGAAGCGATGCGGGACAAGTTCGCCAAGGGGGCGCCGAAGGACAGCCCGGCCTACAACCAGGCGCAGAGCAAGGCGGCGGCAATCTACAACAGCCGTCACCAAGCGGCACCAATGTCGGCCGCCCACCCGGAGGGGGCGCCGAAACAGTCACCGCGCAGCGGCCTGTCAACGAAGCTGGGCCGCCCGGCACCGGCGGGGATGCCAGCAATCAGCCAGTTTCACAGCCGCAAATAGGGAGAAACAGGTTCCAGCTCGATCGACAACTCACAGCCTTGCGCCTCGACCACAAGAAGCTAGTGCAAGGTTTGCCGGTCGCCGAAGATATGGCGATGAACGACCGCGGTGCGAGCTTGACCCGGCTGCAGGCTAAGATCGACACGAACCAAGCGACGCAGAAAGAAATTCTCAGTGAGATAGCTGCGCTTGAGCCAGCCGAAGCAACAGCGCCAGAGGCAAAACCTACCAAGGCCGCGCTGATCCCGACGCGCACGCCTAGCGGAGGTATCGAGTACGTCGTCCAGCCGCTGCGCGAGGGTGCTGCGCCGGAAACAAAGATCGTGCCCGATGAAGCGCCGGCCTTCGGCGAATCGAACAAGGTATTCACCAAGGACGCCGCGGACAAGGCGCGCGAGCTGCTGCGCAAGAAACTCGGCCAGGTGAGCATGGGGCTCGACCCGGAGATCGCGCAGGCCGGCATCCAGCTTGCTGGGTATTACATCGAGGGCGGCGCGCGATCGTTCGCCTCCTACTCGGCCAAGATGCTCGCCGACCTTGGCGACATGGCCAAGCCGTACCTGAAATCGTGGTATGCCGCCGTGTTCTATCACCCAGGCATGAACACCGAAGGGATGGAGGAGCCTGGCAGCATCAAGGAAGCCGCGGCGCCGGCAGCGAACGTCTACAACGTGGGCGACAAGGTTATCTACCGGCCGATGGTTGGGCCGTCGCCGATGCACGCCACCATCACGCGCATGACGCGCGACAACGACGGCACTGAGCGCATTGAACTGAGCACCGGCCACCGCGGCATCGAGGCGGCGAGCGACAGGCTTACCCGCGACGTTGCGGCGCCGGCTGAAACGAAATCGCCAATCGGTGAGACATTCCCGCTGAAATCTGAAACGAACGCGCCAATCGGTGAGACATTCCCGCTGAAATCTGAAACGAACGCGCCAATCGGTGAGACATTCCCGCTGAAATCTGAAACGAACGCGCCTGCGGCTGAAATGATCGCCCCCACCGGTTCTACCAATGTACCAATGCAAAGTACAACGCCAGCGCCAGCCGGTGGCATGACGGTCGAGAAGCGCCAGCACACCAAGACCGGCGCCGACATCTGGGTGGTGAAGGGTGGCGCGCGCGTAAGCCGCAGCGACTACCTGACCATGAACGCCCGCGCGAAGCGCCTGGGCGGAGGCTGGTCGAACTACACCAAGGGGTTCAATTTCCACAGCGAGGCCAAGGCCAACGAGTTCGCCGGCATCAAGCCTACGGAGCAATCTGCTGCGCCTGAAATGTCAGAGTACGAAAGCCGTGCTGCTTGGGGTGATGCAGAAACCGGACAGCCATTCACCGCGATCGCTTACCGAGCGCGCAATGGAATTGAAGAAATTCCAAAAGAGCAACGCGGCTTTTGGGCTGAGACTGAAGACGGGACTGCTGGATACGGATACGGAAAATCAGGCATCACGTCAGTGTTTAAGGATACCGTCAGCGTATCGAACCCGCTGGTGGTCGATGACCAGATGGACGCAATCATTGAATTGTTTGGAAAGGACAGCAAAGAGCGTGAGGGCTATTTTGATGCCAAGGACAAGGGCGATGATGCAGATCGGTATGCAGACAAAGTTTTAGCTCCGGCAGCGCGCGCCGCAGGCTACGACGCGATCATCTACCGGCAAGACACAAATCTTTACGGCGCACCGACTAGATCAATTCACGTTCTTGGACAGGAGACACAAAATGCCAAACCCGACTCCGCAGCCATGCGCCTTGCCGAGCGCATCAAGACCGAGGTAATCGTCGGCCAAGATAAGATCAACAACGTCGATTTGATGCGCATGGCGCGCGAGGAATTCGGCGAGTCATTCAGCCCGAAGGAGGCATACGATGCCGTCGAGGCCGGGATGAACCTGTATCTCCGGGAAACGCCGTCACTCAGCGATCCGACCAGAGCAGCAACCGCGCAGCAGGCGCGCATCGTGGTGGCGAAGCTGCGCACGGCGACCGACTTCCTGCCAACGCAGAACGTGCGCGACAAGGAACAGGAGGAATACCAGCAATTCAGCACTCCGCCGGCCATCGCCTGGCTCGTGAACTGGGTGGCGCAGGTGCGGCGCGGAGAGACTGCGCTGGAACCGTCCGGCGGACTTGGCGGACTCGCCGTGTTTGCCGAGGGCGCCGGCGCAAAGGTCGTCATCAACGAACTGTCCGCGCGCCGCGGCGCAGTGCTGAGAGATTTGTTCCCGGATGCGCGCATCTTCACCGAGGACGCCAGCCAACTGAACAACGTGCTTCCGGACGACGTGAAGCCGACCGTGGTCATCATGAACCCGCCATTCTCGGCTACGGCCGGCAGGATCGAGGGTCGGCGCTCGAACAAGGAAGGGCTCGCGCACGTCGACCAGGCGCTGAAACGGCTGGAACCGGGCGGGCGTCTCGTCCTCTTGATGGGCGAGGGCATGGCGCTGGACCTACCTGGGCAGCGTGAATGGTGGGATAAGACGCGCGCGGAGTACAACGTCCGCGCAAATATCGGCATCGAAGGCAGCGCCTACATGAAATATGGCACGACTTTCGGTGTCCAACTCATTGTCATCGACAAGACCGGGCCAACAACGGCCGAGCCTGTGGTGGCAAAAGATGCGGTGCTGGGCGACGTGCCGGCACTGCTGGAGGATCTCCGTGATAGACCTGAAAGCGGTACAACGAGTGAACAACCACCCGCTCAACCGGGCAGCGGGGAAGTGGCTGCCGGCGCGGTTACGCAACAAGGATCAAATCAACCTGCTGGCGTTGGCGCAGTGGGGGCTGGAGAACGGCCTGGAAATCAAGCCACCAAGCCCGGAGCAGCCGACACTGGACGAAGTGGAACAGAAACTCCAGATGTTGGCGCGCGGCCAGCCGTTGCAGGCGCTGCAGTTCATCCAGGAAGTGGACGGGGAGAAAGTGCTGGAACCGTCAGATCTGGAAAGCCAACCGGACCGGAAGGAAGCGGCGAGCTTGCTGCTTCAGACTCTGTACAGCAACATGGTGGCGAGTCGGGCCTGACAGTCACATCAACCACTGCGGCTAAGAACGAAAGCGATCTCAGCGATTCAGTCTACGAGAACTACACGCCGAAGCGGTTGAAGATCGAGGGAGCCAAGCCGCACCCTGGCAAGCTCGTCGAGTCAGCCGCCATGTCAGCGGTAGACCCGCCTGCGCCGACCTACACGCCGAACCTGCCGCGCGAGGTCATCACCAAAGGCATGCTGTCGATCGCGCAACTCGAGGCGGTGGTGTACGCCGGGCAGGCGCACTCCCAGATGCTTCCCGGCACAGAAGGCAAGCAGCAACGCCGTGGGTTCTTCATCGGGGACGGGACCGGCGTCGGAAAGGGCCGCGAGATCGGCGGCATCATCCTGGACAACATGCGCCAAGGCAGGAAGAAGGCTGTATGGATCTCGGAGAAGCAGGGCCTGCACCTGGACGCGCAACGTGACTTCGAAGGTGTCGGCGGAAACCCGGCCACAATTTTCAGGCAGGGGGCCACATCGGCGAAGAATGCCATCACTGCCAAATCAGGCATTTTGTTCAGTACCTACTCGATGCTGCGCAGCGGAGAGAAGAAGCAGGCGACCGACAAACAGGAAAAGGGAAAGTCGCGCATCGATCAGTTGGTTGATTGGCTTGGGGAGGGCTTCGACGGTGTGCTGGTGTTCGATGAGGCGCACAACATGGCGAATGCCGTGCAGCAGCGTGGCGCGCGCGGCGTTAAGGCTCCGTCAAAAATGGCGATCGCGGCTCTCAACCTGCAAGCGCGTCTGCCACAGGCGCGCGTGGTGTACGTGTCCGCCACCGGCGCGACCGAAGTGCAGAACCTTGCCTACGCGGCACGCCTTGGCCTGTGGGGCGAGGGCACTCCATTCGCCGGGCGGGACGAATTCCTGAACCAGATCGACGCAGGCGGCGTGGCGGTGATGGAACTAGTTGCCCAGAACATGAAGGCGCTTGGCGTCTATATGTCGCGTTCTCTGTCATACGACGGCGTGAGTTACGACAGGCTGGAGCACAAACTTGAGCCAATTCAGCGCGAACTGTACAACAAGCTCGCTGATACGTGGCAACTGGTCCTGAGAAGGGTAAACCAGGCGCTAGGCGACACCGGGCAGGATAAAAGCGGAAACGCCAAAGGGGCGGCGATGTCGCGCTTTTGGGGCGCACACCAGCGCTTTTTCAACCAGATCATCACGGCAATCCAGATGCCGACAATCATCGCCAACGCCAAGGCAGCGATCGAGGCTGGCGATGCCGTTGTCATGCAACTGGTCAACACCAACGAGGCCGAGCAGGAGCGCCAGGCGGCGCGCGCGGAGATCGAGGGTGAGGAACTGGAAGAACTTGAGTTCGGGCCGATGGATAGCCTGATCGAGTTCGTCACCGCCGGCTTCCCGGTGCAGCAGTACGTGGAAGCGGACGACGGCAATGGCAACGTCATTTCAGTGCCGGCCACAGACGCGGCCGGAAATCCGGTCATCAACAGGGATGCTGTGGCGTCGCGCGATGCGCTGATCGCTGAATTGCAATCCATGAAGCGCACGAGCGCGATCCCGGGCAACCCGATCGATCTGGTCATTGAGGAGTTCGGGCCGGAGGCGGTGGCGGAGATCACAGGGCGCAAGCGCCGTTTCGTCCGTATCAAGGGCGAATCCGGCGAGTACGTCATGACCGAGCAGAAGCGCGGGGCCGCCGCGGCACAGAACGACGCCAAGGCTTTCATGGAGGACAAGAAGCGCGTCCTGATCTTCTCGGACGCTGGCGGTACTGGCTTTTCGTTCCAGTCTGACCTTGGCACCAAGAACCAGCGTTTGCGCCACCACTACCTCGTTCAGCCCGGCTGGCGCGCTGACAAGGCCGTTCAGGGGCTCGGGCGCACTCATCGAACCAACGAGGCGAACCAGCCGAAATACCTGCTTCCAACCACCGATTTGAAGGCGCAGAAGCGGTTTATCTCGTCCGTCGCTCGCCGACTTGACCAGCTCGGGGCGCTCACGAAGGGGCAACGCCAAACCGGCTCTCAGGGCCTGTTTTCGGCGAAGGACAATCTGGAGTCGCAGTATTCTACGGCCGCCGTTACGACGCTATTCGAGGACATGCACGGTGGGCGCACACCGCTGGACTTTACTGATGTCACCGCCCAAATGGGGCTCGACATGATCGACCCGCGCACCGGGGCGCTTTCCAGGGACAAAATCCCTACCGTGCCGCGTTTCCTGAACCGCCTACTATCGATGCGCATGGAAACCCAGGATCAGGTGTTCGAGGAGTTCATCCGGCGCATGGAGGAAGCGGTAGAAAACGCCATTGCCGCCGGGCACTACAACGACGGCATGGAAACCGTGCGCGCGCAGAAGGTGGCGATCACGCGCGTCGAGGTTGTGCACACCGACGAGCGCAGCGGGGCGGAAACAAAATACTACGACCTCGAGCTGACGCACCCAAATATCATCAACAAGTTCGACGCGGTACAGGACAAGATCGCAGCCGAGGAGGAATCCGCGCCTCCGGGCGTGACGCGGGACCACTTCTTCTACCGCAACGAGAAATCGGGCAAGGTATTCGCCATCATCGAGCGCGGGCAGCGCGTAAATGCGCAGGGGCATCCGTTCACCAGAGGCAGCCGATGGGGTGTCACCGGACTGCCGCGCTACGTCGACAACGTAGAAGGCGTAAAGAGCGGCTCAACCGGGTACGGCGAGCGCGAGATCACCTACACGAAACTGACCGAGGCTCAGGCACAGGAAGCGTGGAAAAAGGAACTGGCGAAGGCGCCGCCGACCTACACCGACCACTTACACATGATCGCAGGGGCCATCCTGCCAGTGTGGAACCGGATCACCGGGGACAATGCGCGCGTGGTGCGCACGCAGACCGAGGACGGAACCAGATTGATTGGGCGCGTCGTTCCGATTGGTCAGTTGAAGGACACGCTGCGCAATCTTGGTGTCGGCTCGACCGTTGCAAAACTGCCAGCCGCAGATATTTTCAAGCGCGTAATGGCTGGCGAGCGCGGCCTGCTTGCCGATGGCAGTACGCTCGTGACCGTGAACCTTCTTGGATCAAAGAGGGTGGAATTGAAGGCTCCGCACGGCATGACGTCCGCCAAGTCGCGCCAGTTGACAGAGCAGGGAGCGCAGATCGAGCGGCACCAGTGGACTGAGCGCGCGTTTATTCCGAACGGCGACGTTCTGGAGCGCATCCTGGAAACGACGCCGATCGTGGAGCTTGGCGCGGAAGGCGGAGAGAAGTACAGCCTCGGCACCGGCGAGCGCCCGGCCGCCAACGTGGCCTCCGAGGTCCGCCGCATCGCCGAGGAAATGTTCCCGAAGGCGAATCTGGCGATGGTCGATCGCTTGTTCGGCGAAGGCCCGGCCGTGGTGCGCTCCGGGGCGCCCAGCGAGGCGCGCATCGAGGCAGCCGGCAAGTACAACACCGGGCGCCAGTTGATGACCGTGGCGATGAACTACGAGGACCCGACCAAGACGATCCGGCACGAGGGCGTGCACGCGCTCTACGACATGGGCATGTTCAAGGAAGCCGAGTGGACCATCCTGCAGCGCGAGTCGACCAATCGCTGGATGAAGGAGCACAACGTACCAGACAACGAGGAAGGGATAGCCAAGGCATTCCAGTTCTACCGCGCCGGCGGCAAGTTCGCTGGGCCGGTGGGGCGCGCGTTTGACCGCATCAGGGATTTCCTACAGCGGATTGGAAACGCCCTACGCGGCCTGGGCTACCAGAACGTGGACGACATTTTCAAGCGCATCGAATCAGGCGAGGTCGGCGCCGCGGTGCGCCCCGGCAGCATGGCCGACTTGGCCAGCATGACGCTTGAGAGCTACGCCAAGATGCCGCTGTCGTACCGCATGGCCGTGCGCGACGACCTGAATGCGGTGCTGGAGAAGTTCTCTGCTGCTGGCGGGGTGGCCCAAAAAAGCGCTGCAGCGATGTTCAATCAAGAACAGATCGACGCCGCGAGCCAAACAAAATGGAAAAGCAGGGAGAAGCTAGTTGACATGCCAATAGCCGATTTTCTTCGGCTGGCAGCGCAAGGGGAAAGCGAGTTCAAGCGCAAGCGTGTCCAAGAGGTTCTAGACCGCGGGGATAAGTTCAGTGATTTGCCGTACCTGTTGGTGAAAACAGAAGGTGGCAACGTGGTTGTAATGGGGCAGGGGGAGTCGCATGAAGGGCGGCACCGGGCTAGAGCGCTACAGAAACTCGGGTACACCACTATACCTGTAGTGATAAAAGGCGACATTCGGTGGTCTGAGCAAACCGATTCGAAGCTGTTCGATTATAAAGCTCAGTGGCCCAATAAACTTGTTGGCCAGAGTGGTGAAAGTGTGCCGTTTCCAGTAATGCGTGAGGATGCGGCTGCAAATTATTCTAAACATCCAGACGTTCGCTATAGCCTGGGCAGCGATCTGCCTGACAACATCGCCGTGATCCAGAAGCAGACGGGTAATGACGTGTTGCCAACCACCCGTTTCGCGGCGAACCCGCGCAATGCGTTTTTCGGCGAGCCTGTCCTGCGTGAATTGCAGAAGTTCGCCACTCACATTGAAACCCAGATAGCGCGCACCGCCAAGAGCTTTTCTGACGAATATCACGGCATCAGAAAAAAACTGAACAAGAGCGAGCGAGACACGCTGGATGATGTCCTTTGGGTAGGCGAGGCGGACGAGGTTGAATTCACCGAGCAACAACTGCGCGAGGACATCGGCTGGACTGATCCAAAGCTCATCAAGGCGTACAAGGATTTCCGCTCTCTGGTGGAGAAGATGGGGCGCTTCGTCGATATGCACCGCCGGTCGATGAAGTTCGAGTACACGGAGAGAAAGAAAAAGGTGCTTGTCCGTATGGCCAATCTGAGGGTGATGGATGTGGCCGAGTTCCGCAGCCTCTATGGCCGGCGCCTGCGCCTGCGCGGCAAGGTGCGCGACGGAGACGTAGACCCAGCCACCCTTGCGGCACTGGACGCCATCGAGGAACAGATGCAAATCATCCGTGAGGAAACGGACGAGTACCAGGATCTGGTGAAAGAAATCGACCGCATTGATGGCATCCTGGCCGAAACGTCGATCCGCACCAAGGTTGGCTACATGCCGCACAAGTTTTTCGGCACCTGGGCCACCTATCGCTTGGTCGAGGAGCCGGTTCTGGACAAAGAGGGCAAGCCGACGATGGACCCGGGCACCGGCGAGCCGGTCACTGAGACGGTGCACAAGCTCGTTGCTGGCGAGCACGGGTTCTACCCGAACCAGAAAGCGGCAGTCACGGCGGCCGAGCGCGCCTCGGCGCTGGCTCCAGACGACCAGTTTGAAGTGCGCGCGGTGCAATTCAAATTCCCGAATGCGGCAGCCACCACCCTGACAGATGCCTCGTTCTGGACATTCCTCGGGAAGTTTAGCGCGGCAACCAGCCTGCACGGGCAGGATCTGCGCGACGCGACAGAGGGCATCGCCCGCCGCCGCTTCCGCCGCCGCATTGCCGGGTTCACCCAAAAGCGCACCGGCGTCGAGGGGTTCAGCAAGGCCATGGACAGGGTGATGCTCTCCCACATCGGCGAGGTCACCCGGTACGTGTTCCTGGACAAGTTCAAGTACCGCGCCATCAGCGACATGGAAAAGCTCAAGATGTCGCCGTTCCAGTCGCAAGACACGAAGCACCCAACGCTATCGAAGATGGTTGAGGCATACATTCGTGACATGAACGGCCAGAAGCAGCCGATGGAGAAGTCGGTAGACGAGTCGCTTGACTGGATCGCATCCAGGCCGTGGGCGAAGGCTGCCTTTGTCGGGCTGCCGGCGTCCGCCGCGGGCGCCTCGCTCATGTTCGGCATCTCCACCAATCCGCTGGTCGCCGCGGCCGTGTCCGGCTACGTCGGATGGCGCCTGTACTCGTCGATCTCGCGCGATACTGAGTTCAAATCAAGGGCGCTTACCCAGGATCTACTTGGCGACATGGCGCACGCGAAGCTGGGAGCGTTCTTCAACCTCGCGTCCGGCATCGTCAATTTGACCCAGACGCCAATCAATACCCTGCCGGTGCTGGGTCCGAAGTACACCATGATTGGGATGCAGAAATTGGCCGGCGCGCTCTGGTCTAGAATCAATAGTCGCGGCGGCGTGATTCGCGTGAACAGCGATTACCGTCTGCTGGAGCGCTCTGACACGCTCTCGAACGACACATACAGCGAAGCCAGCCTACTCTACTTGGCGCAGCATCGGCTTGCGCGCTGGTCCCTTGCCTTCTTCCGTACCACGGAGGCGTTTAACCGGGCGGTGACGTTCCTCGGTGCATACCACCGGGCTAAGGACAAAGGCAAACTGCACGGCCCGGCGTTCGCCGAAGCCGAAGCCACGATGAAGTTCACGCAACACCCATACGGCAATGCGGACAACGCCGAGATCCTGCGCAACGTCTACCTGCGGGTGCCGTTCCAGTTCAAGAAGTACATGGCGCAGCAGATCGCCTACGAGTTCGAGCTTGGCCGAAAATTCACCACAGGGAAATCAATCCATGATTCTCAAGTCGAAATACCGCGCGAAGCCCTATTGTGGAATCTCATGTCGGTATTCCTCGTCGCTGGCACGCTTGGGCTTCCGTTCATTGCGCTACTCGCCTCTATCATCAAGGGCGTCAGCGATTGGGATCCTCTCGATTGGATCAAGAGAAAAGCGCTTGAGGCACAGGCTTTGGGCAAGCTGGCAGCCGGCGCGGCCACTGTTGTCGCTCGCGGGCTCCCTGCTTGGGCTATTGGCGAGGACATGTCCGCCCGCGCCGGCATGGGCGAGCAGTTCACGCCGCAGCAGGCTACCGACCTACTCGGGCCGTGGTGGAGCACTATGGACAAAGCCCGCCAGCTCGGGGAGCTACAAGCCGGATTCGTTGACCAACTAGCGAACGTGAGTCCTGGCGCCGGCAAGCCGCTGAAGGCGATAGAGGCGATGGCGAACGGCATGCCGATCGCCATGTCCGTTACCGATACCAAGAGGTTCTACGAGGCATTCGCCGACAACAAGATCGACTGGGTGAGCCCGTGGAAGAACCGGACGGACTTTGATGAGAACCAACTCTCAAAGGCCGATGTGGCGCGCATGGCGTTCGGTTCCACTCCGACCAATGTTGCTATGGCACGCAGCGAGGTACAGGGGCTGGCCAAGGAAACCGCCTTGGAAAAGAAGAAAACACAGCTTTACCTGAACAAGATTATCTCGGCGAACCGCGACTACGGGAGCGACGAGAAGAAGGACAAAGACGGGAAAACTAAACTGGATTATGCTCTCGACAAGATTGCGAACGACGCTGAAAAGGCTGGCGTTTCTCTGTCTGAGCCAACGATCAAGAAAGCGCTCGCTGACGCACAGACGCCGCGGCTGCAGCGTGCTATCAAGGGGGCGCCAAACAAAATGCGCGGAGAGGCATCGTCGCGTTCTGAGTCGTTGCTGCAACAACAATAAACAAAATGGGGATACGTCATGTCTAACATCATTAGTTGCGAGCCGAACCAAGAAAACTGCCCTTACCTGGAGAAATCAGCCGAGATTGCGGTGAAAAGGGTATTCGCAATTCTCGGCGTTAACATTGATGTCCCGAAGGATGTCGAGGAATTCCGGGAAAATCTGCGATTCGGAGCAACACTACGCCGCGCAGCAGACAGGGGTTTGTTCGCATTCATTACCGTGCTCGTTGGTGCGATCGCGGTAGCGCTTTGGGCCGGGATTGTGTCAAAGATTACCGGGCACTCGTAGGAGATAGCCATGAACGATCGTCGCCAGCCGTTTCAAGTTGACGAGGCGAAGTTTTCAACCCAGAAGGGGGTGACGTACATCCTCCTGTTTATCTTCGCGTCTGTCACGGCAAACGTACTCTCCGGGCAGGACCAGGCCGAGCGGTCCACAATTCTGCAGACGGTAATCAACCTGACGTTGCTCGCCGTCGGCTACTGGCTGGGATCGAGCAAGGCGGCCACCGACACCAATGCGGCGATGGGCAGGATCGCGCAAGGCTCCGCGCCGGCCGCCGCAGCAGCCGTGGCAGCGGCCACCGGGATGCCAACCCCTCCGGCGCCACCGGACGAGGAACCAAAACCGTGAGGATCTCAGACCACTTCACGCTGGAGGAGCTTTCCGTCACCGAGCACCGTGACCTGATCGACGACAACCTGGCTTGGGCGCAGAAGCATATCGACAACCTGGATCGCCTGGTCGTGATCGCGCTGGAGCCCGTGCGCGCGCTATTGGGTGTTCCAATGCACGTAAATTCCGGCGTGCGCTGCCCGGAACTGAACAAGATCGTGGGCGGATCGCCAACGTCGGCGCACCCGGAGGGGCGCGCGTGCGACTTCACTGCTGCCGGATACGGGCCGCCCTTGGAGATCTGCCGGGTGATCTACTCGTCCGGTATCCGGTTCGACCAACTCATCTGGGAGGGGCGGTGGGTGCACATCGGGATCGCCAGGGCCGCCGAGGCGCCGCGGTTCCAGGTGCTCACGGCGCATTTCAGGAAAGGCCAGCCGACCACCTACACGCCAGGCTTGCCGCCTTGAGGGTAAAGGCGTAAGCTAATTTCAGCCGGAGACGGCCTTAACCCCAACCACCAAGGAGAACGCATGTGAACAGATTTCGATTATGGATCGCGCTACTCGCTCTGACCGTTCTGACCGGATTCGGCTGCGCTACAACGCCGCAGTCCGCGCAGCAGTCAGTCTACTCGGCGAAGTCGAACTACGCCGTTGCCCTGGCCGTCGCCGTGGCCTACAAGAAACTGCCGGTGTGCGCGCCGGCCGCTCCGCCTTTATGCTCCAAACCCGACATCGTAGCTACTTTGCAGAAGGTGGACACGGCATCGAGCGCGTTGCTCAATGCGGCCGAGAACACTGTGCGAACGCAGGGGGCCGGGGCTAACGCGCAGACGGCGATCAAGGCGGCAGAGCAAGCGGTGTCTGCCTTCGCAACCATTACCGCTGCTTTAGCGGTCAAGTGACGGAGGCTGACATGCAAGCGCTTCTCTACGCAACGCAACTCCTGGGCATGCTGCCCTCGCTCCTGGCCGCGGGCAAGAACGTGGCCGACCTGGTTCAGTCCGGCAATGCAGCCCTCAAGGCCATGGCCGACGAGAACCGGGATCCGACGCCGGCCGAGTGGGACGCCCTCAACGCCAAGATCAAGGCGCTGCAGGACGAGCTTCACGCTCCCTGATCGATCGGCACCAAAGGAAAGGGCGCTTGATGCGCCCTTTTTTATTTGCCGTTGATAACCAGCTTCAATGGCGGACCGTGAATTACCGTGTCGCGCTCCCGCTTGATCCTGGTCAGGTGGCCGCGGACGGCGCGGTAAGATCGCTCCAGCCGATCGTAGGCTGCAGACTTCTCCTCGTGCCAGCGTTTGTACCGTTCCTTTTCCTCAATCAGCGCGGTGTGGCTCTTGGCCATCGCCTCAGTTGCGTCGGCGATGCGCAGCGTGGCTCCGAGCGTAATCTGCTCGATCGACAAAGCATCGGAACTGGACGTGCCCCAGTTCGACCGGCTTTCCTTCGCGTAGCTGCGGTGCTCGCCCATGTCAGAACGGGATATCGTCTTTCGGCATCTTCTCGATCAGGCCGCGCAGCGATACGGCTGTAATCACGCCCTCGCCGTCGGTGCGCACGAACCTGAATGCGTGGTCAGCGTATTCAATGCGCCAGCCAGCGAATAGCTTGAGTGATCCTTCGAGCGCGAACAGCTTCTCCTGGTCGGCGATCGCCTCGTCCTGCGATTGCTTCATCGCGCGCCACGTGTCCATGTCGTCGGCGCATATCGACGCTTCCATGATATTCTCGGCTTCGTGCCCAGCGGCATGCGCATGCTCTACCCAGTAGCGCACCACATGCACGCCGATCGGATCCTTGGCGCGCAGCACGAAGAAAGGCTCGTCCGGCGCGATCTTCTCCATGCAATCGAATTGCCCAGCGTTTTGCTTCGTTCCCATCATGCTCTCCTTGTTGCCCAGTATTTGTACGAGCGCCGCTTGCCCTCGCGCTGCACGTGTTTGTATTCCAGCAGATCCAGAAGGGAGTGCGCGGCGCGCATCCGTTCCGCTGGTGTGATGTGGCACAGCTTCACGATGCCGCGCCAGTCGATCTTGTCGCCATGCTTAACCAGCGCGTTGTAGATTCGCTCCGGCATGGCGCCGGCCTTGCGCGGGTGGTAGCGCGGCAGCTTCGTGTCAAGCTCGTTTTCAAGCTGCATCCTCAGCCCGCCGATGACCTGGGCGAGATTGGTTCCAACCTCCACCCACATGGTCACTCGGCCTCGTTGATGTATTTCCCGTCGTACAACTTGACGATGCGCTGCTGGAAGAACTTGCCGGCGCTGACTGCTTCCCTCATTGCTTGGTACAGGTCGGCGGGGAAATTCGCATACGAGTACAATTTTTTGCCGTGCACAAATCTGATGTACAGCGCTTTTGTTTCCTCGCTGTAGCCGTAGCTCTGGATTACCTTAGAGTCTGGGCACAGCGTCATTGCGGGGTATTGTGATGCTGCCTTTCCGTTTTCCATTATTCTCTCCAAGTTCGTTCAGTGGCGGCGCACTGAGCAGCGCTTTGCGACACGCCGCGCATGCGCGCCCAAGCAGTTATATTGCCGCCTAAAGCGCGCACCGCTCGCGCCTCGCGCGCCAATTCAATACTCATAACTACGCGGCGCGTATTGCGACCCTGCTCCGTATCCGTTCCCCAAATGCAATTGCCTTTCGAGTAGCCGAGGTCGTTGTTCTTGCGCTCGATGGTCAGTCCGGGCGGACATGAACCCATGTCGCGGTAGAATGCCTGGAACGAATCGCGCCACTCGTCACAGACGGTGATTCCGCGTCCACCATAATGCTTGAAACGTGGGTTGTTCTTGTTATAGCAGCGAGCTTTCATTCCGCACCAGACTGCATATTCATCGCTGTCACGCATGCCGTGAGTTTGCAATCGAGTGAGATTGCTCTCCACTCGCAGACACCCGCATGATCTTGTAACACCCCTCCGTACAGAGGAGCCAAGAGCCTCCAATTTATTTCCGCAGTCGCACCCAAATATCCATCTGGCTTGTTTGCGCGAGTCTATGCCAGAGATCCGAACGCCTATCAGGCGCCCGAATCTTTTCCCCTCCATGTCGACGCGCTGAGACATTTATTCAGGCGTGCCCCACAAGATTTTGGTGTTCGCCGTGGTTTCTATTTCGTCCAACAGCGCCGCGAATGCTGTCTCTATGGTCTTGTTTGGCCGAACTAGATCATAGTGAATCTTGAGCGATCCATTGTTCAGGCGATAACGGAAACGCGCTTCGACGATGTATTTCGGCGCATCACGTCCTTTGAACACCGGCACACTAATCTCGAAGCGCTCTGGTATGGTCAGCGTTTCACCAGTAGCCATTGTGGACGTTCCCTCCACACTGTTCGAGTATTCGAGCACGATGTCACCATCGTTCAGGCGTACTTTCTTGCCAAATACCTGCCCTTGGCGGATTCTCATATTCAGGGCCACGTCCATGAATTTCGCCGGCTCTGGCGCTACGATGTCGAATAGGTTTTCTTCTAGCCAGGCGGCAAACACGTCGTTACCGTCGAACTGTTTCCCGCTCTTACCGGCCCATGTGTTCCACTCGTCGGAGTGCGTGAGCGCGTAGAGGGCGCGGTGATCGCGCCAGTCCGGATGCTCGCGGTAATGCTCGTTCAGCACCGCAAGGAACTGCGCCGGGACCATGGACCCGTAGATATACGACCCGGGCTGATCGCCCTGGCGCTTCCAGTATTCGAGGAAGCTGGCCGTATCCGACAACTTGACTGTGCCGGCGCGACGCAGCGGGAAGGCCGGACGCTCCAGGTACTCTAGGCTGGACCCTTCCGGCACCACGGCGTAGGCGCGGCCGTGCGGTTCCGGGTTTTTCTTCGGATCCGCGATTGCGGCTCCGGCGTGCAGCGCGGTGTAGACGATGTTGCTGCCTACCTCGCCATAATCGATGTCTGCCATTTCTATTTGCTCCCTTCTGCGGTAGCGCCGGCAACGGAAAGGCTGATTTCCTGCTGGCGGGTGAGATTGCGGGTAGCGTTGCCGTCCTGGTCAACGAAAAAGATCGTTGCTGGCGGCGCGGCCTTCGGCAGCTTCGTGCTGACCTCTGCCTGCATGATGATGGGCGGTTCCACCAGCTTATGCTGGCCTTCGCCCAGCGTCCCGACGGTGATTTTCAGGTTCACGGTTGCGGGTTTGCCGTGCTCCCGGACTGCGGCGATAGCGTCGTGAAACGCTTGCGCCAGTTGTTCGAGGGCGTTG